>WNFC01000235.1_pt1 | contig 55308 bp, 63 predicted proteins | sample 5400541 | NCBI WGS metagenome assembly WNFC01 (sample SAMN13153342, study PRJNA577476) | soil metagenome | isolation source: 120 cm saprolite under Douglas fir tree site 2 hole 2 replicate 1 | place: USA:California | collected 2015-04-18
GCCTCAGCGGCCCGCTATCCGCTTCACCCGCCGGGTCCGCCATGAGCGCCTCGCGCAATCCAATATAAGATGCTGAATCTTATCCCAGATCTATCGTGGGAGCGGCGCAAATCGGCGCGTCATCCGGGGAATGCGGGATATACCGGATTAAATCCTCCAGAGAGGAAAAGTCATTCTGCTTCGCCTCAAAGCCATCTACTATTATTCGGGTGCCACGTCCTGTCGGATCAGAATTCTCGTCATAGCCAAATGTTGGTATCACACCCCGCCCTAATGAGTCCCAAGGATCAGTCTCGCTATATGCGCGGATATGCACGCCATTTTTCCAGGTATCTATTGTGATACCCCGACTCTTATAGTAGATTTTTGTCCCATGGCCTTTTGATCCGATCGATCCTTCAGGCTTACCGGAATCTCCTAAGTTGAAAAAACCCTCTATTTCGCTAGATCCGACCTGGGGCCGGGCCTCGCTCGACATACCTTCCCCGTTGTCTTCGATCGTAACTTTGATTTTCCTGCGGCGAGTGCCGGGAATTGGGACCAAATCGAACAAAATGGAAACCTGGGTCGCGCCCGCGTCCCAGGAATTGCTCAACGCCTCGCGAATTATTTCCTTCGGGTCCTTAAAATCTTTGGCGATCTCAAGGAATTCCCTCGCTTCGTTCACGCGAGGCCGCAGACCGTGAGGCATAGGTGTTCCTCCGTCTTCCTAATGCGGAAGGCTGACGCAATGGCAGGTAGCAGTATCTTGCGTGATAGGCTGCGGTAGCAAGCCCCACAGACGGCGAGGATATTTCCTCCGCCGATCTCATGGCTGCGCTAATCGATTGGATCGAGAGCCGCCGGCCCGTCATCGTCACCACCAGCATCACCTATCGTGCCGATGGCTCTATGACGATTGAGCACCCGGAGCCTGCCTACGGCTAGGGGGCTTCCCTAGCACATCGCCGCTCGGCATACCGGGGCCTGATCGGCTATGGTAACGATATTCAATCCGTTATGATTAACGTGCAGGATTTGTCCTTTTCTGGTCAGAAAGCCCTTTTTGTGCAAAGCCCCGCGAACGGGGAGAGGGTACGCGGCTGAGACGGCCTGTAAAATTGTCGAGGCCTATTCGCAGGCGGCGTGACGGCTCTCCCTCTCCCCGCGAGCGGGGAGAGGGCCGGGGTGAGGGGCTGTCGACGAAGTGAGACTTTTCGGGTGACCGAATTACCGGGACACGGGCTTGAGTTCTTCGATAACTGATACTCTCTTCGCCGGCGCCGAGGCGCTGCCGTTCGGGCGGCGCCAGCGCCGGGCGCGCGGCGCGCGCATCCCGGTGACGATCGTCACCGGGTTTTTGGGGTCCGGCAAGACAACCTTGATCCGCGAATTGCTGGCGCGCCCCGAGGGGGCCAACACCGCGCTCATCATCAACGAATATGGCGCGGTCGGGATCGACCACGCGTTGTTGCGCGCGTCAAGCGACGCGACCGTGCTGCTCGGCAATGGCTGCGTCTGCTGCGCGGTGCGCACCGATTTGCAGGAAAGCCTGCGCGCCCTCTTCGCCGACCGCTCCCGCGGCGCGGTGCCGAGCTTTCAGCGCGTCGTGATCGAGACCAGCGGGCTTGCCGACCCCGGCCCGGTGTTGCAGACCTTCGCCAGCGACCGCGCGCTCGGCCAGGAATTTCATCTGCAGGCGCTGGTCACCGTCGTCGATGCGCCCGGCGGCGCCGGCAACCTCGCCGCCATGCCCGAGGCGCGCCAGCAGGTCGCGCTCGCTGACCGCGTCGTCCTTAGCAAGACCGATTGCACCGACACTGCAGCGGTCGCGGCGCTGACCCGGCAGATCCGGGAATTGACCGCGGCGCCGCTGGCGACCGCCGCACATGGCGTGATCGCACCCGGCTTTCTGCTCGATGAAGGGCTCGATTTGGCGGTGCGCACCACCCCCGAGCATGACCACGCGCACAATCACGTCCATGGGCATTCGCACGGGATCGACAGCTTCGCGCTGTTTTTCGACGCGCCCCTACCCTGGCCGGTGTTCGAGCAGGCGATGGCGGTCTTGACTGCGGTGCGCGGCCCGGACCTCTTGCGGGTCAAGGGCCTCGTCGCGGTCGAGGGATGTCGCGGCCCCGTGGTCGTCCAGGCGGTCCAGCATGTCGCACACCGCCCGGTCGAGCTTGAAGACTGGCCCGACGGTGACCGCCGCTCCCGCCTCGTCTTCATCACCCGCAACCTCGGGCAAGGCGTGGTCGAGCCGCTATTCGCGGCGGTCGCCGGGATCGGCGCCCCGCAGGGAAACCAAAAGGTTACCTCTTCGGCGTAGCATCAGTTCGTCGAAACTCGGACGCCGCTGATGTCATGGGCATGATTTTCAAGGCAATTCTCGCGCTCTCCGTACGGGCGCTGGCGATCGAGGGCATGGCCTGCATCGCTGAGGCGCGATCGGGACCGCGGGCGTCCCGCCCGCATGCGGGCCAGAGGCCCGCGGTCCGGTTTAAAGCGAATCCCACAATTGGCGGATCTGCTGGCGCTGCTTTGCATCGGGCAGGCGGCCGGTGCCGGCCTTGAGGTCGTCTGCCATGTGTCCGGGGTTGCTCGTTGCCGGGATCGCGCAGGTCACCGCCGGTTCGGCGATGATGTATTTGAGGAAGAGCTGCGCCCAGCTGTCGCAGTCGAACTCACCGGCCCATTCAGGCACGGCGCGGCCGCGCACCCGGCGGAACATGTCGCCGTCTTCGAACGGCCGGTTGACGATCACCGCGACCTTGTGTGCGGCGGCGATCGGCAGCAGCGCCGTCTCGGCGGCCCGCGTTCCCAGCGAATAGGCGCATTGTACGAAATCGACCCCGGGCTCGCTCTGCAGGATGCCGGCGAGCTCGGGCAACGACCCGGTCGTGTAATGCGTGAGGCCGATGTAGCGGACTTGGCCCTTTTCCTTCATCTGCCGCAGCGTCGCGAGCTGGGTGCGCCAATCAAGAAGATTGTGCACTTGGATCAGATCGATGACCGGGCTGCGCAAGAGCTCGGCCGAGCGGCGCATCTGTGCGATCCCGGCCTCGCGCCCGCTGGTCCACACCTTGGTGGCGAGAAAGACGCGTGGGCGCGCGCCGGCCTCGGCCACGAGGTCACCGGTCACCGCCTCGGCGCGGCCATACATCGGCGACGTGTCGATCATCTTGCCACCGGCGTCGAGCATCAGCCGCAACACCTCGGCGAGCGGCTGGCGGGCGGCACCCTCGCCGACATCGAAAACCTGCGACGTGCCGAGCCCGATGACCGGCATCGCTTCGCCGGAGGACGGGATCGGGCGGGTGATCATCGCGGAAGCGGCCATGGCGATCGTGCTCCGGAATAGCGCTGTGCTCGTTGCCGCACCGGCCAACCCGCATAAAACATCGCGCCGGCGCATCAATCTACAGCCCGAGCATCAGGCGCAGGTTTTGCACTGCGGCGCCCGAGGCGCCCTTGCCGAGATTGTCGAGCCGCGCCACCAGGACTGCCTGACGGCGCTTCTCGTTGGCGTAAACGGCGAGCTCCAACCGGTTGGTGTCGTTGAGCGCTTTCGGCTCAAGTTTACCGTCGGCGGCGGGCTCGACCACCCGGACATATTCGGCGCCGTCGTAAAACGCCGCGAGCGCGTCGTGCAGATCGGCGCCGCGCGGCTTCCCCGGCAGCGCGTCGAGATGGAGCGGCACCGACACCAGCATGCCCTGGCGGAAATGCCCGACCGACGGCACGAAGATCGGGCGGCGGGAGAGCCCGGCGTAAAACTCGGTTTCCGGCACGTGCTTGTGTTCGAGGTCGAGAGCGTAGAGCTCGAAGGCCGGTTCGCCGGCGCGCTCATGCGCCTCGATCATCCCCCTTCCGCCGCCCGAATAGCCGCTCACCGCGTTGATCGAGATCGGGTAATCGCGCGGGATCAGCCCGGCCTCGACCAGCGGCCGCAGGAGGCCGATCGCGCCGGTCGGATAGCAGCCGGGGTTGGCGACCTTGCGCGCGCCGGCGATATGCCCGGGCTGGCCCGGCGCCATCTCGGGGAAGCCGTAGGTCCAGCCCGGATCGACGCGATGCGCGGTGCTGGCGTCGAGCAGCTTGGGTACGTTGTCCCCAAGCCCGTCGGCGAGCGCCACCGCCTCACGCGCCGCGTCGTCGGGCAGGCAGAGGATGACGAGATCGGCCTCCGCCATGATGTCGCGGCGCGCCGCATTGTCGCGGCGCAGCTCCGCCGGCAGGCTTTTGAGCGCGATCTCCGGCAGCGCCTCGAGGCGCGCGCGGATGCCGAGGCCGGTCGTGCCGGATTCGCCGTCGATGAACACGCGAGGCTTGTTGCTCGCCATATCCTGCTCCTTCAAACAAAAACCCCACCGGAGCGAGCCGGCGGGGTCCTGGGTCGGTGCCTCGGCAATGCTGGTCAGCGGGGGGTTGCGACGCCCCTTCGGTGACCGGCAGCATGCCTCGCGCACGACACGAGAGCCCCGCCGCAGAAGCGGCATCGGCGTCGTTCACTGCGCAGGGCGATCGGATACATGGCGCCGAGGCTAAGGGGGGACGCTGCGGCCGTCAATGGCTCTATGTCATTGCGAGCGCAGCGAAGCAATCTCGGGCGGTATGCCCCATTTCGTCGAGATTGCTTCGTCGCCTTACGGCTCCTCGCAATGACAAGCACCTAGCCGCCCGCGTTGACGCCGAATTCGGCGTAGAGGGCGTCGCGCACGGTGTCGAGATCGAGCCGGTTGGCCTCGATCAAGGGTGCGGTCTCGACGATCATCTCGTCGATGTCGCCGATCAGCTTCAAGCGCTTGTAGAGGTCCTCGCTGTAAAGGCCGAGCCCCTCGCCGAGGATCTCCATGAAATTGACGATTTCGAAGCTGCGGCCCTCGCCGGCGTCACAGATCTGGCGATGGCAGGCGTGATAGATCGTGGCCAAGGTCGTCACCCCGGCATCGGCGACCGCGGCGAATTCGCGCCGCACCAACTCACGCTTGAAATCGGGCAGTTGTGCGAGGGAGTTGGCCTGCGTCCCGACGCGCGGCACGTCGATCTCGACGAGTTCGGCGCCGGGGACGATCGACAAGAGCTTCTTGACCGCGGCGATGACCTCCGGGAAGACCGGGCGCTCGTGCAGGGCGATACGCTTCTCGACGCGCCGCTTCATCAGGACGGCCAGCCGGTCGGCATGACCGGCGAGAAAGCCGAGGAACGGGTCGAGCTCGAACGGCTTGTTGCCGAACTGCGTTTCGTAATTGGGCAGCGACACCTCGCCGATCGAGATCTGGCAGGAGGGGCACCACGACAGCACCGTCGCGGCGCCGCTGGCGGCAAGGCCGTCGATCGTCGCGTAGGCGACCTTGTTGTTGGTGACGAAATCGCCGGCGCGGAACTGGTAGACGCCGCAGCACTGGCCGACCCCGCCCATCACCTCGTAATCGATGTCGAGCAGGTCGAGGATGTCGAGGCAGAGGAGCGCAATGTGCGGCGTCTTCAAGACGTTGCAGCCGGTGTGAAAACGACGTCGGGCGGGCCGTCGCGCGGCTCCCTGGACGGCGCGAACCGCGCCAGCACCTCGGGCGGCATCTGCAATTTCGACAACACGCGCACGCCGCGGCTCATCGTCTGGAACCCCTGGCGCCAGCGCGTCGGCAGCGGGCTCGTGCCGGCGGCGCGGCGGGCAAAGCCGCGCGCCAGCTGGACCATGAAGCGCGGGTTGATGCCGTGCTTGCAGGCGGGAATGCAGTAGCCGCTGCCGCTGCACGCCTCGCTCCAGCGCACCGCGTCTTCATTGCCCGCGCCGCCGCTGATCAAATCGACGATGGCGCCGGCGGTCGCGCTCGGATCAGCCTCGCCAATGCCGGCCGGCCCGGTCATCGGGCATGCGCGAAAGCACTCGCCGCAACGGGTGCACGCGTCGGCGATCTCCGCGCCGCGAGCCCGGAAGGTGTCGAGGTAATCGGCAGACTCGGTCGACCCGCTCATCCCGTCCCCTTCGCCTCACTCCCGTCGGGCAGCATCAGCCGCGATCGTAGCGCAGGCCGGGGCGAAAGCCGCGTCCCGTTCGCGCCACGTGGGCGCCGGGCGACAGAGCCGGCACGTTCGCAACGGCCGGGATGTTAAACGAACGGTAACAGCTCTGACGGCCCCTTCCCACCCGTTCGGCCCGATCGACACCTCGCCGTGCGTTCAGAAGAGCCCGGATTATGTCTTTTCAGGCGTGGTTTCGTTGATATATCGCACGTCCCACGCAATAATGCATAGCTGTGATGCGTTATGGCGTGGGATCGACCGCGTGTTACAAACTGTTCGCATTTCGACATCAGTGAGACACCAGTCGTGACGAAATCGGGCGCATCGCCGCCAAATGTGACAAAGGCCGTTCCCCGGCCGCAGGAGAAATGCATCGCCATGTACCTCGCCGTAAAAAACCTCGACGCGGTGGAGCCCCGGATCGCAATGTCGTGGATCGACAGGGATATCCGCGACTTTCTCGCCGGCAAAAACGAGGGGGAAGACCTCCTCCATGCGCTCTACGATCACGTTCTTGATGAACCGGTTCCACAACGCCTGCGCGATCTGCTCAAACGCTGATTCGTTGCCGCAGACCCGGAACAAGGCCCGGCGAAGCGCCGGGCCTTTTTGTGAATCCCTCGCGTTGACAGGCGGTTGACCCGAACGAAAGGACGCCGTTCCGTTTTTTCTCCCGCTGGGCTAGCGTCGCCGGCTTCGGTGAGCCGGCTGCAACGGCTGCCGCAAAGGGAGGAACGACCGGATGGCAACCACCACGGCCGAGGTGCAACAAGAGGCCACCGCGCGTCTCAACCTGCCGTTCATCATTGGCGCGTCCTCGATCGGCACGCTGATCGAGTGGTACGATTTTTACATCTACGGCACGCTGGCCGCGGTATTCGCCACGCATTTCTTCCCGAAAGGGAACGATACGTTCGCCTTGCTGGCGAGCCTCGCGGTGTTCTGGTTCGGGTTTCTGCTGCGCCCGTTCGGCGCCATCTTCTTCGGCCATCTCGGCGATCTGATCGGTCGCAAATTCACCTTCATGCTGACGCTGATCATGATGGGCGCGGCGACCTTCCTTGTCGGGTGCATCCCGACCTATGAGAGCTGGGGCATCGCCGCGCCGATCCTCATCCTGCTGATGCGCGCGCTGCAGGGCCTCGCGCTCGGCGGCGAATATGGCGGCGCGGCGACCTATATCGCCGAGCACGCGCCCGACGGCAAACGCGGCCTCTATACGTCGTGGATCCAGACCACGGCGACGATGGGGATCGTCCTGTCATTGCTTGTCGTCCTGATCTGCCGCCAATCGCTGAGCAGCCAGGAGTTCGAGGACTGGGGTTGGCGCATCCCCTTCTGGCTGTCGGCAATCCTCGTTGGGCTGTCGATCTATATCCGCCTCAAGCTCGCCGAGTCGCCGCTTTATGCGCGCCTCAAGGAGCAGGGGAACGCCTCGGTCAATCCGATCAAGGAAACCTACTCCAGCCGCCGCAACTGGGGCTTCATGGCATTTGCCTTGTTTGGCGCCACCGCGCCCGAGGGCGTCGTCTGGTACACCGGGCAGTTCTATGCCCTGATCTACATGACGACAGTGCTGAAGATCAATTATGTCACCGTCTATATCGTCCTGATGATCGCGCTGACGGTCGGCTCGGTTGGCTTTCTGTTTTTCGGCTGGCTGTCTGACCGGATCGGCCGGCGCAACATCATGACCGTCGGCTTTGCCCTGGCGATTATTTCTTATTGGCCGGTCTTCACCTGGCTGGGGACGTTCAAGGACAGCCCGGTGATGCTTACCGTCCTTTGCCTCTATCTCGTGATCCTGGTCACGATGGTGTACGGGCCGATCGCGGCCTTTCTCGTCGAGTTGTTTCCGGCGCGCATCCGCTACAGCTCGATGTCGATGCCCTATCACATCGGCAATGGCTGGTTCGGCGGCGGCGTCCCGTTCATCGGCACCGCGATCAGGGACTTTACCGGCATAGCGCTGGGCGGGCTGATCTATCCGATGGTTGTCGCGGCGGTCGGCATCGTCGTCAGCCTCGGCTTCCTGCGCGAACGCTATCACGAGGTGAAAATCTGGGACGAGGTCGGCGGCGAGCCGCCGCTGGTTCCCGACCAGTCCTGAGCCGCGACAGCGCGCGGCCCGCTTACTTGGGCGGGGCGGGTGCCGCGAAAAACGCCGGGGCGTCGGGCCGGGCGCGGATCGCGTCGATAAAGAATCCCGGGCGATCGCCATCCGGAACGGCCGGCGGCTCGATCCGGGTCCATTCGCGGCAATCGACCAGCGCCAGCGGCGCGCCACTGGTGGGCGGCTCGGGTGCGCTGCAACGTCCGCTGCCGGCAAACCCTGCGGCCATTTCGGCGATCTTTGCGGCGCTGAACCGCGGATTGCCGCTGGCGACCTCCCAGCGTTCCCAGCGGGTGCCGCCGAGCTCGCGGGTGAAATAGAAGCGCTCGACATGGTCGGCGGCGGCCCGGCTTTTCCCGCCGTAATGGTCGGAAACCAGCGTCGTCAGCGTGAGCGGCGTACCCTGGCCGGGTGCGGCGCGATAGCGAAACGGCACCAGCCGCCAGCTGGTATAGGCGGGGTTGAATCGGTTCGGGCAGGCCGGCTGCCCGCCAGCCGTGACGCCGTTGAGCCGCGCGATCGTCTCCCCCTCTAACGATTTGGGTTGAGCCGGATCGTATTCAGCGATGATCCAGGAGTGGGTCAGGGCCGCCGCAGTAAGCGGGCCGCGGCATTCGCCGACCCACAGCCCGAACCCGCCGCCGCCGGCCTCGGTCGCGCCGATCGCGACGATACCGGGCGACAGAATCGCGATGTCGCCGCCGTCGCTGCCGCTGTCGAAGACCCCGAAGCGCGCGTCGCCCACCCCGAAATCGAACGAGTGCTCGACGACGGTGCCAAACCCGGCGGTCTCGACCGGGAACGAATCGTGGCGCTGATACCCCAAGGGCGCCGCAGACCGCTGGTCCGGCGACGGGTGGTCGTGCTTGTGATAGGGCAGCCTCTCGCCGGGCTGCAGATCGCGCCCGGCGGCGCAGCGCCGGTCGCCGTCGATCGGCGCGATCCCGGCGAGGACCGCACCACCGGCATCGAGACAGACATTCTGGATCATGAAATCGCGCAGCACTTCCTGCGTCGCGACGATTTGTACCGTCGCGCGGGGGACCAGGCCCGGGATGGCGCAGAACAACAACGCCGCCGCCACAGGCCCGCCAATTCGCTGCCGCCGCAAAAAGCACCTCGTGAGAATAAGATCAGCTCCGAGCCCGCAGGCCGAGGGCGCGCCGCGTCAGAGTGGAAGTTCCAGCTCGATCCGGACGCGGTATGTGCTCGGGTCGGTCTCGTGGGTGAGACCGCCCAGGTAGGCCGCATCGTACTTGATCCCTCCGGGAGCATCGATACCGAATTCGCGTAATCCGACGCGTCCGGCGAACATCGGGCCAAGGCGATGTTGTGGCGCGTCGCCATGCGTGCCAAGGGTGACGGTCCCGTAATATTCGATCCCCGGTTCGAAGTACCGGCTGAGGCGCGCGCGCGACTGGGCGGCCATCAGCATGCTCAGCGGTCCGACGCTTCCGGCTCCCATTTGCTTGGTGAACAGGGCATTGACGGTATGGAGCGTGTCGAGGCCGGCTAGCTGCACCTCCTTCTGGACCAGCGGGCCAACCGTGAGGGCGCGCGGGTCACCCTGTCGGGCGGTGTGCTCATATTCGACGAACATTCCGAGATCGGCCCAATACTGGCCTTGCGGCGTCAGCTGCAAGAAGCCTTCGAGGGCCGTCGAGTCGTAATGGAAGCCATGGCCCGGGTCGGCCGCGAGCTCCGCCTCGACCCCGAGCTTCAGCCAATCGTTGAAGCCGTACTCGAGCTCGTGGACGGCAGTCTTGCTGTGGCCGATCGTGAAATTGTTCTCGAACTCCAGCTCATGGCTCTCAATGATCGGGCTGCGAATCTTGAGATCGCCGGCTTCGGCCTGGATGGCGCATCCCGCGATCACGGCCGCCGCGAAGATCGCGCTGCCGATGCGATCGACGATGTCCTCGACGCGAATGCGGCGCATCTGCAACTCCTGCCTAAGATCCGGGAGGGGAGGGCGGCGAGCAGCCCGCTATTCGCCGGGCTGGAGCTGGGGATCGGCCGCGCGACCGATCTGCGCCCGGGCGGCCGGCGGGGTGCTGCCGACCAGCCGCATCAGGCTGCCGATGACGAACAGCGTCGCCAGGTAGAACACCAGCTGGATACCGGCAGGCTGCGCCGTGTAGCCGATCAGCGTATGCAGGACCCGCCCGGGGAGGCTGTGGTCCGAGAGCAGGAACGAGGTGTCCCACACCGTCATCCCGAGCGGCGGCAGCAGATCGGCTTGCAGCAGAAAGGCGGCGGCTTGGGAGGCCATGCCGGCCGCGAGCAAGAGCACGAGCCAGCTCGTCACCGAAAACAGATGGCGCAGCGGAATGCGGACCAGCCCGAGATAGAGCGCTGCGCCGGAGGCGACACCGGCCGCGAGGCCGAGCGCGCCGCCGAGCACCATCGCCACGGCGCCGCCGCCTCCGGCCGCGGCGATGCCGTACAAGAACAGCACGGCCTCCGAACCCTCGCGCAACACCGCGAGGCCGACGGCAAAGGCGAGCGCCCACAGCGGCTGCGTGCCGGCGCGCACCGCGGCGCCAAGCCGGTTGGCGGCCATCGTCGCTTCCCGGCCGTGGCGGGTCATCCAGATGTTGTGCCAGCCGAGCATCCCGACCGCCGCGAAGAGGATCGCGGCATTGAACATCTCCTGCCCGATGCCGGCCGCCGCGGCGGCAATCGTCTCGGCACCCCCGGCCACTGCCATCGCGCCAAGGATGCCCGCGCCAATTCCACCGCCGACCCAGGCGCCGCGGCGCGACACGCCGCGGCTCGCGGCCAGCACGATGCCGACGATCAGTGCCGCCTCGAGCACCTCGCGAAATACGATGATTGCGGTCGCCAACATTCGCCGATCCTACTGAACCAGGATAACGCCGTGAGTCGCCGGATGGAAATCATCGAAGAACTCATAGCGGCCTGGAGTCAGCGGGCCGATGAAGACGCTGGTCGCGGCACCGGCCGGGACCACCTTCTCGCGATGCATCGAGGTGCTTTCGAATTCCGCCGGCGTCGCCTGCTCGTTGCGAACGATCAGCTCCACCTTGACCCCCGCCTGAACCGGCACCTCGGACGGCACGAACTGATGATCCCGGATGGCGATCGTAATCGTCGGCCCCTCGGCAAGAGCCGGAACGGTGCAAATCAGCAAGAGCGCAGGGACGACAGCTCGGTGCATTGCGACTCACGTTTGCAATTGATAGTCGCTCGCAAGATAGCAACCCTGGTTTCGCCGGCAATCGAGTTTCTCGCCGGGCAGGTGTGCGAAATCGTCGCTGCTGCGATCGAGTGAGCCCGCCGGAACCCATGCCGCGGCGAGCCATCTCGGCTATAACGAACCCGGCGAATGCGGGAGCAACCAACAAATCGAGGAGGAGAGATGCTGGATCTGGGCATTGCCGGGCGTCGGGCGATCGTCTGCGCGGCGAGCAAGGGACTGGGGCGCGCCTGTGCGATGGCGTTGGCGCATGCCGGCGTCGCGGTGACGATCACCGCGCGCACGGCCGAGACGCTGGAACAGACCGCCGCGGAAATCCGCACCGCGACCGGCGCCGAAGTGACGGCGGTGGCCGGCGACATCACGACCGAAGCGGGCCGCGCCGCAACGCTCGCCGCGTGTCCCGAGCCGGACATCCTCGTCAACAACGCCGGCGGGCCGCCGCATGGCGATTTCCGCGATTGGGGGATTGAGGACTGGCAGAAGGCGGTCAACGGCAACATGCTGACCCCGATCATGCTGATCAAGGCGACGGTCGACGGGATGTGCGCGCGCAAATTCGGGCGGATCGTCAACATCACCTCGGGCTCGGTCAAATCGCCGATCCCCAATCTCGGCATGAGCAACGGCGCGCGCGCCGGGTTGACCGGCTTTGTCGCCGGGCTGGCCCGCCAGGTGGCCCGTCACAACGTAACGATCAACGGCCTGCTGCCGGGTCCCTTTCTGACCGATCGGCTGCGTTCCGGCATCGAGTTCGAGGCGCGCCGCCAGAATATCTCGTTCGAGGAGATGCTGGCCAAGCGCTCGGCCACCAATCCGACCGGCCGGGTCGGCGACCCCGAGGAGTTCGGCGCCGCCTGCGCCTTTTTGTGCGCGGCCTCGTCGGGCTTCATCGTCGGCCAGAATCTGCTGCTCGACGGCGGCGCGTTCAACTCGACGATGGGGTAGGCCCGGCACAGATCCCGGACCTGTGGGCTCAGATCGTGCCCGCCCCTCACCCTCCCACGCTTCGCGCGGGCCCCTCCCTCTCCCCGCCGGCGGGGAGAGGGTTGGGGTGAGGGGCCGGCACTGGCGGATCGAGCCGTTCGAAATCCACTATAAGCCGCCAGCGGCCTATTGGGCCGCCTCGGCGACGATCAGCTTGCCGTCGTCATCGACCGAGAGGCCGGTCTTGCGCGCCGCCTCGATGACGCTGGGATGCCAGTCGACCTTGCCGGTGTCGGGTCCGCCGACCACGGCGATCAGCGTCGCCTCAGGATCCTCGCCGGCGTTGCGGAACCCGCGATAGATCCCGATCGGCACGTTGACGATGTCGCCCGGCTGCAGCGTGATTGTGCGCTCGACCGCGCCTTCAAGCCAGAAGACCTCCCAGGGCCCCTTGGCGGCGATGAACACCTCTTCGGTCGCGTGGCGGTGCAATGCCGCGCCGTGGCCTTTCGGGGTGTGGCGCACATAGGTGACCGCAAAGCCGTGCGCCGGCGCCGCTATCTTGGGCCGCAGACCGGGATCGTCGAGGTTCTCGACGACGCCCATCCCGATGATATTGATGATCTCGCGCTGATAGCCCGGGATCCGCTGGTCGAGGAAGGCGAGATCGGACCCCTTCATCGCGTCGAGCCGCGCGACATTCTGCCGTTCCATCTGCTCGACCGACACGGTCGGCGCCGGCTTGCCGCGCAAGCGGGGATCGACATACGCCATAGGGTGCCCCCTTTCTGCTGGTGATCGGATAGCGGGCGAAACCGTGGCACGCGTCCCGCCCGGGATCAAGCCGGACCGGCCGCCCACGCGTGAAAGCCTTCTAGCGCTCGGGATCGGCGGGCGGAGGGCGGTCGTCGGGCGGAGGCGGGGCCGTCGTTTCGCCCCGGTTGGTGTCGTGCAGATCGTAGGTCTGGGCTGTCCTCAGCTGGTCCTTCAACATGTCGACCGTGAAGCGCGGTTTCCCGTTGGTATTGGTGATCTTGAGGTCGTTGATGCCGACGCCGACGTATCTCCCGCCCATACCGAGGGTCCCGCTGACATTGAGGACCACCACGGCGACGCGCCCTTCGGGATCGAGGACGATGTCCTTGATCGAGCCAACATTCTGGTTCTGGTTGTCATAGATGGCGGCGCCTGTCATCTCGCTGACGCGGATCTGGCCCGGCAGCAGATGCTTCGTGGTGACCTCGGCGCGCGGCGTGGGCGACGGGGGCGGCGGCGTTGCGGTTTGCGCGCCGGCCGCCGCCATCCCGGCTGCTATCATCACCGCAAAAGCCACGGCCATCGTCAGCTTGGACATGGGTGCTCCTTCAGGATCGCCCTTCCTTGCGGGTCAACGGAAGCGTCTCGCGCCCGGTTCAACGAGGACGCTTTAGCGGCCGCGATCGGAAGGCGGCGGGGTCGAGGTCCCGGTGGGCCCGCTCTTCTCGCTGAGGTCGTAGGCCCGGGCCGATTTCAGCTCGTCCTTCGTCATCGACACCGTGAAGCGCAGCTTGTTCTTTTCGGTGGTGACCTTGAGGTCGTTCATGCCGATTGCGACGTATTTCCCGCCCATTCCGAGGGTCGCTCCGACATTGAGGATCATCGCGGCGACGCGCCCGCCTCGATCGAGGATGATGTCTTTGATGTCGCCGAGGTTCTGGTTGTCCTTGTCGTAGACCGTGGCGCCATTCATCTCGGTCGCGCGAATCTGCTCGGGCAGCAGATGATTTGCCGAAATGGACGCCCGCGTGGCCGACCCCGCATCGGTAGACTTCGAGGGTGGCGATGGGGGCGTCGTCGGTGAGGTCTGCGCGTTGGCCATCATGACCGCCATCATTACCGCAAACGCCGCGGTCATCGTCATCCTGGACATAAATCCTCCCTGGGAACGTTGGACTTGCTCAGGTCTCAACGAGTGCGTATCAGGCCCAGTTCCCGATGGATTACTGGATGCCTTGTCCAACCCAAGGTTAGGGGAAGCCGTGGAGCATTCTCATCGAGCCATTGTTTATCCTTTAGGGTGTTTTGTGCGGCGCAAACAAAAAAAGGAGGATAAGCGATGGAGAAAATTCTGACAGACGACACCCTGACGCAAGAGCAGGCGAAGATCGTCGCTCGCAAGGCCGGTGCAATGAAGGCGGCGGCGCGGCAGGTACCCAAAACAGTGGAAAACGCCGCGCGAGCGGGCAAGGAGATGCTCGACCCAACGCTTGACCAGGCTGCCGGTATCGCCAGCCAGGCGCTCGGACAGGCCACTGCGATGGTCCGCAATGCCGGCGACCAGGCGTCCGCGGCGGGTGATGCGCTCTATCAGCAAAGCGCTCGAGCCGGTCGATATGTGACGAGCAACGTCAATCATTATCCGCTGCCCGCGCTGCTGATCGCCAGTGCAATCGGCTACCTGACGGCCTATCTGATTCACACCTGTCGCAATCGGGCGATGTAGCGACCGGCGCAGCAACCAACCGATAGCCCGGAAAAAGACCGCGCCCGACACGGGTAAATGGCCTAGAATCGCCCCGTCCTGTGGGAGGCGGGGGCATGCGGTTGCGGTTCACCGGCGTGGGAGGCGCGCCCCGATCGGGGCGGCGGTTGATCTGGCTTGCGATGCTGGCGTTGCTCCTCGGTCCGGCCGCGCCGGCCCGGGCGGCGGATGCGCCGGCCTTGCCGTCGGCACCCGAGGCGGCGGCACCTTCGATGGGCGGCGAGATGAGTTCCGCCGGCTGGGTCGAGCACATCGCCATGAAGCTCGAAAGCGAGGCGATGTCGGATGTCAGCATGTTGCCGGACACCACGGCAGCACTGGCGCGCGAGTGGCGCTCCTTCGACAAGAACGGCTCCGCCCTGGGCGCACTGATCAATGTCGGCTGGGTGGTGCTCGCCGGCGGCATCGCCCTCTTGGCCGAGAGGGGCGTCGCCCGCGGGCTCAGCCGCCGGGTCCGCCGAATGATGCGGGGACGCTCCGAGGCACTGACTCTTAATCGCCTCTTACTGCTGCTGCTCTGCGACCTGATTGGGGTGGTGGTTTTCGCCGGCGTGTTCGTCTATAGCCGGCACTGGATGATGGCGGTCGGCGTCACCGCCAGCCTCATCGCATTGGCCGCCCAATGGCTGATCCGCTGGCGCCTGATCATGCTGATCCCGCGAATCGTGCTGCGGCCGAACGAATCGGTAGCCCGCTTGATCGACATCTCCGACCACGAGGCGCGCCGCCTCGTGCGATTTCTCTCCCTCACCGTGCTGGCGATCGTCGTGTTTATCGGTTTCGGCCGGTATGGCCTTGCCGACGAGGACAGCGGCGCGCCCCATGTTATCGGGCTGGTCGTCGCGGCCATCGCCTGCGCGCTCAACGCCCTGATCGCGTTACGCACGCGCCGCGCCGCGGAGGCGTTGATCCGCGGCCGCAGCGGCGGGCTGATCGGCGCGTTGCGGGCGGCCATCGCCCGCGCCTGGCTGGCGATCGGTCTGACGATCGTCATCGGGCTGTTCGTGCTGTTTGTGTTCGGGTTGTCGCTCGGCCTGTTGTCGTACTTTCACGCCATCGTCTCGACGCTCGGGGTGCTGATGGTTGTGCTGGTGATCGAGCGGATGACCGAGCGGGGCTGGCACGATGCCGATCCGGCTACGGCCGGTGCCGGGGGCTCTGTCGACCGGCTGGTGGCGCAAGGCTGCCACCGCATCCTGCGGGCGATTGCCCTGCTTGTTGCGGCGATGACGCTGGCCTGGATCTGGATCGATGCGGTCGAGCTGCCGCCGGTCGACGCCGCCCGCGTCATGCAATCGAGCGTCGCGGCGGTCATGACGTTGTTTGTCGCCTATATCGCCTGGGAACTGGCCCGGCTGGGGATCGACCGCCACTTGCAGAGTGTCGCCACTGGACCAAGGCTGCCGGGCAGCGATGATGACGACGAAGCGGCGCCGGGCTCGCGTCTGCAAACCATCCTGCCGATGCTGCGCGCCGCCTTCGGGGTGCTGATCGCCGTTATCGTAACGCTGATCGTGCTGTCGCATCTGGGCATCGACACTGCGCCGTTGATCGCCGGCGCCGGCGTGTTCGGGCTGGCGATCTCGTTTGGCGCGCAGTCGCTGGTGCGGGACATTATTTCGGGGCTCTTCTACCTGTGGGACGATGCGTTCCGCGTCGGCGAATACATCGACACCGGCCGTCTCAAGGGGACCGTCGAAGCGCTCGGCATTCGCTCGGTGAAACTGCGCCATCACAACGGGCCCTTACACACGATCCCCTACGGGCAGCTCGGCGCGGTGACCAATCAGAGCCGCGACTTTGCGACGATAAAGTTCAATCTGCGGCTCGAACCCGGTACCGACATCGAGCTCGTCCGCAAGACCGCAAAGCGCGTGGGCCTCGACATGCAGGAGATCCCCGAGATCGCGGCCGAAGTGATGCTGCCGCTCAAGATGCAAGGCATCGCCGAGGTTGCCGACAACGCGGTGGTGTTCCGGTTCAAGTTCACTGCGCGCCCGGTCAAGCCGAGCTGGATCCAGCGCGAATACCTGAAGACCCTGTATCGGGCATTTACCGACAAGGGCATCGTTTTCGCTTCCGGCGCCTTGACCCTCCACACCGTGGCGCCGAGGCCGGGTCCGCTCGCGGCGCTCGAGAGCGATGCGGCGCCCGCGGTCCTGACCGAGGCGATCGCAACGCCGGCAATCGCGCCGGCAGCGAGCCGGGTCGCCTAAGCAAATTACAGTTCGTCATTGCGAACGCAGCGAAGCAATCTCGGCGGTAAGAGGGTAGCCCGATCGGGATTGCTTCGTCGCTCCGCTCCTCGCAATGACATCAAAGGGAGAAACGACATGCAGATCGGCGTTTTCTATTTCCCGGTCGATTACGGCATTAACATCAGTGAACTGGCCGCCGCGCTCGAGGAGCGCGGCTTTGAATCGCTGTTCGTGCCGGAGCACACGCACATCCCGGTCAGCCGGAAGAGCCCGTTTCCCGGCGGCGGCGAGCTACCCCGGCGCTATTCCCACACCCACGATCCGTTCGTCGCGCTGTCCTTCGCCGCGGCGGCGACCAAGAAGCTGCTGCTCGGCACCGGAATCTGCCTGATCCCCGAGCGCGATCCGATCGTTACCGCGAAATGCGTCGCCAGCCTCGACCAGCTCTCCGGCGGCCGCGTCGTCTTCGGGATCGGCGGCGGCTGGAACGTCGAGGAAATGGAAAACCACGGCGCCCGCTACAACACCCGCTTCAGGCTGATGGGCGAGCGCATCCTGGCGATGAAGGCGCTGTGGACCGAGGAGGAGGCCGAGTATCACGGCGAGATGGTCGATTTCGACCCGGTCTGGTCCTACCCCAAGCCTGCCCAGCGGCCGCACCCGCCGATTCTTCTGGGCGGCGAGACCGACTACACACTGCGGCGCGTCGTCGACTATTGCGACGGCTGGTTTCCCCGCCCGGGCCGCGGCTTCGAGATCAAGGCGCAGCTCGAACGGCTGCACCGGATGGCGGAACAGGCCGGGCGCGACCCGCGGACGCTGTCAACCTCGGTGTTTCGGGCGCCGGCCGACAAGGCGGCGCTCAACGAATACGAGGCGGCCGGGATCGACCGGGCCGTCCTCGAAATCCCCGATCAGAGCCGCGACGAGATCCTGCGCATCCTCGACGACTACGTGCCCCTGCTCGGGTGACCGCGCTTGTCATTGCGAGGAGCGGAGCGACGAAGCAATCTCGATGGTTCGAGTGCACCTTGCCCGAGATTGCTTCGCTCGGCTCGCAATGACATCCTTGAAATATTCGACCGGTGAGGGAGACCAGCGATGCGGCTCAGCATTTTGGATGATTACCAGGGCGTCGCGCTCGACATGGCGGACTGGTCGGCTGTCAGGGACCGCGGGATTGAGATCGCGGTCGAGCGTTTCCCCTTCGCCGATGAGGACGATGTGGTGCGCTCGGTCGCCGATTCCGAGATCGTCGCGGCGATGCGCGAGCGCACGCCGTTTCCCAAACGAATCGTTGATCGCCTGCCGAAACTGAAGCTCCTGATCACCACCGGGATGCGCAACGCGTCATTCGACATGGTGGCGCTGAAGGAGCGCGGGGTTACCGTCTGCGGCACTGGCGGCCCCGGCGGCGGCAATGAAGACACCGCCGAACTGGCCTGGGGCCTCATTCTCGGGGCGGCGCGGCGCATTGCCGAAGACCACCAGTTCATGCGCCTGGGCGGGTGGCAGACCCGCATCGGTCACCGCGTCGCCGGCAAGACGATCGGCCTTCTGGGTCTCGGGCGGCTGGGCAGTGCGGTCGCCCGGGTCGGCCTCGCCTTTGGCATGAAGGCGATCGCCTGGAGCCAGAATTTGACCGCCGAAAAGGCCGCCGACCAAGGCGTCGAGCGGGTCGAGAAGGACGAGCTGTTTCGGCGCTCCGACATCCTCTCGGTGCATCTCGTACTGAGCCCGCGCAGCCGCGGCCTCGTCGGCAAGCGCGAGATCGGGCTGATGAAGCCGAGCGCGATCCTCGTCAACACCTCGCGCGGCCCGATCTGCGACACCGAGGCGGTGATCGAGGCCTTGCAGGCCGGGCGGCTCGCCTATGCCGGGTTTGACGTCTACGATCAGGAGCCGCTGCCGATCGATCATCCGCTGCGCCGGGCGCCGAACGTGATCCTGACGCCGCATATCGGCTATGTGACCGACGAGAACTATCACAGCTCCTACCCGCAGATCGTCGAAGATGTCATCGGTTTTCTCAACGGCAAACCGGTCCGGGTGATCTGAGGGGCGATGAGCGGCCAGGCGCTATTGATCCGCCCGTCGCGCGACGATGATGTCGCGGCGATCGCGGCGATCTATGGCTACCACGTGGTTCACGGGGTTGCCTCGTTCGAGGAGGTGCCGCCCGCGGTCGACGAGATCGCCCGCCGCCGCGGCGAGATCGTGGCGTGCGGGCTGCCTTATCTCGTCGCCGAACGCGGGGGGAGGGTCGTCGGATATTGCTATGCCGGCATGTTCCGGCCGCGTGTGGCCTATCGTTTCACGCTCGAAGACTCGATCTATGTCGATGCGGCCGAAATCGGGCGCGGCATCGGCCGGGCGCTGTTGGAGCCGCTGCTGGCCCGCTCTATCGAGCTCGGCTATCGCCAGATGGTTGCGGTGATCGGCGGCCGCGAGACGATTCCGTCGATCCGTTTGCACGAGGCTCTAGGCTTCAGCCATATCGGCGTCCTGCCCGCGGTGGGTTTCAAATTCGGCCGCTGGATCGATATCTTGTTGATGCAGCGCGCGCTCGGGCCAGGCGCTACCAGCCTGCCCGACTGACCGTGCGCCATTGGGAGACGAGCATGGCAGAGAATTTTGCCGATCCGACGCAGATCCGCAGCTATCACGCGCACATCTATTATGACCCGGAGACCCGGCCGGTGGCGGAGCGGCTGCGCGAGGCGATCGGCGACGGGTTCTCGGTCGAGCTCGGGCGCTGGCATGACGAGCCGGTCGGACCGCACCCCATTTCGATGTACCAGGTCGCGTTCCCGGTCGCCGAATTCCCCAAGCTGGTGCCCTGGCTGATGCTGAACCGCGGCGGTCTCAGGATCCTCGTGCACCCGCAGACCGGCGATGCCTACGACGATCACGCGGTCCACGCGCTGTGGCTCGGTGACCCGCTGCCGCTGCGGCTCGAGGGACTGCGCCGCCTCCGGCAGGCCTGAGATTGGTCACTGCGGCCGCTATACGCGGCCGGTCAGCAAGAGGACGATCAGGATAATGACGATGAGGCCGGCCCCGCTGCTCGGGTAATAGCCCCAACCGCCGCTGTAGGGCCAGGTCGGCAGCGCGCCGATCAAGATCAGAATCAGGATGATAAGAAGAATCGTGCCCATGGTACGACCGCCTGTAGTTGGTATTTCTTCTACCAACCCGGTGCGGTAGTTCGCGGTTCCGTTGGCGCGGCGCGGTATGGAATAATCGGCGCGCGGCGACCCTACCAGTAGCGGACCGGCCCGCAATCGACGTGGACGAAATCCGAGCGCGGATAATAGCCGACGCCGCCGCCGCGCAGGCTCATCGCCGCGCCGCGGACATGCGACAGGTCGCGCCCCTCGCAGCGCAAATCGATGGCCATCCCCTTGATGTGATAGCTGTTGCTCGCGACACCGTCGCCGCGCAGGTACATGCGGTGGTTGGTCGACGCCGAGCGGTAGCCGCAGATCACCAGGAATGGGTCATGGCAGTCGAGGCGGCCGCGCAGCATGCCGAGGAGGTCGAGCACCCCGGCATTCATCGGCCGCACCTCATCGGAGTGATGATCGCGCAGGACCCAGTTGATGTCGCGCACCGCCTCTCGGATGTAATGGCCATCGGCCCAGTAGACGGTGCGGACCCACTCGCTGGTGTGCGTGTTGTAGAGCGACACCGAGCGCGGTGCGAAAGAGACGGCCGGCGCGGACCTGACGAAAACAACGGCCGCCGCGACCGCGCCGGCGCCCAAAACCCGGCGCCGGGTCAGCAGAGAAGCTGCTCGCAATGGCTAATCCCCCAAATAACCCCCAGGGACGCCATAGCACCCGCTCGCCGCTCAAACAAGCCTGTTATCGATACCCGAAGCCGCCCAAACCGCGTTTTCCGCGATTTTTCTTGCCCTGGTTGATTAGGCGAGAGGCATCTTCAGCCGCGACGTTGGCCTGCCGCTTCGCGTTGCGCGACCGGTGCTTGTCGCGCCGGTTGCAGATGCTGCCAGATCTCGTCGTCGCGCTGATACACGTCCGGGCGAAACGCGAGGGTGCCGTCCGCATCGACGAACACCGTCTGGTACACGAAGAACACCGGCACCGGCGCCGGCAAGGCCCGCGAGTTTGTAATGCCGCGAGCGATCCCCTTGTTGATCGCGTCGACCGGCTGCTGCAGCAACAGGGCGCCGAGTTCGCGCGGGTTCTGGACCCGCACGCAGCCATGGCTCTGGCGGCGGTTGTCGCGGCTGAACAGGGCCTTCATCGGCGTGTCGTGGAGATACACGTCGAACCGGTTGGGCATCTCGAATTTGAGCTGGCCGAGCGCGGCATGCGGTCCGGGCAACTGCTGGATCAGACCATGGGCGCGCCACACCATGTTGTGCCGGCTCAGGTAATCCGGGTCCTGCGCGACCTTTGGCAGAATCTCCTTGGTCGCGATCGAGATCGGGACATTCCAGGGAGGGTTGAACAAGAGGCCGGTGATCGATGCCTGGACTTCCGGGGTCTGCTTGTCGACCTCGCCGACGACGACGCGGGTCGTGAAGATCGGCCGGTCATCGCGGTAGAGCACGAGCTGCGCGTTCGCCAGATTGACCCAGACGCGCTCGGTCGCGAGATTGCGCGGCAACCAGCGCAAGCGCTCGAGGTTCACCGCGATCTGGCGCAACCGGGATTCGTTCGTTGCCTCGGCCACCATGGGGCGCGCCTGGCGAGCGCCGGGATTGTGGCTGCCGATCGGCGCCGTCGCGCCGCTTGCGGCAGGCGATCTGGATGATTGCAAGGCGCGCCGCAGCGCCGCATAGGCCGGCGAATTGGGCGCCAGCGCCTCGATCGCCGCCGCCGGATCGGGGCTGTTGACGGTAGTGTCGAGCGCCGCCGCCAGGTTGATCGGCTCCGGCGTCAGATCTTCGTCATCCATGCGAACTTCGACCGGCACGGCGCCGCGGGCGAGCGCGTCGGCATAGGCCAGAAACGCATCCGACAGCACCAGATCGCGCTCGATCGGCGGCAGTGACGCCGCGTTGCGCAACAACGCGCCGTGAAACAGATCGGGGTCGAGCCCATGTTCGCCGGCCCGCAGCACGGCATTGAGCAGCGCTTGCGCCTGCGGTTGCCGCGTCGCCCAGACCGGCTCGAAATTGTGCGCCGCATAGAATTGCCGCAACAGCGCGCCGTGCAGCTTCTCGCCGGCAATGGCGAGACCTGTCGCGCTCTCGATGCGGTTTCTGATATCGCTGTCGTTGCCGGCCGGGGGGCTGGCGCCGGCCGCCGCGTCTGGCGACTGCAATGAGGCGGAGAGCAGTGGGGCCGCGCCGTTCGGCGGCACTTCGGCGTTGGCGCTCGCCGCGGCCAGCCAGCCGGCGGCCGCAATCGCCGCGATGCCGCGACTGGCCCAGCGACGCTGCCGGAGACGGCGATTTCCGGCGATCTTGGGGGATGTGAACACAATCGCCTCGTTGGTACTGCTGCGGGTTTGAACGGGCAGCGCTATCCGCGGGTTCCCGGGTCGACCGCACGGCGCAGGGGAGCCGCCGCGCAACCGTTGCGCCTCGTCTATCTACACGCGAATAGTTTCTACAACATTGATAACAGTTAGATTGAGGCAACCCTACGGGGTTTCTGCAAACCGCGCAACGCGGGTCCGACCAGAGCCCTATAGAGCTGGTGAGGCGTCATCGATTTTCCGATTCGTGTATTGCGAATTTTTCCTGTAACAATTGGGGGAATCGACGAGAACAGGGACAACGATGCGCGCTGGCGTGTTGGCCGCGATTGTCGCAGCTTCCATCGTGGTCGGCAGCCCGGCGTGGTCGGCGTGCCCGCCGGGCCAATCGCGCAATTGTGTCAATCTCGACGGCGTTCCTCAGATTTCCCAGCAGATCGTCGCCGGCGAGCACATCGCAGCCCCGCCCAAAACCGCGCCTCCGGGCGAGGCAAATCCGGCCTATACCGGGCCGGCGGTTGGGGTAAGCAAGATGCTCCGGCGAGCGCCGACGGTCGGCTACCACTGGGCGATCGATTAGCGAGGCTGCTCAGGCCTCGCCGGCGAGGCCCTTCGGCTGCGGCCCGACATAAGCCGAGGATGGGCGCACCAGCCGCCCCTCCCGTTGCTGTTCCATCGCATGAGCGAGCCAGCCGGCGCCGCGAGCCACTGCAAACACCGGCGTGAACGCATCGCGCGGCAAGCCGACCACGTCGAGCAGCAGCGCGGCATTGATCTCGACATTGGGCTGTAGCGGCGGGCGGCCCGGCTTGAGCCGGGCGAAGGCGGCGCCGACCGCGCGCTCGACCTCGGCGGCGAAGGCGAGCCGGCCGGCCCCGGGGCCGAGCCGGTCGGCAAGGCGCTCGAGCGCGGTGCGCAACACCTGGGCGCGTGGATCGCCGAGCCGGAACACGCGGTGCCCGAACCCCATCAGCCGCTCGCCCGCGGCGAGCTTTCGCTCGGCCCAGGCGGCGACATCGTCGCTCGCCGCCGCCTCGTCGAGCATGTCGAGGGTCGGCCCCGGCGCGCCGCCATGCAGCGGCCCGCTAAACGCGCAATAGGCGCCAAGGGCGGCTGATACTAGCGAGGCTCGGCTCGAGGCGATGACCCGGGCGGTAAAGGCCGAGGTGTTGAGGCCGTTATCGATGACCGCGGTGAAATAGGTATCGAGCGCCTCGGCCATGACCGGATCGACCGGCTGGCCATGCACCATGCGCAGGAGATCGTCGGCGGTGCCGCGCGCCGCGTCGGGAGCGAGCGGTGCGGCGCCGGCGCGGGTTCGCAGCAGTGCCGCGATCGCCACCGGCAAGGTGGCGAGGATCGCCGCCGGCGCGCTGTCTTCCGGCAGGGCGGCGAGCGCCAACCTGAGGCCCTCGACGAGCGGCCGCGTCCGCGCCGCGGCGAGCCAACCGCCAAGGCGGGCGAAGGCGAGCTCGCGTTCGGCGCCGAGCCGGGCGCGCATCGCCGCGCGGCTCAGTCGATCGCCCGCGAACCCTTCCCACAAGAGGCCGACCGCGCCCTCATAGCCAAAATCCGCGACCAGCTCGGCAAGGGTGTGGCCGCGCACCCACAGGATGCCGCGCGCGCCATCGCTGTGGCTCAACACCGTCTCGGCGGCAACCAGTCCCGCCAGCCCGCTATCCATTGCCTTGGGCCATCGATGACGCGTCAGTTTTCCGCGGCGAGAGGGCCTCGCCTCCCGCTGCGGCGCCGGGCATCCCGGCCGCCGCATAGGATAGCATGGAACCCCGGCCGCCGCCCCCGGGTCTCCGGTTCCGCCTGCTTCTGCAGGCGAAAAACAGGAGCGAGCGGCCGGTCGTCGACCTAATGCGCCGCGGCTTCGGAGGGTTGCCGGGCGCCGCCGTCGCGGTGGTAGAAGGCGCGCTGCTTGTCGCGCCAGGCGGCGCGCTCGGCTGGATCGATCTGCCCGTCGTGATTGGCGTCGATGCGGTTGAAGCGGTCGCGGAAGCGGCGGTCGCGGTCAGCTTCGGGCAGGCCGGCGAGCCAGTCGTAATAGGCCTTCACCTGTTCGAGCCGCGCTTTTTGCTGCGCCGGGAGATCGGCGGCGGCGAGTTGCTGCGCGAGTTCGCCTTGGCGCCGCTCGATGAAGGCGAGCCGCCAGTCGCGGTATTGCTCGAACGTGATCGGGTCGCCGGTTGCGGCCGCCGGAGGTGCCGGCTGGGCGGCTTCTACCGGCAGCCACAGTGTCGCGGCGATCGCCGCGGAAGCGGCAAGAAGGGTCCATCGCATCGGATTTCCTCCCGGGTAGGTTGATCGAAGGTTGGAACAAACCGAGAATATGAATTGTTTCGAGTCGAGTCAACGAAATATGTTCATGTTTTATTCCATCGCGACGCGCTTGCCTCCGCGATGCCGCAATGGCACAAGCGGCCAGCGGAACGCTGCGAGGAGGCAATGCCGGATTTCGCCATCGAGCGCGGCTGCGCGGGGGTCGTTTGCGGCATCGACGAGGCCGGGCGGGGACCGTTGGCCGGCCCGGTGGTCGCCGCCGCGGTCATCATCGACCGCCGGCGCTTCCGCGGCGAATTGCGCCGTGTGCTCGATGATTCGAAGGTATTGAGCCGCGATCTGCGGGAAAGCTGCTACGGCGCCTTGTCCGCCTGTGCCCGGAGCGGAGCGGTCCGCATCGGCGTCGGGGCGGCGAGCCGGGGCGAGATTGATCGGATCAATATTCTGCGGGCGAGCCTTGCGGCGATGGCGCGGGCGGTGACGGCGCTGGGGCTGAGCCCCGACATCGCGCTGGTCGACGGCAATGTCGCCCCGACTTTGCCGTGCGCGGTGAAGACAATCGTCAAGGGCGACGCGTTGAGCTTCTCGATCGCCGCGGCCTCGGTCGTCGCCAAGGTCACCCGCGACCGAATCATGCGCGGGTTGGCGCAGCGCTACCCCGGTTATGGCTGGGAAACCAATGTCGGCTATTCGACCGCCGAGCATTTCGACGGCATCCAGCGGCTCGGCGTGACGCCGCATCATCGGCGCTCGTTCGCGCCGGTTCGCCTGGCGATTTCGGGGACCGCGGACCTGTTCGCGCTTCTGGATGAAGTCGCCGTCGCCGAAGCGGGCGAATAGCGGCGCGCGGGCAGAATTGACGGAGCCCCCGGCCGCGCTCACTCTTCGCGCCCATGGCTGACACAACAGCGCTCGCGTGCGATTCCGTCATCGAAGGCGATTGCCTGGCGGCATTGGCGCGGCTGCCGGAGAGCTCGGTCGATCTCGTCTTCGCCGACCCGCCCTATAATCTGCAGCTCAGCGGCGAACTGCACCGTCCCGACAACAGCCGGGTCGACGGGGTCGGGGAGGATTGGGACAAGTTCGCCGGCTTTGCCGAATACGACCGGTTTACCCGCTTCTGGCTCGCGGCGGCGCGCCGGGTGTTGAAGCCCTCCGGCGCGCTCTGGGTGATCGGCTCCTATCACAATGTCTTTCGGATCGGCGCCGCGGTGCAGGATCTCGGGTTCTGGATCCTCAACGACGTGATCTGGCGCAAAACCAACCCGATGCCGAATTTTCGCGGCCGGCGCTTTACCAATGCGCACGAGACGCTGCTCTGGTGCGCCCACTCGCGCGAGGCGCGCTATACCTTCAATTACGAGGCGATGAAGGCGCTGAACGACGAATTGCAGATGCGCAGCGACTGGCTGATCCCCTTATGCGGCGGGCCCGAGCGGCTGCGCGACGGCGCCGGCAAGAAGGCGCATCCGACGCAGAAGCCCGAGGCGCTGCTGCACCGCATTCTGTTGGCCTCGACCCGGCCGGGCGAGATCGTGCTCGACCCGTTCTTCGGCACCGGCACCACCGGCGCCGTCGCCAAGCGCCTCGGCCGGCGTTTTATCGGCATCGAGCAGGATCCGGATTACGTCGCGCTGGCGCGGCGCCGGATCGCGGCGGTGCGGCCGACCCCGGCCGCGCTCGTCACCCTCGAATCCCGGCGCGAGGCCCCGCGGGTCCCGTTCGGCAGCCTCGTCGAGCGCGGATTGTTGCAGCCGGGCGAGGTGCTGGTCGATGCGGCCAGGCGCTGGAGCGCGCGGGTGCGCGCCGACGGTAGCCTCATTTCGGCCGAGCATCGCGGCTCGATCCATTCGGTGGCGGCCCAGCTGCAAGGCGCGCCGGCCTGCAACGGCTGGGCCTTCTGGCATGTCGAGCGCAAGGGCGAATTAGTGCTGATCGACCTGCTGCGCCAGCAGGTCCGCGGCGAGCTGGGCTGACGGACCGGCTGCCTTGTGATGCAAAAGATCGGAGAGAAGGGGAAATGAAGCAGCTGGGATGGCTCCTTGCGGCGCTTTTTCTGGCGGCATGCTCGGGTGAGCCGCCGCCGGTCGCCGTCGAAGCGCCGCGGGTGGTCGGGGTGGCCCGGGGCATCGATCTGCCGATCGATGCCCGCGACGTGTCGAACGAACTCAAGGGGAGCCGCCTCGATTTCGTCGCGCGGTATTACCGCGATCCGGCTTCGCGGTGGCCCACATTGTCGGCCGAAGAGGCCCGGATGGTGTCGTCGGCGGGCATGAGCCTCGTCGCCGTGTGGGAGTCGCATTCGCACAAACAAGAGTATTTTTCCTATGCTTCCGGGTATTCCGACGGGTTGGCCGCGCACCGGCAGGCCAAGGCGATCGGGCAGCCTTCCGGCAGCGCGATCTATTTCGCCGTCGATTTCAACGCCCAGGAACCGGACGTCAGCGGGCCGGTCGACCAGTATTTCCGCGGCGTCCACGCCGGGTTGGCGGCAGCCGCCGGGCAGGCTCGGGAGTATCGGGTGGGTGTCTATGGCTCCGGCGCCGTCTGCGACTATCTGAAGCGCACGCGCCTGGCGGAATACGCCTGGCTCTCGAACTCGACGGCCTGGACCGGGTACGACAGCTTCACCGGTTGGAACATCCGGCAGAGCGGGCGATCGCCGTTTCTTTCCTTCGACCAGGATTCGAATGAAGCGCGCGGCGAGTACGGCAGCTTTCGGGTGGCCAACCAGTACAGCTCGTTGTGACCGCCATGGCCTACGACCGCAATAACATCTTCGCCCGCATCCTGCGCGGCGAATTGCCGTGCAGCAAAGTCTATGAGGACGAGCATGTCCTCGCCTTTCGCGACATCAACCCGCAGGCGCCGGTTCATGTCGTCGTCATCCCCAAGGGCGAATACGTCTCGGTCGACGATTTTTCCGCGAACGCGGCGGTGGCCGAGCTGGCCGCTTTCATGCGGGCGATCGGCCGGATCGCGCATCAGGAGGGCGTCGCCGAGACCGGCTACCGCATCCTCGCCAACCATGGCGCGGATGCCCATCAAGACGTGCCGCATTTTCATCTGCATCTGTTCGGCGGCCGCGAACTCGGCCCGATGCTGCGCCGCCCGCGCTGATCCGGCCGGCTCAGTTGCGGACGTTCTGCCAGACTTGTTGCGCGGCGGGCGGCAGCTTGTCCATGTGCTTCAGGAACAGCGTGAGGGTCCAGATCTGCTGATCGCTGAGGGCGTTCGCCCATGACGGCATGCCGGTCAAGCGGATCCCGTGTAGGATTGTCCAAAACAAGACGCCGTCGGGGTCATCCTCGACGCCCTCGGTAGCCAGCTGCGGCGGTTGCGGGTAGAGGCCCTTGGCGACCGGTGAGGCCGAGGCCTGGCCCTTTGCCGTGCCGTGGCAGATCGCGCAGCGTTCGCCATAAAGCTGGATGCCGGCGATCAGGTTGGCGTCGGTCAATTCGACCGGATTGGGGCCTTGCGGCGCCTCGCGCGCGAGGGTCGCACGGAGCGACGTCTGCGCCGCCCAGATCTCCAGCGGGCCGGGCTTGGCATCGGCGTTGGCGGGGATGAGGCCGGTGTAGAGGACGAGATAACCGCACGCGAGAGCGGCGACGATCGTCGCCAGGACGCCGATCAGGAAGCCCCGGAACATTGCATCCTCCCGATAGCGAGATCGAAGAGCGGCAAGAGGGTCGGGAAGGTCGGGTAGAGTCCGGCGACGATCTCGGCGCGGCTTACCCAGGCGGTTGCGGCGGCGTCGTCGGCCGCCACCCCCTCGCCGGCGCGCCAGATCCCGCGCACCGCGATCAGCGTATAGTGAAACTGGACGCGGCCTGCGGCATCGCGGTGGATCGCGTCATGGACATCGAGAATGCCGGCCGGCTCGGCGAGGATGCCGGTCTCCTCGGCGAGCTCGCGCATCGCGCCCTCGGCGACAGTCTCGCCGAGCTCCAACACGCCGCCGGGGAAGCCCCAGCGCCCGGCATTGGGCTGCTGGGCGCGCTGCACGATCAGCGCCCTGGTATCGGATCCGGCGCCGCGCACCACGACCGCCAGCACCGCGACGATCGGCCGGTCGGGGTAGCGCCGCGCCGCCCTCCGCGCGTCGAGATCGGCGATGGCGGGTTCAGTATCGCTCATAAACGCCCGAGCAAAGCCCCTCTCCCGCACCGCGGGAGAGGGAGGGGCCCATTCCCGGCGCATCGAAGATGCGCCGGCCCGACAGGCGCGAGCCTTGCTCGCGCCGAGAGGGGCAATGGGAGGGTGAGGGTTGTGTTTGCGCGAAGACCCTCGCCCGCCCGAACGCTTCGCGCTCGGGCACCCTCTCCCGCGGTGCGGGAGAGGGGCAAGCGGTGCAGAATCACTCTGCGGCCACCCGCGGTTGGCCCCGCTCGTCGGTGTAGATTTCGGCGCCCTGCTCGATGAACTCCTTCGATTTTTCCGCCATGCCGCTCTTGGCATAGTCGCGGATTTCCTGGGTGATCTGCATCGAGCAGAATTTGGGGCCGCACATCGAGCAGAAATGCGCGAGCTTGGCGCCGTCCGCCGGCAGCGTCTGGTCGTGGAAGCTCTCCGCCGTCTGCGGGTCGAGCGCCAGGTTGAACTGGTCGCGCCAGCGGAACTCGAACCTTGCGCGCGACAAGGCGTCGTCGCGCTCTTGCGCGGCCGGGTGGCCCTTGGCGAGATCGGCGGCGTGGGCGGCGATCTTGTAGGTGATGACGCCGACCTTGACGTCGTCGCGGTCGGGCAGCCCGAGATGCTCCTTCGGCGTCACGTAGCAGAGGAGCGCGGTGCCGAACCAGCCGATCATCGCCGCGCCGATGCCGCTCGTGATGTGGTCGTAGCCCGGCGCGATGTCGGTGACGAGCGGCCCCAGAGTATAGAACGGCGCCTCGCCGCATTCCTCGAGCTGCTTGTCCATGTTGATCTTGATCTTGTGCATCGGCACGTGGCCGGGGCCCTCGATCATCACCTGGACGCCGTCTTCCCAGGCGAGCTTGGTCAATTCGCCGAGCGTTTCGAGCTCGGCGAACTGCGCGCGGTCGTTGGCGTCGGCGTTCGAGCCGGGCCGCAAGCCGTCGCCCAGCGAATAGCTGACGTCATAGGCCCGCATGATCTCGTTGATCTCGCGGAAATGGGTGTAGAGGAAGCTCTCCTGGTGATGCGCCAGGCACCATTTCGCCATGATCGAGCCGCCGCGCGAGACGATGCCGGTGACCCGGGGCGCGGTCAGGTGGATATAGCCGAGCCGCACGCCGGCATGGATCGTGAAATAGTCGACCCCCTGCTCGGCCTGCTCGATCAACGTGTCGCGGAACAATTCCCAGGTCAAATCCTCGGCCTTGCCGCCGACCTTTTCCAAGGCCTGGTAGATCGGCACCGTGCCGATCGGCACCGGCGAGTTCCTGATGATCCATTCGCGGATCGTGTGGATGTTGCGGCCCGTCGACAAATCCATGACGGTGTCGGCGCCCCAGCGCGTCGCCCACACCAGCTTGTCGACCTCCTCGGCGACCGAGGAGGTGACGATCGAGTTGCCGATATTGGCGTTGACCTTCACCAGGAAATTGCGGCCGATGATCATCGGCTCGGTTTCCGGGTGGTTGATGTTGTTGGGGATGATGGCGCGGCCGCGCGCGATCTCGTCGCGCACGAATTCCGGGGTCACATGCTCGGGGATCGCGGCGCCGAACGAATTGCCGGCCGCAATCCGCTCGCGGGCCAATTCGCCCTGGATCTCATGGCCGAGGTTTTCGCGGATCGCGACATATTCCATCTCTGGCGTGATGATGCCGGCGCGGGCGTAGGCGAGCTGAGTTACCGATTTCCCTGGCTTGGCGCGCAATACGGTGCGCTGGCCGCGGTCGAACACCGGCACGTTGCTGTCTTCGCCGCGCCTCAAACCGTTATCCTCGGGCTTGATCTGGCGGCCGTGGGTCTCCTCGACGTCGCCCCGCGCGAGGATCCACGAGCGGCGCAATTCTGTCAGGCCCTTGTGGATGTCGGTCGTCTGGGCCGGGTCCGAATAGGCGCCCGAAGTATCATAGACGCGCACCGGTTGCTCGTTCGCGCTCGGCTCCAGATCGATCTCGCGCAGCGCGACCCGGATTTCCTTGTGGCGGCGCCCGGCCACATGGATCTTGCGCGACGCAGGAAACGGGCCCGTGGTGACCTGTGGTTCGGCACCCTTTGCGGTCAGCGCGGCGTTCGGCAGTGGAGCGGCATCGGGCATGGCGGCCTCCGTTGCGTGCGTGAACGAAGACCCGGATCGATAGCGATGTGGGGAAACGGCATTCGCCGAAGCGCTCCTGTCCCTACGCCGGCACGACCCGGATCAGGTTCGAAGGGTTTCCCGCGAGCTAGCGGTCTCTCAGCCCCTTCATCGGGGCCCCCCTAGGATGGCGCAATTATCGGCAGAGCGGCAGGCTGGCGTCAAGCGCCGCGGATCTCGGCCCGGCCGCAACGTGCCGATCGAGTGCGCCCGGTGGGCCGGCAAAGAAGGCGGCCATTTCAGCGAACCTTGCCGCCAGGTTCGCTTTTTAGAGCTTAGAGCGAATAAATTTTGGCCGCGGCGGTCGGCGATCAACCGGCAGCGTCATTGGACACGATAGACGGTCACCCCTGAATTCGGTTGAACCAATTTTTTGCGAATTTGGTCGGGGATCAGCGGGGTAAGCTTCAGCGCGTCGAGCAAGCTTCCGATCGCGCGCGGCGGCGGCACAATGTGCTCGATCTCCTTCCAGTCGTTGACGCGGCTTACCGCGGCTCGATCGGCGTCGCAATTTCCTTCATGACATTGCGACAGATTGTCGGGAGCCAGCACATAAAGAAAACCCGGCTTTGGCACGCCAGCGATAAAACGGTCGGCCACGCCCCGTACGTCCGCGAGAAAGCGGCCGCGGCGGCGTGTGAACGCATCGGTGTAGACCGGCTCACGGCTTTGAACGGCCAAGTCGATCGCCGCACGCGACGCCTGTATGGGATCGGTGTTTTCGACATATAGGCAGGTGGCTTCTGACAACAGCAATACGACAAGCATGACGCCGGTGAGAGCCGGTCGTACGTTCCACAATCGCACCAGTCCGATCGCCACCAACATCGCCGCGACCCACGCCGGCACCACAAAGTATCGCGGCACCAGATAGAGAAGCCATACGTTGCAAATGATGAACCCCGCCCACCCGACGAAGAGTGTCCCCATCGCTATAAGGAATGTCCGCTGACTGCTATTCCAGGTACCGCGGAAGAGCGTCGGCGTCACAGCGAGCATTACATAAAAGATGAGAGAATATTTTTGCGTCGCGAAGAAAATCAGAAACGGCGCCAGGGGGGCCGCCGAGATTTCCCTCTCGATCGATGACTTGACCGGGCGCCAAGGCGGTTGAGCGATCGACGATATCGTGATGAACGTCAAGGGTGAAGCGCCACAGCGGGTTGCCGACCTCAATTTCGAAATAGGCCATCTCCAACAGGATGATGACCGCGAAGCCAAGCCCGATCAGAAAATACTCCGGCCTTTTCATCCCGGGTCGAAAGAGGAACAAGAGTCCATAGGCCACGATCAAGCCGAGCGTCGTCTCCCGCGTCGCGAATGCGAGCCCGGCAGCGAGCCCGGCACAGACAAGCAAATACCGTGGGTGGTCGCTTTCCGAGGCGACGCAGTAGCAGGCTAAGGAAACCGCGACATAGAAAAGCTCGGGAATATCGGCATTGGCATAGGTCGAAACCACAATGATGCCTGGCAGCGCGCAGAAAATAACGGTGAAGATCAGAGCTTCAACCAGCCCGAACCACCGCTGTAGCAGCCAAATCGATACGGTAACAAGGCCAAGGAGATAGGCCAGCATCGAAGCGCCGATCGCCAATTCGCGAATGCCCAGGATCCAGAATCCCGCGTCGAGCGCCAACACAACCGGATAACGAAGGTCCCAATGCGAATTGCCCACATAGGGGAAATGGCGATACCAGGCGAGGGCGCCGTCGACGTAACTGCCGTCATCGGTGCCGTGATAACCGTCCCAGAATACCGTCCCGAGAGTGAGAATCACGCCGGACGCGACGAGGACGGCAACGATAAAAGCAATGCGCCTTGATAAGGGGTATGGCCCTCGGATCGGGCGATGTTCGACCATCGCATCCTCCATTTGAACCGACATCCGTGCGCGAAGGGCTAGGGCGGCAGTTAGCGCGGTTGGGCTCTCAGCGCGGCGCGGATGGCGCGGCACTCGTCATCGAGGTAGCCCGATTGGCGGTCAGCTTTCCCGGTGCTTCAAACTGTGTCCGGCTCGCTGCCCCCGGGATCGCCAGATAGACCAGACGCTTTGATTCCTTGCGGCCGCGCGCCACGGTGTCGAGGATCAGACCAATGGCAAAGGATAACGAGGCCAACAGAATCAGTCCGGTTGCCAGCACGGCCGTAGGCAGGCGCGGCACCAGCCCGGTATGCAGGAACTCAATCACCACCGGGATGCCCAAGACAATGCCGCAGAGCGACAGCAACAGCCCCGCCACGCTGAAAAATTGCAGCGGCCGCTCGTCCTTTACCAACACCAGAATGGTGCGCAGGATACGGAACCCATCGGGGACGGTGCGCAGCTTGGAATGGCTGCCGGCCGGCCGATCCCGGTAGAAAGTCTTGACCTCTGCGACCGGCATGTGCAGGTCAAGCGCATGCACGCTGAATTCGGTCTCGATCTCGAAGCCGAGAGCAAGCGCCGGAAAAGACTTGACGAAGCGTCGGCTGAACACACGATAGCCGGATAACATGTCGGTGATCCGGTTGCCGAAGATCATCCGGACCATGCCGGTCAACATACGGTTGCCGAAGCGATGGCCGCGGCGATAGGCCGCTTGTATCTCGGTCAGCCGTGCCCCGGTCACCATGTCGAGCCCGTCCTCGACCAGCATGCGGACCATCTCCGGCGCCGTCACGGCGTCATAAGTATCGTCGCCATCGACCAGCACGTAGATCTCGGCCTCGATGTCCGCGAACATGCGGCGGACGACATGGCCCTTTCCCTGCAGGCTCTCCTGTCGCACAAGCGCCCCGGCGTCGCGAGCAGCCGCGACCGTGCCGTCTTGCGAGTTGTTGTCGTAGACATAGATGGTCGCGCCAGGCAGACAGGCCTGGAAATCCGCGACTACCTTGGTGATTGAGGCCTCTTCGTTATAGCAGGGGATCAGCACCGCGAGACGCGGCGTTCCAGGGCCATTGATCGGAATACGAGGCGACGCGAGAGAGTGAAGTTGGCAAACAAGCCAACCACGCTTCCCGCGCCGACCGGCAGCACCGGGAAGATCCGGCATAGCGGAACCACGGCGATAAGCCCGCCGTAGGTCGCATAATACAAACCGAAGCCAAAGAGATTGGCGCCGAGATACTGGAGCCATTGACGGGGCGCTGCGACACGCGCCCGATCCGAGAAGGTCCAGGCCCGGTTCACCACCCAAGTCACACTGGCGGCTGTCATGAAGCCCGCGGCGCCGGCCAAATACAAGCCAAGGTCGCCCCTAAGCAAATAGACCGAACCGAGATTGACCACAAACCCGAGGACTCCGACCGCGGCAAACCTGAAGAATTGAGTGATGAGGGTCGCGTCCACCGCTATCGCCAGCGTCAAGCTACGAGAATTGAATTGTCGGTATTATCCAGTTTGCGGCCAGATGAATACTCGACGGTTGTTGATGGATCATGGTCTCGCGCATCGGCCACGCAATATACGTTTTCAAGGACAGGGTCAACCGTGCGTCCCCGTTCCCCGCGTGGCTCGGCGAGCGGTGCTTCAGCCTCAGAATGTTGTGGAACGGCAGTCGACAACACGATCCCTCCCCAGCGACCGCAACAGCATCATGCTGGCCTCTTGGGAATCCGCTCGCAGCTACTGCTACTCGCGCCACGCCTCAATCAGTCAAAGGCGATCCCTTAGCTTGCATCCCGGGGGTCGGCGGATTCTGCCTCGTCGTCCTGTTCCGCCCGCGGATCGATGCCGGCGGCCTGCATCCTGGCGCCTTCTTCCGACTGCGCGACATTGACGGTGATCGTGACGGCGACCTCGGGATGCAGCATGACGCGGAGCCGGTGGAGGCCGAGCGTCTTGATCGGGCGGTCGAGCACGATCTGGCGCTTGTCGACGGTGAACCCGGCCTTGGTGACCGCGTCGGCGATGTCGCGCGCGGCGACCGAGCCATAGAGCTGGCCGCTTTCGCCGGCCTGCCGGATCAGCGCGACGGTCAGCCCTTCGACCTTCGTCCCGACCTCACCCGCTTCCGACTTGCGGTGCAGGTTGTTGGCTTCGAGCTGGGTGCGCTGCGTCTCGAAATAGGCGAGGTTTTCCTTGGTCGCGCGCATCGCCTTTTTCTGCGGCAACAGGTAATTGCGCGCATAGCCCGGCTTGACTTTGACGATCTGGCCCATCTGGCCGAGCTTGTCGACGCGTTCCAACAGAATGAGATCAACCATTGTTCTAGCTCCCCGGAGATGCCAGCCGGTGGCGCAGCCCCAGCCAGCTCTCCAACAACCCCAAAACGGCAACTGCCAGGAACGGCCAGCCGAACAGCGCGGCCAGCATATAGAAACCGACGAGCGCCATCACCGGGTGCGACATGTGCCGCGCCACTGCATGCAGGACGGCCAGACCCGCCAGACAGAACGGCACGCTGAGCGCGATCAGCATGTTGATGCCGACAAACCGCAATCCTCCGCCAAACACCACCGCCGCCGCCGCCAGCCCGAGCGCCACCGGCACCCACAGCGGCAGGCCGAGCCCGGCCAGATCGGGCGAGGGGCGCCAGTTGGCGCCAAAGCGGGCGAGGACGCCCTGCGCCAGCGCGGCATTGGCCACCAGCATGATCATCCACGAGGCGGCGACAATCCCGGGGATCACCATGGCGAGCAGCTCGGCGGCCTGATCGCGGTTGGCCACGGGATTGCGGGCAAGACGGTCGATCACCTCGGCCACGACGCCCTGCAACGCCGTCTGCAACCCCTCCGGGCCGCCGAGCAGCAGCACCGCCGCCGCGATCCCGGCCAAGGCAAGCGCCGTCAGCCACGCCGTCAACAATCCCGGCGGGTACCAGACGACCGTGCCGTCGCTGCCGCTTCGCGCCAGCAGCGCCTGGCGCACCAGCACGGTGACCGGGACGACGTTGAGCGCGGCGAAGACCGCGGCACCCAAGCGATCGCTCGCGGCCAACAGGACGAACGCGCCGGTCAGGCCGGCGAGCGCCGCCGCGCCGGTGCCGAGCCACAGCCCGGCGATGAACAGCGGCAACTGGGTCATATAAACGAGGATCAGCCCGCCCGGCGTGCCCAGCATCGCCGCGAGATAGAGGCAGGCGCCAACGCCGCCGCAGGCGATCGCGACGGCGGCGGTTCCCGCTCGGCGCATTGTTGCCTGGTGTCGTTGCCCGCGCTGCCCGCCTACTTCACCATGTAGGGAAGCAGGCCGAGAAAGCGCGCCCGCTTGATCGCCCGCGCCAGCTCCCGCTGCTTTTGGGTCGATACCGCGGTGATGCGGCTTGGCACGATCTTGCCGCGCTCCGAGACGAAGCGCTGCAGCAATCGCACGTCCTTGTAGTCGATCTTCGGCGCATTCGGGCCGGAGAACGGGCAGGATTTGCGCCGGCGAAAGAACGGCCGCCGCGCCGCCGCGCCACCCCGGTCACCGCCGCGGTCGGCGCCGCGGTCACCTCCCCGGTCACCTCCCCGGGGCCCACCCGGGCCCGCGCCGGTCTGGCCTTCCATCTACGCCTCCACCTTTTCGACCGGTTCGGCCGGCGTGATGGCGGGAGCGGGCGCCTCGACCGCAGGGCGCTCGCCGCCGTCGCGGCCTTCGCCATAGCGGTCGCGGTCGCTGCGGCGCGGCCGGTCCTCGCGGCTGCCGCGGTTCTGCATGATCGCCGAGGGAGCCTCGTCGAGCTCGTCGACCCTGAGCGTCAGATAGCGCACCACGTCCTCATTGATGCGCATCGTCCGCTCGAGTTCGGCGATCGCCGCCGCGGGGGCGTCGATATTGAACAGCACGTAGTGGCCCTTGCGGTTCTTGTTCATGCGATAGGCGAGGTTGCGCAGCCCCCAATTCTCGCGTTTCTTTACTTCGCCCCCCTGGTCGGCGATCAGCTGGGCAAAGCCGTCGGCCACCGCCTCGGCCTGCGCGCCGGAAATGTCCTGGCGCGCGATGAACACGTTTTCGTAAAGCGGCATTTGAACTTGATCCCTTGTGGCTGTGGTACCCGGAGTACCGGGTCCGAGCCGGCCCGGGTCATTATCCCGGCTCCGGCAAGGGGAAGCCGCGCACTATAGCGAACAGGCTCGCCGACGCAACGTTTGCGCCGAGCCGTAACGCCGTAGGGTGGGTTAGCGCAGCGTAACCCACCAACATTCGCCGGGTATGCCGGGTGGTGGGTTACGCTTCGCTAACCCACCCTACGTATTCGACCCGCCTCAAGCGCGGAGCGGTACGCCCTTTTCTTCGAGCACCTGCTGCAATTCGCCGGTTTCGAACATCTCGCGGACGATGTCGCAGCCGCCGATGAACTCGCCGTTGACGTATAGCTGCGGGACCGTCGGCCAGTTCGAGAACTCCTTGATGCCCTGGCGCACCGACGGGTCAGCCAAGACGTCGATGCCTTTGAACTTGACCCCGAGATGGCTGAGAATCTGGACCACGGCCGCCGAGAAGCCGCATTGCGGGAAGACCGGGGTACCCTTCATGAAGAGCACGACCGGGGCCTCGCCGATCTGCTGGCGGATGCGGTCTTGTAGGGTGGTGTCCATGATGACGGTCCTCGTTGTAGGGCGCCGCAGCGGGGGCTGGAGCGCTAGCCTCGCTGTGGTTTCCAGTCAATCCTTCGGTGCGCTCGTCTGCAGCGCGAGCGCGTGCAGCTCGGTCCCCATCCGGCCGCGCAACGCCTGATAGACCAGCTGATGCTGCTGGACCCGGGTTTTGCCGCGGAACGCGCCGGAGACGATTTGCGCGGCATAGTGATCGCCGTCGCCCCGCAGATCCTCGATCGAGATCTGCGCGTCGGGCAGGCTCTCCTTGATCAGCCGCTCGATCGTTGCCGCGTCCATCGCCATTCGCACTGTCCCTTGCCTCAGCTCTCGCTCATATAACCCGGCAGCCAGGCCTCGTTCGCGGCTTTGAGTTCCGCGACCGATATGGCACCGACGCCGGGGAGTGTCAATTCGCCGCCTCCGACCGTACCGGTGTGTTGCGCGTATATACTCTTATTTTTCGCCGCGGCAAGGACTGCGTCGGGATCGGCGGTCTCGATCAGGTAGCGCGCCTGGTCCTCGCCAAACAGCCAGGCATGCGGCGGCAAGTGGCGCGGAAGCGGGTCCAGCGCCACGCCGCGGCTGCCGGCCATCGCCATCTCGGCGAGCGCGACGAGGAGCCCGCCGTCGCTGAGGTCGTGACAGGCGGCGACATTTCCGGCGGCAATCTCGCCGCGCACAAAATCGCCGTTCTTCCGCTCGGCGGCCAGATCGATCGGCGGCGGTGGGCCGGCTTCGCTTCCCTCGATTTCGCGCAGATACAAGGAGGCGCCGAGATGGCCCCGCGTCTCGCCGATCAGGATCAGCGCATCGCCGTCGCGCTTCAGCGCGAGGTCGACGGCGCGGTGCGCGTCGCCGATCAGCCCGACCCCGCCGATCACCGGGGTCGGCAGGACCGCGCTGCCGCTCGTCTCGTTGTAGAGCGACACGTTGCCCGAGACGACCGGGTAGGCGAGCGCGAGGCACGCCGCGCGCATGCCTTCGATCGCGCCGACGAACTCGCCCATGATCTCGGGCTTTTCCGGGTTGCCGAAATTCATGTTGTCGGTCAGCGCCAGCGGCAGCGCGCCGACCGCGGTCAGGTTGCGCCAGCTTTCCGCCACCGCCTGGGCGCCGCCGCGAACCGGGTCGGCGCGGCAATAGCGCGGCGTGCAGTCGGTCGCGAGCGCCAGTGCCTTGCCGCTCTCGCCGATCCTGACCACCGCGGCGTCGCCGCCCGGCCGCTTGACCGTGTTGCCCTGGACGAGGTGGTCGTATTGCTCCCAGATCCAGCGCTTCGAGGCGAGGTCGGGAGCGGCGAGGAGGCGTTTGAGGCTTTGGAGGGGGTTGCGCTCGGGCAGGCTCGCGGGGTCGATCTCGGGCTCGGCGGGGCGCCTGATCCAGGGGCGTTCGTAAAGCGGCGCCTCGCTGACCAGCGGCCCGACCGGGATGTCGGCGGCGATCTCGCGATGCATGCACAGCACGAGACGGCCGGTCTCGGTGACCGCGCCGATCACCGCGAAGTCGAGCTCCCATTTGTCGAAGACGCGGCGCGCCTCGGCTTCGCTGCCCGGCGCCAGGATCATCAGCATCCGCTCCTGGCTTTCGCTGAGCATGATCTCATAGGCGTTCATGCCAGCCTCGCGCGCCGGCACGCGGTCGAGATCGAGCGCGATGCCGAGGCCGCCCTTGCCGGCCATCTCGACCGCGGAGGAAGTGAGGCCGGCGGCGCCCATATCCTGGATCGCGATGATCGCGTCCGTTGCCATCAATTCGAGGCAGGCCTCGATCAGGAGTTTTTCGGTGAACGGGTCGCCGACCTGCACGGTCGGCCGTTTCGCCCCGAGGGCCTCTGGGGCGTCGGCGGCGAACTCGGCCGAGGCCATCGTCGCGCCATGGATGCCGTCGCGCCCGGTCTTGGCCCCGACATAGATGACGAGGTTCCCCGGCCCCGCCGCGGTCGAATAGAAGATGCGGTCGGCGCGGGCCAGCCCTACGCACATCGCATTGACCAGGATGTTGCCGTTATAGGCGGCATGGAACTGGCACTCGCCGCCGACTGTCGGCACCCCGACGCAATTGCCGTAGCCGCCGATCCCGCCGACGACGCCGGACACCAGGTGTCGCGTCAATGGGTGGTCGGGGCTGCCGAAGCGCAGCGAATTCAACAGCGCGATCGGCCGCGCGCCCATCGTGAACACGTCGCGCAGGATGCCGCCGACCCCGGTCGCCGCGCCCTGGTAGGGCTCGATGAACGAGGGATGGTTGTGGCTCTCGATCTTGAAGACCACCGCGTCGCCGTCGCCGATATCGATGACCCCGGCATTCTCCCCGGGACCGCAGATGACGCGCGGGCCGCTGGTCGGCAGGGTGCGGAGCCACACCTTCGACGATTTGTACGAACAGTGCTCGCTCCACATCGCGGCGATGATGCCGGTCTCGGTCAGGTTCGGAGTGCGGCCGAGGATCGCGCAAGCGCGCTCGAATTCCTCGCCGGTGAGGCCCAGCTCGGCAGCAAGTTCGGCGGTGACGTTGCTGCCGATCACGGCGCTGCCACCGGGCGTCCTTCGAGACGCGCCCCTTCGGAGCGGTCCTCAGAATGAGGTAGATTTGTGTGCGGCATTAAAGGCTTACCTCATCCTGAGGAGCCGGCGCAGCCGGCATCTCGAAGGATGCAGGATCCGCTGTCCGAGACCCATTCACTGCAGCGCGCTGACCAGGCCGTCGAAGAAGGCCCGGCCGTCGGTGCCGCCCAACAGCGGGTCGGTCGCGTTTTCGGGATGCGGCATCAGGCCGAGGATCGTGCGGCTCTCGTTGAAGATGCCGGCGATGGCGCGGGCCGAACCGTTGAAATTATCCGCTTCGCCGAGCGTGCCCGACGGCCCGCAATAGCGGAACGCGACGAGCCCCTGATCCTCCAGCCGGTCGAGGGTCGCCGGATCGGCGGTATAGCCGCCGTCATGATGCGCCACCGGCACCCGGATCGTCTGGCCGGCGGCGTAGCCGCAGGTGAAGATCGTCTGGCTGTTTTCGACGCGCAGATGGATGTCGCGGCAGGTGAAGGCGAGCGAGCGGTTCGGCAACAGCGCGCCCGGCAGCATGCCGGCCTCGGTCAGGATCTGGAACCCGTTGCAGATGCCCAGGACAGGGGTCCCGCGCCCGGCCCTGGCCTTCACTTCGCGCATGATCGGCGCCCGCGCGGCCATCGCGCCGCAGCGCAGATAGTCGCCATGCGCAAAGCCGCCGGGCAGGATGATCAGGTCGGTCTCCGGCAGGGAAGCGTCGCCATGCCAGATGCGCAGCGGCTCGCGGCCCGTGGCGAGCTTCCAGGCAAGGCACACATCGTGCTCGCGGTTGGAGCCCGGAAAAATAATGATTGCGGCTTGCATCGGAGGCCGGTGACGCTGGCGCGGATGAGCGTGACATACGCCGCGCCGCCACGGTGTTCAAGCGGGGCTATAAAGCCGGCTCGCCGTGTTGGACAGGCTTGCCGGCGGCGCTATTTTTGCTGCGTGGCCCGCAGAATCGCCATCGCGGCGCTGAGATACACGACCGCGTACACCGCCAGTGTCGGCCTCACAAAGCTCATGCAGTCGAAAAACACGCCGAGGCTGCCAAACATCGTCGAGAACACCGACAGCGCCCCTCGCAGCACCATTGCTTCCAGCATCGCGACGATACCTCCTGCACCCGGCCGGGTGGCATTCGTCACGAATGCGCGCGGCGGTTCCATCAAATTGATGATTAATTAACCGCGATTTTGCGTCCGGCTGCTTGAGTAACAGCCGGCCGCCTCACGAAGTTTCACAGCGTTGGACCGGGTCCGGGTCGGGCGCATCGAACGGGACCCCCTCGCCGGCATCGCCGCCGATGACGTTGATTCCGGAGACGATGGGGGCCTTGTCCGGATCGCTGCCCGACGCAATCGAGCCGCCGGAAACAACCTCGCCGCTCTCCGGCCACAGCATGCGAAAATCGTCGAGCCGCCGCCCGGTTCCGCCGGGGACGAGAACGGCCACCGAGAGGCGAAAGCTGCGTCCGGCGATGGCCGGTCCGACCGGTGCGCCGCTCTCCGCCCAGATCGCGTCCGCGCCGCGGAACCAGGCGTTCAGCGCCGCGCTGTCGTCATGCCTGCCGTCGCCCCACAGCACGATCTCGGCGCGCACGCAGCGTTGCGGCTCAGCTGCGAGACACCGTGGCAGCGCCAGAGCACCGATGATTGCGCAGAGGATTACCAGAGATCTTGTCATTGCGAGGAGCGCAGCGACGAAGCAATCTCGATGCGGTGAGCACGATTGGCACGAGATTGCTTCGCTCCGCTCGCAATGACAACGGGGTTTTTGGCGATCGGGCTCGACCTCATCCGATCTCGATCGCGTAATTCTCGATCACCGGGTTGGCCAGCAATTGCCGGCACATCTCTTCGACGCGCGCGCGCGCGTCGACGGGGTCCGCCTCGGCGAGCTCGATCTCGATCAGCTTGCCCTGCCGGACTTCGCCGACCCCGGTGAAGCCCAGCCCCTTCAGCGCATTGCCGATCGCCTGGCCCTGCGGATCGAGCACCCCGGGTTTCAGGCTGATATGGATTCGCGCTTTCACGGCCGAGGCTCCTATCACTTAGATCACGTTTACGTTGTGCCACGGCGATGGCTCGGGCAGCCAGCCGGCAAACCGAAATATCGCCCGCCGCTCGGGCGAGGGCGCCGCGGGCAGCGCGATCAGCGCGCTCGACACCGTGGCAAACCCGCGCGCCGTGCGGAACCGCAAGGCCGCCTGCGCCGGCGCGCCGGGCGGCGCGCGGTCGTCGCCGAGCAGGTCCTGCCAGGCGGTCCACTCCGCGCGGTCGGGATCGGGCGCGGGCGCGGCGCGAAAGCGCGGGCCCGCCAGGGCGAGGCGAGGCGTCTCGATCTCGTTGACGTCGCCGGCGGCGATCAGCGAGAGCCCGTCGGCGAGCGGGTGCGCCACGATCCGGCCGGTTCCGCTGTGGCGCAGCCAAAACGCATCGCGGTTGTCGGCGACGATCAGGTTAAAGGTGCGGTAGGCGGTGGGATCGAGATAGGACAGCGCGGCCGCCGCGGCGACCGCATCGGCATGGTCGAGCGCCTCGAGGACGAGTTCGCCCCGCGAGCGCATCCCAGCTGCCGGGCCGAGCGAACCATGCCGGTTGAGGATGGCGGCGGCGACGCCCCAATCGTTGACGCCGAGCCACGTCCCGCCAGCCTCAAGGTCGAGGCCGCCGACCACCTCCATCCGGTCCGGCCAATGCCGCCCGGGCGGCATCGCCGGGCGGTCGATCATCTCGTCGCGGTTCGCCCCGATCACGACCGGCCAGGCGTGCTCGGGCCACCGCAGGATCACCACCGTGCACATTCATGTCCTCGCCAATCTCTCGCTCAGCCGGGCGCCTGCGGGTGTGATATTGTGCCGGTGAGCCGTCGGCGCCACGCGACACGGGATACCAGGCCCATGACCACCTTCGACGAACGCGAAAAGGACTTCGAGGCACGCTTCAAGCACGACCAGGAATTGCAGTTCAGGGTCACCGCGCGCCGCAACCGGCTATTGGGTTTGTGGGCGGCGGCGCGGATGGGGCTCGGCGGCGAGACGGCCAACGCCTATGCCAAAGAGGTTGTCGACGCCGAATTCCACGGCGGCGACCGCCACGTCATCGACAAAATCATCGCTGACCTTGGGGCCAAGGGCCACCCGGTCACCGAGGCGCAGGTCAAGTTCGAGCTCAACCACCTCGCCGACCAGGCCAAGCAGCAGGTCATGCAGGAATAAAGCCCCTCTCCCGCAATGCGGGAGAGGGGCTAAGATTAAACCGGCCGGTCGCCTTTGACGGTGACCCGGTTGCCTGAGCGGGTGTGCGGCCAGTAGTCCCACATCGCGTGGTGCTGGACGCAGCGGTTGTCCCAGAAGGCGATCGAGTTCTCGCGCCAGCGAAAGCGGCACTGGAACAGCGGGTTCGCCATGTGCTCGTAGAGATAGCGCAGGATCCCGTCGCTCTCGTCGCGCGGGATGCCGTTGATGTAGCGGGTGAAGCCCTTGTTGACGTAGAGCGCCTTTTTGCCGGTCACCGGATGGGTGCGCACGACCGGGTGGTCGGCAAAGGGGTAGCTCTCCTTGTCCTTGATCCCGAAATTGGCGTACTGGCCGCGGTAATGCTCGCCGTTGTGCCGCGCGGTCAGCCCGTCGAGATAGAGCTGCATGCGATCCGACAGCGCGTCATAGGCGGCGTACATGCTGGCGAACAGCGTGTCGCCGCCCTTCGGCGGGCATTGCCTTATGTAGAGGATGCTGCCCATCGGCGGCTCTGGATCGCACGACACGTCGGTGTGCCAGCCGTCGCCGTTGGCGCGTGGGGAATCCTTGTCGGCATGGATGACCATCAGCTCGGGGTGGCCGGGCTCCGCCGGCGCGGCCGGGTGGATGTGCAGGTCGCCGAATAGCCGCCCGAAGGCGAGGTGCTGGTCCTGGCTCAGATGCTGGTCGCGGAAGAAGATCACCGAGTTTTCGGCGAGCGCGCGGTGGATCTCGTCGATCGTCCGGTTGCCGAGCGGTCGCGCCAGGTCGACGCCGCCCACTTCGGCGCCGATGATCGGCGTTAGTTTGTCGAGCGTGATCGTGTCATAGGGGGCCGACTCGTCGCCCTTATGCTTGTAGCGGGGGCCGTTTCGCTCGCGCATCAGGCTCATCGTGGCTCTCCCATCAATTCACTCGCCGAAGACCCGGCGGAAGATCGTGTCGACATGCTTCAGATGATAGGCGGTATCGAACGAGGCGTCGATCGCCTCGGGTGTCAGGTAGCGGCCGATTTCGGGGTCGGTTTTGAGGAGGTCGGCGAAACGGCCGCCGCCATGCCAGGCTGCCATCGCGTGCTTTTGCACCAGGCGGTAGGCATCCTCGCGGCTCATCCCGGCTCTGGTGAGCGCCAGTAGAAAGCGCTGCGAGTCGACGAGCCCGCCCAATGAATCGAGGTTCGCCCGCATGTGCTCGGGGTCGACGACCATGCGCTCGATCACTCCGGCGAGCCGGGCCAGCGCGAAATCGAGAGTGGTCGTCGCATCCGGCGCGATAAAGCGTTCGACGGAAGAATGCGAGATGTCGCGCTCGTGCCAGGTCACGATGTTTTCCAGCGCCGGGATCACGGCCGAGCGGATCACCCGTGCCAACCCGGTGAGGTTCTCCGACAGCACCGGGTTGCGCTTGTGCGGCATCGCCGAGGAGCCCTTCTGGCCCTCGGCGAAATATTCGGACGCCTCGCGCAGCTCGGTGCGCTGCAGATGCCGCAGCTCGGTGGCGAAGCGCTCGACTGCGGCCGCGATCAGCGCCAGCGCCATGAAGAATGCGGCATGGCGATCGCGCGGGATGATCTGGGTCGAGATCGGCTCCGGTTGCAGGCCGAGCTTTCCCGCGACGTATTCCTCGACGCGCGGGTCGATATTGGCGAAGGTGCCGACGGCGCCGGAGATCTGGCAGGTGGCGATCTCCTTGCGGGCGGCGAGGAGGCGCTCGCGATTGCGGGCGAACTCGGCCCAGTGTCCGGCGAGCTTCAGGCCAAAGGTGGTCGGCTCGGCATGGACGCCGTGGCTGCGCGCCACCACCGGGGTGAATTTATGCTCCACCGCGCGGCGCTTCAGCGCCGCCAATACCGCGTCGAGATCGGCGAGCAGGATATCGGCCGCTTGGGTCAGCTGCACCGCGAGGCAGGTATCGAGCACGTCACTCGACGTCATCCCCTGGTGGACGAAGCGCGCCTCCGGCCCGACCCGCTCGGCGAGATTGGTCAGAAAAGCAATCGTCTCGTGGTGCACCTCGCGCTCGATCTCGCGGATCCGCTCGACCTCGACCCCGCCCTTGTCGTGCAGCGCCTGCGCCACCCCGGCCGGGATGATCCCGAGCTGTTCCTGCGCCTCGCAGGCATAAGTCTCGATCTCGAGCTGAATCCGGAAATAATTGTCGGGTTCCCAGATCGCCGCCATCTGCGGCCGGCTGTAGCGCGGGATCATGCCGGGACATCCTCCGTCGGCGCAGGGGTCACCGCCGTGGCGGAGCCTAGCACGAGGGGCAGCGCCATCAGCACGTCGTCGTGGTATTCGCCGCGATACTTTGTGGCATGGCGCTCAATCCCGTATTCGACGAAGCCGAGGCTGCTATAGAGCCGCCGCGCCGCCGCGTTCTCGCTGACCACGAATAATTGGAGCAGTTCGACGTGCCGACTTGCGTGCTGGACGATCGCGTCGACTAGCATTCGTCCGACCCCCGCCGCGCGATGCTGCGGCTGAACGTACATGCCCCACAGCATGCCTTTGTGGGCGTGCTTTGGCCCGGGCTGGACGTAGAACCCGGCGATGCCGATGAGCTGCGACCCACGAAACGCACCCAGCACAAAGGCGTCGGCCAGCCGTGCCGCAAACCTGTCGAGCGGCCGGTCCTTTTCGGCCTCGAAGGTGCTGCTGAAAGCATCCGGGCTATTCTGCAGCGCCTCCAACCGGATCGCCCGGTAGATCGAGGCATCTTCGGGCAGTAGTCGACGCAGATCGATCGGAGCGGCCCTCACGGCAGCGGCCCTTCTCTCGCGCTCTCCGGATCGTAGCCGAGCCGGACGAGCGCGGCGAGCATATGCGGCGGCACCGGCGCGGTGACGGCGATCGGTGGGCGCGCCGGGTAAAGCGGCAGCTCGATCGCGCGGGCGTGGAGCTGGAGCGGCGAATCAGCCGGGCCGCCATAAGCCGGATCGCCGACCACCGGGCAGCCGAGCGCCGCGCAATGCACGCGGATCTGGTGGGTGCGCCCGGTGCGCGGCCGCAGTTCGAGCCAGGCGCGGCCGTCCGCCGTCCCGAGCACACGATAGTCGGTGATGGCCTTCTGGCCGGCCGGGTCGATCACCATGCGCCAGCCGACGATCCCGCGCGGCTGCTTCGCCAGCGCGGCCTCGATGCGGCCCTCCGGCGCGGCCGGGAGGCCGGCCACCACCGCCCAATAAACCTTCTCGACCTGGCCCGCGGCAAACAGCCGCCCGAGCCGGCGCAGCGCCTTCGGGTGGCGGCCGAGCACCAGAACGCCCGAGGTATCGCGGTCGAGCCGATGGGCCAGGGCCGGCGAGCGCGGCAGCCCAAAGCGCAGGAGCGGGAACCAATGCTCGAGATTGGCGCCGCCGCCCGGCCCGGCATGGACCGGGATGCCGGCCGGCTTGTCCACCACCAGCACGAGCCCGTCGCGATAGAGCACGCGGTCGATCAGGTTCGCCGGCAGGTTCATCCCCGAAACATCGTCGTCGCCGGGTCGCCGCGCAAGCGGCGCCGTGAAAGCGATGGCACGGGTACCGCGGCCGGGATTAGCGTATCGGCATGAGCAGCACGCAGCAGGTCCTCGCCGCCGGGCCGCCCCTTTCGGTGAAAGCACCCTGGCGACCGCCCCGGCATCGCCACCTGCACGGCTCGGATTTCATCTGGGCGATCGCCTTCGTCGTACCTTATGCGGCGGTGTTTCTCGGCTTTGTCGTCTATCCGTTCGGCTATGCGCTGTGGATGGCCGGGAAGCCCTCGCTTTATGCCGACCTCTTCGCCGATTCGTCCTATCTGAGGACCGTCGTCAACACCGTGCTCTTCGTCGGCATCGCGGTGAACCTGAAGATGTTCCTGGCCTTGCTGCTGTCCGGCTTCTTCCTGCGCCGGCGCTGGTGGATCAAGGCCCTATTGGCCGCCTATGTGTTGCCCTGGGCGCTGGCGGCGACGCAAGCCTGCATCTCGTTCCACTGGATGCTGATCGGCGAGCAGGGACTGGTTGACCGGCTGCTGGAGGAGGGGCTCGGAATCGACGGCCCGCTTTGGTTCAACGACCGCTGGCTGGGGCTTGGATCGAACATCGTTGTCTATATCTGGAAATGGATGCCGTTCTGGACCGTGATCTTCCTCGCCGCGCGGCTGAAGATCCCCCGCGACATATACGATTCGGCTGAAATTGACGGAGCGATCGGGGCAAGCGGCTTTGTCCATGTCACCTTCCCGCTCTTGGCCAACCTTTATCTCCTTTGCACGATGCTCTCGACGCTTTGGGCGGTGGGCGACTTCACGACCGTCTATCTGGTCTCGACCGGTGGGCCGGGGGGCGCCACGGAAGTGCTGGCGACGCTCGGTTTCCACTACGCCTTCGACGCCGCCAACCCGGCGCTCGGCGTCGCGGCGGTGATGTCGGCCCTCCCGGTGCTGATCCCGGTCGTGATCGTCTTGATGCGCCGGCTCCACACCAGCGAGGTGCGGTTGTGACCGTTGCCCTCGCCGTCCAGCGACCGGCGCGCCGGCGCTACCGGCGGCGGCGTCTCACCGAAGCCGGTTCGGTGCTGCTCGCAATCCTCCTGCTGATCTGGTCGCTGCTGCCGGTCTACCAGATGCTGTTGATCGCCCTCGATCCCGAGGAAGGCGAAATCGAGTTCGACGGCAATATCTGGCCGCCCGAGCCGTCGCTCGAGGGCTTTCGCGCGGTCGTGATGCAAGAGGCCCGCTATCTCGAGAATTTCTGGCAGCAATTCGGAAACAGCCTGTTCATCGGTCTCGCGACGATGTTCCTGACCGTGCTGATCGCCTCATTGGCGAGCTTCGCGGTGAGCCGGATGCGGCTCAGCAGAGGCTCGCTGCTGACCAACGCCGCGCTCCTCACCTACACGATCCCGGCATCCTTCCTGATCGTCCCCTATTACCGCCTGATGCATGGCTACGGGCTCTCGAATAGCCTGTGGGCGGTCATTGCGGCGCAGGTGGCGTTCGCCATCCCGTTTGCGATCTTGATGCTGCAGCTCTACGCGAGATTGATACCGTTTGAGCTGGACGACGCGGCCCGCGTCGACGGCGCGTCCGCCGTTCAACTCTATCTGCGCATCTATCTGCCGCTGATGGTTCCGGCGCTGGCGGTCGTTGCCGTCTATGCGCTCTTGGTGGCCTGGAACGACTATTTGTACCAGGCCGTGCTGCTCTCGCCGCGAAACTCGACCCTTGCGGTAACGCAGGGCCAGTTGTTTGCCGACATCGACGCACCGTGGAACGCGATGATGGCTTCCGCGATCCTCTATGTGCTGCCGCCGATTGTGCTGTTGTTTGCCCTGCGCCGCTATGTGGTGGCGGGCCTCACGCTGGCTGACGATCAGCGCTAGGCTTATGTTCGAATGAGCCGGAGATCATCGCCATGAGCGACACGAATCGCGCACCGACAATCGAGACATATCGCTTCGCCGATGACGGCATCGTGCCGAACAACCCGGCATTGCCGCTCGTCGTCTATCGCGCGGCACTGCCGGCCGCCGGCGACCCCGCCAGCGCCTGCGAGCGAATGTTTGCCCAGCACGGCTGGCCCGATTCCTGGCGCAACGGCATCTACGCCCATCACCATTATCACAGCACCGCGCATGAGGTGCTCGGCATCGCCCGCGGCAATGCGCGGGTGCGGCTGGGCGGCGAAGGCGGCAAAACGGTCGAGCTCAACGCGGGCGATGTCGTCGTAATCCCGGCCGGGACCGCGCACAAGCGCGAGGCGGCGAGCAGCGACCTCCTGGTGATCGGCGCCTATCCGCGCGGCCAGCAACCCGACATCTGCCGGGCCGATTCCGCCGCGCACGACCGCGCGCTTATCGCGATCGCCGCCGTCCCGCTCCCCGAAGCGGACCCGGTCACCGGCCGTGCCGACCCGCTCCTCGAGTGCTGGCGCAGGGCGCCCTAGCCCCGCTCACCCCGAACATTCTCCTCATTGACAGGCGGCGGAGCTGGAGGCTGTACCAGGCAGCGTCCGGCGTAGAGGATCTCGCCGCCATTGCCGAACGGTCCGTCGACATTCGGGGCAAAGTGCCTTGTATCGATGACATAGCCGTCGGCGCACATCGCGTGCGCCTGAAGCGCGTCGGCAATCCAGTCGCGGCGCAGCCGTTCGGCCGTGCCGTCGTCATTGGGGGTCATCACCGTGTTGGTCCGCGCGCTGTACAGGAACGAGGCCGGGCCGGTGGCGCCGAAACCCTCGACGCGAACCGAACCGACGCAACCACTGAGCGAGAGGAGGCAGCAGACAATAAAGAGGCGCATCGGGCCGCAACTCCACGGGTCAACGCGTTTCTCTATTCCTGATTTCGTGCCGCAGGGCAAGCGTCGCGGTTGAACGTTTGTCGAGCCGGGCGGCGATGGTGGAGAATGACATGCCGTATCGCCCGTTATCATTTGGGCCAAATCGGGAGTAATGCGTGGAAAGGCGGAACAATTTCGACCTGCTGCGGCTGGTCGCGGCGGTCTCGGTGATCTTCAGCCATGCCTTTCTGTTGTCCGAGAACTCGCAGGATCACGACCCCCTGATGCTGCTGACCGGCGGGCAGACGATTCTCGGAGTCGTCGGCGTTTTCGTGTTTTTCACGATCAGCGGCTATCTGGTGACCCAGAGCTTCGACACAACGGCATCGCCGCTGGTGTTCCTCGCCAAGCGCGCGCTACGGGTCTTCCCCGGGCTCTTCCTCTGCCTCGCCGTATGCGTTTTCGTCATCGGGGCGCTGGTGACCCGGCTGCCGCTCGCCGAGTATCTCGCGCGTCGCGAGACATACCTCTTCCTGCTGCACAACGCGGTGCTCGACGTGAGCTACAACCGGCTGCCCGGGGTCGAGTTCTGGCCCGGCAACATCGGCGGCATCGTCAACGGGCCGCTGTGGAGCCTGCCGTGCGAAGTCTTGATGTACCTGATGCTTTTCGCGCTCGGCGTGTGCCGGCTCCTGACGTTGCGAACCGGGCTGGTGCTGCTCGCCATCGGGATCGGGTGCCTGTGGTTCGACACCGCCGGCGACACGCTCGGCAGCGCCTTTTGGCTGCTCGGTTTCTTCGCCGCGGGGATTTGCTGCTATCGGCTGCGCGCGACGAGATTCTTCGCCGGGCATTGGGCCCTCGTCGCGGCGCTCGGGCTGGCGCTCAGCATCCCGGCGCGATTGTTTCTCGTCGGGTTTGCCTTGTTCGGCAGCTACCTGGTGATCTACCTCGCGCTCAACCGCAAGCTGCCGCCGGTGCCGGCCGCCCGATTCGGCGATCTGTCCTACGGCCTTTACATTTACGGCTGGCCGATCGAGCAATGCGTCGTCTATTTCAGCGGGGCGACCGCGCCGTGGTGGGAGGTGTTCGGGATCTCGCTCGGGCTTGCGGTGCCGACCGCCTTTCTCTCCTGGCACGGGATCGAGCGCCGCTGCCGCTGGCGCGCCCGGCCTCGCGCGCAGACGGCTCCGGCGCCGGCCGGCGCCGCGGCGACCTGAGGAAGCGCCGACCCGATTCGCGGAAGGTTCCTTCGGCTTCGGTCGGAAAACCCCGCAGCACTCAGTTCAAGGGATTACCTTGAAACCACCGCATTCGGGTAGTGCCCTAATTTGGCGGGGGCGGCTCAAGCGGCTCTCGTTTCTCCAGCCGCGCGATGGCTCGGGTGATTGGCTTTGGCCTGTTCCAAATCACTGCTGGAATAACGGGAGACATATCTGTAAGATGCGCGAATTGTTGTCTGATTCTTGAAAGATCCTGATCATCAATCGGCTGGTTTATATTCAACTGTTCTATTTCTCTATTCAGAATAGCATATCCCTTGCCGGCTCTCTCGTGGGTTTTCCACCTAGTGCGATAATCCAGGATATATTGTAGAACAGTGGTTACCACTGTGATTAGAGCAGCTATTTCAATGGCCCCGTGCTCGTGAAATTTAGCCGGTTCGATAGCGCTAATATATAATATCGAAATTGACGCTACTACATTAATGGTAGTCAGCATGGAGTCAAATATTCTAAATAAATAAGTTGCTTTGTAGTGTTGAATAGTAGCGCGGATGCAGCGAAGACGCCACAAGTTGAGCAGCGTGGCGCGGTCAAGCACGTTTGTCTCTCGCTCCGCGATATGGTCCCTCGACGAGTTGGTCGAGCGAACGTCAAATTAGGACACTACCCGCATTCGACCTGCGTTGCCATGCATCTCAAACCGGCGGATAATCGCGGTCGGGAGGAAAGCCGGGAAATGTCGATGAGCTCCGTCGCGTGATGAGCCGCTTGGCGATCACTGTTGCAACTGCAGCCGTCCTGTTGCTTGCCGGTTTCGCCGCGACGCTTGTGGCGAGAGCGGCGCCGCCGGCTCTGTCGTGGGAAGCCGCCGCCAGCCGTGGCGTCGTCGAACTTGAAGTTACGGGTACGGCGGGGATTTCGCTGCGCATCGCCGAGGACCTCGCCAATATCATCGACGATGGCGCGACCCGGCGCCTGGTGCCCGTCATCGGCAAAAGCTCGCTGCAGAACATCACCGATTTGAAGCTGTTGCGCGGCGTCGACATCGCGATCCTTCAGACCGACGTCCTCGACTATGCCAAAGAAAAGCAGCTGTTCCCCGGGCTCGAATCCTCGTTCAGCTACATCGCTAAGCTTTACAACGAGGAATTCCACCTGCTCGCCCGCCCGGACATCAAGACGATCGCGAATCTGGCTAACCAGAAGGTCAATGTGGATGCGCAGGGCAGCGGGACCGCGATTACCGCGAACCGCGTGTTCGATCTGCTGCGGCTGAAGGTTCAGCAGACCAACGACAGCCAGGAGGTGGCTCTCGAAAAGCTGCGCAAGGGCGAGATCGCGGCGCTCGCGTTCGCCGCCGGCAAGCCGGCGCCGCTGTTTGCCACCCTCGCCAAGGATGACGGCCTTCACCTGTTGAGCATTCCCGCCAATCCGGCGCTGACCGCCGCCTACCAGACGGTGCGGCTCACTTCGGCGGACTACCCGGTGCTGATATCGGCGGATCAGGGAGTCGACACCGTCGCCGTCGGCGCCGTCCTGGTGGCCGCCGATCTCCGGCTCATCCCCGAGCGCTACCGCAATGTCAGCAATTTCGTCGACGCCTTCTTCACCGGTTTTTCCTCGCTGCTAACCCCGGGCCATCATAAGAAGTGGCAGGAGGTCAGCCTCACCGCCGAGCTTCCGGGCTGGCGGCGCTATGCGCCGGCGGACCAGTGGCTGCAGCGCAATGCGCCCGTGGCCGCGGCGCCGAGCGCGGGCGATATGGAAACGATGTTTTCGCGCTTCCTCGACCAGCGCCGGGAGGCGGCCGGTGGACAGCCGATGAGCCAAAAGGAAAAGGACGATCTCTTCCAGCAGTTCCAGCGGTGGCGAAGCCCCGGACCGCGATAGATCTCCCGTCGACCAAGCCTCGCCAGATATTTACTCCGATGGGACTCCCGATAATGGATTGGCGCAGCAAATTGGCCGCCGGCAGCACCGCCAGTAGCGGCCGGCCTCGTTGCGCGCTGGCCGTCGCCCTGCTCGCGATCATGCTCGTCGCCCTGGGGATCATCGGTGACCCGGGCGTCGCCAATTCCGCGCCGAAAAGGGGCGGCATTCTCAAATTTTCCGTTGATGCGGAGCCGCCAAACTATGATTGTCACGCCAATTTTTCCTTTGTTTTCATTCATCTGATCGCGCCGCACTACTCGACGTTGCTGAAGTTTGATACGGCCAACTATCCGCAGATCCAGGGCGACCTTGCCGAATCCTGGGTGGTCTCGCCCGACCGGCGCACCTACACGTTCAAGCTGCGGACAAATGTCCTGTTCCACGACGGCGCACGGCTAACCTCCGCCGATGTGAAGGCAAGTTTCGACCGCATCGTCCACCCTCCGGCGGGCGTCCTTTCGGTGCGACAAGCGGATTATGCCGCGATCAGCGCGATCGACACGCCCGATCCGGCGACGGTCGTCTTCCACCTGCAATGGCCCGATGCCGCCATGCTGGCTAACTTCGCGTCGCCGTGGAATTGCATCTACAGTGCGGCAAAGCTGAAGGAAGATCCCCTTTTCCCCAAGACGCATATCCTCGGTAGCGGCCCTTTTGTCTTTGTCGAGCATGTCAAAGGGGACCATTGGGCCGGCAAGCGGTCGGACAACTACTTTCTCCCCGGCAAGCCGTATCTTGACGGCTACCGCGCCGACTTCATCGTCGGCGACAAGGCGGTGGAGGCCATGAAAAGCGGCCGCATCATGACACAATTCCGCAGCTTCACCCCGACCGAGCGCGACGACATCGTCAAAGCGCTCGGCGATCGCGTCGAGGTGCATGAGGGACCGTGGATCTCCTATGTGTCGCTCGTCTTTAATGCGAAGCAGCCGCCGTTTGACGATAATCGCGTGCGGCGCGCGCTGTCGCTCGCGATCGACCGGTGGCACGCGGCCGAATCGCTCGCCGATACGACGTTTTTGAAATATGTCGGCGGCGTGATGCGGCCGGGTACGGCGATGAGCACGCCCGAGGCCGAACTCGTCACACTCCCCGGTTTTTCGCGCGATATCGCCGCCGCTCGCGCCGAAGCGCGACGCCTCCTCGCCGAGGCGGGGGTGCCCAACCTCGAAGTCACGCTGAGCAATCGCAAGGACGTGCCGATGCCTTACTGGCCCGAAGGCGAATACATCGTCGCCGCGTGGCGCGAGATCGGTGTGCGGGTGAACCAACAAATGTCGAGCACGAAGGACTGGCAGACCGCGCTCGAAACCGGTACCTTTGCGACCTCGACCGATCTGGCCGCCGATTATTTCGATGACCCGACGATACAATTGGCCCGGTATGTTTCGCGTGACCTGTCGCCGAGCAATCACTCGGGATCGACCGACCGCTTTCTCGATGCCCTCTATATCGGCCAGGCGATCAGCACGGACGCGCGCGAGCGCGCCAGGATCGTGCGGGAATTCGAGCGGCGCGCCATGACCGACGCTTATACCGTGCCGTTCCTTTGGTGGAACCGTACGATCATCAGCTCGGTGAAATTCAAGGGCTGGAACATGTCGCCGAGCCATTACATCGGCCAGGATCTTGCCGAGGTATGGCTCGAAGAGTGAGAAATGACGACGCTCCGAACCGCCATCGCCGCACAGACGGCCGCGTTCATGCAGTAAAGGCGACCCAATGACCGAATTTGCAGAACATTCGCATTCGCCCGGAAACCGTTGGCTCCAACTCGTGCTGGGCATCCTCTGCATGGCGATGGTCGCCAACCTGCAGTACGGGTGGACGCTGTTCGTCACCCCGATGGATGCCAAATACCATTGGGGACGCGCGGCAATACAGGTCGCCTTCAGCATTTTCGTCTTGACCGAGACGTGGCTGGTGCCGGTCGAGGGCTGGTTTGTCGACCGCTTCGGACCAAAAATCGTGGTCTTGATCGGCGGCGTCTTGGTCGGCGTCGCCTGGGCAATGAACGCGGTCGCCGACAGTTTGGTGATCCTTTATGCCGCTGCCGCGATCGGCGGCATTGGTGCCGGCGCGGTTTACGGCACCTGTATCGGCAATGCCTTGAAATGGTTCCCCGACCGGCGCGGGTTGGCGGCCGGCCTGACCGCGGCCGGGTTCGGCGCCGGTTCGGCGCTGACCATCATCCCGATCCAGGCGGTGATCGCCGGGCATGGCCTGGTAATTGCCGGCCTGGACTTTAATGGCTACGAGGCTGCCTTTCTGTATTTCGGCATAGGCCAGGGCATCGTCGTCATCCTCTCCTCGGTGTTTCTGCTCGCGCCACGGCCCGGTGAGACGCCGGTCGCATTGGCAAAGGTGTCGCTGACCGCGCGCGACTACGAGTGGTGGGAGATGGCGCAGTCGCCGATCTTCTGGGTCATGTACGTAATGTTCGTACTGGTCGGCGCCGGCGGGCTGATGGCAACCGCGCAACTCGCGCCGATCGCCAAGGATTTCCACATCGACGCGGTCCCGGTTTCGCTGATCGGCATCACGCTGCCGGCATTGACCTTCGCCCTGTCGATCGACCGCATCCTGAACGGGCTCACCCGGCCGTTCTTCGGCTGGGT
>WNFC01001019.1_pt1 | contig 55284 bp, 50 predicted proteins | sample 5400541 | NCBI WGS metagenome assembly WNFC01 (sample SAMN13153342, study PRJNA577476) | soil metagenome | isolation source: 120 cm saprolite under Douglas fir tree site 2 hole 2 replicate 1 | place: USA:California | collected 2015-04-18
TGCCGAGATGCCGGAGATCGAGATCAGGGCTTTGGACGCCTCGCCCGATATCCACGAGGCGTTGAGCGAGATCCTTGTGGAGACGGTGGCGAACGGCGGCTCGGTCAGTTTCATGCATCCGCTGGCGGTGGAGGCGGCTGACACGTTCTGGAGCGGCTCGCTCGCGGCCGCTGCCCGCGGCGAACGGATTGTGCTCGGCGCCTTCGACGATGAAGGCCTGATCGGAACGGTGACCCTGCTGCTCGACTGTCCACCGAACCAGCCGCACCGGGCCGAGATCGCAAAGATGATGACCCGGATCAGTCACCGCGGCCGTGGCGTGGCGACGGCGTTAATGCGCGCGGCCGAGCGCATGGCCGTGGAGCGCAAACGCACGCTGCTGGTGCTCGACACCGCGGCCGACGGCGGTGCCTCGGGTTTGTACGAGAGATTGGGCTTCCAGTTGGCGGGAGTGATTCCCGATTACGCCTTCAAGCCGCACGGCGGGCTCTCGGGAACGATGATCTATTGGAAGCGCACCCGGGCGACGCTTGGCTAACTAAACTAGCGACAGCCGGCGGCAATCGCAAGAAAGTCAGCCGCCTTCAGGCTGGCGCCGCCCACCAGTGCGCCGTTGACGTTCTCAACTGCCATCAATTCAGCGGCGTTCGAGGGTTTCACCGAGCCGCCATAGAGGATGCGGGTTCGGGCCCCCTCCCCGTTAAATCGCGCAATCAGGAAGTCCCGGATAAACTTATGAATTTGCTGAACATCTCCCACCGTCGGGGTCAGGCCGGTGCCGATCGCCCAGACCGGCTCGTAGGCCACCACCAGATTGTCGGCTCTGGCCTGATCCGGCAGCGAGAGGTCGAGCTGCCCGCGGCAGATGTCGAGGGCTTGCCCGGCATCGCGTTGGTGCTGGGTCTCGCCGATGCAGACGATGGCGATGACGCCGGCACGCCAAACCGCTTCCGTCTTCTGCCGCACCAGCACGTCGCTCTCGCCATGATCGGCCCGCCGCTCGGAGTGACCGACAATGATGGCGCTGGCGCCGGCATCCGCCAGCATTTCGGCTGAAAGATCGCCGGTATGGGCCCCCGACGCCTTGGGGTGGCAATCCTGCGCACCGATCGCGATGGTGTTTGAGCCGCGCGCTTTTTCAGCGAAGGCGGCAATCAGCGTCGCGGGCGGGCAAACCAGCAGGTCGGCTTTGGCCGCGACACCAGGGGCACCCGCAAGCATGGCCTCGAATTCGGCCGAGGAGGCCCTGAGGCCGTTCATTTTCCAGTTACCGGCAATCAGCGGCCGGATGGCGTCGGTCATGGCGGGATTCCCCAGGGAATTTTCGAGAAATTTTCGGTCGATATGCGCTAGCAGAGCTGGCGCGCCAGTTCCAGATACCGGTTTTGTGGCGCGCCCCGCGCCAAGGTTGCGACCGGGCGGCTGCCACTTTATGATGCGTTCTCAACTCGGTGACGCTCTTTCGCGGAATTCGAAACCGAATTCACCTTGGGCGCGACCCGGTTCCCTCCTGCAAAACAAGTTGGACCCATGCTTCGAGGAATGCGGAAAGCCTCATCAAACTGGCTCGGCAAGATCATCATGGCCACGGTGATGGGCGTATTGATCATCAGCTTCGGTGTCTGGGGCATTGGCGATATCTTCAAGGGTTTCGGACAATCGACGCTGGCCAGGGTCGGCCGGACCGAGATTTCGGCCGAACAATTCCGCCAGCTCTATACCGAGAAGCTGCAGCAGATCGGCCGTCAGTTCGGCCGCCCCTTGACGATGGATCAGGCCCGCGCCTTCGGCCTCGACCGCCAGTTGCTGCAGCAAACCATCGCCGAGGCCGCCTTGGACGAAGAAGCGCGACGGTTGGGACTCGGACAATCCGACGCCGAGATCATGCGCACGATCTTCAGCGATCCCAATTTCAAGGGCGTGACCGGCGCATTCGATCCCGGGCGCTTCCAGGCCACGATCCGGCAATTCGGCTTCACCGAACCGCGCTATATCGCCGACCAGCGGCGAGTGTCGCTGCGACGTCAGATCGCCGGCACGATCTCGGCCGGTCTTGAACCGCCGAACGTCATGATCGAGGCCCTCAGCCGCTTTCAAAACGAACAGCGCGGAATCGAATACGTGAAGCTGGACGCAGCGCACGCAGGAACCATCGATCCGCCGTCGCCGGAGACGCTTGCCGGCTATTTCGACGATCACAAGGCCCAGTTCCGCGCGCCCGAATATCGCAAGATATCTTTTGTCGTGATCAATCCTGAAGAGGTCGGAAAGTGGGCTACCGTCTCCGACGAGGATGCCAGGAAGATGTTCGAACAGCGGCGCGACAAACTCGGCACGCCGGAACGGCGCCAGGTGACGCAGATCGTGTTTCCGAACGCCGAAGAGGCTGCGGCGGCGCGTACTCGTCTCACGTCCGGATTGTCATTCGAGGATCTGGCCAAGGAGCGCGGGCTCAGCGCTTCCGACGTCGACCTCGGCATGATCGCGAAATCCGCCATCATCGATACCGCGATCGCGGACGCGGCCTTTTCGCTGCCATCCGGCGAGATCAGCCAGCCGGTGCAAGGCAGGTTCGGCGTGGCCGTGGTCAAGATCGACAAGATCGAACCGGGCGTCGAGCCGTCATATGAAAGCGTCGCCTCGGATGTGAAGAAGGAAATTGCGATGGAACGCGCGCGCAAATCGGTCGCCGATCTGCGCGACAAGATGGAAGACGAGCGCGGCGGTGGCGCAAGCGTCATCGAGGCCGCACAGAAACTTGGGCTTGCCGCCGTCACCATCGACGCGGTCGATCGCTCCGGCCGTCTCCCCAACGGGCAGTTGGTGGCCACCATTCCCCGCGGTCTCGATGTCGTCTCGCAGGCCTTTGGCAGCGATGTGGGCGTCGACAACGATCCGATTCAGTTCAACAACGGCTATGTCTGGTACGACGTTCTCGGCATCACGCCGTCGCGCGAACGGGGCCTTGACGAGGTCAAGGACCAGGTCGAGGCGCGATGGCGCGACGACCAGATCGCCAGCCGCCTGCGCGCCAAGGCGACCGAGATGGTTCAAAAACTCGAACAGGGCGGCAAGCTCGCGGACGAGGCGGCCAATGCCGGCTTGAAGATTGAAACCGCCGCCAGCTTCAGGCGCGACGCCGCCCTGCCCGGCGTGCCCGCCGCCGCGGTCACGGCAGCGTTCCGCACCGCCAAGGATGGTGTGGGACAAGCCGCCGGCGCCGGCACCAACGAATGGATCGTGTTTCGCGTGACCGACGTCAGTGTGCCGCCGGTCGACCTCGCCTCGGACGACATGAAGAAGCTGAAAGAAACCCTTCAGCGCGGACTGACCGATGAACTGGTCGCGCAATACGTCACCAAGCTGGAAACCGACATCGGCACATCAATTAATCAGGCCGTCTTCGCGCAGGTCACCGGCGCCAACAGTAACTGAGTGTATTGGAAATGAGAGTTCCGTCCGTTATGGAATGGTCCTCATCCCTGCGTAACGGCTTCGCCGTTATCGCTGGAGGAGCGGCCTCTTGGCCGCGTCTCGAAGGATGAGACAGTCTCATGGTTCGAGACGGCGCAAGAGCGCCTCCTCACCATGAGGCATCGATACTGAAAGCAGGCGATGGACGACCTCAAATCTATCATCGGAAAAGTCGCTACTGGCGCGACATTGTCGCGCGACGAAGCCGCTTCCGCCTTCGACAGCATGATGTCCGGCGAGGCCACGCCCTCGCAGATGGGTGGATTGTTGATGGCATTGCGCGTCCGCGGCGAAACCGTCGATGAAATCACCGGCGCGGTCACCGCCATGCGGGCCAAGATGCTGCGCGTCAAGGCTCCGATCGATGCGGTCGATGTGGTTGGCACCGGCGGCGACGGTTCCGGCTCGGTCAACGTTTCGACCTGCGCCGCGTTCATTGTCGCGGGCTCGGGCGTGCCCGTCGCCAAGCACGGCAATCGCGCGCTGTCGTCGCGCTCGGGCGCGGCCGATGTATTGTCTTCGCTCGGGGTTAGAATCGACATCACGCCCGAGCATGTCGGCCGCTGCATCGCCGAGGCCGGGATCGGCTTCATGTTCGCGCCGTCGCACCACCCGGCCATGAAAAATGTCGGACCGACCCGTGTCGAGCTGGCCACCCGCACGATCTTCAATCTCCTGGGCCCGCTGTCCAATCCGGCCGGCGTCAAACGACAAATGGTCGGCGTATTTTCCCGGCAATGGGTGCAGCCGCTGGCGCAGGTGCTCAAGAACCTCGGCGCCGAATCCGTCTGGGTGGTGCACGGCTCCGACGGCCTCGATGAAATCACCCTCACCGGCCCGACCTTCGTCGCAGCGCTCGAGAACGGCAATATCCGCACTTTTGAGGTGACGCCGGAGGAAGCCGGTCTGACGCGCGTCGGCGGCGACGCGCTCAAGGGCGCCGATGCCCACGCCAACGCGATCGCGCTGCAAGGCGTGCTCGATGGAACGCCGAGCCCTTTTCGGGATGTCGCGCTGCTGAACGCCGCGGCGACGCTGATCGTCGCCGGCCGCGCCGGGAATTTGAAGGAAGGCGTGGCGATCGGCACAAAATCGCTCGACAGTGGCGCGGCGGCGGCACGGCTGAAGCATCTGGTCGCGGTCTCCAACGGCTGAGCGCGGGAAGCTGTCATGTCCGATATCCTGACCAAGATCGAAGCCTACAAGCGCGAGGAGATCGCCGCCGCCAAACGCGCGCACCCGCTTGCCAGCGTCGAAGCGCTGGCGAAGGCTGCACCCGCGCCGCGCGGTTTTGTCCGGGCGATCCGCGCAAAGCTGGCCCACGGCGAATACGCGCTGATCGCCGAAGTAAAGAAGGCTTCGCCCTCGAAGGGCCTGATCCGCGCCGACTTCGACCCGCCGGCACTTGCACGCGCCTATGAAGCCGGCGGCGCAGCGTGTCTTTCGGTGCTGACCGACACGCCGTCGTTTCAGGGCCATCTCGATTTCATGGTGGCGGCCCGCGCGGCCACCGGCCTGCCGGTGCTGCGCAAGGATTTCATGTACGACACCTACCAGGTGGTCGAAGCGCGCGCCCACGGCGCCGACTGCATCCTGATCATCATGGCAGCGCTCGACGACGCCGCGGCGAGGGATATCGAGGACGCAGCGCTGGCGCACGGCATGGATGTGCTGATCGAAATCCATGAACGCGGTGAGCTCGATCGTGCTCTAAAACTTCGCTCGCCGATGATCGGCGTCAACAACCGCAACCTTCGCACCTTCGAGACCACGCTTGCCACCAGCGAGGCACTGGCGCCGCTGATCCCCCAGGATCGCCTGATGGTCGGCGAAAGTGGCATCTTCGCACCGGCCGATCTGGCGCGGCTTGCGCGGGTCGGGATGTCGACATTCCTGGTCGGCGAAAGCCTGATGCGGCAGGCCGATGTGGCGGCCGCGACCCGCGCGTTGCTGGCGCGCGGCGACGCCATCAGCGCGGCGGGGACGCGCTGACGCATGGCGCGCAAATCTTCTAAAGACAGTTCCGCCCTCACCCATATCGACGCCAGCGGTGAAGCGCGGATGGTCGATGTGTCAGCCAAGCCCGCCACCGAACGCACGGCGGTGGCCGAAGGCCGCGTCGTCATGAGCAAGGCGACGCTTGAACTTATTGTGAGCGGCAATGCCAAAAAGGGCGACGTGCTGGGCACCGCCCGCATCGCCGGCATCATGGCGGCCAAGCGCACGTCGGATCTGATCCCGCTATGCCATCCGTTGGCCCTGTCGAAAGTCACGCTGGACATTACGCCCGACAAGAAGCTGCCCGGCTGCATCGTTCGCGCCACCGTCAAGGTCACGGGCCCAACCGGTGTCGAGATGGAGGCGCTGACCGCGGTGTCGGTCGCGTGCCTCACGATCTACGACATGGTCAAGGCGGTCGAGCGCGGCGTCCGCATCGAAAGCATTCATCTCGTGGAGAAACAGGGCGGCAAGTCCGGACACTATCGCGCCTGAGGATCCGACCGGCACACATTCGCCTTCACGGCGGAGTGATCGACGACAATGGAGAGCGCGTCACCTTCGGTGTTAGAGTCTCGTGCTTCGAAGCTCAGCCGGCCTCGCGTTGTCGCTCGCGATAGGCTCGGGTCTTGGTCCGGTTCCCGCACAGCGTTGACAAGCACCATCGCCGCGTCGCCGGTTTCGACCGATCGAAGAACACGCGCCGGCACTCTTCGGCGGCACACATTTTCAGACGGTCCAGAGTCCCCCTAACCGAACCGTCATACATTTCGGCGACGACGACTGACAGCCCGGCCAGGGCATCGTCACGCCCGGCCCGCAGCGCCATGACACCATCATTGCGCGCTTCCGCCACCAGCGGGAACAGCCTCATCGCCTTGTTGAGAGACCGAACGGCGTCGCCGGCCCTGCGGCGTTCAGTCGGGTCGATCTCCAGATAGGTCCGAACGCTCGCTCGAAGCTGCAGCGCCGTATCGAACATCGCGGGGGTGATCCTGGCGCCCGACCACAACAACCCGCGTTGAGACATCCACGCGCCGAGTACGCGCGGGCCTTCCAGCTCATCGCTTTGCACATGCTGCACGCCATGATGCGTGAAATGCCTGACATCGAGCGAATTGGCGAAATCATAGAGATTTGCCAGCTCATCGGGAACCTTGAACTTTCTGGAGTCTTTGGACATTGGAACACCAGTAAAGCATTTTTACTGGTTGACAGCAAGCGACACAGGTATAGCTTTTTTGCCGGTGTTCCACCTACCCCAGATTTCAAGACGGAGGCCGTCATGAGCAGCGAGGCAGCATTGCCCCATCCCCGCATCTTCCAAGGCTGGTTCGTCGTATCGGCTGCGTTCGCCGTGACCTTTGTCGGCTTCGGCTGCGCCTATACGTTCTCAGCCTTCGTCGAACCGCTGCAGCGGGATTTCGGGGCCTCGCGCGGCTCGGTGTCGCTGGTGTTCTCGCTCGCCGGCTTCCTCTATTTCGGCCTCGGGATCGTCAGCGGCCCGCTCGCCGATCGCTTCGGCTCCCGCCGCCTCGCCGTCGCCGGCATGATCCTTACCGGGCTTGGTCTCGCCGCCGCAAGTTTTGCGCGCAGTCTGCCCGAGGTCTACGCGGCCTACGGATTGGGCGTCGGACTTGGCGTCGGCTGCGCCTATGTTCCGGCCATCGGCGCGGTGCAGCGATGGTTCGTGCGGCGCCGCGGTTTTGCCTCGGGGCTGGCCGTGAGCGGCATAGGCGTCGGCACGCTGGTGATGCCGCCGCTGGCCTCTTTCTTCATCGAGACCTTGGGATGGCGCGACGCCTATCTCGCGCTCGGCGGCCTCGCCGCCGTAGTGGGTGGCGGACTGGCGCTATTGATCGAGAACGATCCGCGCGACCGCGGCCTCGGCCCCGACGGCGATGCGCTGCAACCCGGCACGCAACCGGCGCGGCAAGGCGCCTCCGTGAGCAAAGCGATCCGGTCGCGCCGCTTCATCAGCCTGTACGCCGCCTGCCTGATCTGCTCGTTCGGCGTATTCGTGCCGTTCGTTCATCTCGTGCCCTATGCCGGCGATCACGGCGTTGCGCCCTCGTCGGCCGTTCTGCTGCTCGGCGTGATCGGGATCGGCTCTACCGCCGGACGCTTCTTCCTCGGCGGCCTTGCTGACCGGATGGGCCGCCAGCCTGCCCTGCTGTTGATGTTCATAGGCATGGCGCTGGCATTGGCGATTTGGGCGATCTCGGCGAAGTTCTGGTCGCTGGCCGCCTTCGCGTTCGTCTTTGGGGTGTTCTACGGCGGATGGGTCGCGGTGCTTCCGGCCGTGGTAGCGTGGCGTTCGGCACCCTGATCGGCCCGAGCGCCGCCGGCTTCGCCTTCGACCTCAGCCACAGTTACACGCTGCCGATCCTGGCCAGCGCCGGCGCCAACATCGTCGCCGCGGCCATCGTGGCGGCGACGTCGAAGGGGGCATCTGCGAACAAACAAGGCGGCTAAGATAGTTGCAGCGTGCCTCGCATTGCCGCGGCCCGGCGCCGGTTAATCCTTCATTAACTCAGATTCCTAACGTCACCTCCATCTCGGCGCCGTACCATTGTTACGGGCCGGAGGCGCGAGAAACTACTTCCGGTAATCAAGCTGGAAAATACCGTGCTGTTGCTGGCCCGTCATTTCGATCAACAGCTCGAAGACTTCGAGGTCATTCAAAAGGACCTCATTGCGTATATGCGATCGAGCGGGATCGGTTCGCGCGAGGATTACAAGCGTCGGATGTCCGGCCAGGATATCCATCTGATGCTCAAGGCCAAGCTGGGCGCATTGTCGTATGTCGGCGGCGTCAACATTTTCGATGCGGACGGAGTGCTGATCAACGCATCCGCAAGATGGCCTGTACCGGAAGTCCGCGTCGCGGATCGGTCCTATTTCAAGATGTTCCAGTCGGACCCGCGATCACCCGACATGTTGATCGAGCCGGTGTACAGCCGGATCACCGGCCTCTGGACCACGGTGATCGCCCGCAGAATGACCGGACCGAACGGGGAATTCCTCGGCGCCGTCGGAAGAGGCATCGAGCCGGCCAACTTCGAAAAATTCTTCGCCAGCCTGGCGCTTGGAGAAGGTGCCGCGATTTCAATGTACCATCGTGACGGCACGCTGCTGGCGCGTTATCCGCACGTCGATGCGATGATCGGGCAAAATTTCAAAGCCGGTCCGGTCCATCAGCAAGTCTTGTCGAAATCGGACCACGGGACGGTCCGCATCGTCAGCCCGATCGACGGCCAGAACCGACTGGCCTCGGCCCGCACATTGCGCAGTTTTCCGATTTCGGTCGTCGCGACCACGACCGTTGCATCGGCGCTGGCCGATTGGCAGGAGCAGATCAGGTTTCTGATCGCGGTGGCCGGACTTTCGGTGCTCGCGATCAGCACGCTGCTGTTTCTGGTCGTCCGCAGGTTGTCGCAGCAGCATCAATTGGAAAAGCAGCGTCTCGACACCGCCATCAACAATATGACGCAAGGGCTGCTGATGTTCGACTCGTCGCACCGGCTTGTTGTCGCCAATCAGCGCTATATCGAGATGTTCGGCGTATCCACCGAGGTGGTGAAGCCTGGCTGCACCATACACGATCTTCTAAATCACCGCAGGGAAACCGGATCTTTCAAAGGCGATGTGGATGAATATTGCGCCACGCTGTTTCGCAAAATGGCGCAAGGAAAGATCTTCCAAACGATTATGGAGACGGCGAATGGAGGCTCGATCCAGGTTTCGTACCGGCCACTGCCACGTGGCGGATGGGTGACAACCCTTGAAGATATCACCGAGCGCCGGCGCGTCGAGGATCGCATCACGCACCTTGCGCATTACGACGCGCTGACTGACTTGCCGAACCGGGCGCTGTTCCACGAGCAGTTGAAACGGGAACTGGCTCGCATTGCCCCGGGCGAGCAATTGGCGGTGCTCTACATCGACATCGACGAATTCAAAAGCGTCAACGATACGCTCGGCCACCTGATCGGCGATGAATTGCTTAAATCCGTGGCTGTGAGTCTGAGCCGTTGCGTCAGAGATACCGACTTCGTCGCACGACTGGGTGGTGACGAATTCGCTATCGTTCAGACCGGGATCAGGACTGCGGACGAGGTCACCGGTCTGGTGACGCGCGTTCTCGATACGATCCGGGAGCCCTACGAGTGCCTCGGGCATCAGGTGACGACCGACGCCAGCATCGGCATCGCGCTGGCGCCGCAGCACGGTGCCGATCTAGATCAAATTCTGAAGAATGCGGATCTGGCGATGTATGCCGCCAAATCCGCCGGACGCCGGACCTATCGGTTCTTTGAACCGGAAATGGACGCGCGGGTAAGAGCACGCCGCATCCTGGAAATGGATCTGCGCCAGGCGATATCGGACGGCGCCTTCGAGGTTCACTACCAGCCCTGCGTCAATCTTCGAGATAACAAGATCACCGGCTGCGAAGCCCTGCTGCGCTGGCGGCATTCCGAACGCGGCATGATCTCGCCCGCCGAGTTCATTCCCATTGCGGAAGAGACCGGTCTGATCAATCAGCTCGGCGAATGGGTATTGACGACGGCCTGCGCGGAGGCCACGACCTGGCCAGATCACATCAAGCTCGCGGTCAACGTCTCGCCGGTCCAATTCAAGAGCGGCACGCTGGCGTTGAAGATCGTTGCAGCATTGGCGGCCTCCGGCCTGCCGGCGAGCCGGCTGGAACTGGAGATTACCGAGGCGGTGCTCATTCGAGATGACGAAGCGGCCCTCGCCATTCTTCATCAGCTTCGCGCCACCGGGGTAGGAATAGCACTGGACGATTTCGGCACCGGCTATTCCTCGCTGAGCTATCTGCAGCGCTTTCCCTTCGACAAGATCAAGATCGATCGCTGCTTCGTCAACGACATCGCAGAACCGGACGGGTCATCCTGTATTGTGCAGGCAGTCGTCAACATCGCCGCGGCCCGTCAAATGACGACAACCGCGGAAGGCGTTGAAACGCAACAGCAGCGGGATCTGCTTCGCGCGCTCGGCTGCGCCGAAATGCAGGGCTACCTGTTCAGTCCGGCAAAGCCGGCCGCGGAGATCAGGCAGCTATTCCACCGCGAACAGTCAGCGGGCGCGGACCTCAGCCCGCGCCGAAAGCGACGGCAAATGCCGACCACCGCGTAAGGTCCAGAGCGTTTTCAAGCGAAAGCCTGCCCCGGACTTGATCCGGGGTGGAGACCGGTTCGCGTCAAGAAAACGCGTCAAATCAAGAATCCAGGGCCCCGTTTCGACTTTATCGAAACGGGGCCCTAGTTCGGAACCGCCGTTTTGGGAGATGAAGGCACACCCGCATTGACCGTGACGCCGCGCAGGAGGTTGTAGGCCGCGCCAAGCGCCTTGTCGTCCTTCTCCGCGGGCGGAACGTAGGACTGCGAGCCGGACTGCTCGGCACCCTCGGCGGAAAGATGGCCGCGCATGGACGCCTCTCCCTTCAACTCGGAGCGTGCCTTCAGCTCGTCCGGCACATCCTGCAGCACTTCGATATCGGGGGCGACGCCCTGCGCCTGGATCGAATGGCCGGACGGCGTGAAATAGCGCGCGGTGGTGAGTGCCAACGCGCCGTTGCCGGTGCCGAGCGGAATGATCGTCTGTACCGAGCCCTTGCCGAACGAGCGGGTCCCGATCAGGGTCGCGCGCTTGTGATCGTGCAATGCACCGGCCACGATCTCCGAAGCGGATGCCGATCCGCCGTTGATCAGCACCACGAGCGGTTTGCCCTTGATGAGATCGCCGGTTCGCGCCGCGAAACGCTGGGTCTCCTCCGCGGTGCGGCCCCGCGTCGAGACAATCTCGCCCCGCGCCATGAACGTGCCCGACACGGAGACGGCCTGATCGAGCAGCCCGCCGGGATTATTGCGCAGGTCGACCACGTAGCCAGCCAACTTTTCCGACGGGATCTGTTTCGATATGTCGGCGATGGCTTTTTTCAATCCGTCGGTTGTCTGTTCGTTGAACGTGGTGATCCTGACATAGCCGATATTGCCACCGTCGGTGTGGTAGCTGACCGGGCGCATGCGAATGATTTCGCGCATGATCGAAACGTCGATCGGTGCCTCCGTGCCCTTGCGGATGATTCTAAGTCGGGTCTTCGTGCTGATCGGCCCCTTCATCTTGCTGACGGCCTGCTCCAAGGTGAGCCCTTCTACCGCTTCGTCATTGATGTGGGTGATCAGGTCGCCTGACATGATGCCGGCCTTCGCGGCGGGCGTATCATCCATAGGCGCAACCACCTTGACGAGGCCATCCTCCATCATGACCTCAATCCCCAGCCCGCCGAACTCGCCGCTGGTTGTCTCCCGCATGTCCCGCCAGGCCTTCTCGTTCATGTACCGCGAGTGGGGATCGAGGGCCGTGATCATGCCATTGATCGACGCCTCGATAAGTTTGGCATCGTCGGGCCTTTCAACATAGTTCGTCCGTATCCGCTCGAACACCTCGCCAAACAGGTTGAGCTGGGAATAGGTGTCGGGGCCGGTCGCAGCCATGGCCGCCGCAACCAATTGCGAGCCCTGAGGCCCGGTGACCAGAAGGGTTAGACCCACACCCGTAGCCGCACCGAGGAGAAAGAGGGAGTTCTTGCGCATTGTTTGCGAACCTTCCTGCTGTCAGTTGCTGCCCGCCACGGGGTGGTTAAATCGGTGTCTTGCTCTGCGCCGGCCGTCTCACGATATACGCGCTCCGCGACCGCGGCAAAGCCGGAAATCGCTCGTTTCACATCGAATTTGTAATTGCCCGGGGTCGAATCGCAACCCCACTTCATCACGACCCTGTGCTCGCCGGCCGTAGGCTATACGATAGGAGGATGCAGACGAAACGCGACGGCGAAGCTGTCGATGCCGGCGGGAACGCGCCAACCCAGGATCGGAGAGACGTTGCCGCCGCTGATACCAGCCATACCAATTTTTGCGATGGCGCCGAGGCTCAGGAAGCTATACGCGAAAGGTTAACCAAAGAGCTCACGCATTCCTGGGGAGGACAGCCATGAACGAAGCGACCCGCATCCGGCCGGGGACGGCCGCCGAACTCGGCGCCAGCGGCGAAGAATTCCAGAACCTGCACGAGTTCGTCCGGAAAGCCCGTGCCAACCTCAACCAGAATGCCTGGGACTACATTGTCGGCGCCGCCGAGACCGAGACCACCATGCGCCGCAACCGCATGGCACTTGACGAGATTGCATTCCGGCCGCGGGTGCTGCGCAATGTCGCCAAGGTCGACGCGTCCGTCGAGGTATTCGGCCGCAAATTGCGCTTGCCCGTGATGCTCGCACCGGTCGGCGCGCTCGAGATTTTCGATTCAAGCGGAGCCGCGGCCGTCGCGCGCGGCGCAGGCGCGTTCGGCGCCGCCCATATGCTGAGCTCGGTTTCCGAGCCGGGCCTCGAGAAAGTCGCCGAGGCTGCGCCTGGCGCGCTGCGCATTTTTCAGCTCTACGTTCGCGGCGATGACGCCTTTGTCGAGGACCATGTCGCGCGCGCGATATCAGGCGGATATGCCGCGTTCTGTCTCACCGTCGACACCGCGCATTACAGCCGCCGCGAACGCGACATCGCCAAGCGCTATGTCCGCGCCAGCCGCGCCCGCTCCACCGGGGGAGACTTCCAGAAAGGGCTGGAATGGCGCACCGTGAAACTGATCAAGGACAAGTACAAGATCCCGCTGGTCATCAAGGGCATTGCGACCGCGGAAGATGCGCGCATCGCGCTCGATCACGGCGTGGATTGGATCTACGTGTCGAACCACGGTGGACGCCAGCTCGACCATGGCCGCGGCTCGATGCATGTACTGCCTGAAATCGTCAACGCCGTCGCCGGCCGGGCCAAGATCATGGTCGACGGCTCGATCTGCCGCGGCACCGACATCATCAAGGCGATTGTATCCGGCGCCGATCTCGTCGGCATCGGCCGGCTGCAATGCTGGGCGCTCGCCGCCAAGGGCGAGACCGGAGTAGTGCGGATGCTGGAACTGCTCGAGGACGAGGTGATCAGGTCTCTGGGGCTGCTTGGCGTCACGCGTTTCGCCGAACTCGACAAGTCCTATCTGCATCCGGCGGCGCCGACCAACCCGCCCCACGTCTTCAGCGCCTTCCCGCTGCTTGAGATCGAGCCCTATCGTTATTGACCCAATGACCCCACCCCTCCTCTCCCCCGGCGCCGCCGATGCGTTGTTATTCGATCTCGGCCGCGTGGTGCTCGACATTGATTTCAGCAAGGTTGTCGCCTGCTGGGCCGGTCACGCCGGCTGCGAGCCCGCGCATCTCGCGGGACGATTTTCCTGGCGCGACGAGTTCTACCAGCAGCACGAGAAGGGCGAGATCAGCGACGCCGATTTTTTTGCCGCACTCCGCGCCCTGCTCGGCGTCGAACTGTCTGACGCCCAGTTCCTGGAAGGATGGAACAAGATCTTCGCCGGCGAAATGCCGGGCATCGCGCCGCTGCTTCAGCGCGCCGCGCAGCGCCTGCCGCTCTACGCCTTCTCCAACACCAACGCCGCCCATGTCGAACATTTCTCGGAAACCTATGCCGGGGTGCTTGGCCATTTCCGCGAAATCTTTCTGTCGTCCGCGATCGGGCTTCGGAAACCGGATGCCGCGGCCTATGATCATGTCGTGAAAGCGATCGGCGTGCCCGCCTCCCGTATCGTGTTCTTCGATGATCTCGCCGAGAACATCGACGGCGCGCGGGCGTGCGGCCTGACCGCCGTTCACGTGACATCGCCCGACGACGTGGCGCACGCACTGGCCGCGCTCGGGATCTAGGAATTTTGGCTTTGGGAGTTTTATCTTGGCATTGATGCCGGTTACCGAGGCGCTGTCAGCGGTTCTCGCGGGCGCCGAGCCGCTGCCCGAAGAAATGGTCCCGCTCGATGCGGCCCATCATCGCGTGCTCGCGCACGACCTCGCGGCACTGCGCACCCAGCCGCCACTGGCGATGTCGGCGATGGACGGCTATGCGGTCCGGTCAGCCGATGCTGCCGATGTGGCGGCGCGGCTCAAAGTGATCGGCGAGGTCGCGGCGGGCCGCCCGTTCGATACAAGCGTTGGCGCCGGCGAAGCGGTGCGGATCTTTACCGGCGGTGTGATCCCGCAAGGTGCTGACGCCGTCATCATCCAGGAAGATACCGTGGCCGAAGGGGGTGGCATCACCATCACGGAGGCGGCGCGTCCGGGACGGCATATCCGCCCCGCCGGCGTCGACTTTCGCGAGGGCGATGTGCTGCTTAAAGGTGGAATACGCCTCACCGACCGGGACCTCTCGCTGGCTGCGGGCATGAATTATCCCGAGCTTGCGGTGCGGCGGCGGCCGAAGGTCGCGGTGCTCGCCACCGGCGACGAGTTGGTGATGCCGGGCTCGACCCCCGGCCCCGGGCAGATCGTCTATTCCAACGGCTACGCGCTGCGGGCGCTGGCCCGTGCCGAGGGCGCCGAGACCGTCGATCTTGGCATCGCCGCCGACACCGTCGAGGCCACCACGGAAGGCATCCGCCGCGCCCGCGACAGCGGCGCGGACATCCTCATCACCACGGGCGGCGCATCGGTCGGCGACCACGACCTCGTCAAGCAGTCGCTGGAGGCCGAAGGTGTCACCATGGCGTTCTGGCGGATCGCGATGCGGCCGGGCAAGCCGATGATGCACGGACGGCTCGGCGCCATGCGGGTGATCGGCCTGCCCGGCAATCCCGTGTCATCCTACGTCTGCGGATTCCTGTTTCTGGTGCCGCTGATTCGCAGCCTTTCGGGTCGGACGGGCGTCCACCACGCCCATGAGACGGCGATGCTCGGGCGCGATGTCGCCGCCAATGACTTGCGTGAAGACTATCTGCGCGCCCGCCTTGAAGTGCGCAGCGGCGGCGTCTTGATCGCCACGCCGGTCGACCACCAGGACAGCTCGCTATTGGGAAATCTCGCTGCGGCACGGGCGCTTGTGATCCGCGCGCCGTTTGCGGCCGCGGCGGCCGCCGGATCTGTTTGCGATATCCTTCGGCTTCCGGGCTGACCCCTCAAGCCGGCGGCTGTCCGGCGAAACCGTTTTTGTTGACGCAAAATTAAATGGTTGCAGAACACATATGGAACATATAGTGTCCGTTCATGATTTGTTTCTGACGTTGACGCCTGCAAATTGAAGCCACTGGACTCGGAGGCTTTGACTCAGACGTCTCGGAATCGAACGGCACTATCAAGCTTAGAGACGCAAACTTGGGGATTGGTCGAGATGCTCACGCGCAAACAATATGAACTCCTGCGGTTCATCAGCGAACGCCTCAAGGAGTCCGGCGTTCCGCCTTCCTTCGACGAGATGAAGGACGCGCTGGATCTGCGCTCGAAGTCCGGCATCCACCGCCTCATCACCGCGTTGGAGGAGCGCGGCTTCATTCGCCGCCTGCCCAATCGCGCCCGCGCCATCGAAGTCATCAAGCTTCCCGAACTTTCGGGGGGTAGCAATAATGGCAACGGCCGCCGCGGCTTCACGCCCAGCGTCATTGAAGGCACCCTCGGCAGGGTCCGCAGCAGCAGCGTCGGCTCCGAAGATGATAACAACCGTCCGGTTGCCGTGCCGGTCATGGGCCGCATCGCCGCCGGCACGCCGATCGAGGCGCTGCAGACCCGCAGTCACACCATCTCCGTGCCGCCGGACATGCTCGGTTCCGGAGAGCACTACGCGCTCGAGGTACGCGGCGATTCGATGGTGGATGCCGGGATTCTCGACGGCGACATGGCGCTGATCCAGCGCAATGAAACCGCCGAGACCGGCGATATCGTGGTGGCGCTGATCGACGAAGAGGAAGCGACGCTAAAACGCTTCCGCCGCCGCGGCGCATCGATTGCACTCGAGCCGGCCAATACGTCCTATGAAGTCCGCATCCTGCCGCCGAACCGGGTCAAGATTCAGGGCAAGCTGATCGGGCTTTACCGGAAATACTGAGCGAGCCGGCCCCAAAAACCCTCGGACGCGCCGATCGACGCGTCGGAGAGCGGCGTCTCGCTAGTATTCGCGGCCACCCGCCTCTGCCGTCATATCCCGCCACCGGGTCTCGGCAACGGCGAGGCCGATGACAAGCGCCAGCGGGTGGCATGCAGTATTCCGCGACATTCCCGGGAGTCGGGACGCCGGCTGAACCACCCACATTCGCGGGTGGTGACGGCAAATCCACTCCTTCGCCCGGAAACCGGCTAGCGTTGGCGATACGTCCACGCCTCGCATCGGCCCGCATTCCCAAACGCATTTGTGATCAGGCGCGTCGGGTGGAAGCCGCACAATTGCCTACAACGAGGCAAAAACTCCTACGCTACTGTCCACTCTGATAGAGGCCTGCGCCTCCGAGGGGCGCGGGTTGCTATCTCGAACGAGGAGCAATCCGATGTGTGACTATAGTCTGCACGCCGTAGCGACGCGCCCAGCCCGGGTTGGGGAGACGCTCATCACCACGACATTCCGCGGGACTTCGACCCGTGGTTTCGCCTCAGAAAGTGAACCCGCGGTGGCGGTCTGCATGCTTCCTGGGACCGAACTGGCGTTCGCCCAAAATGTCAAATACGACAACCGATGGATTTGGACGAAAACCCTGAATTTCCGGGTGGGCAAATTCGGCGCCATCGAGCCCGATGTTGCGCATCGTCACCATGATGCGATCGAATTTCCAGATGGCAACCACGTGCTCGTGACGCAGCTCTGCGAGGGGCAGCGAGCGACCGTGCTGCAATTGCCGGTGACTGATCGGGTGGCGGAGCGTGCGCCATCGGTTGCCAATACAAATGCAGCAACGCCGGTTTCCGTTGACTGAAGTTGATTGAAATGGTCGTCTGGATATCCTCGCCGGTTCCGGCCGGCGGGGGCGTGCCGAGTACCACCCATGGACATTGCCCGCAGCGAACCGCAGGCGACACCCACCGGCGACCACCGGGACGACGCGCGCGCCGAAGAACTGAATAATCTGAAGCTGGCGCTGGCGACGTTCGCTTTGCAGCTTGACGCCTTCGAAATGCGCACGAGCAGGGTAGCGCACAGACCAGGCGCGACGGCCGTCAAGAAGGTCACATGGCGACAGGTCGGGCGAGTAACCGAACCGGGCCGATACATGTTCAGGTTCGGGTGGCTCACGATTGCGGCGGAAGATCTTGCTGTCTGGGAGCAGCTTCCGAACGCGGCGTTTACGCTGGTCAGGACGGCGTCCGAAATCGAGGAATATCGTTTGGGCGCATTCGAGCTGCGGGAAGATCTCGCGCTTAGTGAAAAGTGAAGCGCTTTTTTTCAAAGTATTGGCTCGGCGACACGCCAGTCCTGTCCCCTGCAGATCGGCTTCCAACAGCAGCACATCCGGGGATGCCCGCCGAGAGATGGCTTGGCGGCCGGGTCGCCAACCGGTAACGTCCAAACTGCGCCGAAGGCGAGCGGGATAATCGCGGCTTGAAACTGTGGCGCTGGTCAATACCGTTGGTTTGGTTCAGTGCCGTTTTGGAGAATCGATGATGAAGAAGGCAGTCATAATCCTGGCTTCGGTCGCCGCCCTTGCAGTGGCCTCGCTCGCGGTCCCCGGCTCGGCCGAGGCTAGCGCACACCGGCATCATAGCGGTTATGCGCTGTATTATGACTATAGTCATGGCAACACGCTGTCGGCGGCGAGCTACGTCTACCCGGCCGCGAATTGGGGACCATTTTTCCACCGGGTGCGGCACTACGGTCCCGTTCCCGTTGTCCTCTACCAGCCGGCCGCGTGGTAGACTGGGTTCGCCAGAATTGCCGGACACCTGGCGCGGGCTCTTTGCCCTCGCCTGCGCGGCTTGCGAATACTCTGCCCTTCGGTCTCTCACCGCCGGATAACCGTGCCTGTCGACCCGCCGACATGAACCGGCGTCTGCATCTCATCGTCTAATAAATGGTCGGCCGAGTTTTGTCCGGTAAGTGACCTGGTTCACATATGCCCCGCCCCGACTCGGTTACCAACGGTTACTGGTCTCAGTATGCCAGGGGGCGAGCTTTGGAGATCGCAAATGACTGCTGTCGCAGAGATCCTTTCGCGCGAATTTCCTGCAACCACATCGCGGCAACCAAACACGAATCTAGACGTTCTCCTGTCGGCCAATAAGATGGAGCGTCTGGGCACTAACGTGAAAGAGCATCTCATTCTGGGCACCGATAAGCGGGATGCCGAACAGCAAAGAGACCTCTGGCTGTCAGAAAATCCGTCCATCAGGGTGATCAAGATTCACAGGGTGAAGCGAGAGCCGCAGACCTTGCTGACGCTCATCGGCAGCAAACATGTTCCCCGCGTTTCCATTTCGTTGGAGTACGAGGAGACCGAGGTCTCCGTGGCGAACGTCGCCGCGGAATAAAAGCCGCTCATTGACGGCGAGTCCATCGGAAGAACGCGATGAGGAGAAATATGGCGACGGCGGCGGCTATCAAAACCCCCGTGCGAATATCTTCGCGGGCGATGCCGACTTGGGTGTGAAGGACGTGACGCAACACTGCGGCGGTCACCACCGCCGCGAGGAATATGCCGAGCAGGTACCTCATCCGCAGCTTGGTCGGGTCCATTACGCAGAGTAACACCCGCACAATTTACCTTTCAAGACACCCCACGGACGAATATGCCCGCGAAGCGAATTGGCAAATCAGTCCTCAGCCTGCAGGTCGGCTTCCGATGGCGTCGCATCGACGGCGCGCGGGGCCGTGGGGCGCGTCATGAGGTTTGTTTCAGCCTCGATGTCGCCCGCGACCGCTGGCGACCACGGCCGATCGACGCCTTTTGGCCTCACCGCATCGACCGCAAATCCGTCACCGGTTCGCCGCAGCGCCATCGCGCCCAGCCTCCGCAACCGATCCCGATCGATCACCGGCGACGCACATGAAGGCGGCGCCTGCCTCATGGTCACCACCAGCGCCGCACGTTCGCAATCGTCGGCCAGCGCGTCAGGCCGCAGCGCCAGCGTGACGAAGCCGCCGTCGGCTGTCTGCCCCACACAACCCGCCTCATCGCACGAAACGCCTTCGGCAAGCGAAGCATCCGTGGGCTGCCGGGGGTCGGCGTCAGCGGCCAGCCATTCTTTCAGCAGGAACACGTCCTTGGCGGTCCGCAGCAGATGCAGCCGTCCGTCTTTGCCACGAACCCCGACATTGCGCCCGTCGGCGGAAACCAGGACATCCGGTTGCGGCACCGCCAGCGCCCAGACCGTCGCGAGCACCACCGCGGCCGCGCCCAGCCAGCGCAGTGGCGTGCGTAGCAGGCCGAGCAGGATGATCCCGGCACTCGCGGCGATCAGCGGGCCGATTCCGAATCCCGTCAGGCGGCCGATGGCGCCGGGAAGCGCGGCGACCCATTGCGTCACCACGATCATCCAGTCGATGCCGGCTCCCATGATCCGCCAGAACACGCCGTCGAGGCCGAACGGCATCGCCAGCAGGCCGAGCAGGCCCGCCGGCATCACCACCGCCGATACCACCGGCATCGCCGCCAGATTGGCGACGACGCCATAGGGCGTCACCCGATGAAAGTGAAAGGCGGCATAGGGCGTCGTCGCCAGCCCCGCCACCAGCGACGCCAGCGCCAGCATCATGATCTCCCGTCCGCCCCATAGCGCCACCCGGGCGGAGGCCGAGTTATCGGGCGAGGCAAACAGGCGGGGCATGCCGATCTGCACCAGCGCCACCAGGAGCGTGGCTGCGAACGACATCTGGAAGCTCGGATGCACCAGCGCTTCCGGCGCGAGCGCCAACACGATCATCGCCGCTACCGCCAGCGTGCGGAATGTCACGGCGCGGCGGTCGACCATCACGGCGATCAGCACCACCGCCGTCATGAAAAACGAGCGCTGGGTCGCGACCTCGGCGCCGGACAGCAACAGATAGAACGCGGCGGCGCCAAGTGCCGCGGCGGCCGACCATTTCTTGATCGGAAAGCCGACTGTCAGCGCCGGGATCAGCGCCAGGAGCGCGCGGACCGCGAAGAACACCACGCCGGCGACCACCGCCATGTGGTATCCGGAAATCGACAGCACGTGGCCGAGCCCGGAAATGAACATCGCATCGTTGACAGGCGTGGTGATCGCGTCGCGGCGGCCGGTCAACAGCGCGGTGGCGATGGCGCGCTGGTCGCCATCCAGGACGTTGCGTATTCGCGCGTCGATTGCGTCCCGCAAACCCTGCATGAAGGCGGCGTAGCGCAGTGACAGACCGCCAGCGACCGGCGGCTCCACGGTCTTGACGGCGCCGGTGACAAAACCGGAGGCGCCGATACCGGCGAAATACATGTCGCGGGCGAAATCGTAGCTGCCCGGCCGCAGCGGCGCGAGCGGCGGTTGCAGCCGTGCCTTCAACTCAACAAAGCTGCCGACCGCGGGCGCGGTGCCTTTCCGCACCGACAGCCGCACGCGTTCCAGTTTGATCTGGCCGCGCGGGCTTTCCATCTGGGCAACGCGCAAGACAAAACGATCGGTGCGCTCGCGGATATCGCGGGCTTCGACGAAGCCCGAAAGCTGTACCGAATACATCGGCCTCGCCAGCACGCCATGCGCGACCCGCACCGTTTTCCACGTCGCCACGGCAAAGCCCGCCGCCATGGCGGCGATCAACACCGCGATCGGAAATATCTTTTGCCGCCGCAGCAAAAACGCCGCCGCGCAGAACGCGATGGCCGCGACCGCGGTGACCCACGCGACCGGCTCATGATCGGCGCCGAAATAAAAAGCAATCCCGGCGCCGAATGCGATCGGAACCCACGGCAACAACCGGCCGGCGCCAGCTTCGGCACGAACCCATGCGCGCAGCGTCTCGAGGAGCGATGACCATTCGCCAAAGCCCGACGGCGCAAATCCGCCTGCCCGCGCCGCCTCGCGCGGCGGCCAGGTCCCCGCATAACCCTGCGTCCGGCCTGGAGCCCTGCCCCGCTCTGCCATCCGGCTGTACCCTACGCAACATCACTGACCGAACCGGGCGATACGTCGCATCGCCGAGGCGATCCCCAGATCGCGATGCTACCGTAAGGTGCGGCAGGGCGGATAGCGGAACGGATACAGAATACCTGCGGCGGCTGTTGCGGTCAGGCTCGGGCTTAGGTCCCCCATCACGACCGGACCGCTTGGCCTCAATTCGTCCCCGCGCTGTTGGGAAATTGCGCCCGAAGCTGAACGCAAGGCTGCCCGTGACGCGCGCCGCCGGCTTTTTGGCTGCCTTGGATCTAGAGCGGGATGACTTTTCTTTCGAATCGTCATCCCGCTCTATCTTTTTGTTTGAGCATGATCTCCGGGCAAACGCTTCGCGTTTGTCCCGAGGGAAAACCGGTAGCCACTTTTCCGGATCATGCTCTCGGCAGATGAACCCGCCGGCGAGCGAATTCACTCGCATTTGGGATCTCCGCGGCGCATATTTGCACTATCGCCGCTCCGCCTCCCAGGCGTTCCGGTGACAGAGAGTGTTGCGCTCCCGCCTATTCGAGGAGAAGCATCATGCCCGTATCTCAACGCCTGTCGTCCGCCATTCCACCGGTTGCATTTGAGCGCCCCGCCTGTCCGAAGTGCAAGGCCCGGATGATGCTCGTCAGCATCGAGCCGACACGCCCAGGCGTCGACTTGCATACGTTTGAATGCGCGGTCTGCCATCACGTAGTTGCGACCCCTGCCGCTTATGAAGATCCTATGAATTCCAAGGCCCTTGGCCGCTGGCTTCAAGGCGATCTGCACCCACCGAAGTAGTACGCTTCAGTGACGCGATCACGCCTTTCATGAACGGCGAGCGTTGTCGGGGGCCCTCGGTCGCCTGAAGAAGATCGACGCCTTCGTGAAATCGGGAGAAAGCGCATGGTTCTCGCGAGATAGCAGGGGGCTGAAGGCGAAGGCGGCACGATAGATAATCGTTGGAGCTTGCGATGCACAGAAGTGCTCTGATTGCAGCAGTCTGCGCGAGCCTGTCGGTCCAAACCGCCGTATGCCAGGAAGCCTTTCAAATCGCCAACATAACGATCAAGATGCAAGCACAGCGGCAGAGGCAACTTCCGGATAGACGCCAAGATCACAAATCCAAACGATTTCGCGGTTTTCGATGTGCGTGTCGACTGCAACATCAAAGACAGGCGGGGCAAGAAATTGGTGTCCTACGGATCTACGATTGTCGATGCTATCCAGGCAAAGGAAGTTAGAACCATCCGACGCCTCGATATCGGGGCGTGGCCGGATCAGGGGAGAACTGCCTATTGCCTATCGTCGAAAGCGAAACGGCTGCCGGATAGATAATCGGGCCGAAATGACACGACCCTAGACCGCCGAGGGGCGTTCGACGCCCTTCGAAGACTCCGCGATATAGGCCGAGGAGCCGTTTTCAACAAATCCAAGGGCCGGCGCTGCAAAGCTGCGCAGGAACGAATCGTCTTCATCCCGCCTGCGACATCAATCCTTCAGCGTGAACTTCTTACGCAGCTCAGTTGCAATCCTGTCGGCGAGTTCCTGCGCGTTTCTGTTGTGCTTTGGCGCAGTGACGACCGTCGGACGCCAACCGAGGATGGGATCCTTGCGCACCGATACGAAAACACCGCCGATCAACAGACGCTGAAGGATCATCTCTTCAAGTTCCGCGTCGGACTTTCCTTGCTTGCCCATTCGTAACCCTCCGGCGAAACAGCAAAAGTTACGACTCTCAGATAGTGCCACGTTTCGAAACAAACATCACAAAAATGAGAACATGAAGGCGGAAGTGAAACTGCACCCTCCTAACCGAGGCAGCGCGGCCGGCCTGATGGGCGGCGACTAGCCAGGGATCGATGGCGTCGCGGCGTTAATCTTTGCTAACGGCACTACGATAAGGTTCCCGAATCAATCGGGGGCTTGACGATGTCGCGCAGGATGATGCTGTCCGTTTTCGCTATCATGGTCGCGGGGTTGAACGCGAGCGCCGCCGATCTGCCGGTACAGAGCCGGCTGGGAGCGATTTTTGCGGAGCCTGCCGAGGCTGGCATCCGTGCCAACAGGAAGCGCGAATATTCGGCCCCCATTATCGCCTACAATCGACTGCCAAATCCGATATGGGCTCGCGGTGGCTACTATTATGGCTCTGCGTGGTCCTACGACAGCGGCCCGTATTACCGCGGGCCCACCGTTTTTGACGGCGGCCGCCTGCCCTACGTCTGCGGCCTATACGGCTATTGCTGAAACGAGGCCGCGCAGAGAAATGCCGGCGAGATGTTATCCCATTCGCTAAAGCAGCGGGACCTTGGAAGAGACGTGATGGCTGGCGATTTTCCAATCGCCTGCTTCCCGAACAATGACCCACGTTAATTTGACCGAGAGCGGCGCAGCGCCTTCGCCGACGACGAACGACGCCGTGCCGGCGACGTTGATCAAATCAGGACCTACTGGGGCGGTCATGAGATCGGTGAATTGAACGCTGGGCGAACTCCATCGCGGCAGCGCGTTGAAATAGGCCGCAACACCGTCGTTGCCGCGATATAGTTTAGGGTTCGAGCCGTAAAAGAATGCGTTCTTCGAGTAGAGCGATGCAAGCGCGTCAGCGTCGAGTTGATTGAAAGCTGCCGACCATTTCTCGATGATACCGGACACTGTGTCGTCGGCCACGTCTCGCATCGGATCATCCCATCACAAGAACTTCGGTAAGCGCTCGATCAAGCCGCATCACCCCTTGGCTCCGACTTCCTTTGCAAAGGTATCGCGCAGGCCGATGGTCCGGTTGAACACCGGTCGCGCGGGCGTCGAATCCTTATCGCGCACGAAATAGCCCTGCCGTTCGAACTGCATCACGTCAGGCGAATTGGCTTCCGCAATCGCTGGCTCGATCCGCGCGTCCTTGAGAACCTCAAGCGACTGCGGATTGAGATCGGCGGCGAAGTTGGCGGCATCCGGGTTCGGTTTGGCGAACAGCGGATGGTAGATGCGGATTTCGGCCGGCATCGACTGCGCCGCCGGCAGCCAGTGCATGGTCGCCTTGACCTTGCGCCCGTCGGGCGCGTTGCCGCCGCGCGTCAGGGGATCGTAGGTGCAGCGCAGTTCGACCACCTCGCCGGCCGCGTCCTTGATGACGTCAGTACATCTGATGAAATAGGCGTAGCGCAACCGGACTTCAGTACCCGGCGAGAGCCGGAAAAACTTCTTCGGCGGATTTTCCATGAAATCGTCGCGCTCGATGTAGAGTTCGCGGCCGAACGCGATGCGGCGGGTGCCGGCGTCCGGATCGTCCGGATGGTTGATGGCTTCGATCTCCTCGGTCTGGCCTTCCGGATAATTCTCGATCACCACCTTGAGCGGTCGCAGCACCGCCATGCGCCGCAACGCCGACTTGTTGAGCAATTCGCGGATGCAGAATTCCAGCATGCCGACGTCGACGACACTGTTGGCTTTGGCGACGCCAATGCGCTTGACGAACTCACGGACCGCCGCCGGCGGCACCCCGCGCCGTTTCAATCCGGCGATGGTCGGCATCCGCGGATCGTCCCAGCCGTCGACGTGGCCGCCGCGCACCAGTTCGGTCAGCACCCGCTTCGACAATAGCGTGTAGGTCAGGTTGAGCCGCGCGAACTCGTACTGGCGCGGTTTCGACGGCACCGGCAATTTGTCGAGCAGCCACTCATAGAGCGGCCGGTGATCCTCGAATTCCAGCGTGCAGATCGAATGCGTGATGCCCTCGATCGCATCGGACTGGCCGTGCGCGTAATCGTAGCTCGGATAGATCGACCATTTGTCGCCGGTGCGCGGATGCGTGGCGTGCAGGATCCGATAGAGCACGGGATCGCGCAGATTGATGTTGCCGGACGACATGTCGATCCTGGCGCGCAGCACGCGCGCACCGTTGGGAAATTCGCCCGCTTTCATGCGGTGAAACAGATCGAGGTTTTCATCGACGGGGCGGTCGCGAAACGGGCTGTTCCGGCCGGGTTCGGTCAGTGTGCCGCGCTTGATCCGGATTTCTTCCTGCGACTGGTCGTCGACATAGGCGTGGCCGGCACGAATGAGGCCTTCCGCCCATTCGTAGAGGCGTTCGAAATAATCCGATGCATAAAAAAGATCGGTTCCCCAGTCGTAGCCGAGCCAGTGCACGTCGGCCTGGATTGAATCGATATATTCCTGCTCTTCCTTGGTCGGATTAGTATCGTCGAACCGCAGGTGGCAGCGCCCGGAAAACTCCTGCGCGATGCCGAAATTGAGCGCAATCGACTTGGCGTGGCCGATATGCAGGTAACCGTTCGGCTCCGGCGGGAAGCGCGTCACGATCTGGCTGTGTCTCCTGGCGTCGAGATCGGCCTGGACGATGTCGCGAATGAAATCGCGCCCCACCTCTGCTGCAACCGGTTCTGCTGTCATTGGGAGTTCCTGTTCGGGGATCAGCGGACCTTCTGCCAAATCCGCCCGCCCCAAGGAAGGCTTTAGTTATGCACGGTTCCTGCTATACACCACCGCGCCTTGCGCATGCCCACTTTCCCTCTTTGCCCGACCCGCTCCTGTAATGACCGATTCCGTCGTCACGCGCTTTGCCCCGTCGCCTACAGGCTTTCTCCATATCGGGGGGGCTCGCACCGCGCTGTTCAACTGGCTCTATGCACGCAAGCACGGCGGCAAGATGCTGCTGCGGATCGAAGACACCGATCGGGAGCGGTCGACCGAACCGGCGATTGCCGCGATCCTGGACGGCCTGAAATGGCTTGGGCTCGATTGGGACGGCGAGGTCATCTACCAGTTCACCCGGGCGGCGCGTCACCGCGAAGTCGTGGAGACGTTGCTTGCCAGCAGCAAGGCCTATCGCTGCTACGCGACGCCTGAGGAACTCACGGCGATGCGCGAAAAGGCGCGCGCCGAGGGTCGTACGCGCCTCTACGACGGCTTGTGGCGCGACCGCGATGGTTCGGAAGCGCCCGATGGCATGAAGCCCACGATCAGGCTCAAGGCGCCACAGACCGGCGAAACCGTGATCGAGGATCAGGTTCAGGGCCGCGTGGTCTGGCAGAACGAGAACCTAGACGATCTCGTCCTGCTGCGGGGCGACGGCAATCCGACCTATATGCTGGCCGTCGTGGTCGACGACCACGACATGGGCGTCACCCACGTCATCAGAGGCGACGATCATCTGATCAACGCCGCGCGCCAGAAGCAGATCTACGATGCGCTGGGGTGGGACATTCCGAGCATGTCGCACATTCCCCTGATCCACGGGCCCGACGGCTCAAAGCTTTCGAAGCGCCATGGGGCGCTGGGGGTGGATGCCTACCGCGCCATGGGGTATTTGCCGGCGGCGTTGCGCAATTACCTGGTTCGGCTCGGCTGGAGCCATGGCGATCAGGAGATCTTTTCGACCGCGGAGATGATCGCCGATTTCGACCTGTCAGGCGTGGGCCGCTCGGCGGCGCGCTTCGATTTTGCCAAGCTGGAAAACCTCAACGGCCACTATATCCGTCACGCCGACGATCAATCCCTCGTGACCATGTTTGAAGACGTGCTGGACTATGTTCCCAACGGGTCCGATCTCAAGGCCAGGCTCAACGACACCACGCGCGCGCAATTGCTGCAGGCGATGCCGAGCCTCAAGGAACGCGCCAAGACGCTGATCGAGCTGATCGCCGGCGCTTATTTCATCTTTGCCGACAGGCCGCTCGAAATCGAGCCCAAAGCGGCGTTGCTGTTAACGCCGGAAAACCGCGATCTGATCGGCAGGCTTCGCCTCGCGCTTGAGGCCGTCACGCCGTGGACCTCGGAAACCACTGAAGCGGCCATGCGCGCATTCGCCGAGCAAAATAACCTCAAGCTCGGCGCGGTTGCCCAGCCGCTCCGGGTGGCGCTGACCGGGCGCACAACGTCGCCGGGGATCTTCGACGTCCTGGCGGTGCTGGGACGGCCGGAATCCCTGGCCCGGCTTGGCGATCAGGCCCCCGGATAGGAGACGGCTCCGCCCAAGCGGCCCATCTTGCAGCGCACACAGCAATGCGATACGCCTTGGTGTGACGCCTTCTGGACAATCCGGCGGGGCCTATCCATCTCTTCAAGGCATCAGGCTTGCCCGCCTTAAGGCTTGCCCGGCTTTCGCAACGATCTCATCGGGGACTTCACGATGGACGCAACATCCAACACCAAAACAGCAACGCTGACGGTCGGCAACAAGACCTACGATTTCCCGATTTTGAGTGGCACCGTTGGGCCTGAAGTGATCGACATCGCCAAGCTTTACGCCCAATCCGGAATGTTCACTTACGACCCCGGTTTTACCTCCACCGGCAGCTGCCAGTCCAAGATCACCTACATCGATGGCGATGCCGGCGTTCTGGAATACCGCGGCTATCCGATCGAGCAACTGGCGGAAAACGGCGACTTCCTCGAGACCTGCTACCTCCTGCTCTACGGCAACCTTCCAACCAAGGCGGAGAAGGAAGACTTCGACAGCCGCGTGATCCATCACACCATGGTCCACGAGCAGATGGCGCGGTTCTTCCAGGGCTTCCGCCGCGACGCCCATCCGATGGCGATCATGGTGGCAGCCGTCGGCGCGCTGGCGGCCTTCTATCACGACTCCACCGACATCACCGATCCGACCCAGCGCATGATCGCATCGATGCGGATGATCGCGAAAGTTCCGACGCTCGCCGCGATGGCCTACAAATACACCATCGGTCAGCCCTTCATATATCCGAAGAACTCGCTGAGCTTCGCCCAGAATTTCCTGCATATGTGCTTCGCGGTGCCTTGCGAGGAATACAAGATCAACCCGGTTCTGGCGGACGCGCTCGACAAGATCTTCATCCTGCATGCCGACCACGAGCAGAACGCCTCGACCTCGACGGTGCGGATCGCCGGCTCCTCCGGCGCCAATCCCTTCGCCTGCATTGCCGCGGGCATCGCCTGCCTGTGGGGCCCGGCGCATGGCGGCGCCAACGAAGCCGCCCTTGCGATGCTGGCCGACATCGGCACGGTCGACAAGATTCCCGACTTCATCAAGCGGGTGAAGGACAAGAACAGCGAAGTTCGCCTGATGGGTTTCGGGCATCGCGTCTACAAGAACTACGATCCCCGCGCCAAGATCATGCAGAAGATGTGTCACGCCGTGCTGGCGGAGACCGGCCACGACGACAATCCGATGCTGAAAGTCGCGTTGGAACTGGAAAAGATCGCGCTCAGCGATCCGTATTTCATCGACCGCAAGCTCTATCCGAACGTGGACTTCTATTCGGGCATCACGCTGAAGGCGATGGGCTTCCCGACCTCGATGTTCACCGTGCTGTTTGCGGTCGCCCGCACCGTCGGCTGGATCAGCCAGTGGAGCGAGATGATCGAGGATCCGCTGCAGAAGATCGGCCGTCCGCGGCAGCTCTATACCGGCGTCACCCGTCGCGACTACGTCGATATCGCCAATCGCAAGTAATTCGACGCTTGGAAGTGCGGATGCGGCCAGACCGAGTCCGGAACACGGGCGAATAACGCGTCAGGCCGCTGATAGCCGCACGTGGAACCTGCTGCCGGTTGCCTCGGCGTAGCGCAACAGTGTCTTGGTGCTCGGCAGTGTCTGACCGCTCTCCAGTCGGGCAATTGCAGACTGGCTGGTGCCCATGCGCGCAGCCAGTTCGGCTTGGGACAACCCCGCCCGCAAGCGAGCCTTCACCAACTCCGCCGAAATCTCGAACTCCGGGGCGAGCGCATCGTATTCGGCCTTGACCTTGGGATTGGCGAGCAGACGCGCCTTGAGCTTTTCGAACGGGATTGTCATGTGATCTCCTTTGCTCGCCGAAGCGCAAGTTCGATCTCGGCGGGCGGTGTTCTCTGGGTCTTCTTCACGAACGCCCGAACCACGACCACCCTCCGGCCGATTGCCGTGACATGAGCGCACGGGCTATTCCGTCACGGCCTGTCAGCCGCAACTCCCACAGCTTCCCCACCAAATGTTTCACGTGCGGCTCGCCCAGGCTTTCCAGCCCCGCTTGACCGATGCGCTCGGAAAGCCGAAGGAACCGGGCCTGCATGTCCGCCGGAAGGGCGGCGATTTCAGCGGCGACAGTATCGTTCCGGATTTCAACTCGCCAAGTGACATCTATTTATATCTCAATTTTGGGATAGATGGAGGAGGCGGAGCGGCCGATTATCTCTGAGGGCCAGCCCTGCAATGTCGGCGTGTCACGGCCAGATATGACCAACTCGAAGCCGCGCGCTAATTCGATCCCCGTGCCTTCCGCAATGTCGCCAGCACGATGTCGGCCGCCCGCACGCTCGGCGGCTGGTTGCCGGTCGACATGATCGCATCGATTTTTGAAAAAGCCTCGACCTGTCGCCGCCGCAACGGCGAGTCGCTGAGGATTTCGCGCAAGGCGGGCGCCAGCTTTTCCGGCGTGCAGTCCTCCTGGATGAATTCCGGCACGACATTCTCGCCAATGACCAGATTGGCCAAAATCACCGAACTGGTGCGGATCGCGCGGCGCATGATCCATGCCTCGACCGCGCCCGCCCTGTAGGCGGCGACCATCGGCACGCCTGCGAGCGCGAGTTCGAGCGTCGCGGTGCCCGATTTGGCGAAAGCCGCATGCGCGATACGAAATGCCGCTCGCTTTTCCTTTTCGCCGACGATGATTCGCGGCTGCACCGGCCAACTTTTCACGCCCTCGCCGACCGCATCCTGCAAATGCGGCATGGTCGGAAGGACCAATTCGAAGGCCACGTCCTGCGCGCGCAGCACGGCCAGCGTCTCGCCGAATACCGCCATGTGATGGTTGATTTCGCTGCGGCGGCTTCCCGGCAGCACCAGAAGAAGCGGTGGCTGGGCGTCGCGGCGCTTTTGCTCGTCGACGCCGGGCCGCAAGCTCCCGATCTGCTCGATCAGGGGATGGCCGACATAGCTGCATGGCGGACCGCGAAGCGCGCGATACGCCTCGGGTTCGAAAGGCAGCAAGGCGAGGACATGATCGACATAGCTGAGCATCGCGCGGGCCCGGCCGGGCCGCCACGCCCAGACCGACGGCGAAACATAATCGACGATCGGGATCGAGGCGTCGCGGGCGCGGACGCGCCTTGCCACCCGATGGGTAAAATCCGGACTGTCGATGATCACCAGAATGTCGGGCGATGCTTGCATCACGGCATCGGCGGTCTTCCGGATACGCCGCAGGTGCATCGGGAGTTGCTTCACGACCGCTGCCAATCCCATGATCGACAGTTCCTCGATCGCAAACAGCGACGCCAGTCCCTCGCGCGCCATCGATTGGCCGCCAACGCCTTCAAACCGCACGGCGCCGCCGAGACGCTGGCGTAGCACCTTCATCAGGCTGGAACCAAGGCGATCGCCCGATTCCTCGGTCGCGATCAGAAATATCTTTCGCGCGACGCCGCCGGTTGTTCGCGGCGGCATCACGCGGGCACACCGGTCACGAAAAGGCCTGCCGCGTCCGCCGCCTCGATCATGGTCTGGGGTTCGACGACGATCGTGTTGCCGGCGACGATCGCTACTCCGGCAAGCCGGGCCTTGGCCGCGCCTTCGATGGTGCGCGGTCCTATGGTTGGAAGATCGAAGCGCAAATCCTGCGAGCTTTTCGGCGCCTTCACGAGCACGCCGCGCGCGGCCTTGGCGCGGATGCGACCTTCCGCGCGCAGATGCGCAGCGCGCGCCAGCAGTCCATCAGTGCCTTCGATGTCCTCGACCCCGACCACGTGACCGTCGATCACAATCGCGGCCTGACCGATGTCGAACGGACTGAGCGCGCGCAGCACGTCGCGGCCCCTGGCGATATCGGCGGCAGCGCTTTGATCCGGCGCCGCCCGCGTAATGCATCCCTCGGGCATCAGCAGATCCGGGGCGACATCCCTGAGTCCCACCATCCGGAAGCCGTCCTGTTCGAGAATGCGGCCGATTCCAGATAGCAGATGGTCGTCTCCGCCCCGGAACGCCGCCCACACGCGGCCGATGACGCGAAGCGTGCCCCAATCCAGCCGAATCTCTGACAGTGCCGGCCGTACCAGGGTGCCGATGAAAACCAGGTCGCGGCAGTTCTCGCTGCGAAACAGTTTTACCGCCCGGCCGACCTGACCAAGCGAAATCCAGTGATGGCGAAAGCCCTCCACCCGAACCGGATCGCAGGCGCCTTTCAGCGCGAAAAGAACGGGATTGAGGCCGCGCGCGACCAGGGAGTCCGCGACCGCGAACGGCATCACGCCGCCCGCAGCGATCAACCCTATGGGCGATGAAATCTGCAAAACCTCGTTCGTCATGGTTTGCCCCGACGACTCAAGACCTTTTGCCGTCTTTCACCGGCTGACACAGCTCGCGATTTTTACCAGCATCGATGAAGGTCAGGATTTCCGCAATCGCTGGATCCGCAGCCGTCAGATCTCTCGCCTCGTTGAGACGCTCGGCAAAGACGCCGGGCCCGTGAAACAGCTTTTGATAGAACAATCTTATCACCGCGAGGCGCTCGCGGGTGAAGTTGCGGCGTTTCATGCCGACGACGTTGAGACCGGTGAGCGTAGCAAACTGGCCGCTCGCAAGAGCGAACGGGATGACGTCGCTGCGCACGCCGCTGAGGGCGCCGACCATCACCTGCGCCCCGACCCTGGCGAATTGATGCACGGCCGACAGGCCGCCGATGAAAACAAAATCGCCGATCTCGCTGTGGCCGCCCAGCGTTGCCGAGGTTGCAAAGATCACGTCGTTGCCCACGATGCAGTCGTGACCGACATGGCTGCAGTTCATGAAATAACCGCGATCGCCGACACGGGTAATGCCGCCGCCGGCCACCGTTCCGGCGTTCATGGTCACCTGCTCCCTGAGGGTGCAGCCTTGGCCGATCTGAAGCCTGGTGAGTTCGCCGCGATAACTCAGGGATTGCGGCGGCGTGCCCAACGAGACGAATGGATAGATCGTGCAGCCGTCGCCGATGGTGGTCTGCGCCGTGACGTACACATGCGCGATCAGCTCGCAATTCGCGCCGATCACGACATCGGGCCCGACGATGCAGTAGGGACCGATCGACGTGCCCTCGCCAATCACAGCGCCATCCTCAACCCGCGCGGTGGGATCGATCGTACTCATCGAGTGGGTCCAGTCAGCGACAATCGCAGGCGTTAATCTGTTGGGTTTTCCGGTGGTTAGCGCGACATGCCGGCGCTGTCTAGTGACGTATGGTTACGCCGTGTTTCGGCATGGTGGGTGACATTCCCGGATTTGAGCTGACGGATTTGCGATATCCTGACGGACGCCATGGTCCGAACCGCGACAGCATTGCTCCTGCGCCTATTCACCGCGGAGGTTGGCTCCGAAACAGTCGACGTGAGAGATCGCGGCACGGTCGATCTCAAGACGTTCGAATGCCGGGACATCAACCGGAGCAGCCTCATTCAGCGTGTCTGTTACGACAAGGCCCAAAGCCATATGATCATCAGCATCAAGGGCGTTTACGATCAGTATTGTGAACTTCCGGCGCAGACGTTCGACGGTTTGATGGGCGCACCATCGATGGGGCAGTTTTTCAATCGGAATATCAGGGCACCTGGCCCGGATGGTCCGTATACATGCCGGACGCATCGAAATTCGAATCATCAGTAGACGAGATGTCGCGTTAGAAAAGCCCCACCGAAGCACGCTTCCGCGGCATCAGTCGGTCAGCATCGCGCCAACGTCGGCTTCGGCGACGGTGGTACCGTTCACGATGGCGTCGCCGTGAAACCACCACATGGTCTTGCGCCTTCCGATGCTGCGCATGTGGTACTCGATGGTGTCGCCAGGCATCACCGGCTTGCGGAACTTGCACTTGTCGATGGTGAGAAAATAAACCGCGCGCGGCTTCTCGGTGCCTTCGACCGATTTGATGCCGATCACGCCGGCGGTCTGCGCCATGGCTTCGATCATCATCACTCCCGGATAGACCGGGCGATCCGGGAAATGACCAAGGAATGGCGGCTCGTTGATGGTGACATTCTTGACGCCGATGCCGCTGTAATCGCTCCGGATCTTGATGACTCGATCGATCAGCAGCATCGGATAGCGATGCGGAAGTGTTTTGAGGATTTCATTGATGTCGACGAGCTCAAACTTGACCGGTGCCTCCATCAATCGCGCCCTCCGCCCTTCGGATCGGCCACGCCACCGCGCGTCAAACGCTCCACCGCAATGATCTCACGGAACCATTGTTTGGTCGGCTTGGCAAAGAATCCACCCCAGCGTCCATTGGCCGGAATGTCGTCCTTGACGCCGCTCATCGCCGTGACCTGGGCACCGTCACCGATGCGAAGGTGATTGTTGATTCCCACCTTGGCGCCCAGTGCGACATTGTCGCCAATCGTCAGGCTGCCCGCGAGTCCTATCTGGGCTGCAAGTAAACAATGTCTGCCGATCGTCACGTTGTGGCCGATCTGGACCTGATTGTCGATTTTCGTACCTTCCCCGATGACGGTATCGCGCAAACTGCCGCGATCGATGGTCGTTCCGGCGCCGATCTCGACGTCGTTCTGGATCAGGACGCGGCCGGTTTGCGGTACTTTCAGATGGCCGTCCGGTCCGAAGAAGACGAAGCCATAGCCGTCCTGACCGATGCTGCAACCGGGATGGATCAGGACGTTATCGCCGATCAGCGCACATTGAATCGCCGTGTGCGCACCGACATTGCAGTCCCTGCCGATCCTGACATTGACGCCGATCACGGCACCCGAACCGATCACCGTCCCGGAGCCAATTTCGGCGTTTGGGCCGATCACGGCAAGCGGATCGACAATCACACCATCTTCCAGACGCGCTGTCGGATCGATGACGGCGGACGGCGCGATGCCGGCACCGCCGAACCAGGATTGCGGGCGAAGCGCGTCGCCATGCAGCAGGCGCGCAACCTTCACAAATTCACGGAAAGGATGGACCGCGCGCAAAACAGCGACATGGGCGGGCACGCTGGCCTCGAAGCGATTGCTAACCAGACAGGCCCCAGCCTTCGTCGAAGCAAGCTGGTCGGCATATTTCAGGTTGTCGAAAAATGCGAGATGCATCGGGCCGGCTTCTTCCAGCGAAGCCAGCCCCCTGATCTGTTGGCCACCCCGCGACGGATCGGCCAAATGCGCCTTGGTCAACGTGGCAATATCAGCCAGCGTCAACAAAGGCGGTTGTTCGAAGAATGTCGGCTGCGCCATTCCACCCGTCGCGGTCCGGCCAGGAATCGAACTCAGAACGATGTCCCGCCGCCGAACTTGAATTGCTGCACGCGATCGTTCGGGCCTTTGGTAAGCGGCACTGCATAGTCAAAGCGCAGCGGACCGAACGGCGATGCCCAGATCAGACCGACGCCCACCGAGGTACGAACGACATTGCCGTTGTCAAATATCAGACCTGTGCAGGTTCCCGCACTGACGGGATTGCGGGTCGAAGGAACGCAGCCGGCCACATTGACTTCGTTGGTCGCCGTCCACGATGTCGGTCCTTTATAGTCATAGAGCGAGCCGGCATCGGCATACACCGAGCCTTTAAGTCCGACTTCCTTCGGCAGGAACCAGAACGGCATCTGCAATTCCGCCGACGCGCCCCAATATTTCGTGCCGCCGAGCGCATCGTTGGTTCCGAAAGGATTGAGGTCGCGCGGACCGATGCCGTTTGGCGCAAAGCCACGAACGAGATTCGGCCCCATCTGGAAATGATCGAGCATCCGGATATCGCTGCCCACGCTGTTCAGAATGCCGCCCTGGACGTGGATCAAACCGACGATATCTGCGACCAGCGGCGTGTAGTATTTCGCGTCGACGGCGGACTTCAGGTACGTCACATCGCCTCCCACGCCGGCGAAATCCTGCTTGAAGTCAACGATCAAGCCGTCGGTCGGGTTCTTGTTGTTGTCCAGCGTATTGTAGTTCAGCGTATAGCCGACCGCCGACGTCAACGTTTTGCCGGCCTGCAGTTCCTTGCGGACCGGCAACGAAGCCTCGCCGTCAGAGTAGCAGCCCAAACCAGTGCCGGTTGGGTCGACGAGACCATTCGCCGCGATAAACGCCGGTGACGGGTTAAAGGCGAGCAAGCCGTTGGCCGCATTGTTGTTACAATTCGCGAGATTCCCCGGCAGCTGGATTTCCTGCTGGTAGATCGAGTACCGCAATTGCAGCGACAGATCTTCGCGCAGCCCGAAGCCGAGCCTTGGACTGAAGCCCAGCGTCTTGGTGCCGTAGGAAATGAAGTTATTGGCAAGCTGCTGACGCTGGAAGAAATCGAGCCCGAGCGCGACGCGATAGTCCAGCAGATAGGGCTCGACCAGCGAGAGCGAGTAACCGCGCGCGTACTGGCCATAGGTCACCGACGCCTTGGCGAACAGACCGCGGCCGAGGAAGTTACGCTCGGAAATACTGACCTCCGCGAGCGCACCATCGGTGGTCGAATAGCCGCCCGATACCGAGAAGTCTCCGGTTGATTTCTCTTCGAGATCGACCACGAGAACCACACGATCGCTCGAGGATCCGGGCTCGGTCGTGATCTTCACGCTCTTGAAGAAATCGAGGTTCTTCAGGCGGCGCTCGGCACGGTCGACCAGCGCACGATTGTACGCGTCGCCCTCCGAAATATCGAACTCGCGGCGGATGACGTAATCCCGGGTGCGGGTGTTGCCGCGCACGTTGATGCGCTCGATGTAGGTTCGCGGGCCTTCGTCGATCGCGAAGGTAATCGAAACGGTATGCGCCTCGAAATTACGATCGCCGCGCGGGCGCACGATCGCAAAGGCGTAACCCCGCCGCGAGGCCTCGATCTGCATTTCCTCGACGGATTTCTCCAGCGCTTCGGCATTGTAGAGCGAGCCGACATAGACGCGCGAGAAGCTGCTCAGTGAGTTGCCGTCAAGCGTACCAATGCTCGACGCAAAATTGACCGTCGCAACCCGGTACTGCTGGCCCTCCTCGATCTTGAAGGTCACCAGGAAGCCCTTCTTCTCCGGATCGTATTCCGTCAGCGCGGCCACCACCTGCACATCGGCAAAGCCGTGCTTCAGGTAAAAGCGGCGAATCAGATCGCGATCGGCTTCGACCCGGTCCGGATCGTAGACGTCGCCCCCGCCAAGGAAGCTCAGCAGATTCGATTCATGCGTCTTGATGATATCCTTGAGACGATACGACGAATATGCGCTGTTGCCGACGAACTCGACTGATTTGACGCCGGTTTTCGAGCCCTCGGTGATCGTGAAAACGAGGTCGACGCGGTTGTTCGGCTGCTCGATGATTTCGGGATTGACGCGGATGTCATAACGGCCGGAGCGGCGATAGATTTCGGCGATGCGCTGGGCGTCGGACTGGACCATGGGACGCGACAGCGTGCCCCGCGGCTTGGATTGTATTTCCGCCGAAAGCTGCTCGTCCTTGACCTTCTTGTTGCCCTCGAAGGCAATGCGGCCGATCACCGGGTTTTCGACCACGGTCACCACCAGGCGACCGCCCGGCTGACTGATTCGGACGTCCTGGAACAAGCCGGTCTCGATCAGCGCCTTGAGGCCGTCATCGATTCGCGCCTGATCGAGGCGCCCGCCGGGCCCTGGTTTGAAATAGGAGCGGATAGTCTCTACCTCGACGCGCCGGTTCCCTTCGACCTGAATCGAAGACACGGCCTGTGCGAAGGCAGGCGACGCCACAAGCGTGGCAGCGACCGGCGTAGCCAACATGATCAGGGCGGCAAACACACCCCCCCGCACCCGCATTCCCACATTCATGCGCAACGCGCCCTCATTCCAAATGCCGGTTCATACCCCTACGAACCAGCAGAATCCCATTCGTTGCCCTGCTTGTAGCCAATTTTATTCGGCCGGCAAACGTCCGATTGCAGTGCAATTTCAATTTCATTCCAAGACGTTGCCTATTGGCCACGTTAGCCAAACAGGCTACGCAGCCAGGGTACTTGATGGAAATCGTTGTAAAAGGCGAACACCATCAACATCAGCACCAGCGCAAGGCCGACGCGGAACCCGAATTCCTGAGATTTGTCGGACAAAGGCCGTCCTCTCAGCACTTCAGCGCCATAGAACAAAAGGTGGCCACCATCGAGAAGCGGCACTGGGAACAGGTTCAGCAATCCAATCGAAATGGAAAGCACCGCCGCAAGATGGAGCAAAGGGGTGAGCCCCAGGGTCGCCACCTGACCGGAAATTTGAGCGATTCGAATCGGACCGCCGATCTGGTCGGCACTCGCGCGACCCGTAAAAACGTTCCCGATATAAGAGAGCGTCTGATCGACCACGAACCAGGTTTCCTTGACGCCAAGCCAGAGCGCGGTCGCGGGGTCGACCTTCTCAGTCGTAGCTTCGCCGGGCGACGTCGCACGGGTGATTCCCATCACACCCTGCCGATGGGTATTCCCGAACGGGTCCTTCACTTCCTTGAGTTCCGGAGTTCCGCGCAGTTCCAGCGTGGAATCGCCACGCTTGATGGCGAACGTCAGCTGGTCCCCGGCGTGAGCCACGACGATGCGCTGCATGTCGGAGAAACTTCCGATCTTTGCGCCATCGATCGCGGTTACGACATCTCCCACCTGAAACCCGGCTGCCGCCGCGGCACTGCCCGCCTCCACCTTATCAACGCGTGCCGTCGTGCTCGGTTTGCCAAAGAAGGTGAACAGGCCGGTGAAGATCACGATCGCCAGAACGAAATTGGCGATTGGACCGGCGGCCACGATCGCCGCACGCGGTCCAACTTTCTTATGATGGAAACTGCCCGAGCGCTCCTCCTCGGTCATGCTGGAGAGCGTTTCGGACGAAGGCGTTGAAGCCTCGCTGTCGTCGCCGAAGAACTTCACGTAGCCGCCGAGCGGAACCGCTGAAATCTTCCATCGCGTGCCATGCCGGTCGTTGAAGCCGACGAGTTCCGGCCCGAAACCAAGCGAGAAAGTCAGCACCTTCACGCCGGCCCAGCGGGCCACCAGGAAATGACCCAGTTCGTGAAAGAAAACGACAATCGTCAGCACGAACAGGAAGGGAATGATGTAGCCGACAAAGCCATGGCTCAACGTATTGAAACTATGAAGAAAAAATTCGGACATCCGATTCCCCTTAAGCAGAGCCGCAGGCCCGGCTGTTACGCTCTAAGATTGGTTTGCGGCAATTTGAGGCAAGAGGGTGGCAGCCTTGATTCTCGCTCGACGGTCAACGGCGATGGCATCGTCCGCGGACGTCAGAGTTGCGAGATTGCCGGACCGTACCCAATCGTTCATCGTCGCTTCGACCAGCCGCGCAATGGCGCCAAACCTGATCTTGCCACCGATAAACGCCGCCACGGCCACTTCGTTGGCGGCATTATACACCGTGGTCGCGCCGCGGCCGGTTCGCAGCGCATCGTAAGCCAGCCGAAGTCCCGGGAAACGACCGAAATCCGGCGCCTCAAAGGTCAGCTGTCCGATCTTGGCCAGATCAAGCTTCGCTGCCGGACCGACGATGCGGTCGGGCCATCCGAGGCAATGCGCGATCGGCGTGCGCATATCGGGCGCCCCCAACTGCGCGACAACCGAACAATCCGAAAATTCGACCATGCCATGGATGATCGACTGCGGATGCACCAGAACGTCGATCTCATCGGGCGCCAGCGCAAACAGGTACGAGGCTTCGATGACTTCAAGCCCCTTGTTCATCATCGACGCGGAATCGATGGTGATCTTCTGTCCCATGCTCCAGTTCGGGTGTTTCAGCGCCTGCGCCAGCGTCGCTTGCTCGATATCGGCGCTGACCCATGTCCGGAACGGTCCGCCGGAGGCGGTGATGATGACGCGAACCAGCTCTTCCCGATTGCCCGAACCCAGCGCCTGAAACAACGCGTTATGCTCGGAATCAGCCGGCAGAATGCAGGCCCCGGCTTTCGCCGCGCGCTGCATGAAGAAATCGCCTGCGCAAACAAGGCATTCCTTGTTGGCAAGCGCAACCGACGCGCCGCGGTCCACAGCCGCGAGCGCTGGCTTCAATCCGGCAGCACCACTGACGGCGGCCATGACCCAATCCGCCGGGCGCGCCGCAGCTTCGATAATCGCGCTTTCGCCCGCGCCGCATTCGGTGCGTGTGCCGGCCAGGGCATCCTTCAGCTCAGAAAGGCGATCGGGATCGGCGACAGCCGCAAATCGCGCGCCAAATTCCCTCGCCAGCTTCGCCAGCCCCTGCACATTGGTATTCGCGGTCAGCGCTTCGACCTGATAGCGGTCGCGCGCGGCCCTCAGCAAATCCATCGTGCTGTCGCCGATTGAACCGGTGGCACCGAGGACGGTGACGGTGCGTACCGCGGATACCGCGGCCTTGTTGTTACGCAAGGGGACTGCGCTCATGAAATCACCAAACCATAAGACCGCGGCCGACGCCATCCGCGCCACCCCGCAAAAATCCGAAAATCGCCGCCAGGACAACCGCTGCGACAAATCCGTCAAGCCGGTCCAGTAACCCGCCATGCCCCGGAATTATGTGACTTGAGTCCTTGACACCAAATCGCCGTTTCACAGCAGATTCAAACAGATCGCCGAATTGGGAAGCGGTCGAGAGCACCGCACCCAATAGCAGCAAGGGGCCGGTTTTGCCGAGACCTGCCACCGCGAACCCCGCAGCGACGACGAGACTAGCGGCAAAGCCGCCGATGGCGCCTGCCCAGGTCTTCTTGGGACTGACCCTCGGCCAGAGTTTCGGTCCACCAAGACCCCGGCCGGCAAAATAACCGCCGATATCGGTTACCCAGACAACCAGCAGAATTAACATCAGCGCGGCGAATCCGTAAGTCAGGTCGAGCCGCACCGCGACCGAGGCGACCAGCGCTGCGAACGCATAGCAACCGCCAAGCGCGGCCCAGCCGCGACGATGAGGTGACAGCAACGCAACGATAATGACGCCAAGCGCGATAATGACATACGTCGCTCCGATCCGCCCGATTTCGAGGCACACTGCGGCGCCGAAAAGCGTGACGATGCCCGCGGCCATCACGCGCGGCGTGCGCGCGCCCACGATCGTCAGCCATTCCACATAGAGGCCGATTGCAGCGAGCGTGACGAGGCCGAGCCAGAGCCATCCGCCGGCATAGGCGATGGCAATCGCCGAAGGCGCGAGCACCGACGCGGCGATGACGCGGATCAGGAGATTGTGCGACCCCTGCTCGACACCAGCCGCCGAGGCGGCTTCGTCCTCGGTCACGATCCGGTTTTCACGGCCAGACCGCCGAAACGGCGTTCCCGCCTGGCATATTCGGCGATTGCGCTCTCGAGCGCATCCTTGTCGAAATCGGGCCAGTGGATCGGCACGAACACGAGTTCGCTGTAGGCCGCCTGCCACATCAGGAAATTCGACAGCCGCTGCTCGCCGCTGGTGCGAATGATCAAATCCGGGTCGGGGATATCGGGCGCATCGAGATACCGGCCGAGCGTGTCGGCGTCGATCGATGCGGGATCGCGCTTGCCGTCCGCGACTTCGCGCGCCAGTCGCTGCGCCGCATGAGCGATTTCCTGCCGCGATCCGTAGTTGAACGCGACGACGAGATGAAGCCTGGTATTGCCCTTGGTCAGTTCTTCGGCTTCGTTCAAGAGCGCGCAGATGTCCGGCTCCAGTCCGTCGCGCTCGCCGATCACCCGTACCCTGACGCCATCGCGATGCAGCGTCGCCAGATCGTTGCGGATGAAGCGCCTGAGCAGGCCGAACAGGTCGCCGATTTCGGTCGCCGGACGCGACCAGTTTTCCGAACTGAAGGAGAAAATCGTCAGGTACAGGATGCCGAGTTCGCCGGCGGCGCGGACCACACGCCGTAACGCATCGACGCCCCGGCGATGGCCTTCCGCCCGCGGTAAACCGCGAGCCGCGGCCCAGCGCCCGTTCCCGTCCATGATGATCGCCACATGCAAGGGACCGTCGGTTCGATCCGGTCCTTCAGTTGCGGGGGCGGCGGCGTTCGACATCCATCAATCCTTAAACCTAGCAATCCTTGGCTTAAACGGTGAGGATTTCCTTTTCCTTGGCCGCAAGCAACTGATCTATCTCCGAAATCGTCCCGTCGGTCGCCTTCTGCACATCATTGGCCAGCCGTTCCTGGTCGTCCTCGGAAATCTCGTGGTTTTTCTCAAGTTTCTTGACGGTATCGAGGCCATCGCGACGAACATGCCGGACCGCGACCTTGGCCGCCTCGGCGTATTTATGCGCCACCTTCACCAGTTCCTTGCGGCGTTCTTCATTGAGCTCGGGGATTCTCAAGCGAAGCACCTGCCCTTCAGTGGCGGGACTCAAGCCGAGATTGGAGTCGACGATCGCCTTCTCCACCGCCTTGACCATCGACTTGTCCCATACCTGCACGGAGAGCAGGCGGGGCTCCGGCACGCTGATGGTGGCGAGCTGGTTAAGCGGCATATGCGTGCCGTAGGCATCGACCTGCACAGGTTCCAGCATCGAGGCCGCGGCGCGGCCGGTTCGCAAACCGCCCAGTTCATGCTTGAGCGACTGGGTGGCGCCTTGCATGCGGCGCTTCAATTCGTTGATGTCGAAACTACCCGTGGGCATAACGCTCTCCCTCCTCAAAACTCGTGGTCAGGGCCCCCCGCACACCGGCGCTTGCCTTGTCAGCCGGCGACGATTGTACCGTGACCCGTGCCGCGCAGGATTGCACCTATCGAACCCGGCTCGGCGATCGAAAACACGATGATAGGCAGCGACGTCTCGCGGGCAAGCGCGAATGCGGTAGCATCCATGACCTTGTAGCCGCCTTCAATCGCCTGTGAATGGGTCAGACGGTCGAACCGTTTCGCCGAACGGTCTTTCTTGGGATCGGCGCTGTAGACGCCATCGACATTGGTGGCCTTCAGCACGGCCTGCGCGCCGATTTCGGCCGCCCGCAGCACTGCAGTGGTATCGGTGGTGAAGAACGGATTGCCGGTTCCGCCGCCGAGCAGCACGATCCGGCCCTCGGCAAGATATTTGTGCGCCGCACCTCGGGTAAACAGCTCACAGATCTGCGGCATGACGAACGCTGACAGGGTCCGTGCGGGCGCCCCTCGCCCCTCGATCGCGGCCTCGAGTGCCAGGCAATTCATCACGGTGGCGAGCATGCCCATGGTATCGCCGGTCGGGCGGGAGACGCCGCGCGAGGATACCTCCACGCCGCGGACCATATTTCCGCCGCCGACGACAACCGCGACCTCGACACCGAGTTGCTTGGCCGCGATCAGGTCACCCGCGATCCGGTCGATGGTCGGCTGATCCATGCCGAACGAATGTGCACCGGCAAAATATTCGCCCGAAAGCTTGATCACCACCCGACGATAGACCGGCTCAGCCATGATGCGATCGCTTTCCTTAAGCCCGCCCGGCGGCTTCCAGCAACCACGCCGGAAGAACTCTTCCGGCGGTTATTTCTTGCCGCTGGCCGCCGCGACCTCGGCTGCGAAATCGGATTCCTGCTTGTCGATTCCCTCGCCCAGAGCATAGCGCACAAATCCGGTAATCTTCACAGGCGCGCCGATCTTGCCCTCAGCTTCCTTCAAGGCCTGGGCGACCGACTTGGCATTATCGTGGATGAAGGCCTGCTCGAGCAGGCAGACTTCCTTGTAATAGGTCTTCAAACCGGACTCGACGATCTTCTCGATCACGTTCTCGGCCTTGCCCTGTTGGCGGTATTTGTCGGCGAGCACGTCCTTCTCACGCTTCACGACGACGGGATCGAGCCCGGCCGCATCCAGCGCCTGCGGATTGGTCGCGGCAACATGCATGGCGATTTGGCGGCCGAGGGCTGCGAGCTCGTCGGTCTTGCCGGTGGATTCCAGCGCCACGATCACGCCCATCTTGCCCGCGCCCTCGATCACGGCATTGTGCACGTAGCTCGACACCACGCCCTTGCCGACTTCGAGCGAAGCCGCACGGCGCAGCGTCATGTTCTCGCCAATGGTCGCGATCGCGTCCGCAATGGCGGTCTCGACCGTCACGCTGCCGACCTTCGCCGCCTTGATCTTTTCCACGTCGGCGCCGACGTCGAGCGCGACTTGCGCGATCATCTTGACCAGTCCCTGGAACTGTTCGTTGCGCGCAACGAAGTCAGTCTCGGAGTTGACCTCGACCACGACACCCTTGGTGCCCGCCGTGAGTGCGCCGATCAGGCCCTCCGCCGCAACGCGCCCGGCTTTCTTGGCGGCTTTCGACAGGCCCTTCTTGCGCAGCCAGTCGATCGCCGCCTGCATGTCGCCATCGTTCTCGGCGAGCGCCTGCTTACAGTCCATCATGCCGACACCGGTGGTCTCGCGCAGATCCTTGACCATCGCCGCAGTGATAGTTGCCATCGTTGCATGTCCTTTGCCTGTCAGGGCGGTTGGGCGCGGCTTTGCCGCCTCGCCGCCGTCCGCCACCAGGAATTACCTAAAATTGAAAGGTGGTGGCCGGAATGTTCCGGCCAGCGCGCTAACGTTATTCGGCTTCCGCGGTCATCGCCTTGGCCTGGGCCACCCAGCCGTCGGCGCGACTTGGCAGTCCGACATCTTCGCCGATCTTGTGCGCGGTATCGTGATCGAGTTCGGCGAGCTGCCAGTAGTGGAAGATGCCGAGGTCGTTGAACTTCTTCTCGATCGCGCCGGACACGCCGGTGAGCTTCTTGAGATCGTCAGCGGCACCACGCGGCCCGGCAAGACCCTGGAAGGCCGCGGATTGCGGCGCCACCATTATTTCCTCGCGGACGGGATGAGCCGACGCGCCGACATCCATGCCCGAATCGCCCTGCGCTCGCGAAATGCCATCGATGACCGCGCGGGCCACCAGATCGCAGTACAGCGTGATGGCTCGGCCGGCATCGTCATTGCCCGGCACCACATAGGTGATGCCCTTGGGGTCGGAATTGGTATCGACGATCGCGGCGACGGGAATGTTGAGCCGCTGAGCTTCCTGGATCGCGATGTCTTCCTTGTTGGTGTCGATCACAAAGATCATGTCGGGCAGACCGCCCATGTCCTTGATGCCGCCCAGCGAACGATCGAGCTTGTCGCGCTCGCGCTGCAGCGTCAGCCGCTCTTTCTTCGTATAGGCATTGGCATCGCCGGAATTGAGCACCTCGTCGAGGTGCCGCAGACGCTTGATCGAACCGGAAATTGTTTTCCAGTTGGTCAGCGTGCCGCCGAGCCAGCGCGAATTGACGAAATACTGCGCCGATCGCTTGGCGGCTTCGGCGACGCCATCCTGCGCCTGCCGCTTGGTGCCGACGAACAGGACACGGCCGCCCTTGGCGACGGTATCGCTGACCGCCTGGAGCGCGCGATGCAACAGCGGCACGGTCTGGGCGAGATCGATGATGTGGATGTTGTTGCGGGCACCGAAAATGTAATCCGCCATTTTCGGATTCCAGCGGTGCGATTGGTGGCCAAAGTGAACGCCAGCTTCAAGCAGCTGACGCATAGAAAAATCGGGAAGCGCCATAGTCTAATTCTCCGGTTGGTTCCTCCGGAAACGTGTGAGCAAACGGGCCTTGCGGCCCGGTTGCCACCGGACGGCCTTTTGAGCCATGTTTCCGTGTGAGATGGCGCGGTATATAGCGGGATTTTCGCGAGAAGCAAGGAAATCCGGGCGTTTTCAGTGGCTTTATCGCCCCGAGCGCCCAGCCTGCAGCGTCCGCACGTCCACCACGCACCCGCTACCATCCCGCTCCGGCCAAAAGCCGAAAACGATAGCCGGTCAGACCTTCGACTGAGGTCTGACCGGCTCCGTTCTCAGCATCTCGGAACATTCGGCGGGCATTTTTTGGCAGCAGCCGGGGGAGCCGGACGCGGCGGCGGCGGAGCTGGTCGCGGCGGCGGTGGCGCCGGACGCGCGATCTGGGGAGCCGGACGCGGCGGTGGCGGTGGGGCCGCCCGAGGCGGCGGCGGCGCGGCCATTCGGGGCGGCGGCGGCGCGGCCATTCGAGGCGGCGGCGGCGCAGGCCTCGCCATTTGCGGAGCCGGACGCGGCGGTGGTGGCGGTGGCGCAGCCCGGCGAGGTGGCTCAGCCCGTTGAATTTGCGGCTGAGGCCGTGGCGCAGCCTGCGGAACCGGCCTTGGAGGCGCGGCTACGGATTTGGGGGGCGGCGGTGGCGGTGGCGGTGGCGGCGGAGCGTTTGGCCGTCGCGCCGCTTCCGGAACGACCGGCTTTGCTTCAGGGGCCTGAACCGAGCCACCAGCTCTCGGCTGACCCACCGGTGGTGCCGGCACTGCTCCTGACGCCTTCGGAGCACCCGCTCCTCCCGGGAGATTCGGGGCCCCCGGAGGCGGCGTCCCGGGCTGACCTTGCGGAGCAAGTCTCGCGTTCGGATTCGGCGCACCTGGAACAGGTCCCGTCGCGCCAGGAGGCACCGGAGGCGCCCCTCGGCTGCCTGGGACTGGCAAAGCATTAGTCCTCGGTAACGCTTGGCCTGGAGGCAGCGCATTAGGGGTTACGTTGGTGGGCAACGGCGTATTTGGCCCTCCTCGCTGACCAGACGGTGTGCCCGGAGGGGTGCCTGGCCTGACTGCGGGATTGATAGAGGCGCTCGGCGGCACCGGCAGTTTTCCTTGCTGGATCAGCGAGGCCTTTTGCGCGACCGCGGGCGGCAGCGCCGGACCGGCGCCGGCCGGTGTCGCTCCGCCCTGCCCCGGCGACACCGCCGGAGCAACTCCGCCCCTGGCGTTGGGGCGAACATTGCCAGCGCCCGGGGCAACCGGCACCGGCGGAGGCGGCCGGTTGATGACGTTATTGATGACGGTCGTGTTGTGGATGTTGGCGAAAATGATGTTGTTCCGCGGCGGCACGACATAGACCGGTGCACGGACATAGACCGGGATCGGTACAAAGAACGGCTGCGGCAGGATGAACAACCCGATCGGTGGCGGCGGCGGCTCCAAGATGATGAAATCCGGTGGCGCCGCTGGCAGGAAAAACAGCGGCGGCGGCGGTGGCGGCGCAAAGTCGAACTCCGGGTCGCTGAACATCAGCACGGGCCGGTCGACGTAGACGATTTCCTCAGGTGGGGGCGGCGGCACGTCGTAGTCCATGACCGCGAATGACGGCGGCGGCTCCAGCGCCGCGGTGAGAATAGCGAGGCGACGACGGGCATCGCCGGCATGGGGCCCGCGTGGATAGCGTCGCAAATACGACCAGTAAGCTTGCGGCGTGTCGGCCCGGTAAGAGCGAAGCCAGGTAATCGCTTCGCGCCGCGCGGCGACAATTGCCCGCACCCGTTTGGCAAGTGGATCGCCGGGATAGGCACCCAGGAAATCGTCATACCCTTGCATGGTGTCGCGTTCGAGTGCTGCGGCATAGGCATCCTGCACACCAATATCGCGGATCGGCCTGTTGCGAACCGCGGCGGCCTGATCTTGCGGCGGTTGCGCGGGCGCATCCGGCGCACGATCGAAAAACATGAACTGCGCATCGATCTTTTGTGCGTCCCAAGGCACTTGCGCGCCCTTGCTCGCTTCATTGACGCGAAGCCGCACGCGGCTGAAAACCTCCGGCAGCGGCAGTCCGCCGGTGCGGATCATCTCGGCGAGCGACTGCGCGTAAGCGCCGTATGGCCCCTGCTCATTGGGAGCGATCGTACCCGGCGCTGCGTTGAACGCGATCAGCATATGCGGATCCGGCTCGACCAGCGCGAGGCCACTCGCAAGCGGCTGGCCGCCCTCGATGAAAGGCTGCTGCCGGGCCGCATCCAGCACGACGACGCCGGCCTTCAGCGGAAGCGACGCAAGCTGGCGGACGTAGTCGCTGATCCGCATTCCTTCAGTTGGAATGTCGGTGTCGCGACTGATCGGCGAGTCGACGGGGATGAAATAGTTCTCGCCCGCCAACTGCATTCCATAGCCGGCGAGATACACCATCGCGACCGTGTCCGGACCTGAGGCTTCGGCTTTCTGAATGAAGTCGCGGAAGCTTCGGCGCAGGGTGTCGCCGTCGAGGTCACGGGCCCCGATCACGTCGAAGCCCGCCGCCTGCAAGGTTTGTGCGATGAGCCCTGCGTCGTTGGCCGCAGTCGCGAGCGGCGATTTGGCGTACGCGCCGTTACCGACGACCAGCGCAATCCGCTTTTCCTGCTGCTGAGCGCTGGCGGAACTCAGCACCCCCGCGAGCCCGGAAAACAGCATCAGACAGAACCAAAAAATCGAAAAGGTTTTGATCACACGCATCGCTTTTCTGCCCGCCTACGGTTCAAGTACCACATCCGCGCATTGAGCGCGCGGCTATCTGAACATCGTTTGAACGAAAAGCGCTGCCAAGAGGCATTGCGCATAAAACCCAACGGGCAAAGCGGACATATCAGGCGCGGCCTCACGGAACCTGGTCGAACTCGGATCCAATTGAGGGCTGCGATCACGAGGTCGCGCGATCGGATTTTGAGGAGAGCAGCGATGGCGACTTACTCGATAGGTGATCTCAGCCGCCGTGAAATCCTGAAGATGTCGGCGCTAACCGGCACCGCGAGCGTGGTCTCAACCAGGTTTGCGATGGCGCGAGCGGCGTTGCGGCGCACACCAGAGCAAATACTTGGTCCCTTCTATCCTCTGAAACCCTTGGATCAGAACGCCGATCTAACGAGGATACCGGGTCGGCCAGGACGCGCTGAAGGTCAGGTCCTGACGGTTATGGGACGTGTGCTCAATCTGAAGGGAGAACCTGTTCGCAACGCGAAGGTTGAAATATGGCAAGCGAACGCTCATGGGCGCTACACGCATCCAGGCGATACGAACCCCGCGCCGCTCGATCCAAACTTTGAGGGGTCAGCCATTCTGACCGCCGACTACGACGGTCAATATCGGTTCAAGACGATCAAACCCGCAGCATATCCCGTGAGCCCCAGCATGATCCGACCGGCACACATTCACTTCAAGGTTTCTGGCCAGCAGGACAGACTCGTCACTCAGATGTATTTTGAAGGCGACCCCTACAACAAAACGGATCGCTTGCTGCAAGCCGCGGGAAGAACCGAATTGCTGATCACCAAGCTGTTGCCGCCGACTGCTGAGATGGAACCCGAGTCGAAATTGGTGGTGTTCGACATCGTGCTGAATACCGGCTAGAGCGGGATGAGATTAGGTTGGGGCCATGACGACGGCGCATTTTTCTTTTCGCGCCCGGACGCAGCGCAGCAGGAGTGCTGCGAGCCGGGGTTCACTTCTACTTTGCATGGGGTTGTTTTCGCGATTTTTTGTCCAGGCCCTGCCGTGCACCGCCGAAGGGACGGTATGCCGGGTCCGGGACACGAGATCGTTAGTGCCTCGCGCTTACGGGACCAATCGATCCAGTTCCAACACATCATGCTCTAGTCATGCTCAAACAAAAAGATAGAGCGGGATGACGATTCGAAGAAAAGTCATCCCGCTCTAGTCGGCGCGCACTGCCTACCTTGCTTACACGACCTACAGCGTCTGCACGTCCACCACGCCCGAAACCGCCTTGATCGCGCCGGCGATCTGCGGCGACACCTTGAAGCGGCCCGGAAGCTTCATTTCCACTTCGGTCTGGAGGTCGAGCATCAACACCAGCGACACGTCGCCGTTGGCTCCGCCCGCCGCTGCCGGATCCGGCTTCGCCGGAGCGCCACCACGGGCAGGTCCACCCTGCGGGGCTGCCTCGGGCATCTGCAGCCGCCTGGCGATCGATTCCAGCGACCGCGTATCGCGAACGAATATGCGCAAACCCTTCTGGGTTTTAGCGGCGGCGGCATCCAGCGGTTCGGCGTGAAGCACGCGGGCACGGACATCCTCGCCCTGCAGCTCGGCCCCGAGCTGCAACAGCACCGCCGCACCCGGCTCCAGCACCTCGCGATACTGCGCAAGCCCTTCCGAAAACAGCACGGCTTCGAAATGGCCGGTCGGATCGGACAGTCCGATGATGCCCATCTTGTTACCGGTCTTGGTGCGCCGCTCCATCCGAGACACCACCGTCGCGGCAACCTTGCCCGCGGTCGCGCCGGTCTTTACCGCGCGCGAAAATTCCGCCCAGGACTGCACCCTCAGGCGTTTCAATACGATGGCGTAGTCGTCCAGCGGATGGCCCGAGAGGAAAAATCCGATCGCGTCGTATTCGCGCCGCAGCCGCTCGGCCGGCAGCCATGGCTCGACCTGCGGCAGCATGATGGTCGGCGCGTCGGCCGCGCCGCCGAACATGTCGTTCTGCCCCACGGTCGCGGCCTCGTGGCTGCGTTGGCATGCCGCCAGGATCGCCTCCGAGCCAGCGAACACCCGCGCACGATTGGAATCCAGCGCGTCGAACGCGCCGGCCGCAGCTAAGCTCTCGATCACGCGCTTGTTGATCGCACGCGGATTAACCCTTGCCGCGAAATCGGCCAGCGAGGTGAACAGCCCGTCCTTGCGCGCCTCCACGATGAGGTCGACCGCCTGCGCGCCAACGCCCTTCAGCCCGGCGAGCGCGTAATAGATGGTGCCGTCGCTGACTTCGAAAGTAGCACCCGAGCGATTGACCGAGGGCGCCTCGACCTTGATCCCGAGCCGTTGCGCTTCGGCGCGAAACTCCGAGAGCTTGTCGGTGTTGCTGAGGTCAAGCGTCATCGACGCTGCCAGGAATTCAACCGGGTAATGCGCCTTCATGTAGGCGGTGTGATACGACACCAGTGCGTAGGCCGCGGCGTGGCTCTTGTTGAAGCCGTAATCAGCAAACTTCGCGAGCAGTTCAAAGATGGTATCCGCCTGCCCTTTCGGGACGTCATTCCTTTGCGCGCCCGCGACGAAGCCCGCGCGCTGCTTCTCCATCTCCGAGCGGATTTTCTTGCCCATCGCACGACGCAACAGGTCGGCTTCGCCGAGCGAATAACCGGCCATGAGCTGCGCGATCTGCATCACCTGCTCCTGGTAGATGATGACGCCGAAGGTCTCCTTCAGGATCGGCTCCAGCATCGGATGCAGATATTCAGGCTCTTCGTCGCCATGTTTGCGGGCGCAATAGGTCGGAATGTTCGCCATTGGGCCCGGACGATACAGCGCCACCAATGCGATGATGTCCTCGAAGCGATCGGGCCGCATGTCGACCAGCGCCCGCCGCATGCCCTGACTTTCAACCTGGAACACGCCGACCACATCGCCCTTGGCCAGCATCTGGTAACTGGCGGCATCGTCGAGCGGCAGGGTCGCGAGATCGACATCGACGCCACGTTGTTTGAGCAGTTTCACGGCAACATCAAGCACCGTCAGCGTCTTGAGGCCGAGGAAGTCGAACTTCACCAAGCCCGCGGGCTCAACCCATTTCATGTTGAACTGGGTCACCGGCATGTCGGATTTCGGATCGCGGTAGAGCGGGACCAGTTCGCTCAGGGGACGGTCGGCGATCACGATACCGGCGGCATGGGTGGAGGCGTGCCGGGTCAGGCCCTCGAGACGCTGCGCGATATCGAAGGCGCGCGCCACCACCGGGTCTTCGTCGCGAAACGCCTGCAGCTTGGGCTCGCTTGCGATCGCCGCCGCCAGCGTTACCGGTGCCGCGGGATTTTGCGGCACCAGTTTTGTCAACTTGTCGACCTGCCCATAGGGCATTTGCAATACGCGACCGACGTCGCGCAGCACGCCCCTCGCCTGCAGCGTCCCGAAGGTAATGATCTGTGCGACCTGATCGCGGCCATAGCGCTGCTGGACGTAATCGATCACCTCGCCACGCCGGTCCTGGCAGAAATCGATGTCGAAGTCAGGCATCGACACGCGCTCGGGATTGAGAAACCGCTCGAACAGCAGGCCGAACCGGATCGGGTCGAGATCGGTAATGGTCAGCGCCCAGGCGACCAGCGAGCCCGCGCCGGAGCCGCGGCCCGGTCCGACCGGAATGCCTTCGGCCTTCGACCACTGGATAAAATCCGCGACGATCAGGAAATAGCCCGCATAGTTCATGCGGGTGATGACATCGATCTCGAAGGCGAGCCGGGCGCGGTAGTCCTCCTCGGAAGCGCCCTGCGAGAGGCCATGTACCCTGAGCCGGTTGCTCAGGCCTTCCTCGGCCTGCCGGCGCAATTCCGCCGCCTCGTCGCTTTCCGCGTCCACAGCGTTGCTGCCGGCGCCGACCGTAAAGCGCGGCAGGATCGGCTTGCGCGTGACGGGGCGGAACGAGCAGCGCTCGGCGATCTCGACCGTGGAGGCCAACGCCTCCGGCACGTCCGCGAACAGCACCGCCATTTCGGCGCGGGTCTTGAAGCGGTGATCCGGAGTCAGTTGATCGCGATCGGTTTCGGCGACGAGACGCCCGCCGGCGATGCAGAGCAGCGCGTCGTGGGCTTCGTAATCGTCCGCGGTGGCGAAGTACGGCTCGTTGGTGGCGACGACCGGAAAGCCCTTGGCATAAGCAAGATCGATCAGCGCGGCCTCGGTGCGGCGTTCCTTCTCGATGCCGTGGCGCTGCAATTCGATATAGAGCCGGTCGCCGAACAGGCTCGCCAGCCGGTCGCAGCGCGTTGCCGCGAGATCAGCGTGATCGGCATCGATCGCCAGCGAGATCGGCCCCTCCGGACCGCCGGTCAGGACAATCAGGTCCTCGGCGTCGCCCTGCAGCCATTCGAACTTGATGTGGGGGGACTGATGGATCGGCGTTTCCAGGAACGCCCGCGAGTTCAGCCGCATCAGGCTGCGATAGCCGCGCTCCCGCGCCGCCAGCAGCACGATCCGCGCCGGCCCCGCCGCGAGTGCATTGCGCGCGCTCGGGTCCTGATCGCCAAAATCAACCGCCAACTCGCAGCCGATGATGGGCTGGATGCCATAGCCGGCCATCTTGTCGGAAAATTCCAGCGCCCCGAACATGTTGTCGGTGTCGGTCAGCGCCAGCGCCGGCTGGCGGTCGGCCTTGGCCAGTTCGGCAAGCTTCTGGATCTTGATCGACCCCTTCAGCAGCGAATAGGCCGTCGATGTGTCCACGCGGAACGGGCAATTGATGCCCGCCGTCCCGGTTTTCCCCAGCCCCTGTCTTTATTCCCGAGCCCCTGTCTTGCGGGCCGCGCCCTGCCATCCTGGCCGGGCGCCCGGGGTCGCCTCAGAGTTGGGGAATCAACTGCGCCCAGATGGCGATCATCCCGACGAAAAGTGTGATCGACGCCAGTGCCGCAGCCTCTTCCACGAATATCTTCAACATACCTACCTCCTGATACGGAACATAAGAAGAACATTGTTCCTATTTTGTTCCGATCTGTCAAGGGTGGTAGTGGGTCAGTTTGAAAAGTGCCCCCTGTGGTTAATTCTTGACTGGCGCGCCGCCTTTCGAAACTCAGAGGAGGAACGTGTTATGCAACTTCCCGCTGCGATGGCGGGGAAGATCAATAGATGCGATTTGGTACGCGCCTAGAGCGTTTGGGGTCGATCATAGTGCGGACACCTGACACTCGGAACAGATCACGTCCTTACCCTTGACCTCAAACCCTTGGGTGACGGCCTCGACCCTCGTATCGTAATTGCCAATCTTGGTAGATTTGTCGTCCGACATATCGGCAAGACCGGTTCGGTCGCACATCGGGCATCTCAGCAGGGACTCGTATTTCTCTCGTGCCATCCCGCCAATATGCGCTGCGGACAGTCCGTTTTCCAGTGGACAATCCTGCCACAATCAAACTGACCCAATACCGTCAATACGGTAGTGGGTCAGTGAAAAGTTCACGGTCCGGCTTCTGCCCCGTCGCTATATCGATGATCGATTTGGCGAGCTGGTTGGGGTCTCTAGGGCGCTTGGGGTGGCTAGTCATTCCGGCTTTCTATCTGGATGTTTAATAAGTTCGAATGAGGGAACGTGGATGCTTTCCCACCACGCCTCTAGCGCAGCTCCGCAGACCGTGCAGACCGCGCCACCCGTATGCGGTAACAAGAACTTTTCTTCAGTGCGTTTGTACTCGGCACCGCAATTGCATCGGACAATTGTCGCCATTCTCGGAATATGCGCTTCGAACAATTCATTTTCCAGCGGACAGTCCGCGTTTATGCGATGAATTCGCTGCCTTATTCAAACTGACCCACTATGTCGCTAACGCGGATGACGAACCACGGGGGCCCTACAACCGGCATCGGCGCGTCTACTAGACCGGCGTATAGATCACAAGCTTCAGCGCCGGATCGTCATTGGCCTGAAAGGTCGCATACTCGAAGCGCAGCGAGCCCTTTTTGGGATGGCTGAGCCGTTTGCGGCCAGCGGTGATGCTGCCGATGTCATGTGCCTCCCACCATGGCGCAAACTCCGGGCAGCCTTGCCGAAGGCGCTCCAGCAGATCGATAAAGGCGGGATCGCCGGCCCACAGATCGTGCGTGGCGCGAAACTGGGCCACCATGCGCTTGGCCTCGTCGGCCCAGGCCGATCCGAACAGGCCTCGCGTATGCGGGTTGGTCAGCACGCTAATGAGCGTGTTGCGGTCCTCTTCCGCCAGGCGGCTGAAGGCAAAGATCTCGTCAGCGGCAGAGTTCCACGCCAGGACATCCCAGCGGCGGCCGGTGACGTAAGCGGGCTGGTTGAGGCCCTCGACCAGGCGCCGGATCACGTCAGGGACGCTTTCGCGCGAGTAGGCGCGGCGATCGGCATTCGAAGCCAGGGCCCGCAGATGGGCGTGCTCGGCCTTGCCGAGCCGTAGCGCGCGAGCCAGAGCATCGATGGTGGTGACCGAGGGGCTGACGGTCCGTCCCTGTTCCAGCCGGATGTACCAGTCGACACCAATGCCGGCGAGTTCGGCCACCTCCTCGCGCCGGAGGCCCGCCGTGCGCCGCCTCCGCCCGCCTGGAAGACCGACGGCTTTGGGGGTTAGCTTCTCACGTCGCGATCGCAGAAAATCGCCGAACTCGCTTCGACGCGGATCCGCCATGACCATCACGCCTTCACTTGGTTCACTTGGGAGGGACCATCCTATCCCAGGATAATACCAGGCCTTCCTGCGATCGGAAAGTCTGCGATCATGATCGCCTCTCCAGAAAGCAGGATCATCATGAAAGCTGCAGTCCTCTGGGCGTTCGGATCGCCACTTGCCATCGAGACCTTGCCCGACCCGGTGCTGGGTACCGGCGAGATCATTGTCGATGTCGTCGCAACCCGCGTGTTGTCCTATGCGAACGAAGTCTTCAGCGGCGAGCGCAAATACCTGCTGGACCTGCCGGTGGTACCCGGACCCGGGGCAATCGGCCGGGTCCGCGCCATCGGACCGGACGCGACGCATCTCGTCGCCGGTGATTGGGTCTGCTGCGACCCCACCGTGCGCTCGCGCGACGATGCGCTGAACCCCGATATCACACTGCAGGGCTGGAGCGCCCGTGACGAAGGCGGCCTGCGCCTGCAGAAACATTTCCGCCATGGCTCATGGGCCGAACAAATGCGAGTTCCGACCGAGAACGTCAAACCGATCGGGCCGATCGATGCGGCCGATGCCGCGCAATGGTGCGCGCTGGGCACGCTGCTCGTGCCCTATGGCGGTCTTCTCGCGGCGAAGTTGCAGGCGGGAGAAACGGTCCTGGTCAGCGGCGCCACCGGCAATTTCGGCAGCGCTGCCGTCGCGGTCGCCCTCGCCATGGGCGCGGCCTGCGTCATCGCGCCGGGCCGGAACGAAGGAGTGCTGGCGGATCTGGCGCGTCGATTTGGCGACCGGCTTCGACCGGTCAAACTCAGCGGCAACGAGGACCGCGATCGGGCTCGAATGCAGCAAGCCGTACCCGGCCCGATCGATTGCGTGCTGGACATTCTGCCGCCCTCGGTCAGCACCACGACCGTGCGAGCTGCGATCATGACGGTGCGCCCCTATGGCAGGGTGGCGCTGATGGGAGGCGTCGGGATGTTGGGGGGCCCCGGACTGGATTTGCCTTACCCGTGGATCATGCGAAACTGCATCAGCATCCACGGTGTGTGGATGTATCCCCCGCAGGCCACCATCGGTCTGGTCAACCTGATTCGCGCCGGGCTCCTGAGGCTGGACAGTTTCGAAGCTACGACCTTCGACCT
>WNFC01000640.1_pt1 | contig 54711 bp, 79 predicted proteins | sample 5400541 | NCBI WGS metagenome assembly WNFC01 (sample SAMN13153342, study PRJNA577476) | soil metagenome | isolation source: 120 cm saprolite under Douglas fir tree site 2 hole 2 replicate 1 | place: USA:California | collected 2015-04-18
ATAGGTATCTTGGATACGATGGGTTTGTCTCGAAATACTGATACGAGCCAATCATCCGCAGCGTGGTATCAACGGCTAGTTCGTACATCCACACCTGACCTTCTCGATCATCCAGAAATTGAACTCCGGTCACGCCGCCATCGAAGAAATGCGTGGACGTGACTCCGGGCGCTTGCGCCAGAACAACCGTTTCGCCGTCCTGCCAGATACCGGCAGGATTCGTCCGAATCCAATTCCCGTTCTGATCGTAACCCAACAACAACACTTTCTTGCCAACATCATCCGCCACGTCGCAAATCAGGCGCAACTTTTTAGACGTGCCCCGAATATCAGCGAATGTCGGGAACCAACCGCGCAGGTCGGCTTCACCAAGACCGCACCCGCCGCCACAACAGGAGCCTCCCGTCCCACTGCCTTGACAGACGGCATTGCGCGTCCCAAATCCGTTGTCCAAAAATTCGTAAAAAAGATCGTGTGTCGGCATCGGCTGACCGCAAATGGCCATGCGTTCGATGTTCGCAATTTGCGGTGGTAAACTGATACATCCGTCAGATGCGCAAATTCTAAATCTTCCGTACGTGCCAATCCATAACCCTTTTGGAACGAGCCTTTCTTGAGTTTCGTTCAAGTATTGTAGAATCCTGGGATCACTCGGACACAAACCTAGCGCCTGCGGAATCCGCGTCTTATTTCTCACATAGCCAACGGTCAGGTTCATACAATCGAAAAATAAAGTCTGGTGGTCCTTTGCAAAAGGTATCCCACGACGAATGGTGGCATGCAGTTATGTCCGTCGCTCAGAACATCTGACGGGACAGAATCACTGGTGCCTAATCGTCCGCCGCTGATTGCCGGGCCAACCTGGGGATTTACGGTCGTATCAATCTGGTGTGTTCCTGTGCCAACTACGGCTGCTGACCAAGGCCGAATGCAGAAACTCCCGTCAATGCCGCCTGTGGTGCCATCGCCAAAGCCGTGGAAATGGTTCGCTTCGGTTGCCGTTAATACATGCTTTTCTTCCCCACCAACAGCGCCTTGAGCAAGTATTGCGGTACTTGGCAGCGTACCAGCCGCAACCGGGAACTGCGCGGCAATCAGAACGCCGTTGCTATTTTTGGCCTGTTGCCACATCGGACCTGAGAGTGCCGAAATCGGATTGGCATCGCCGCCATCGAATGTCGTGAAATTCGGTAAGACATCAAACCACCATTGGGTCAATCCAGATACCAAAGGATGCAGACTCAACCACGATCCTTGCGCGAATTGATAGATACGAATTGGCCGACCGAAGGCGTCCAATTGTAACCACGGACGGGTCTGGTCAGCCGGTTTTGAGGCGGACACGCTGATGCCGCCAACGGCTGAGTCTGGGATGAGAACTGATTGATGCGCACTGAAAAGATTCAGCATGGCCTGATAATCGGCGGGACATGCGCCAGCAGGTAATTGACTTGGTACTACAGGTAAGGTTTGACTCATGCTCGCGCTATTTGATAACCGAACAGTTCATCCGAACAATGCTCGAAAGAAGTGCAAACGGCGCTCGTCGGGCAGTCACCTTCAAAAGAGTCGCTCATTACTTTCGTGTGCGGTCGGAATTTGCGAATGCGGAAATGACCTGTGCCCTCAAATCGGAAAGAGAACTCATACCCACGATCCAGAGGCGTGCCTGCCAGCACATTGCATTCTTCTGATGGTCGAGGCAACCGGATGCGAGAAGCGTATTGACGTGAGCGCGGTTTCCAAATTTGGCAACTGAACTGACCGGGTGTTGAGATCGTGCATTGGGACACGTTAGCGCAAAGATTGATCGTCGCCCACGTTACCCATGCCGGATACTGGTCCGGCTTGAACTTGATCGTAAGCGATATTTCATCAACAATATCGTCCAAGTACAGCTCGGCCATGATCAGTTTGACGAGCCTGTCATAGACGTAGCTCTTGGTTTCGAGCACGGTCTTAATCGCTGTCCGAACGATGGTTGTCTGTCCGCCTGAGACGGACCTGAACGTATCGTAAAACCCCTGCTGTTCGCGGAGCATTTCCCACAACTCGATTGTGTTCGATGTCTCGTTCAGCGCGATGGCGAAAGCGCGTTCAACACCTGCGATGCGGCCGCGCACCAGTTGAAGAATTGTCAAGCCGCTACCGAATGATTCCCACACAGGCGGTTGTTTGCCACCAAGCGTCGAGAGCGAGTCGAAATTCACGTAGGCCAATCCATCGTGAACGATGCCAGAGGATGTCCGGCGCGGTGCAACGGTCTCGAACACGCGATTGTCGAACAGGATTGCGCTACCATGAAACAGGAGGTCATCCGTGTCATTGGCGAGCACAGGTGACACTTCATGGCTCAACGGCGTGTTGCCTGGGCTGGTCGAATTGCGCCGGGCAACGATGAACGACCGGATGCCATCTACTGACCGAAACCACATGTCGTTATTGACCGGGATCGTCGAACGCGGCCCAAGCGGGCCGTAATCCAAGAGCGACACAGTTTGAATCGGGTAGGTGAGATTCTTCCAAGTTGTCCGATCCACAGGCGCATTGACGCTGATAACAGAATTGGTTGTGCCAATCAGGATCGGGCCGATACCAAGACTGGTGTCAATTGTCGCCAGAGCCAACATCACCGTGATTGACCCGGCATTGTTTGGCACAGCGAAGAAACCGCCTTCATTCAGGAAATCGTTCTCGGTGAATTGCAGGATGGCATCCACGAAACCGTTGGCCGGTGTTCCACTCGGTCCATACACGATGTCACCGGCAACGAACGTGCGGAAGTCAGGTAACGCAATCCAGATACGTCCCCAGGCGTAGAGACCGAGAACGCCAGATGGAATTTCCTGGATGCCTGCCTGCCTGGTTTTTGACCCGTCGTAAATGATCGGCTTTTGCTGTTTGGCAAGAATGATGACGTACCGTTCAGCCTGGAAGATATGAACGAAATCAATCGTCAGCGGTATTGTCTCACTCTGAATCACTTGGTTGCCGCCACTATTGAGCACAGCCGCGCCGGAGGCCGCAGTCGCATTTGCCGCACCACCAACGTATTGCAGTTGAAGCGCATTAACGAATCGGTTCGTCACTGTGTATTGGCCTGAATCAATGAAGATCGTGTCCCCGACCGCAAATACCGTCTCACTAGATACTTGTACGGTCACCGGTGCCGCAGGAGCAGGCACAACGAATGATGCCGTGGTCACGATTGGCAGTTGTGGCGTGATGTCAGTGACGGTACCAACGTCAGTCGGCGTGACCTGTACTAAGTACAGACGACCAGCGACGGAAAGAATGATGCCTTGTTGATCTGGTGTTTCGTAAAACCCAGCGCCCTGGAATAATCCAGCCAATTCTCTGTCAAGCGGAATGGAAGCCCACGACGATCGTGTCACGGGCAAATCACCCCGGATACTGAGGTTCACCGCCAAGGCGTACTGGTTATCGCGCAGAAGGCTGGTATCGGTTGCAAAATCCAATCCCCCTTCCAGAGTCCTGAATCCACCGTAAAGACGTTCGGTTAGAGTTACTTGCGCCATGAATTACAAGGGCCAGCCCACTTCCGCGTACAGGACCGATACGCAACCTGTGACCGCTGCCCCTGCGACGTTGAATGCCACGCTTAGAATGACACCGGGCGGAACGATAATAGAACCCTCAGTTTCCTCGACCAACACACCGGCGGCCGTTTCCAACGCTGCCCCCGGATGACGCGGATCGTTGAAACTGCCCATCCAGTTGCGGAGGAAAACTGACGCGCCTGTCCCACCGGTTAACGCGCTGGCAATGAAGGAACGCATGGTGCCTGGATTACCTGTACTGCTCAGGATCGCGCCAACGCTTGCCTGACTACCCAGAGCCGTCATCGCGGTCAAATTCGTAAGGAAGTTCCACACGGGGATGATAGGCGTGGCCGACGCGCCTGGTGCAAGCAAGCAGGACGCCTTGAGAATGACGGCAGCGTTGTTGTTGCTCTGTGGATTGTAGAGCGCCCAGACCGGAGTGCCAGCCGCCGCGATGGGGCTGGCGTTCGCGTTCAGGGTCGCACCAACTGCCGTTGCCAAAATGAACAAACGTCCGTTCCTGGCAGCCTCAAAGTAACGGCCCAGACCAACGTCGTTAACGATGAGTTCCGAATACGCGCCCGAACGGGCGTCGGACACAACATTTGCGCTTGCTCGGCGTTCACCTACGGAAAATTCAGAGAGCATATAGGTTTCTCCATTGATTCGATTTCATTTACTAAATCATCCGGCAATGTAATGCCGCTTTCATGCAGGCAAAGCAACAGATGCCGGAATTGGTTCACTAACGCGTCAAATTGAGCCTGATCGACGAGCTTGGTCTTTTGCGGGTCAAGCCAGTCATTGCGCTGAATCTGCTGTTCGCTCGAATCATCGGCAAGGACAAGCGGAAGTTTTTTGCTCACAGAAGAATCGGCGGTTGAATATTGATGAAAAGTTCCGTGGTTGAAATGGCGGTCCCAATTCGGACAACCAATTGGCCCACCGCCGATGGGGCTGTGGCTGCGCCAAGCCCCGCCGTTGCCGCCGAAAGGAAATAGACAACGTTCTTTGTAAGTCCGCCGGTTGTTCCGAAGGCGGTGTCCCATTGCGCGGTGGTTGCGGCCAGAACGCCGTTGAGTTGAATGGTACCGGTGGCGCCGTTGGCGATGCTCGTCGCGCTCACCAAACCGATTACAGAAGCCGTTGCAGTGGCATTGGCTTGGGCTTTGTCCACCGTGTCGTTGGCCGAGATGTAAACGGGAGTTCCAATCACTAGCGAGCCGGCGTTGCCGTTGGTTTGAATTACCGTGTCACCCCCGGCAATTGCCGGCGCATCCAGAGTATCTCCGGCTTGAAGTTGCTGATACGAACCTGCATTAATCACAACTGGTTTTCGGAGTGCCATAAGTTAAAGGAGTGTAGGTTGACCGAAGTTTAACTGCAATTCCGTTCGGGACAGCGAATATCCGATAGGCTGCACTGTCTGTCCGATTTCTGTTGGCGCAAGTGCCGTCAACATTCCGGGAGTTGAACTGAGATAATAGGATGTTTTCATCGAAAGAAATGGCGAACCGATGATGCGCGACCAATCATTGTATTCAAAAGTGCCTTCCCATTGCACCAGTTCGGAATGTGAAGGCGGCGCTCCGACTGTGGCCAGACCGACACATAGATGACAAGGCGACGTTGCATTGGCCAGAATACAACCGCCAGTCGGATGACATGCTATCGCCGCGCCTGTCCAAAATGGAACCAGACTTTTGTTTTCGCCAACGTGTTGTAAAGAGAACGCGTCAACAGAAGGAAATCGAATACGAACAATAGTTGGAATACCCAGCTTGCGTCTTCCAACGTCAATGTTAAGCAAATCGGTTGTGGCGAAATCCAAGGTCATAAATATCAATGGCCGCACTCCACCAGCCGCGCTCTTGCAACCCAGCGCCAAGTTTGACCGCCCTGTCCAGTAACCGAGAGCTTCAAGCTGTTATTAGGATCGTCGGCGGCGACAACGAAGTTAGCCGCGCCGAGTGCAGCGGCAGTGCCGTCGGCCGTTACGATGGTTGTATTGGCCGCAACAAGAACCACAACACCAGCATCATTCTTTATCCCACCGTCAACTTTGAAACAGATGCTCATTCCGTCTGAGCGCCGGGCGCAACAGATAATTTCAAATGCCCACGTGTGATTATTCGGCACAACAGCCCGTTGAGTCGCGCTTGATCCATCCAGAAACATTTCCAGATTTGCCGTTGCATCGGTGGTCGTTCGTCTCCAAATAAGTTCGCTTGTTTGGGCATCGCCAACCGCAGCGAATTTGTTACTGCCGTGAGCGACTTGCCCGTAGAGATACGCATTTCCTTGAAACCCGCCCGGAACGGTGCTGCCTGACGCACTGGCTTGGTTCCCCTCACCGCCCCCAACAGTGGCTCCTTCCGCGCTTGGCTGATTAGCGAACCCGCCTCCAACAGTCGCGTAGGTTCCACTCGCTACGTTTGTGCTGCCACCACCAACAGTGCTGTTAATACCGCTCGCAGTGTTCCCAACACCACCGCCAACAACCGCTTGGTCGCTGGATGCTAAGTTCGATGAGCCACCGTCAATATTGGATGCAAAACCACTGGCTGTGTTCAGGATTCCACCTGACACAACCGAATCGTCACCGGAAGCAACGTTCGTATTGCCGCCTGATACAGCCGACTCAATACCACTGGCCGTTGAATTCTTGCCGCCGGAAATCGTCGCATTCGCTCCACTGGCAACTTGCGTTACAACACCACGAACGGGTTGCAAATCAACTGCGTCCGCTCCTTTTGCGTTCCCGCCAGTCTCTTGCACAGCGCCATTATTCGTGATGCGCACGCCGCTGGATTTAAGCGGAGTGGGTGTTGTGTTGCCAGAGGCGTCAAAGCGCGGCAGAACATTGTCCGTGGCGGCATTCGGAGTTATAGCGACCTGCTTCCGGCCCGTAGGCTGGGCTGAGTCAGAGGTGAATACCGTTCCGTCCGAGCCGGCAGCAAGCCGAACGTCTGACGCCAAAGGATTGTTCGCGCCGTTATCAACGATCACATCGCCGCGAGTCGTTGTCGGAGAAATATCGTTGAGCGCCGGTGTTGAACCGCTCGCTCCGGCAGTTCCAATATGGCCTGATGGACTTACCTTTGATCCGCTCGGCACATTAACGGCAGGCGCGGCGTTCCCGATATAACCAAGATTCTTCAGGGAAACGCTTATGCCTGTATTGATCGCGTTAACGGAGTACGAACCGCCAACCTCCGTGAATATGAACTGGCCGACCGCCATCCACGCGGTGGACAGAACGCTAACGTTTACGTTCGCACCAACGGCAGGCTGCACAAAGATCGCTGTTGTTGTCGTGAAGGCGGAACTTCCGTTTGTGCCGTTTGTGCCGTTGCTACCAGTATCACCTTTCGGGCCAGGGGTGTTTACCACAACCGGCGAGGGGCATGGAACGCAGCAATCCGAAGCGGAAGTCATTGCAGGTGCCGACATGTTCAACCTTTACGCCTCTTGACGTTGGCGGTCAACGGATAATAACTTGTTGCCGTGGCCAGATCACGAGCGCAATCAATCCCATTCCAAAACTACGGGCTGAATCTAACCGGGGAACACAATCAATTGACGTTTGATCGGGTCGCATTCGCTGACCGCGTTCCGATAGGTAGCGGTGCGCCGCGCAGGCCAGATTTGTTCAGGAAAATCGCCGAGACAACGTTGCCCGGCCATTTCGAGTGGCACTCCTGGACTGACCGAATCATTGAAGCCTTGTGCGATGTGCCAGATAATCAGGTCAGGAAGGCGGTCAATCTTGTCGGCGCGCCTGGATGCGCTTCAGCGTGCAAAACTTTCAATATCATCGGCTTCGCCGCTGTCTGGTGGCTTTGTGATCCAGACAATTCCAGCGTCACACTCGTCTCAACCACGGTCAAATCCTTGCGGCGCCGTGGATGGGCTGAAGTACAGCGTTGTTACGATGGTCTTGGCGAGAATCGCATCGGCAACTTTGTCGATAGCAGAATGCTGTGGCAGGTCAGAATCGGTGATGACAAACAAGCTATTATTGGTCGTGCAGTTGAGGAAGGAGCAACGCACAAAGTGGCTGATGACATAAAGGGGGTGCACACGCGCAGGCAAATGGTGATAATCGACGAAGCGACCGCTGTGCCTGAAGCCATTTATGAGGCGTGCGCCAATCTGTACAGTTACCCGGAGGAATTCATTCTGGTCTGCATCGGCAATCCACGCAATCGACTGGACGCATTCGGCCGATTCTGCGAACCGGCCGACGGCTGGCTGAGCGTCACAGTCGATACAGGCGAATGGCAAGGAAAACCATACTCGCTTTGTGGCGGAGAGAAACCGACCGTCATCACGTTTGACGCTGAGAAAAGTCCTAACATATTGGAAGGCAGGATAGTAAGCAGACACTTGCCAACGGCTGAATCAGTCGAGGCAGCCAAACGATACGGAGGCGGTCAGACAGCGCATTACTGGCAGAACATGCGCGGGTTTTGGCCCGCTGAAGGTCTGATAAAGACTGTCTTCACAGAATCGGCTTTGCTGACATTTGATGGTTACGGCCATCACAAGTTCACAGGCGAGAATTTCACAATCATCGGCGCTTTTGACCCGGCCTATGGCGGGGACCGCGCGGCTTTGCGATTTGCGCACATGGGTGAAATCGAAGGCGGTGTATGGGGGATGCAATTGATGACTCCAATTATCGTGCCTGTGGACGCGCAATCGACAAACCCGATCCATTACCAGTTGGCCGAGCAGGTTCGGCGCGAGTGCGAGCGCATCGTCATTGGCGATCACCGTTACCATTGTCCGCCAGAGAATCTTGGCGTTGACGATACTGGCGAAGGCGGTTTTTGTGATGTGGTTTACCGGACATGGAGCCAGCGCGTCATCCGCATTGAGTTCGGCGGTGCGCCCTCAACTGACCCGTGCAGCCTCGAAGATTTCCGTCCGGCAAATGAAGTGTACCAGAATAAAAGGGCAGAGATGTTCTTTCGGAGCCGCGATGCTCTGAATTCAAGACAACTCAAGGGCGTTGATCCCGATACAGCAGTTGAACTGTGTTCGATTGAATTCGACGATTTGAGCCGTCAAAAGATCGTGCTCATGTCTAAGAAAGATTATCGCGCCAAGTTCCACAAGTCACCGGACCTGGCGGACACCGTGGCGATCCTGTTGGAAGTGGCCCGTCAACGCGGATTCAAACTCGCCGCGATGGGCGAGACAGCCAAGGCGATGGAAGGCTCGGAAGAACTGTTCCAAGCGCAACAGCAAATGTACGAGAACGCAAATTACGACGAGGAAGAGATGCCTGTGTGACAATACTTCGACTCAAGAACAAACAGGTCATTCCGTACAATTACTGGAAGGTGAAAGACCGTTTGACCGGCCAATTATTCACTGCCGTCACGTGGGATCACCTGCTTTCAAAGATGATTCAAGCGCGCCGGGCGAATGGCGTTCCGGTCGGGCTTGGTTTCGAGGACGAACTGGAAACTTGGGCCGCGCAAGATCACCCTGATGAAGCTGAATTGTGGAATCCTGATATGCCGCGCAAGACGCGACTGGATTTGGACACGGTTGTGCGCGGAACGAAAGTCTTACTGGCATTCAAACTGGCTGGCTCACCACTCGTATCACAAGAAGAAGCGGAGCGTCGGGCAACGATCTGCTCGCGTTGCTACTTAAACACGTCATGGAGCCGACCCTGTTCAGTCTGCAAGACATTGACTGACGTGGTTCGGTCAATCGTCGGCAACCGCACAACGAGCGTGGACGACAAACTGTTCGCCTGTAACCTGTGCGGGTGCGACAATCATGCCCAGGTGCATTTGCCCTTGGACATTCTTGCCAAGGGCGTCACGCCAGAGATGGTTAAACAGTTCGCGGTTATGGCCGAAGTGTCGAACTGTTGGAAACAATGCGCTGTGAACAATCCCGTGTGAAAGCAGCACAAGCTTTTTGAAGGCGACTCAGGGAAGCCCGATTTTGTTGAATTTTTGATTTGCGTTTACGAAACCGATAAGTTCTGAACAACCTTGACATCGACATATCACAAAGCGCCAAGCAAAAGAATTTTAGCGCCAAACGACGTGCTGTGCGAGCCGACATATCAGAGAGCTTCGACAATTCACCGATGGTTTTCCATTGGCCGTTAAGTGCGTTCCAAAGTCGCACTTCGTAACATGATACCTTATGGCATTCGTGATTCATTCCGCTGGTAAATCTATATGTTGCAAAATACGGTGTCAAAGAGTACAAGCCATTTGATGCGATATTTTCGAGAGAAAGAAAATCATTTCATTCAGAACGGCAAGTCCACCATTCGCGTTGGCCCTGTGCTCGTAATGCCGTCGCCAACGTCCAAAGGGCGCACGGTAAAAGTCTTCGAGGTGTTACAGATTGTGCGCGAGAATCCAGCCAACACTGTGCCGCGCGGAGCAATGATTGCCTTGAGCTTTCCCAATGAACACCTCGGCAAGACGGAATACGTCTGGGGCAAGATCGAGGAAAGCCAAGTGCCTTACGAAATCACTGACCGCGCAATAAATATCGAGGCTGTGAATCGGAAAGCGAAAGAGATTCGCAAGGTGCATCCAAACATCCCACAGACCAATTGATATGGCCTACATCGGCTCAACAGACAGTCTGAAAACCTTGGAAGTAAGTCCGAGCGGCAACGGCACGGTTGTTCCGAAGACGCGGATGAAAGATGCGATGGCTGTTCAGAACTGGTCGCGTCGGCTCATCGACAATGACGAGAAACGCAGTTGGAAACGGTCCCGCGTGAACGGTCTCGTTGACGGCAACCCGCCTTACAAATTAACTGACTTGAAGAAGGCGGGGAGAACTGATGCAGCCAACGTCAATTGGGGCACATCCCGTTCTTACCTGGAATCTGCCGGGGGCGCCTTCTACGATCTGTTCAGTGAAGCGCCCGGTTACATCACGGTTTACACCGCCTACGGCACGCCGGAACAGAAAGAGGACTGGTCGAACATCATGTCGGCCCAGGCAGATCGCATCCTGAAGAAATCACCGATCTGGGATTACGAAATGAGTTTGAGCATCGACAATCTCATCCTGCACGGGTGCGGCCCGATGCTATTTGAGGATGCTTTCCGTGTATTGCCAAAAGCCTTTCTTTGCGGCGATCTGAAGGTGCCAGAATTCACCAAGAGCGAGCCGTCGTACTGGGAAGCGGCAATGGTTCAGGCGACCTATTTCCCGCCTGAACTGTACGCGTTCATCGAGAACCGCAAGGTGGCCGAGAGCGTTGGTTGGAATGTCGAGTTCGCACGCCAGGTCATTGCCAACGCGATGGGCTTGCGAAATCAGGCAGGGCACATGTACGAATGGGAATTTTACCAGCAAGAACTCAAGAACAATTCTCTGTCGTACTTCGACGAACCCAAAGTGTGCCGAGTCTGTCATGTATTCTGGAAAGAATTCGACGGCGGCATCACGCACGCGATTGTCGAGCGCGACACGAGCAGCGGTCTCAAGACCGAGTTTCTGTATCATAACATCGGGCGTTACCGGAATTGGCAACAGGTCATTCACCCGATGTACTTCGATCATGGCAACGGCGGGTATCATCACAGCGTTACTGGACTTGGAGTGAAGATGTATGCCGCGATGGAATACGAGAACCGGCTGATATGTAATCTGTGTGACAAAGCGTTTGCGCCGAAAGTCCTGTTCAAACCGACAACGGCGGATGCGCGCCAGACATTCCAGATGTTCACCTTCGGCGATTTCGGCGTGTTACCGCGCGGTCTTGATGCAATGCAAAGCCCGGTCGCCGGACTGATGGATGACGGCCTGCGATTACACGACATGCTTGGCAATCTTGTGTCGAGCAATCTGTCCAGTTACAGGCAACAGGTGCCGATGCAGCGACCGGGCAATCCACCGACCAAGTTCCAAAAACAACTTGAGGCGAGCCTGCAATCAGCTCTGTCAAAAACACAGTTCAATCGGTTCTACGAACAACTCGACACGCTTTACACGGAGATTTTCAGGCGGTTAAGCAATCCGAACTCGACCGACCCGCTCGCGCAGGAATTCCAAAAACACTGCGAGAAAGAGGGCGTTCCGAAAGAGGCCCTTGGCCGGATTGAAAAGATTCAGGCAACCCGCGTTGTTGGCCAAGGCAGTTCGTTCATGCGCAAAGCAGCGATTGATTCGCTGTTCATGGTTGCACCGTCGCTACCGGAGGAAGGCCGCGACAACCTTATCTCCGACAAGATAGCGGCTGAAGCCGGCCAAGAGGCAGTGACTCGGTACTACCCGAAACGCAAACAAACAATGCCGAGCGATCAACAGGCTGAGGCAACGCAATGGGTCGCTGCGATGAAGATTGGTGTGCCGCCAATCATTACGTCATCGCAGAATGCCACTACTTATGCCGCGACGTTCCTGGCAGCGGCAACTACAGCAGTCCAAAGTTTGCAACAAGGCGCTGACCCGGCTGACGTGCTCAAGTTCCTTATGGTGGCCGGCCCGGCAATCAAAGCGCATTTGCAACGCATCGCCAACGATCCAACACGCCAGCAGGTGTACGAGAAGATGGATGAGCAATGGCAGCAACTGGCGCAAATGACCGACCGCCTCAAGGCTGTTGTTCAGAAGAACCAACAGGCGATGAAGAAACAGAAGGACCGCACCGGCCAGGCCCTGAGTGATCAACAGATCAAAATGCTCAAAACCACCAGCGACATCAAAATCAAAGAGATGAAGACCCAGGCGCAACTCAAGCAAAGCGCGCAGAAACACGGCCAGAAACTTCAGCAGGGCGCGCAGGAAATGATTTTGCAGGACGCAAGCACCGCAGCGGAAATTCACCGCAATCGCCTTAAAAGCCTGAATGAATGAAAATTATCATCGAGACGATACCGCACGCCGACCACCGTTACCCGACCGTGGGCGACTGGTATGAGAAAGACGGCATGCTCCACATCAAAGTCAGCGGGCTCTCGGATTGGCGCCGGGAGATGCTAGTAGCCGTCCACGAACTCGTCGAATTACTGACGTGCAAGCACGACGGCATCGGGGAGAAAGACGTGGACGAATTCGACATGGCCTTTGAGCAGAACCGCGCCGAGGACAATGAGGATGAGGCAGGTGATGAACCAACCGCACCTTATGTCGATCAGCACTGTCTGGCTACAGGTATCGAACGAATACTTGCCGCGCGATGGGGCGTGAAGTGGAAAGATTATGAGGACGAACTTTGCGGGTTACCGTGAGTGAGGTTATTTCCAGAAAGTCTGCGCTCGTCGTTGATACCGGCGGCTTGTTCCTGCCTATAGCCCAACGTCTTGCGCGCGATTTCGGCAAGGTCTATTACGCGAGCGAATGGCGCGATTCATTCCCAACATTGAATCGCGGCATCATCGGAGACGGTTACAATGAAATCGAACACATTGACGATCCACTCGACGTAACAGCGCAAATCGAGCTTGCAGTTTTCCCTGACGCATCACACTCAGCTTTGCAATTTCACTTTGAGGCAATGGGCACTCCGGTTTGGGGAGCGCGCAGGAATGATCTTCTTGAATTAAGCCGAACATTCTTTCTAGCTGAACTCAGAGTATTACATCTTCCTGTGCCGCAACACACGATTTGCGACGGCCTTACTGAACTGCGCTCCGTGCTCAAGGACAAAAAGGATTGCTACGTAAAGGTATCCAAGTGGCGCGGTACATTCGAGACGCAACATTGGCGTTCGTGGACGGTGGACGAACCGCTCTTGGACGTGTGGGCGATGCGGTTCGGACCCGCCAAGGAACAGATTCAATTCATCGTATGCGATGCAATCTCCGACGCTGAGATTGGCGCTGACACGTACTGCATCGACGGTCAATGGCCTTCGATGGCCTTATGCGGATTCGAGGCGAAGGATAACGCATACCTCGGCGCGGTGACGAAACGCCAAGACATTCCCGAAGAATTGACCGGGACGATGGATGCTTTCTCGGAGTTCCTTGCCGCGAATCATTATCGGCAATTCTGGTCGATGGAAATGCGCGGTGACAAGTTCATCGACGCAACCACGCGCGCCGGTCTTCCATCCTCAGCTAGTCAGATAGAATTGTGGGATAATTTCAGCGAGATCGTCTGGGCTGGCGCCCACGGAGAATTGATTGAGCCGGAGCCGGTGGCAAAGTTCAGCGCCGAATGCGTCCTTGAACTCAAACGCGAGAAGGATGCTTGGGGCACAATTGAAGTCGGTGATGACATGAGGCAATGGATGAAACTGTCCGGTTGTTGCCAGATTGACGGGCGGGTATGTTTCCCGGCCGAATCAGGCGGTATCTGCGGTGATGTAATCGGCTGGCTCGTTGCGCTCGGTAATACGCCACGCCAAGCCATCGAAACACTCAAGGGATACGCTCAGGACTTGCCCGATGGCGTCACGGCGAAAGTTGAATCATTGGCTGATGTTTTGCGCGAGATCGAAGCAGCCGAACAAGAAGGGATAGAATTCACCGACAAACAACTGCCAGAACCGGCGATAGTGGTTGAGGATTGATATGGACTATATCGGATACGAGGAATTCACGCGCCGAAAAATTGTTTGGCGACTATGGAAATGGATCGGAACACGCGGCATTACCCCGCATCAGATGATTCGTTTGCCGCTTGGTTTCATGTGGCAAGTTAAGCCATTTGAGCGAGTAAAATTGATCGGAATTCAGAAGGACTAAGATGGACAACAACAACCTGAACAAATGGGACAGGCCCAGCTACGCTAACCCGACAACCGCAATCAGCGCCGTGCTCTGGCCGGATCGCCCGCTCTCGAAACCCAAAGGCAAACCCACTTCGCGCAAGACCGCGCATCACAAGAAGCAGCAACGTTCTCATTGACTTGAGGATGCCGTTTTAACCAGAGTCGGCGTCGATGATTCTGACCCGACCGTTCGCAGCCAAAAATCCTGTTCTTAAAAAGACGTCGGAGGAACGCATCCTGGAATACTGGCGGTCGCAGGAACCGTTACCGCTCAAGAAAGCCCACATCCCTGCGAGCGCAATTCTATCGACTATCACGGTCGGTCTGGGCGACACGATGATGCTGACGGACATCCCGCGCGCGGCTGCGCAACAAGGCAAATCCATCGGCAGTTTCTCCGTCAGCCAACATTTTCGTCCGTTAATGGCGTTCAACCCGTTCTGGAAAGAGCCTGAGCCACGGGATCAAATGTTGCTCGTAAACGCGCCATCATTGGTGCGTTACCACGAGTGCGGCAACGGCCACTACCTGCAACGGTTGCGCCGAGCGTTTGGGCTTGAAGTCGATGACGTGCCGCGAGGCGCCATCAAATGGGAAGGTCAACGGCACAAGGACCGCGTTATCCTGCACTTCGACCCCGGACAACATGTCAATTGGCAACGCAAAACAATCCATCCACGGGCGCGAATGTTGTACCCGGAAACGCGGGGTGAACTGGAAAAGTTCATCGCAGGCAATCACGGCTTGGATTTCATCAGCGTCGGCAACGCGCCGGACGGCCGCCCGCTTCACGGGTCGCGCCATCTGCCAACACGCACAATCTCAGACCTCGTGAACCTGATCGGAAGCGCGAGCTGGTTCATCGGGATTATGAGCGGCCCGATGCACATCGCCACAGCCATGAGTTTGAAGTGTATTGTCATTGTCAATTTCCCGGCTGCTTGGGAATGGTTTCTCCCAACACTTCGAGTCACTGACCAGTTGGAATCTGAATGGGCATACCCGGAGAGCGTGTATTTGCATCAGGAAGGCGAAGGACCGCTGTGCCGCAAGGCAACTGCGGATAATCTACGCGCGGCGTTCGGCGGTGATGTTTGGCCACACTGGAAAACAGAGCACTGCGCACTCATCCACGAAAAGTTATGACACCGATTTGTTCAGTACTAATCATAACTCGTCTGCGGCCGGTCCTATTGCAAGAGACGATTGATTCATTTCTTGGGAAGGCCATGTTCCCTGAGCGCGTTGAAATCCTTGTTCGCGTTCACGATAATGACGATGAGACATTACAATGGGCTTCGACGAGGGATAAAAAGATTCGTGTTGTTATCGGTGACACTGAAGATGGCTACGGCAGCCTTCACAAATTCATCAATTGCCTGGCGGCAGTCTCCAACGGCGATTGGCTTTGGTGCGGCAGTGATGACGTGAAAATGATCACGCAAAATTGGGATAGTATTTTGCAGTCCGAACTACCGGCGCCGAAGGAAACCTGCCGGATCGTCACAGCGCAGGTTGTCAATATGCCAAACACGCGCACCACGATTATATCACGCGCATTTTACAACGCGCTAGGCCATTGCGGTCTCACGCCGCACTGCGATTGTTACATTGATGCGCTGGCGCACTTTGCCGGTATTCGAGTGCCGATTGGCATTCAGATTCAAGATATGCACACGGATTCCGTGCCTTACGTTGTGCCGCGCGACGTGGAAAAAACCTGGGCTGAGTATCGCAGTCAGAAGTCAGCGCACTGCTTCAATATGGACAAACTCAAGCTGGGCGCGATTTTGAAGAAAGACCTTGGCAACTGGACAACATCACACGCGCCCGAGAATCCATGACCGACAAAGATTACAGTCAGTTTGGGGAACAGACGCATATCCTGAAGTTTTTCGCCGGCGCGGAACGCGGGATGTTTCTGTCGCTGGGAGAATTTGACGGCATTACAGGGTCCAACACGCGCTGCTTATCTGACCGAGGCTGGTCTGGTGTGTGTATTGAACCTTGCGCAGATGCCTTTGTGCGACTCGTCAACAATCATCACGGCAACCCAAACATCAAACTGGTTAACGCGGCTGTGATGCCGCAAAACCGGCGCCGCGTCCAAATGTTCCATGACGCCGGCGACCAGATTGGCACTGTCTATGAAGACCATCGGCTAGGTGAACTCGTTAAACGCCGATGGCACGTTGCGACACTTACGCCAAGCGACATTCAGACTTCGTTCGGGCGCCGGTTCGAGTTCGTCAGTGTTGATATTGAAGGCATGGACTTGCCAGTCATCGAGGCGCTAGAACCGTTGTTGTGGGAGACGCAGTTGGTTTGTTTCGAGGATGCGATACCCAATTGCCCGTTTGACACGGTGTACTATGAGCAACTGCTGGCGGCGTGGAAAATGCACGGGTTTACCAAGCTGATAGGCAGGACTTGCGATCCGTCCGGTAAACCGGCGAACACGTTATTGGCCAGAGGCGATCCTGTTCCGTTACAGCCTGGGGTGGCGCGGCCAGCATTCAAAAAGGAACCGTGAGGAAGTCCAAAAAAACTTATTGGAGCTGCAAAGACCTTAAAACGGTGCGCCGACTCATTGCGCAAATGAAGTCTGGTGAAGGACGGCACAACACCAGGCACGACAGATTAAATACTGACCCTGACGCACACAGAAGACGACGAGGAAGCAGAATCATCATTTGGTCTTTTCCTGAAGATTGTATTCGAGGCGATTATTGTTGGTGCGATACTCTAAGAAGAGTAAGCAGAATTCCACGTAGCAGGTTCCGCGAAATAATGTGGCAAATGGGAACCATGAAGTGCCAAGGAAAACGCTTTAGAAAAGTGTTCTGTGAAATTGATGGCTACGAAAATGTTTCGCTGTGGGCTTGTCTATGAACCTGTTCAAACGCTGGCTCAAAATAATTCCCGTTGAACGCGCCGTCAATCGTCTGACAGTCGAAGAATGGCGGGCTGACAAGGCGTACGTGGCGAGTGCAGCGGGCATACTGCGCGATCCGCGCGTGCAACAGATGTTGGATTGTTGCGCCAACTCAAGCCCCGGATTCGACGTGTTGCCGATTGGCGCGCCGTTACAGGACAGAGCAGTCATGCAGGCGCGCCAAGAAGGTTACGTATTAGCACTCGCAAACTTCGCGGCCTTGGGACAGGAACAAGCGTTGGCCGATCGGATCGAATCGACATTCGAGCCGGAGGAAAAATCCGTATGAAACCGGACGGTTTGCACGTTCAACTGGAAGCAATAAGTCCCGATGTTGAGGCGATGCTGGTGATCCAGATAGAGCTGCTTCTGAAAGACTTGCCGGTCACGGGCACAAACGAGCGCAGCCGGATAGCGCGATTCGGCTGGGATTACACGCCCGAAAATAAGTGGCTCGGTGATGCGCCAACTTGGGTTTACATTCCGGGTGTACCCAAAGCCTTTGAATCCGTTACGGTGAACGAATTCCCTCCCGGCAACGGCATCGGCGCACACATCGACTCGAAAGAATTCGACGAACCGATTCTTGTCCTGAGCCTTAATGACGACTGTACGATGTCGTTCGTCTGTCCAATGGACGAAGAAATTTCGGTGTTCGTGCCGCGAAGAACTTTGCTGACGCTCAAAGGCGATGTCCGCAACAAATGGACACACGCCATCAGCGGAGACCACGAAGATACGCGCTTTTCAATTGTATTCAGACATCGCATCATGTAGAAAGTATTCTTATGCCAGCCACAGAAGCACCTCCAATCCCCAAACTGGAACCGAAGCCAGCGATTGACGCCAAAACAGCCGCAGAAGCCAGAGGATCAGCCGTCTCAAGCTGGGTAAGCGGACTTGGCGCCGTAACGGAGGAACCGCCTCCTGAGCCACCGCCAGCGCCGTCAAAACCAGCCGCTGCGGAAGGTACACCTACACCACCGGCACCTGCTGAAATCATCGAACCGTTCCCGAAAACATCGGAGAACTGGAAGAAATTCGTATCGGCGCGCGATGAAGGCTTCAAGAAACGCGATTCACAGATCAAAGAACTCGCCGACAAACTGCGCGAGACAGAAACCAAGTTCTCGACCGTAGTTGATCCGAAGGAATTCGAGACCGTCAAATCCGAGCGCGAAAAGCTCTCGGAAACACTACGTCTGGTGGCGGTCGAGAAACACCCCAGATTCCAGGCGTACTACGATAACAAGACGAACGCGCAGATTGACCTGGCCAAACGCATCAGCGGCCCGGATAAAGCCGAGACAATCGCCGTTCTGCTCAAGACGCCGGAGAGCGAATACCGCGCACGGCAGATCGAAGATTTGATGGCTGACATGTCGCCCCTGCAACAATCACGGATCGGCAGCGTGCTCAACGCTTTGGAAGACATCCGGTCTGAGCGCGATACTGAGATTACACGGGCGCGCGATGATTACGAGCGGGTAGCCGCGAAACAGAAAGCCGATGCGGAGACCAATCAGGCGTCAGCGCGGGCCAACGCGCAGAATTTGTTCGACGCCACACTTAAACAGTTCTCCGACCCGAAAGACGGGTTGGCTGTGTTCCAGTTGAAAGAAGGCGATGACGGTTGGAACAAAGCTGTTGCGGATAGGATCGCCACAGCCAAGAACATCCTGTTTGGCAACGAGAAACCTGATGCTCTGATAAAGGCGGCATTCAATGCGGTATCGGTCCCGGCGCTACTGGAAAACCAAATGGGCTTGATGAAACAGATCGAGACACTCGAAGCGCAGATTAAGGAACTACAACAGGCCCAACCCGGATTGACTGGACGCGGCGAACCGGCTGGCGCTGGGACAACGAGGCCAACGCTCAAGCCAGGCAGCCGCCCGATGTCGGTTGTTGGCGATTGGATCAAAGGCTTGCAAGAAACTCAGGAATAATTCAGACTCACTTTGCGGCGACGGGATGATGGACCTAGCGGGCGAGAACACTTGACGATGGACCTATGACCGCAACGCCGCTCACTTTTGCCGCATGAACATCAATGCCATCGTCGGGGATTACCCGGACCTTTTCCTAGGCCGACTCAAGGGATCAATCCTGTGGTTGACCGCCGAGAATCCAAACGCTGACATCCCCGTAAAAAGCCTGTACGCTTGCGTCCTGTTCTGGAACCGCAAGAAAGAAACGTCGGTCTCCGTGGCCCGGTTCGGCTTGAACTGATTTTCGCCAACGATTATGTGGTCGTTACAGACATCGGCGCGGTACGAAGGTAATCGCAATTCGCTTGCGACGATTCACCCGCGCAAGGCTCCCCGGCAGCCACTAAGGGCCGGGCAGTCCACCGGACGGCGGACGGTGGCGTTGGCGAATTGATTTGTCCGGCGTTGACGTGGCTGGCGCTGGCTTGTTGTTCATGTTGCGCGATTAAGGAGGTGATGACGATGCAGCATTACGATGGAATACCTCGTGATTCAGCCGGAAACCCAATAGTGTGACGTGCGGGGGACGCATCCGCAAAAAAACACGCCGGCGAACACTTTTCCTTTGACGATCCAAGCCCGGTTTGAAAGAATCGTAACTGTGATTGCGGGCGGCGGGCGAGGTCCGGGGCTGTCTCATAAGCAGCCGTAGCGTGGTGCAACTCCACGGCTTCGCAACCAATGTTGTTCGTCGGTTAAGTCAGCGTGAAACACTGGCTTGAACATGTCCAATTCCTTTGGCAATATAACTTTGCGTGCGGTTGATCCTTCGTGGTCGGCCCTGCCATCCCAAACAGCCGGGTGTGTTTCAAAACCGCACGCAGTTCCTTCCTAATCCCATGCAATCCATCAATCCTGAAATCAATTCCATTCACCGTGCGTACTGCGAATCCACAGGTTTCGACCTCAATCTCACAGCGTTTTTCGAGCGGCAATGGTTCGAGGCCATGAAGGAAGGCTTGACCGCCGATTGCGTGCGGCTCGTAATAAAGGAACGGCTACGACGGATACGCGAAGGCGTCCGACGACCTGAATGCCTTCTCCTGAGAAACGTGGCCGGGACCGAGGGCGCAATTGCTGACGTTCTTCAGGAGGCGGCAGCAATACGCGCGAGATTGCGCGTCAAAGTCTTTTCATCGGACAAATCAGACGTGTTGCGGGCGACTGGCAGACCTGCTGAGCCGGAACAATCAGAAGCTCGGCCGATTGGCGAGTATATTGAACAAATGCGCTGCGCAGCGGGATGATATGACCATCGAATCTATCGCCAAGGAAATTGAGACCTTGCACCGGGCGTTCCGCAATGCCCCACCGACCGCCAAACGCCGCGTGGCAATCGCGGATCGGCTCGCCCGCCTGTACAACTTCCATAACCACATCAAGTGCGCGGCTTACTCCGCCGCTGAACCGCCCGAGTCCTGGACACGTCCACAATGAACAAATCCCCATTGCCACCGATCACCTGGCCGGCCGAGCCGGAGCCTATGCGAAACCCGATTGCAATAGCCGTTTACGCACAAATGCACAATTTCTCGGCCCAGAAACGTTGGCGCACTTACCTGCAACTGTTTCCCTCTGACCAGGCCGGTGAAAAAGCCCGCGCAATGCTCAAACTCGAACTCCTCTGCGACACTTGAAACCAAGACCCAAACTTAACCCGACAAAGATGCCGGAATCGTTTCCGGAACGGGGCGGACTTTATATGACCATGAGCATCGGTCAATGGGACAACCTGCTCGCGGCTGCTTATGATAATGGATTTACACTCATTGAGGTGGATGAAAACGAGCTGTTCGTGCAGTGCTACAAGAAACCCGCTAACCCATGAAACGCCTGAACCTGCTGACACCGGCACTCAAACGCCGACTGAGAAGCGCGTTTGACATCCGTCGCACCGCTTTAAGGGAAAAAGACCACCATTACCAGCACCGACACAAGCTGATACTCTCAGCGAGAAGAGCGAGCAACCGCAGCAACCGGCTCCGAGCCAAACACAGCCAACAGAGAAACCGTTTCTGAGTGCCATCGCCATTGCCAGGCGGTCTGGCAAACACCGGGGCGCGCCTTCATTCGACGCCATGATTGCCAAACTCAAATGAAATCCAGACCTGAATACCCCAAACCCAGCCTGTCCCGGTTTGAAGACCCGCTCGAAGGCTTCCTGATAACTCCATTCAGCCAGTTCGGGAAAGACGCGCTTGAGTGGCTCAAACTTCACAACCAGGACATCGCTCCGCCTCTTTACCCGCATGAAATCGACGAACTCGTTTTCCTGGCTGATTACGCCCGCAGCATTGATGATTTCATCGATAAGTTCCAGTACTACCTGCGCCATCGCTGGACTAGGACCCGTTACTGCGGTCGGCCGCTCTGAAGCATGACGCCGCTGCCTGATATTGCGATAACTTCATTGAGGTTCAGTCAGTTTGTCCAATTCCGCTTCGCTCGCCCCGTCCACTAGCGCCTTCTCGTATGTCTGCTCTCCGACAAGCGGCCCTTTGACTTTCTTGTTTTTCTCCCGAAACCGCTCCTGCGCCGCGCGGTTCTGCTCCTTTCGTTCTTCTTCATTCCTTATCGCGTGATACTTCGCTCCGTTCACCACCCTGTAATCAAACTCCCCAACGCGCACCAACCTTTTGCCCCCTTCAGATTTCGTCGTCGAATGCGGGTCGGGCTTGCACAGATACTCGATTGCCTTCTCAACACCTGCTACCGACTCACCCAGGATCGGTCCCAATAACCTCGGATTTAACCTCACCTGCATCCCTACCTTACTGTCCGGTTTTTGCTTCGCTATCACGTATCCCCACACCGCAAATACCATCGCCCCTGCCCCTATCATTGAGCCTTCGTAAAGACTCTCGAAATGCTTGCCGTACATCAGGTTATCCTCCATATTCTAAGGCCAAAACTGTCGCCATCCTTTTTAGGTTTGATAGTTCTACTCAAGAACATCTTCCCACTAAGAGTTCTGCCGTGTGTCATAGATTTAAGCTGAATCTTTTTTACTTCTTCAATGCTCACGGCCGGCATGAATATGCTCTGGCCGGGTTCAACCTTTCCCATAACATCCAACCATTCCTGCTTGATCGGCTCCTGCCTTTTCGGTATCGCCACCCCACTCTCAATTTTGTATTCCATTTTGTCCTCCTGTTCGTATCCCATGTGTTCAGGCCAACCATTGGCCAGTTTCATCGTTCTCCTGGCGGGTTCATCCGACATAAGCCAGTTCGTCCATTACATCACGTCCAACGGTAAATGCCCTTCCCGTAACGCCTCGAATAAATCCACCAAATCATTTGTCCGCCATCGCCTCATCCTACGCCACTTACATTCTCAATTATTACTGTAAGCGTCAAGTATTATTGTAATCAAAATAAGCCCACTCAGACACAGACACAGATACAGAGGGGGTACAGGGGGAGATTCGCTCTCACCAGAGTCCCCTAACTCGCCTCCGGCTCGATTGTCTTCACTCTCTTTCATCTCGCTTTGTTTCAGCATTTAAGGGTGTTCCGTGAGACGAATTGACGACCGACCCGGCTCCTCAAAAGGGCTATGGCCGGCGGCGTGCGGGCTGGGTCAGGCTTGCAAAGGAAACTCTTACTTCGCTATAGACTATAGGTACAGCTTAACTCAACTGGAATTCTCACGCACCGGCGCAAGGTGCGTGCAACCGAACATTGCATGGTCTCGCTTGGCTGGATCACTTGCTCGCGAGTGACGGTTAGGCTGCTGGCGGGATCAGAGGCTCGCTCGCTCGCGCGATTGGTGTGATTGAGCCGACTGACTTGCGCTTGCTCTGTGAGTTCTTCGCTTCCACAGGTTTAGGCTTGCCTTGACCGCGAATGGCCATGTCGATTTCGTGTAGGTCAACGTAGGCGCGCATGAGTGAAGCACGGACACCGACAGGAGTATCAGGAGCAATGGCATCGCGGATGGCAACATCTTTGAGGGCGAGGACTTGGGAACGCGGGCCTTTGCGTGGAGGGCGGGATTTGCGGGTCTGGACGGAGGCTTTGCCGCCAACCGAGCCGTAAGCGGCAGCATTAGCGATGGTGAAGCGCATGGCAACGGACGCTAGAACGTGGTGAGAGAAGCGTCAAGGGCAAAGAAAAGGCCCGGCTGATGAGACCGGGCTTGGGCTGAGGAGAACAGAGACCGAGCAAGGCTAAGGAGAGACCGGCTGAGGCGTAGAGGAACTGGGCGAGGGAATGGCGCCAGTCACGGAGCGGACCTGAGCAGAACCAGGCGAGTGCAAAGAGCACGAATAGGGCGAGGGTTTGGGTCATTTGGCACCTTCACTGGTTGATGACGCGAGCACCCACACGACGCACACGGATTTCCGCGTGCTGAGTCTGGGCGCGCGCGATTTCCTTTGCGTGCCGTTCCTACTGAGCGTCAAATCGACCGCCGTTTTGCCAGCCGAGGAGCTTATGCTTCCATTTCCACTCGAAGATTTTGATTTTCATACGGAGGCGATAGCGGCGCGGAACCGTTGGATTTCATCTTCCAGCGGGGAGCCGGTATAACCGGCTGCTGGTCCGTAGGGGTTTCCCCCATTGATCCGGCCCAGTCTGGCCAGATGTTCTGCTAATTCGGCGTCGAGGCGGGTTTGGAGGTTGTCTGCTTGGGCATCCGACCACGCTGCTTGGATCACGTCGGCCAGTTTCCGCAACTGCGCAGCGCAATCCGCGAAATCTTCTGAGACGGCAGCATTGTGCAAGACCGTCACTAAGTTCTCCGAGTTGGGGTTCCAAGTTATGGAGTTCATGGTATTAATGGAAGCCGCGCAACCATCGCGGTCAACCTGGACCTGGGAAGGTTCAGACACGACAGTCACGCGGCAAATTGCGTTGGTTTGATTGGTGCGGTTGACTTGCACAAATGGAGTATCGTTCACGAGCGATGGTTTGTCAAATCTTATATTTCATTGGACATGGACGTGATTGCGAATCTTCGCTGCCCGGCGGCCGGAAACCGGAACCACGCGCAGAGCGCAACGAGAGTTTGCCGATGCCGGCGAGTGCGTCAATCACGTCGAAAGGCTGCTCTTCAGTGGGCGGCAGTTCATCGGTCTGCGCAATGTCAAAGACAGTCCCGACACCGAAACGCGTGTCATTCTCTACAACCGGGTCAATCGGTTCGCCGTTGGCCGGCTTGCCAAGCGGTATCCAGATACAGTGACCGTGTTCACCCTTGCGCACCGCGCGCCCGACCTTGAGCCATTGCCTGAACCCACCGACCAGACTGACCGTTGGGCATTGCGTTATGAGCAGGCAGGTATTGTGCAAGCTCAGTGTGTGGCCGTCGCAAGTCGGCACTGCCCCGAGGCGGGACGTGAGGCTGGCGCGTTCAATGTCGGTCATGGATGCGACTTGGCGGACCAGGACTCGGAACCGTTCGCGGCGTTCCTTGGCTTTGGCCTTTTGTTCAGCAGTGGGTGTTTTCATAACTAACCTCCATAACTAACCTCCATGTCCATCCTTGGCGCAGCAGCCCGGCGGATGCGTCGTGCTTCCGCAGTGCGGACATACCCGCCGTTTGCGCGGACGCGATTTGAGCTTGGCTTTGAGTTTCTGTTCGTGAGTGGGTGTTTTCATAAATCATTCGTAAGGCGTAAGGCCAAATTGGGGTGGCTCGTGAGGCATGCGGCAATCCGCGCAGTATTTTTGAGCGAGCGGCAGAAGCGTATTGCAACCAGCGCACTCGTGAACGGCATTCGGGCAACCCGTTTCGTGTGTCGGCATCCCGTTAATGACAAGAGCCTGGCATTGCGAGCAATAAACGTGCAAATAACGGCCGGTTTTAACTGAGCGGTCAAAGCCCAGCGACTTGAGTTGAGAGAGTTTCATGGTATGTTTTTTCTCCTGGTTTATTTGTTTCACCGTGCGCGCAATCTAATCGACGGTCCTGGGCTTGTCAAGCCATGATTTTGGCATTGACGTTCCACGGCTCAAGGCGTAGTTTCGGGATATGAATTGTCCAACGTGCAGGCGGCCGGTGAACGGAGAGATGGAACGCGAGTTGCGGGAACGGCAAAGCCGGGCTGGCGCTGCCCGCTGGGCGCGGGTAGGAGCGCGCGCCCGGAGCCGTGAAATGAAGCGCGTCCGGGCTGGCGAAAAGAAAATGGCGATTGCCGCTTGACACGTTCCATGGTTTGTGCGAGCGTCGGCTTGTGAAAAACGGAAGCATTGAGCAACGCTTGTGGACGGTGGCGGAGGAATTGAAGTCGATAATTCCAGTCGGTCGAGCCGTGGAGTTTTGCATACAGAGATATTACGAGACGCCTATCCTGCAGATCAACATTTTCGGTTTCAAAAGTTATGAGGAAGGAACGGCATTTTTTCGACAGTGGGGGATCGGCCGGCGCGACAAGCGAATTTACAACGATCACGACGCGCGGACTGTTCTATACGGGTCGTTGTCAAAGGACATTCAAGTGACGCTTTACTGCGCCGGTCTGCCGCCAAGTTGTCGGCTTGTAAAGAAGACCGTGCGCGTTCCCAAGTCCGAGACGCGCGATACCGGAGAATTCGTGGAGATCGAGCGCACGGAGGTCGTTTGTGGCAATGACAAGGATCGCCAATGATTACCTGCAAATATCATCCTGAACGCGAGGCGCTAAAGCGGTTAATCTCATGGATTGAGACCAGCAAGATTCACGCTTACCCGGTTGACCACGGCCCGCGCTGCCAGCCATGCCTAGAGGAAGCGATGCGCCGAATGCCATTCTCCGCAAGCTGGCAGTTCCTCACTCAACCTTTGCCGGCCAGCTATTGATTTGACAAACGACGGCCTATGACAACTGTTGCGCGACCAATCACCAGCAACGCCGCTCATTTTTACACCAAAGACGGCAAGCCGATGTACTTTGTCGAGCGTAGCGACGGCAATGGAACGCGACCGACGACCTTGCGCGATGCGCGCAAGCTGGGATTGCTGCCGTCGCCAACTTCGATTCTTCGCGTCCTGCATAAACAAGGTTTGGTCGATTGGCTGATCGAGCAAGCTTGTCTCGCCGTCCTGACCGCGCCAAAGATGGAAGGCGAAGAACTGGACGCTTTTGTCGGGCGTGTCCTGCACACCGAGCGTCAACAGGACGAGCAGGCGCAGCAAGCGCGAGACCGTGGAACACAGATTCACGCTGCGATTGATCTTGTTTTGAACGGAGCGCCGTGTCCGGCGGGGCTTGAGCCATTCGTCCTGTCAGCCATTGAAGCAATGAAGAACTTTGGAGAGTGCATGGCAACGGAGAAAGTGGTTGTCGGTGATCGTTGCGCCGGCAGATTAGATGCGATTTTCTTGCACAATGAGACTCGAACGATCGTTGACGTGAAGACCGCGACAAATCCACCAACCAAAGGCTCGTGGCTAGAACACAAATTGCAACTCGCGTTCTATGCGTCAGCGATCCAGGATTTCAAAGGCCCGATTCAAACCGCGAACGTCTATATCGGAACCAAGGAACCTGGCATTGTGGTTGTGGACGTGCACACCGATTGGCGGGAGACTTATGAGCGCGGTTTCAAGCCGTTGCTAGATTACTGGTGTTTCGTCAATAATTACGACCTACGGATACAGCCATGAAACTAAAACGACTGGAAGGCGAAAGCGAAGATGAATGGCAGATGCGCCAACTGGACGAACAGATGCGCCAAATGGACGAACACTTGCGCCAGACGGATAGAAACATGAAGCAGGTGGAGTGGATGTGGAAGTGGCTTCTTGTGCCGATGTGGTCATTCCTGATAATCCTTTGGATTTGGCGTCTGTTGCGATGAAAAACGAACTTCCAGGTGATCCAACATTGTCTCCGGGCGTCCTGCCGCAAGATGTGAGTGACCGCGAACCGGACGAAGACGATGAGTTTTGGCGCCAATGGTGGAACCAGCAGGAGCCGGAAGACAAAGAGCCATGAATGAGCAGGCATTAACAAAAATCGAGCCGATGCCGGTTACGCCGAGCGTCGAGGCTATGATAACTCTGGCCATCGAGCGCGGCGCTACGGTGGATACTTTGGAAAGACTAATGGCTGTGCGCCGAGAGGTCCGAGCCGAGGCTGCTAAGGAGGCGTTTGACCGTGCTCTGGCCTTATTCCAAGATGAATGCCCAGTGATTCATAAGAACAAGACTGTAAAGAATCGCGACGGAACTGTGCGTTATCGGTATGCGGACTTGGAACAAATAAAAGCCACAATCGGACCTTTAATTAAGCAACATGGGTTCAGCTATCGGTTTACGACGAAAACCACCGAGAACAGAATGGTTACGATTTGCCATGTCACCCATATTTTCGGTCATACGGAATCCTCGGAGTTTGAGGTTCCAATCGAGAAGTCCGGCCGAATGAACGCTGTTCAGGAGTCAGGTTCAAGCAGCACGTACGCAAAGCGATACGCGCTTTCAAATGGTCTCGGTATCATCACCAGCGACGAAGATAACGACGGCCAGACATCTGCCAGTGAGCCGAAGCAACCCAAATCCGCCAATGTTTCCCCAACCAGCACCGCGAAGCGCCCCGGTTCCGCACGCTCGGAGCCGGGGCAACACGCGTCAAAGCCAGCCAAAGAACAGCCGCTGGCGACCGAGGATCAACGTCAACGCTGGATCAAAGTCTTGCAACCGCTTGGCCAAGCCGCACTTGAATACGCTTACGATCACTCATGGCTCTTGCCGCCAGGCAATGAGTTCCCAGGCGAACCGCTTGAAACACTGGAATTGCGGCACGTACCGGCTACCAAAGGCGCGGCGGACGCGATCCTGCGCGAGATTCAGGCCGGAATGGACCCCCAGACGCCCCTTGGGGCGTCTGGACCACCATCCACTAGCCAACCCATCAATCAAAGTGCCCAGAATCGGCAGCCAGAAGCCAATACGCCGTCCCAGAACGATCCTGGACAGGATGGTGATGGAATAGAAACCATAGTCGGCAAGCTGGAAAGGGTCAGAGAGAAATCCGGGCGCTCTAGCAAAGGCCCTTGGACAAGTTACGGCTTGAAGATCGGCAGCGATTGGTTCAACACGTTCTCAACGCCCCTTGGCGAGTGCGCGAAGGGCGATAAAGGGCACACAGTTCGAATCCAATTCCGCCGTGGGGAACGCGGCAACGACTTGGTCAGCATTGAGCGCGCAAAAAAGAGTTGACGGGAATGACGTTGCAAACCAGCAAGCGAATAGTTGGGCTGCGCCTTCCGGGGAGAAATGCAAATGTGGCGGCAACATTATTGTAGGTGAAGCTTCAATGTGGTGTGATCGCGTAAAATTTGAGAGCGGCACCATTGCTGCCGACTCTCCGTGCTTCAATGCACTGATGTCCGGCTAAGCAAACCTGAGACTCATGGCAAAAACCAGAGCGCATAGTTCGGTGGAAGCGAAACAAAAGATGACCGGGATCAAGCGCGGGTCAAAGGTCAGGTATTACACACAGGACAGCTTTGGCCGGATCGCGATGGAAATTTTAACGGTGTCCAATGTGACTGCGGACAAAATCTGTATCGCCTCCAAGTGCTGCAGCTTCGATTATTACGGGGGACAAATCGGTGGACGCGGACGACGGTGGATTGCGCCACTGCGAAGCTGAGCCATGAGGCGCAAAGTAACACTAAAGCAAGCTCGCAAAATGGCACTCCGAACAATCTCCGAGGCCGAACAGCGCCGAAAACAAGCGGCATTGGATCATCCAGCGCAGTGTTTGACTCCCATGTTGCCGCGAAAACTGATAGTGCTGGAGGGGCGTCTTGAGCTTGAACGAATCCCGTTCTATCCGCCAGCCGAATGTCAGCACAACTGCGACTTACATCTGACGCCGTGGCTGTGCGGGCTGGCGCGCGCTAACAACTCCGCAACCAACATTGCCGTGATCGAAATGTGTCTCGAATCTCTAAACGGTAAATACGTGAGAATCACAATCGAAGCCGAGGCATGAATCTTTTCGAGAGACATATCCAAGAACACCTGAGCGGGCCAGTACAAAAACCAAAACCAGAATGGATACGTCGCGCGAAACGAAATGGTCGTCGGCGCGCACTGCGTCTCTCGCGCAAACTGGGAATCTCCGGTGAAGAAGCAAGAGCGCGCTTAATTTATGAAGAAGAAAACAAAAGCCAAGCCCAAACCTGAAGGCGATGGTGCGTTGGCTCCAGCGGATGGTTATGCGCCGATTTTGGTCATGCCTCCAGATACTGCTCCTGAAACGGTAGCGGAAGCGCGAGGACATGGCTACCTCCCGGTGCTGGCAGACGATCCAAGGAAAGTTGTTCTGGTGTTCCCAACGCACGAGACTCGCATTTCCGGCGACGTGATGTTGTCGGCTATGACTGCGCTCGCATCGGGTCGCTATCATTTGTCGGACGCCCAGAGCGCGTTCGTCGTGGAATTTCAAAGGCGCCTTCTCAAGCACGAAGTCGGGTCTAAAACTGAGCCGCTCGGAGCTTAACCCATGCGAAATCAATTTGGAGAAACCGTCAATCCGAACGCAGAACCCGCGTTGGTTCCAGTGAGTGGTTCGGTGCGGTGCTCATCTTGCGGCGGGACATCGGAACCCCTACGACATGATACGCGAAACGCTGTTGTCTGCGCCGATTGCTGGCGCCGCTGGAGGTTTTTTGGTGATGATGCGTGTGTGCGGATAGCGGAATGGCAAATCGTCGGAGCACCGAACGCTCGAACTGAGCCGCTCGGAGCACAGGCCGGTGATTACTGGGGGGCGTACAAGCTCTGGCCTGATGGGTGGTGGAGGCTGGCGTCGCCGAACGCCCCAACTCCAAGCGCAATTGGCGGTTCGGTGCAGCGCAGTGTTAGACCGCGATTGTCTCTCTCCGAAATCGTACCGCAGATGCGCGTGGCGTATGTTCCCGCTCACGCTGAATGGGACAAGGACTCAATCGAATACGGAACCGTATCCTCGAAGAACGACAAATACGTGTTCGTGAAATTCGATAAACAACTGGCAAAGTTCGGATGGGACGGAACAACCTCGCAATCGTGCGACCCAAACGACCTCGAAGCGGTCTAACGACAAAAGCTCACCGACCACGGGAAAGAAAACATGATCTTGCAACCCAAACGGCTCCCCGTGGTTCGGTGGAGCGCATGGTTAGGCCGTTCCGTTGACTGGCCGATGGTGCTTCCGTGCTCGATCATGCTCATCAGCAGCGTAGTAGTGTGCTGTGGATGGATTGTCATGGGCAACTGCCTAGTGGCCGTGAAAAATCATCCAGAAAACACCAAAAGCTTGGATTCCGCCGTAAATCGCGCAAACCCAAGTCAACACCAAGACTCATGTAGCGACTTTGCCATTCTCCTCGTTGAGCCGTTTAATGGTGGCTTCCAAATCACGAATGATCGCCGCCATCTGAACGTGATCAATGGCGAGCATACGAACGACGGCGCGGTGCTGAACATCCGAGTTAAGAATCTCCTGATTGCAGAGAGTCGCAACGAACTCAGTGCGTTGCTCCGGCGTCATGTCCCAAATGGACTTCTCGCGGAAGGCGATATTGAGTCTTTCGAGTGGAGAATACATATCGAGCGCGTGAATCGGCCTAACGACCAAGCTGAGGCACCCGGAAACTGATATGAGCGAAACACAACCCCAAGGCCAACCCGAAAGCGCAGCCGGGTTGCCTCCAGCGCAGTGTTCGGTGTCATTGGATGCGTGCGAAGTGTGTGGGCGAACTACGGGTTGCCAGTGTTGTGAGACATGCGGCGCTGAAACTCATGCGGAATGCGAATGCTGTCCGCACTGTCACGGCGTCGGTGAACGTGCGCTGCTCTCGGGTCTCGAATGGGACTACTGTGGACCCGATTACGGAACATGCCTGGACTGCGGCGGATCGGGACGGCGATGACACCGAACGACCAAGCTCAGACGCGACGGGACCGAGAACAATGAGCACCACTGATCCAAGGCCAAACCGAGACTGCTCCCCGGCGTCGTCTGCAGCGCATGGTTCGGTGCCGGACAACGTGGGCGAGATTTGTAATGTTCATGTGTTTCCAGGATTCCGAGAGGACGAACAGGAAGCCGTGGACATGCTGATGGAAGGCATCCCGGCCAAAGGTGGCAATGTGTCTCATTACGTGCTTGAGAAGCTGATTCGAGCGGCGTTTCGCGGCGGCGTGGCATCAGCCAAACTCAAGGCACCGAACGCAAAGCTCACCGACCGGAGAAACGAACATGAGCAAACCAAAAACCGTCAAGGCTAACCCGAAAGGCCCAGCCCGGTTCGGTGCAGCGCGTGGTTCGGTGTCGGTGTCGAAGCTCCTACCGATCATCGCCGATGCCGAAAAGTGGGCGGACGAATACATCAAACTCGAGAGACGCTACCGCGAGCAGGGCGCACACAGAGAAGCAGCGCATTACGAAGACCTGATTTGTGCCAACCAATGCCACGCTCAGATTTTGCGGCAGCTTGTGTGGACGGCAAATGGCCGCAAGTCGGCACCGAACGCTCGAACTGAGCCACCGGCCAACTGATATGAGCAAATCCGAACCCTACGTCAAAACCGAAACGGCTATCCCGGTTGGCTCCAGTGAGTTGTTAGCTGCGGTCGTTAGAAAAGACAGAAACTTAATCTGCGAGGCGATTGGTAACGAACTGAATCGCCTGTCAGAGCAGGATGACTGGATAAAAGAAAAGATGAAACGACTTTGGGAGGTCCGCGCAGCTATCCTGCGGGATAGTGAGCGAGCAAGCAGCTAACATTGGATTAGATCGCTAAATTGCAGCCTATTGCCGATGGCTTACAAACGCCTAAAAAGTCGTAATTGACGCATGATGACTCAAAAAGAAATCGAGCAGTGCCATAAAGAATGGCAAAGTACGGAAATGTCAGACCTTGAAAGTGGACATTTGAAATCAGAACGGCTGGCACTCTATCACAAATGGTTCGTGAAACTCATTGACCATGCCCGTAAAGTTGAACGTGACAATTGGAATGCCGGACTATGAACTGGACTATTGACGATCTGAAGAATTACACGCGCCGCCGACTGAAGGACGCAGAATCAGAGCGGAGAAAGATGCAGCATGAGAATCAAAATATGCCTGAATTACCTACCGCCGTCACACAATCGGATCATGGGCGCGCATTGGACAGTCCTGTACCAGGAGAAGCGACGTGCAACACTGGCGTTGCGCGACGCTTTAGAATCACCTTGGTCGTGCGAGCTTTGCGGCCTAGAGATTGGGACAATAACTGCGTCAAATTTCTTCAGGACAGCCTTATCCACGCTGGAATCCTACCGAGTGACGACTGGAAAACACTCGAAGGTCAAGTCATCTCCCTCAAAGCAGACAGGAAAGAAGACGAAGAAACGACAGTGATTATTGAGACGCTATGACCGATACCGAAGAACACCTGCTCCGAATCCGGGAAGTAGGCGAGCACCTGCTCAAGACCGCTGATGCGCTTGACCGTCGCGACTGGGAATTGTTGCGCGTCCTCACATTGGAAATTTCCAGACAGGCGCGAGTGCTTTCTATTATGGAAAAGCAAGCGAACTTGTGGCCAAAGGCCTGACATGATTTCCTTCCTGCCAACGGCAATCGAGCGGTCCATCGACACACTTCGTTTACGAGTTACAACCGCAACGATTCGCCTGGTGACGCGTCGGGGCAACCAGAGGCAGGGAAGGAAATTAATCCATGAAAACCATATTTGAAATCGGTCGGAGTGTTCACGCACCCAAAAACCGTCAGTGGTTCTGGCACGCCAAGAGAAAAGGTCGAATCGTCGCTGACGGCGGCGAAGGTTATAGCAGCAAATCAATGTTGCTCAAGAGCCTGAAATCATTCCTCAAGAGCATCCGTAACGACGAGTTCACCATCACGGACTAGGATTAAGTTGCCGTTACACAGGCGGGGGTGTGTCCGGCATTGGATCGGTTCCCCACGAGTGAGAATTAAGCGTCCAGAGACAACTCTGGCCGAAATTGGCGGTAAACACCCACTTTCCCCAACTCGCTCCGGTCGGAAGTATGAGGTCTCGCTGATCGAAGAGAATGTTATTGCAGTCGAAAAGTCGGAGCCTGCCAAGTAGTGTATCTGAGGCAAACCCGGCTGCAAACGCAATACCTATCCAGGTAATACCCGCAAAATGTGCGCTATCCTCGCTAAAGTTAAACCAGCTCAAAGGGTCCCCGTTACCGTTCTTTATCCACTTTACCTGAAGTCCGTGTAGGCCGCCGGCGCCGAGGACATCGGCTGAGTAGCCGGTGCATGTTACAGTATTACATGTTGCCATATTTGTTTCCTGTTTTACGGCAACGCCTGAGCGCCGGGAGAGTCTAAAAACTTCGGGACTTTTATCCCGTGTTGACTCATTGTGTCCCGGCACCAATTGCGGTGCCTATCGCTTTGGAGTTTATCACTATCAAACCCGGTTTTCATCCCCCACAAGTGGAGGCAACTTTGACTATCATCCTCGCCGTGCCCTAGAAGCACTTCAACGCCAAGCTCCTTTCGCAAGTATCCCAGAAGCTGTTGCTCGGCGAACATCATTACGTACACTTCCGCTTGCTCCTGCTCCGGTAAAGGAGAAGCTGAATATCGTCGCATGAATTCAAACACGAAATCGCAGTATCGCCGCTTGTCCCGCTCCGACGCGAAACCGAGCACTCCGCAGTTAATAGGAGATTTCTCAAAATTTCCCGCTGGTAAGCAATACGAGTACTTCTCCGGCGCTTTGTAAGCCCCGCCACAGGTGCATTCATAGTGCAATCCACATGCTTTCGATTCACGAATCCGGTCGAACAAGTCTTGTGTCAGAACAAAACAATCCCAGTCCACTGAGTAAACTGGCGCTTCAAGGTATGACAAGCCACGCAGTTTGATGAGCGCGAAAAAATGTTTCGGATCAACACCGTGAATTTGATGTGGTACGACTACTCTGTCATATAACGACAAGGTACCAAGCACCAGAAATACCTTAAATGTATCACTGTCCGTCACCAACACCAGTTCATCCTCTACGCGCATCCATTTTCGCAGCAGCAGAGCCGAGAGCGCCAAGGACTCAAGGCGATAACGGTGGAACTCGCCGCCGGCCAAAATCTGGTAGCTGTTGAAAAAAGTGGCCAGCTAATTGCCCAGCACGTAAGGCTGCGGACTGGTTTTTAGTGTCCGCGATGATTCGACCGTCATTGTGCCCTTGTTCAAGAGTGCCGCAGCGGTAAAGGTTCCATTCTGCGCGTTACCCATCACTGCGATTTGAGCCTGGATTTGAATGCGATGAACGCCGACCGGCTGATTCGGCGCAACGAAAGTGAAGCTATTGGCCGATACCGTGTCTTCCAAAAGACCGATGGTTTCAGGTGACACGCACGTTGGGTCCAGTACTATCGTCAAAGCGCCAGAGGCATTCGTGACTATACTTAAGCATGCGGCGATAGCGCCCTCAAGTGTGGCCGAAAGCGTCTGGGTTCGTTTTCCATAAGTGATTTCTCCCGGAGCCGCTTGCACACCGTCTATTAAGACCCTGACTTTTACGGAGGCGCTGGCTGTCGTCACGTCTGTTATCATATTCTTCGACGACACAGAGGTCGAAGTCAGCAAGCCGACTTCAAAAGAGGGAACAATTACGAGGTCCCAGTTGTTGGCCGTTTTCAAGTCCTGTTCCAAAATCGTGGTCCAAGGAGATGTGATTGGGCCGGTGCCGCCCGTTGATGTGGCAAATGGACCAAGCAACGCTATGTACGAAGTTTGGAACGTTGCCTTGATGTTTCCATTTACTGACTGCGCGAAGCCCGCCGTGGAGAGCGCGAGCGCGAGTGATAATCCGAGTAGTAGTGTTTTCATGGTGGCAGGATGCGCTTTGGCGCGGACGTAAGCAATGCAAATTATGGTCGCAACATCAGGCCGCAACCAACATCCACGGAACGGTCGAAATCGTCCGGCGCATCCTGGGATTGGTCCGGCGGAGTGGAAGCGCACCCGGACAACAGACAAACCAACAGGAACATCGCAAATCGCTTCATCGTCGGGTCGCCGTCTATCAATTTCCCAGAGCAGGCCCAACGACTGACGCAAGTCAATCTTTCTCAATTAAAAAATAAGCTCCAACAAGGATTAATCCACCAAAGATTCCGACAATCATAAACGCTTTAAGAGTAGGCCAGAAGCCTGCGTGAAGTGCGAAAATAACGAACGCAAATACAACCGCTAGCTGGATGCAGACAATCCCGATCCATTTCCGCGTAAAAGGAGACATTACAGCTTTATCGGTTTCCTGTATTCCGAGCGATGACCCCTTCTGTCCTCGCGCGCGAATGCCTTCTTCTTCTGCGGTGATCCAAAGATGTTTGACCATCGCCCTTTCCTGAACACGATGGCGTAGCCGCCTGGAAGCAATTGGAACGGCACTGAAACCTTATCCATGAAATCAAATTGCGTGGAGCCGGGCGCTCTGAATCCTTCGTACCAACTCGGTAAAACAAAGTTGGACATGGGAATGCCGTTCACGGGAAAAGAGGTTGACTCGACGGCATCAGCCAGTTCGTATGCGTAGATTATTCCGTTCGGATGTTGAGCGCACAAGTTCAACCCAGGGTCGCCAAGGGATTCAACAAGTTCGTGACTGGCCGCCACGCTGACTTTCTCGCCGGCCTGAAGGCAGGTTTTCACAAACACCTTCGAGAGCGGAAAGCCGTCCGGCGTCAGGTCATGATACGCGAGCGCACCGGACACGTCCGCGTTATCGAGGAACACAATTGCCCATGTCCCCGGAATGAAATCCTTGGCGATGCTCAAGAGAGCAGGAGTCCCCCAGACTGGCACGATGCAGGTATCCACATACTTCTGCAACGCTGTCACCAACGATCCAAAGTCCACGCCCAGCGGGACCGTGGCTTTATTGATGACGCTGATTTGCGGTCTAGTCCCGATGTTGAACGCGGAATAGATTGGCTTCTTCATAGTGTGTAGAGTTGTCCTTCCTCTTTGGTTAACGGCTCCTGTTGCAATGCCATCCGTTCAATCACAGGAATTATTTCCACATCGCCTTCAGCTCGTTTTAGACAAACGTCTTTCGTCGTATCCATTGGAGCAAACACGATTCTCCATGAACTGTCTTTCCAGAATTCGCGGCGTTTCTTTGTTGTATGCGTGGCATCCACAATGACTCTTGAGTGACCGGCAAGAAATAAGGCTCTCACCATGACCGTTGCAATGGCCCATACGAATGGTTCGGAAAGCGTTTGAAATCGTTGCCCGTGCAATGCCAGTCGGATTGAGTCAGGGTTTACAATCGGAAGATTTTGTGCCCGCGCCCAAGTGCTCTTGCCACTGCGCGGAATGCCGACAGTGAGGATCAGCAAGTTTTCATTCATGCGAAGTACTTGATAATATCGTTCCAATTAGTGAATCGAATAGCCCGGTCATCCACATAAGCAATGGCCAACGGTTTTTCGTTGGTGATTTTCGGCTCGTAAAAGTTGCCCATCCGCTTTTCAAAATCAAAATGCGTGTGCATCCACAGCCGGACAGCTTCGACATCCTTTCGCGTCGTGAAAACTACAATATCAAATCCAGCGTCAATGAGTTTGAAAAATGATTCTACTGCCCCTTCAACGGGTGGATCATAAATCTCGCCGTTTTGCCATCCTCGACTGTATCTATGCAAAACCCCGTCGAAATCCACTGCAATCGTTTTCATTTTCCCTTCTCACCGTGATCTGGCTCGCTCGGGCTGCCGTAAGGCCGTGGATGCGGGTGCGGCGGATACGGTTTCTTCACCTTCTGAGCCGCGATTGCCTGCTCGACTTTGTTGGTCGCGGGATCGGACTTGGCCAGCGCGACGGTCGCGCCGATGGCCACAAGTAAAATTGCCAGTGCTGATTTCATGATAACCGGACAGGACCGGTTGCTGATGGTGTCAGGCCGGCCATGCCTGCACCAAATCCGCCCTGCGGCACTGGCGGGATTGTACTAACCACCTTGCTCGCCTCGGCTGCGGGATCGTAACTGGTGAGCGGCGGAAGGCCGATCCGCGCACGCGCCTCATTGATGTATTCGAGCATTCCTTTTTGTGACAGTGTAAGCAATTTAATCCACGCTTCTTCGCTTGGTTCTGCGTGTGTGGTTATGATTCCCCACATCTGGTACGCAAATGGAATTCCATAGCGAGCAATTATTGGAATTAAGATGTCCCAGCCCACAATATTCCTTTCTCAAAAGTTTAGTACTGCGAATTCTCCGAAGTGTCTCTTGACGGCTTCATCATAAGCCCTTGCCGCAGATTCCTCATCTCGGAATGAACCAATGGTTTTGTTTTTACCGTTTAGAAAAATAGTAGCTGTCCAGAGTTTATTTGCGCGATGCCATGTCACACCTTTAAATCGTGATACAGTGCCTTTTATCTTTCTTCTATTTCTGGCATTTTCCTTGTTGGTTGCGATTCGCAAGTTGCGAGATGTATTATCAAATGTGAATCCATTTCTGTGATCGACTTCTTGTTCGCCTGTAGCTTTACAAATTTCTCGGTGAAGAAGAAGTTTCTTGCGATTTTCTATTTCGCGATATACATAAGGTGTTCGGCCTCCAAGATTTTGCCAGTGATACTTATTTAGATGACAAAATACTTCGGCATCAACAACGGTAAATTTGCCTCGGCTTAGATTTATGACTCCAATGTCGTTCATTTCTTCAACACGACGGTTAATAGTGCCGACAGTTCATCGGCGAGCTTTTGGATGTCGCCCGGCGCAGGCGCGGCTAGGTTACCTTGCGCGGTTTCGAGCGCCAGCTTGAACGCGATTTCGTAACGCGTCTTGGCTGCCTTCACTTTGACCTGCGTGGCCACGTCCACTTTGCCGGAGACCACCATGTCGGCATACGCCGTGAGGCTCGAATCCACAGTCGCTTGCACCGCCGACAACGTCTGGAACGCGACGGTCTTCTGCGTGGTCGTGCAGGCTACCAGCCAGATCAGGCAAAGCGCCAAGGGCAAGATGCGTGGTTTCATGGAATTTGCGTAACCATATCGGTCGGTCCGTACGCGAATGGCGTGCCCTTCGGAGCCACGTAAAACGGATACGGCAGCTCATGGAGCCGTTCGCGCAGGCGACGATTCTCGTCTTGCAAACGCTCAACTTCAGCGCGGAGTTCCGCAAGTTCTTCGGCAACCAGACTAGCAGGCATTTTCACTGATTAACCAATATGTCCAGGATCATAAGCAAAGCAAGCAGTATTCCGGCCACCTGCCAGCCGCGAATGGCTTCGGTGCTCAAGGTTTGCCTTTCTGCCGCCGTTGCCAAGCCGCGCCTGCTCGCCAGGCACGCCAACGATCCAATTGTGTGTCGTGATAGTCAGCGATGTCGTAGCCGTAGCCCGTGTCCACAGTCATCGGCCCAAACTGCCGCACAAAGGCTCGACGGCTGGCGGCATTCTCAGCAACAGCTATTTTTGGCATACGCTCAAGCAATTCTCGACATGACTTCCTGACACGTTGACCGGTATTCATAAAAGTTCCCGATCACCCCTAGCGCACGGCGCGCAGGCGAATCGAACATTGGCCGATGGCAAAGAAGCGTTCGATGTCTTCTTAGTTGTTGTCGATTGCCGGGAACTAAATGTCAGACAGCTATTTCCACCATGCGATGAGTCAAGAGTATATCCAGAATGTTAGATTTCGTGAGCGGTTTGAGGCAAACGCCAAAGTACCCGACCTCCCGCACTTCATCTTCGAGTCGCGGCGTCAAGGAGCCGGTCAGAATGACCACATGCACTTGCGGACTTGTTCGACGCGCGTGCTTCAGCACTTCGATGCCGCTCATGTCTGGCAAACGCATGTCCAACAGAACGAGTGCATATCGCTTCTTTTCAATGGCTTCAATCGCCAAACGGCCATTGGTGACATGATCTAGCTTAACGTCAGTCAAGTTAAACAGGAGCTTGACCAGAAGCGCATCGTTGTCGTCATCCTCGACAAGCAGCACCGGGCCGATATTCATGAGTTTGACGCGAAGATTTGTGCCGCGTTCTGCGAGAGCTTCGTTCAGAAAACGGACGCTAAGCGAATCTCCGTTCATATTACGGGAAAAGCTGAGGTAACCACTTCCTGGCAAAAAATACTATTACTGCCCCACCAGCGATTAGTGAAAACCAACGAATAAATTTCCACATGTTGCGAATTCCAAGGTCCTGCTCGGCTTCGCGTTCGAGCGCGAGCCTGGCGCGTATCTGGCCGGCCTCAAGCTGGCGCAGATAACGGTTGTGTTGCTTAACGTGAATCAAGATGTCATCTATGGCCTGTTCCAACATGCTGCTAAACAACCAATGCTTTTGATCCATCGGTGTTGCAGTGCTTAATTCCGCAATGTCCTCACTTTTGATATACCCGCGCCAAGCTTCCTTCGGCTTAATGTCGAGTCTTGGGATCGTCAATAAGCGTTCGATTTCCGGCTCGATTCCTTCATCTTGATCGGGCATATTATCGCGGGATGGCTAAAAATATTCGCTTACAGCGTTTGCATTTTTTCATACCGTCCCGCAGTTCAACGGTACTGTGCCCGATGATTTTGCACAAGAGCAGACCCATGAAATCCCGGAGTGCCATGAACAACTTCAACGGCGTGCAGTCCTTGAAGTCGTTGTGCCTGAATAGGGGGAATAACCCGCTGAATTGAACGCCCGCACGCGGTAGGTGTAAAAAGTCCGGCGTTGAAGTCCTGTATCGCTGTAGAAGCTGATTGGCATTCCGAGTGCGGCAATCGGCAAAAAGAACACGGCATCACGCGAACGTTCGACGCCAATGCCAGTTACGTTTGTTAGCGGAGGATCAAAATACAGGTCAATCCTGGACCCCGACACGCTTGCGGACCTCAAGTTTGTTGGTGGCAACGGAGGCAACGTTATCGTTGTGCTCACGGTAAATGGGCAATCCGGCCCATCAATATACGCCCCGGTCGCCGCGCCTTGGATCGCCAGATAAGACCGCCACTGACCCGCTGGGGCGTTGGTTGGCACCGTCCACGACCCCGATACCGTCAGAGTCGCGCCTGCGGCCAACGTCTGCGCGGACACCTGCGGCGTCCAATCATCGAACGGACCTGAATCATTGCTGGCACCTGGCCGGCGCGCGGTCAGTGTGCCGGTCGCAATGGCGAATGCTGCGCTCGTGCCGTTGACAAACCTGGCGGTCCCCGTGACCGTCTGGCCCGGAATAAGGTTTGTCGATGACATGACCGGCACCGAGACCGTAATCGCGCCAACAGGCGGCGGAGGCGGCGGTGGACCAGGCGTGTTCGTGTAAATGTTGCTCGGACCTGATTCGCCGCCTGCATTAAGAGCGTCCACGTAAAAACGGGTGGTGGCGTTTGTTGAGAGCGGAATCGTTACCCGGTTGGTTATCGCTGCCAGCATCGCGACGGTGTAAGGCGCTCCGTCAAGGGATTGATAAACCCGATACGAAGTCGCGCCAGGCGATGCGTCCCAGGTCAACGAAATCGTCTGCGCTCGGGCGACAATTTGCAGCAGCAGAATCAGGCTCAGGATCAATTTCATACTCAACTGTCGCCGTTACCTGAGTTCCGCGCAACGGTTAATTCTCGTTTTGGCGGGTGCAGCGTCGGTCCTCCGTTACGGTTGTAGTAAAGGGCCAATAACTGCTCCCTGTGCAATCTCCAATGGTCCGCCAGTGGCGTCATATAGTGCCAGCGTTTGCTTTCATCAACGAAAAAAGGATCGGCGTAGGCGTACATCGGCAGGAACCGTCCCCATTGTTCAAGGTACCTTTCCGGGAATTTTATCGGCGAAGCCCAATTGCCGTTCAATTGGAACAGTCGCACCATATTCCCACCGTAATCGTGATACACGATGGCGACAAAGGTGCCTGTGCCTCGATGCGGAAGGTACAGATAAGGGCCAAGTGCCATTCACTAATCAGCAGCCTTCAGGCGTTGTAATACATTTTGATCCACGATTTCGCGGATGGTGACGCCCAGACCGCCGGCAATCCCCATATCGACCCACGCCAGATGCGCCGCGCCGAGCGCGTTCAAACCGAGACCGAGTAAAATGCCGACCACAGGCGCAACGCACGGAATCAATGCGGACGGCACATTTGGAATCACTTTCTTCGCACCCGCGATTATCAGCGGGGTGATTGCGGCAACAGTGAACACCCAGAGTTGATTCAGACTCGTGTGATCCGCGCCGGGCGCAACAGGCGGCGCGCCGGTCTGGGCGAAGGCCAGCCACGTGAGCAGCAAAAGCCACGCTGCAATGACGATGTAATGATGCGTTTTCATCCTCCGAATTTATCCCAGCACACAGGCGGTGTCGAGCCCAGTTTAGAAAGGTACCGCTCGACCTGTGACGCTCGTGCCGGAAATAATCACTTTGCCGCCCGACTGCACCGGGACTGGAATAACACCTGTGAAAGCCGTCACGTTCGTATAGATAGCTGTTCCTGCGCTATTGTAGTTCGTAAAAGTTACAGCCGTTCCATCAATATAAACGGTCGCATTTTTGCTAAAGGTGTTTGTCCAGCCGGTCGCCGCGATGTTCACGGCGGCGGTTGTATCAGTGCTGGCAAGACCGCCAGTTGTCTTCAGAACAACTGCGCGATTCTCGATAACGTTGCCAAAATTGCAGTTCATTATTTTGCCGCTGGAATAATTAAGAGCTCCCCCGGGGGTGTAACAATCCTGAGCAGTGCCTGTAAATGTTCCAGCCATTATTCCGCCACTTGTTCCATCAATATTGGCTTCCCTACATCTTATAAACGTACCGCTGGCTGTTCCTTTACCTATGCTTTGTCCGTCCGCCTCGCATTCAATAAATACGCCGGAAGCTGTCCCGCCCGAACACAGCGAAGTCGATCCAGCCTTGCACCGAAAGAAACTCCCGCTAAGCGTGCTGCCGTACCCGGGAAATAAACCCGGCCTATCCCAACAACGAACGTCAACGTATGTTCCAGCGTAGTTCACGTCCGCCATCGCATCAGCAGAGTTCGCCCCGGATTTACCCAAAATAACGTTGAGTATTTTGTTATTGGCTGACGCAGCAACTGTGTATTGTAATATCTGATTATTGCCCGTCGTAAAGATCGCCAGGTTTGCAATCGTTAAGTCGTTGGGGTTGGCTGTGACTTTCATCGGAATTCCGCTAGACTTAATTATGGTATCTCCATAATCGGTGTTTCCTGAAATAAATTGAAGCGGGCCGGTGTTTGGTGAAATACCCATGATGTCAATGAACTGTGTGTCTAACGTGAACGAGGACGAACCGAGATCGTAAACTCCTGGCAGAAGCAAGATGGTGTAACGGTTCTGAACAGACAGCGCAGCGCCTTGTGGAGTTGCTGTCTTTGCCGTGACATAGGCATTTGAAAGCGCCGTCCAGTTTGCCGTCCCGGACACTGCCCCGCCTACGATGGCGTATTGACTTCCTGAAGTCGCCAGACCACCTGCGGCTGCCGCAGCCCAGTTTGGGTCCGCTCCTACACCGCCATCCGTGAGGACATACCCGGCGGTATTTGGCGCGCGAATCGCCCAGCCACTCGCGCCACGATAAAGGACGGAACCACGAGTTGAACCAATCCAGTCGTTCAACTGCGATGCGGTTACTTCCTCCCAATTGCCTGACCCAGCCGTGTTCCGCCCAAGCACACGCTGAGTTACTGTTGCATTGACTAGCTTTGGCAGCGTCACGGCGTTATTCGCAATCGTCGCAGCCAGAGCGCCGGCACTGGTTGTCACATCACCTGTGAGAGTCGGGAATGAGGCCGCTTGAAGAACTCCGCCAGCGGCAGCCGATTTAGACAGGTCTATAGCACCAAATGCAACGGCTGTTCCAGCGCCATTGACCCTGAGCACTGTGTCGGTCGCGCCTTGGATGTCCGCCGTGTTTGCCGTCGCGTTGCCGGTCACGCCGACAACAGATCGCGCCACGCCCTGGCGGAACTTCGCGTCTGTCACAGCATTGTTGGCAATGGTAGAAACGTTGGCAGAGGTCGTCACATCACCCGTCAGAGCGTCGCGAGTCAACATGTTGTTATTACCAAGGGTCAACCCGCTCAACGTCGCGTTAGTGACAGTGTTATTGGTGCCAAGGACAAGCACCGATGGCGTAGTTAAATTGAGAATCAACGCGCCGTTGGTCTGAATCGTGATGTCGTTCGTGATCGTCAGATGACCACCCTTGGCGATGTTGAAATAGTTGCTCGTGTTGGTGATTGTCGTGAACGTGGCATTTGTCGCGAAAATGTTGGATGCGTAAAAGTTCGTCGCGTAGAGGTTCGTTGTGTAAAAATTGTTTATCGGAACTGTTGGATCGCTTCCTGGAACAAGACTGAAAGACGGCGGCGCTCCTACGCCTCCCGAATGCAGGAAAGCACTCGTGGATGTGTTGTTCACTACGGCAGGTGTGCCAGCAGTCCAAACCAGTACGCCATATCCAGACCCAAGAGGCGCATTGGTCGTGAATTGATTGCGAATAATTGGTTGTGCGGCGGCATTCCAGGCGAGCACAAGCAACAGGAACAAGAGAAGTCGTTTCATGTTATGCGATTTCTTGGACCCAGCCGGTATTGCCTACACCGGACTTTTTATACCAGAAACTATCCGTGGACGTGTCGAAGTACGAAGTGCCAGGCGGCGCGGTCACGACTCCTTCAGGACTTCCAACTCCAACAACCCCAGGTCCGCCAGTGCCGGCGCCCGTATTGAGCTTGTTCAGAATCTTCGCCTCTAACACCCGCTCAGTGTTCGTGTAAAACGGCACGTCGCCTTGGGAATAAGTTTCCGGCATAAGATTTTTAAGTTGCCGTCAATACCTTCGTCTGTATCTGACGGATCGTGTTTGTCGGCGCGACTGTCCCGCCTTTCTTGATACACCACTTCGCCCATTTAACCCGTTTCGTGTTCGTCCAGAACGGCACCGTTCCATTGCTGTAAGATTCGGTGGCCATCAGTAACCTTCCCGTGATTTGACCATCGCCTCGGCGTCCTCGCGATAACTCGGCTTGGCTGACCCGCCCTTTTCATTGGCGTCGTATCCTGGTAACTTCACCTCGCCCATCTGCACCAAGCACACGGTTCCGCCAGCCTTGACACGGAATGTAGATACAAGATCGAAGTCTTCACCGACACCTGTGCCTTCAGGGACGACGCCTTGTGGGGGCTTGAATTCGACAACGCGCTCTTTCATAACACTGCGGTTTTCAGGACGCTCAAGGCGTAAACCCTGAGCGTCCGAGAAACAAACCAACCGATTACGAACACGCGAAACAGTCTATCGCATTTGGGCACCTGTTAAAAAGGATGAGACGACCGTAGTCAGGAAACACGGGCTTTTTCGCCGACTTGTACTGTGCGAAATGTCTGCCCAGTTCGTGAAGCGGGTCGGTGAGACCTGCGCAACTGTCCATGCCGAGCAGGGCGTCATTGCCTGTGACGAACTTCCATTCGCCCATGTAATCCTGGGATGTCCATTTCATGCCTGGGGCGGCGTTGACCGGGCGCAGGATTTCCTCGGTGTAAACCCACGGTGTCAGAATGTACGCGCCTTCGACACTGGCGATGGCCGGGTTTTGATAGGACGGGTTCGGGATGCTGCCGCGACCTTTGGTCACGACGGTTGAGGATGTACTTTCGAGCCAGCGCGGCACGCGCACAAGAGCGCCGGCGGTGATCTGCCAGCGGGGCGGGAATGCCGTTATCATGTGCCGGAAGTTCTTGATGACCCGACTTGCGCCGAGCCGTTGAATGACCGGGTTGGCCTCGGCAAAGGCGTCATACGCATGGCGGAAGTCCTCGCGCAACTCGGCGTTGTTGAGGAGGATTTGGTTACTGGCTTCCATACCGATCATCAGCGGGAAGATCGGCCCACTCGGTCCCATGGTGATCCAGCCCATGCTGTCCGGGGCGGTGGCGCCGTTCTCAACCAATAACACGGATTCCTGATCGAGAATGTCCTGGGTCAACGTGCAGTCCGGTAAGGTGCCGGCCCCCGACGTAATCCCGGTCGTGTCGATGCTCACCCCTGGCGGTTGTGTAAGGATGTTGCCGGCCACACGGAAGATCGAGCCGTCGGATTGCGGCACGACCTTCGTCGCATACGTGCCGTAAACGTTTTCAAGCCGGTTAATGATGCTCTTGGTATTGCGCTGTTCAAGTCGTTGGAAGTACTTCTCCCAAAAGTCGATGCTGTTCCAGTGCAACGTCAGGTCTGATTGGCACACGAGCGGCCCGCGCAACTTGAACTGCTCGGGTTTATACGTGACTTCCTTGAAACCGACATACGTATCGTTGTAAGTACCGCCGCACGATCCAACGTAGGTTTCACCACTCATCGTGGCGATAGCGACCCATGTTTCTTCGTCGGTCGATGGCTCACTTCGCGTTACCTCGAACGCGCTGCGCACAAGGCCAGCGCCAACAGGCCATTCCTCACGAGGGATAAGGTTCAGCCAAGGGTCTTGGTACGCGGCCCGGACATAGAGCTTAGGCCCTAAATCCTCAACGCGCATTCTGAGGACATCAAATGGACTGGGACATGCCATAACAAATTTCTCTTAAATCGTTACGCAGTCAGCCAAAGCGACATTGCGCAAAGGCACACTGCATGGGTGAAACGTTTAAGCAGAAGTCGGCGCTTAATGGCCTAGCCCCGTGTCAATCCTGCGGGCTTTTATGACATGAGCCTCAAATCACGGTTGAGACTTTGACCGTGGCGTTACAATAATCGCGAAAGGAAGGATGTCCAGTCTAATTTTGAGCTTCAGCGAACCGGGCGCTCGACAGATTGACGGTATGACTTCCACTCATCGACGGGTCGCAGAATCTCAGCCCGCTGATCCAGAGGCAGCGAAGATACTCGCATTCGGTCGATTTCTCGCTTCCGGTATCGTTCCAAGTACTGATCCCACACTGGATCGGGATTTTTATAGGCATACGACGGAAAGACTGGTTCAGGCCACGGTGTTGCCCCCGGATGCGATGGATCAATTCGCCGAATTGTCGCCCGAATTTCAGTAAGCACTTGAAGTGCATCGCAAAGGGCTGTCTCACAGTACGGGTTATTGGTTACGATGCGCCACTGGGTTTCAAGCCGGCACACCAAAGCCTGGATGCTGTTCTCGTCTAACAAGGCGCTGTCGGCATTGCTCTCGGATTGGCCTTGAGATTCAGGTTTCATTGTTGTCAGACGATTGCTAAAAGTCAAGTAATCGAAGTGACGCGGAGGCGCTGGTATTGTCGCTGTGGTTCGATGATTTCCAGGAGCGCGTCGATGGCGGCGCGGCGTGCGGTGCGCCGGGTGAGCGGCCAGAGTTGCGTGACGCTGACGGTCGTGGACGTGTTGGTGTTGTTCCGGCGATAGGTGTAATGAACGGTTTTTGTCATGGCTGTAGTAGTTTTTGTTTGCGTTGAATTGATTCTTGTAAACCTCTATGTGTCGCGCCGATTCTGCTGAGGGCTTCTTCCTCGTGTGTCATGGATTCCTGGTCGCCCTTCTGCATTGCTTTGAAGAAAAGGTCGTAATGATGGCCGCGCACGATGGATATTGAGCGGCGCCGCACTTCCTCGGAATTAACTCCGTTCCGTTCTGCAGCATCACTGATCTGACTAACCATAGATTTCAGGTCGCCCTCAGCGAATGGTTGACCACGCAGGATGGCTTTCACCCGACTCGGTTCAGCAGCGACTTCATAAACGCTCTGAAAAGCCTGTTGCGCTTTGTATTTCGTCATCCCTTTGGCCATTGGCAAGCTCAAGACGAATTGCGAACCGCTGAATGAGAACGGCAAGAATTCTTTGGCAACGCTCTTTCCCCTTGCCGGCAGGCTTTCGATGAACGATTCGTGATCGCGTTTCCATTCCGCTTGAAACGAGCCTTCCATCCCGGCGATTTGTTTTACGAGTTCAGCAACCGGCCTGGCCGCCTTCGATTCGAGTTGTTCCATTGGATTACTGAACCAACGCAGGATTTCTGCCGGGCGCTTGCCTAGATTCACGTACCGCCGCGTTTTATCCTTCGGATCGTGCCAAGGCATCTGCCGCATGATAGGGGTCACGTCCACGCGATTGCGGCTGTTGTATTCGTTTTCCCAAGGGAATTCCTTGTCGCCTTTCTCCGAGTCGCCAAACATTTTGTTGATAGCATATTGAGCGGCGATTGTCGCGGTCGCTATCGCGGCCAATTCAGCGCCCCAAAATTTCAAGCGGCGCACGTTTCCAATGCCTTCATAGAGTCCCGGTAATTCCTCTTTCCCAAAGACACGCGGCAATTGTGTTCTAGCGGTTGTCGCAATATCCGATGCGAGTGGAACGCTGCGAATGGTCGAGAGCGTCCAATCAGGCGCCAGGAAGAATCGCGAATAGGCTTGGCGCACCTTTGGTTCAAGCCAAAACTTCGTCTGCCATTCCTGACCGCCAAAAGCATCGTTGAGCAAGGAAGCGACCTGTTCCTTGATGAGCTTCGGGCTAACGCCTGCTGGCGAGTCTTGCAATGATTTGCCAACGATGTCGTGATAAGCCAGGATTTTGAAAGCGTCATGCGTGTTTTTCCAAAGACCTTTCTGCCGTAGATTTTGCAGGTCCCGCACCAATGCGATTGATTTCCCAAGATACGGCACATCGCGCCAGCGTGCGGCTAATTTATCCAGGGTGTCACGAGCGGCGTGTTGGTAGGCTTCGCTGTCTGTCCATGCAAATTTAAGCCCGTGCATTGCGGCATCAGTAACGGCTTCCTCGGATTTCAACAATTCTTTGCCAACCCCGCGACTGAACCTGAACAACTCGCGCTCGCCCGTGACTGGATGCCGTTCCATGATGCGAGCCAATCCGCGTGCCGGATTCGACAATCTGAATGCCGATCCGAGCGCAGCAAAGCGCAGACTCAAATCATGGAAACCTGAAAAGGCAAAAGCATTCGCGCGTGTGATGCTGTTAAGCGCATCGTAAGCCTTGCCGACACCCGTTGATGTTGGTGTATCGAGAATTTGACGGACAGAACGCCACACGTCAGGGTGAATGGCCGCGCCGCCTTTCCAAAGCAATGTTGCGCCACCAGCCTGACGCGCATACACACGCTGTATCAATGGATTATTGCTGATCTCCCATCCAGGCGGGGCGTCCTTGGCCGGGACAATGACAGGCTCGCCACTGGTCGTTTTGAGATTCTTCAATTCACCAATGACCTTGCGGTTTGTCGCCACGCGCCAGTTGATACGGCTGGTCAACTCATACGTGATAGCTGGGTCTTGTGTGATGGGTTTCAAACCAAGATCAACCGCTTCTTTGAGGGTCGGAAGTTTGCGCTGCTTTGCGTGCGGGGATTCTTTCAGAAACCGACTGAGAGCGCCGCGCAGTTTCGTGATCGGATCAGCGTAGAAATGGCCCAGATAATCCTCCAGGAATTTAAGGTATTCACCGTCCTCAGTGCCTTTGAGGTACTGATTTATTTCCTGGCGTTGAAGTTCCTGTCGGAATCTGTATTCCTTGGCCAGACGTTCCATTTTCGGTGTCATCCGTGCTTTGACAGCTCCGATGTCATCGCCTTGTCGTTCCAGGTTGCCGATGCCTTCGACAAATGCGCCAACGTCATTACGCTCGCCTGCATTCGGCACAGTTTCACGCCACTTGTCAGTAAGCACACGTGCTCCTTGGACTTTGGCTTCAAGCATTCGCACAGCTTCTTTAACAAGTCCTTCAGCGGCAATGGCGGCTTCGCGTTCGCGTGCGACAGCAGGCACTTCAGGTCGAGCAAGCACTTTGCCGGGTAATTTGCCTGCTTCCATCGTAACGGTTGAAGTCAATCGTTCCGGCGCTTCCGGCTTCACTTCGCCAGCCAACAATTGATCTACGATTTCCTTTGTCTCAGGATGACGTTCAAGTGCCTTCTCGAATCCACGCGCGAAATCAGGGGCCATCGCTCGCGCTCGCGCTGGATCGTGGGCGTAAAGAGAGAAGAAATCCGCAATGAGTTCCGATGCCCGTTTACGATACGCTGAGGCGACCGGCCCGCGCATTAGTTCACTCACGCCTTTAAGCTCGTTGAACAATGCTTTCTTGGTCCCTGTGCCGAGGCGTTCAACCAAACTGCGTTGCGAATGGCCGAGAGCGCCTTTGGCAAAGATTATGGTGTCAAGTTCGTGACCTATTTCATGCGCCATCGTCCGTTGATTGCGAATATCGCCCATGTAAATCTTGTCGCCTTCCTTTGTTCTCGCCAAAGCGCCAACTGTACCTTCAGGAAGCGTCACCTTGGATCGCGCCAGAGCACCCAAGCGCCGGCTCGCTTCCATCAGTTCATGGGGGAATGTCAGAGAACCTGGCGAAACGCCTTCAGGCAGGCCGTGAGGTTCCTTGGAAATGTCAGCTTGGAACTGTTTCTGTTGCGCCACGTCCAATGGTTCACCAGCTTCCGCTAATTGATCCGGTTCCAGACCGAACTCTGCCGCTGGCGTTGCCGGCGGCTCCTTTGGCTTGGGCGCTTCCGGTCGCAGCAGTTCTTCGATGCGTTTGGTTTTCGCGAGCCAATCGGTCAGATTCGCAATACCGCCTTGGGCTTCTTTGCCTGCTGCATACAATGACCACGCCGTTTTCTGAGCTTCGAGTCCGACTTCGCCTCGTGCGTGTGCTCGCTGAAACGCGCCCAACAAAGCGCCTGTTGAAATTGGATCGTGAAACTCAGCCAAACTTGTCACCTCTTGAATTGGCTTGGGCGCTTCGACGGGCGCAGGAAGAAGTTTCTGTGTTGATTCAGGCGGAACTTGTTCTCCAAATCGCTGACGCTGTTCTTCGTGGTGCTTCTCAACCAATGGAGCATGTTCCCGAAGCAGTTCGTTCCGTCGTTCATCTAACTTGTCCAATTGTGCCTGAACTTCTGGGGGAGTCTTGTAGTCACGTCCAGCTTCCATAGCCGCATCAAAAGCTGATTTGTCTTTACGAACCAATCTACGAGTTTCGGTGTCAATTTCACCCAATTCGCGGCTTATTTCAGCCAAACGCCCTGTCTGCTCTGTGATTATTGTTGTGGCTGACTTTTGGGGTTTAACAGGCAACTTCGACAGAATTTCCGCTTCGGCGAGCGCTGGCAGTGCTTTAGTTTCTGTCGGTCTAACCGTAACTTTATGCTTTGCGGCCTCATTCCCATATTCCATTACGGCGATCAAGCCGCGTTCAGTACCTTGCAACTGCTCAATCGTATTGGCCTGAAGGCTGCCTGGAATAATGTCCATCCACGACTCAGCCTTCAACGGCAACCGTGTGTCACCTGGACCTGCTTTAGTGCCGATAATATCTCCCGGGGCCATGCCTCCTGTGTTGGCCTTAAAAAATGCGTCCAGCTTCGCCCGTTGTGCATCTGGCAACGTTGGATAGACATTCTCGAAGAACTCACGAGCAATTTGATCTGGCGTTCTCCCAGCATTCTCGGCGTCAATCAAAATTCCAGCGCCTTCGGACTCGCTAATCAATCGTTTGGATTCACGCTCCATGAGTTTACGTAGCCAGTCTGAAAACTTTGGCGCTTCGGCGGGCGCGACGGGCGGCGGTGCCATCTTTGTAGATGCTTTCCACTTGGCTAATTCCTGCGGCGACAAATCTTTGCCGCTCCATTCAGAGCCGTATTTGTTCTTAAATTGCGTTGCCAGTGCAACCTGTTGCCCCCTAATGGCATCAACTTCCTCTGGGGTGGAAGTTATTTGCCCATCCATTACCTTTTGCCACGCCGCGGCAGCAGTGTCGGCTTCTGAAACTTTGCGGCCGCGATAATAAACCTCGAAATGATCAAACAGCTTTCCATGCGCTGAGACGCCCGAAACAGTCCACCCATCTTTACGAAGTTCATCGACCAATTCCTGAGATACCTGCGGTGACATCGCTTCACGAAACCGACTGGCATTTTCAGCTTTAGTCTCAGGTGAGATTGGCGCGACGGTCGGCTCCGGGCTTGGCTTGGCGAAGTCCGATGGCGGCAATTGTGCGTTGATTTCTTCAAGTTCTCGACGCGCTTTGGTCTGTGTTGCGCTAAACGGCACTTGCCCTTCCAATTCCGGGTGCCCTTGACGCTCTGCTTCTTCGCGAGTTATCTTAGCGGCCTTCATCTCAGCGTCCACTTCAGTCACTAATTCCGCACGACGTTTACGAAGGACTTCAAGAGTTGACTTGGCGGCTGGCTCGGCGGGCGGCGCGGCTGGCTCAGGCGCAGGCTTTGGCGGTTCTGGCACAGCAATCCCAGACTTCTCCAACTGCGGCACATGGACTATACTGCCCATGGGATAAACGCCTTTATCAACGGGATTTACAAACTCGCGCGTGACACGAAACTGACGAAGCCCCATCAACGGTTCGATTTCCACAACCGACGGTAAATCAGTCGAATGCAACTTGCCTGGTTCCGTTGCTGTTGGCAGGCCAGACACACGCGCTGCTTCCTCACGACCAATAAAGCGACCGTCCGGCCCGACAAATCCTTCCTCCATTCCAGTGAGGTCTGGTTGACCGCCAGATTTAGCTGCTGCTTCAGCTTGAAGATGATTCGACCCAGTGAAAATCTTTCCTTGCACTCGAATGGCAGGTGTCAATGCTGTTTCCGGGCGTGCTTCAGCCGGCGCCGGTTGCCCTGGCTGCTCTTGTGATACGGCAGGTGTTTCGGCACCCCGTACTTGTCGCTCCACTGCTGGGCTATCTTTGGGTGTTTCGCCCACAGGTAACGCCTCTGCGCTTCGCTTTGGAATGGCACTTGTAACCTCCGTTGTTGACTGTTTCACTGCTTCGGTTGTGAGTGGGGCAAGGGCACGCGCGATGGGCGGAACCGTTGGTGCTTCGGCCAATGGCGGACGCAACCCGGCGATGGTCTTTCCTGTTCCAGCGGCTACTCCTACTATTTGAGCAAGGTCGCCTATAGCACGGTAATAGCCAGGTCGATCACCTGCTTCACGCGCTTCCTGAACGCGCTTCACGGCGGGCATGACTTGGGGTGCAGTGATTCCGAACAAGGGACGTAGCGGTTTTGATGCCGGTAACTGCGCTCTCGCGCAAGCCGAATGAGATTGGGTGTTCGACACGCTCAATGCGCTCTTTGAGCATGATACGGTTGGCGATCTCTTCAGTGCGTCGAAGTTCATCAGGCGTAAGAGTCGTCTCCACACCCACAGGCGACCAGCCTTCAGGAGTGCGTCGAGGTGTTGGCGTGGCTTGCGTCTGAGATTTTGGAGATTCCCTTGGTTTGAACTCAGGAAAACTTTTCCAGATTGAATCTTGCATCTGCGCTGGTGTCCAATCGTCTGGAAATTCCGCTGTGCCTTTGCCGGGTATATCTACCGTTTGAGGCATGGCTATTTAACCGGCTCAAGAAGTCCGGTAGCTGGATTTAATTTGAACTTCTTCGATGCATTAGAAGAAGGCGCATTCGTTTTACCGCCAATCTGGCTCATTGCCTGTTCGCCAAGGAATTTCAGAATCGCTTTGGCGTCCGGGTCATCGATGGATTTCACATTCGCGATGGCAATTAACTGAGCGGATGTAAAGTCCTTCTTTTCACCAGTTTTCGGGGTTATACGAATCTGGTCAGGTCCGACCCAGACGGCGTGAATACCGCTTGGCGTGGTCATTTCTGTTCCAACACGCGCCCGACGAGCAATGGCTACAGGATCGGTTTTCACAAGATTGGGCTGCCTGTAAATTGTCTGAACGCCTTTTTCCGTTACAAGAGTCTCCACTGTGGCCTCGCCACGCAACTGACGGCCTTCGGCTTTAAGGCGTTCCTGCTCTTTCTTGGCTCCAACAATCTGTTCTGCCGTTTCCAACTCCGAAAACGCCTCCGGTGGAGGTTGTTTTCCGAAGTACTTCACAAAACCAGATGCTAAATCTTCCGGCAACTTCTTAACCCTGTCGTTGAACGCCTCTACGCCTTTCACCTTGATCTTTGACTGTTCACTCTGCGAATCGCGCAACCGTAACTGGTCAAGATTCCGGTTCCACTCAGGAGTCATGGCAGTCGGCCATTCAGCACCCGTGCGACTCTCGACCGTTGGATGATCTGACATCCACTTCGGGATATTCTGAATGTCCTGCGCGCGCAACTTCATGTTGGTCGCGTTCACGTTGATCTTCTGTTGCATTTCCTGAAGCACTAGACCTCTATGGGCGATTTCAGATTGCGCTTGTTGAACCTTCAGCTTGTACATCGGATCGAACAACGCCAACTGCGCGTCACCGATGCTCTCAGGTAGTTCTTTGAACCAGTTCTTGTGCTCATCGCCAAGAGACCGTTTTGTGGCAATTGCGGCACCGCCAACTAACTCGCCAACAATGCTTCCGAGCAGCCCCTTGTCATCGGAATGAGTAAGCTCTTGTAACCATGCTGGCGGAGAGACGCTGAAGATGTCAGACATAATTACATTCCCACACCTGCGCCCATGCTTGACCAGTCATAAGCAGGCGCTTGGTCGGAACTGGTCCAATCCGTAGGAGGCGAAGGATTCGATGACCAATCTTGAGCGCCCCAATTGATGCCACTCCCACTCCCACGTTCCTCACCACCACCAGTATCGACATTCCCCATACTGCCAGGCTTGCTAAAGTACGGATTCGCTTGCGCGGGTGTATGGCTGTAAATCGAAATAGCGGACTGGACAGCTTCCTTGAAGGCAGCCGCCCACGGTGCCGGCATGGCTTTAATCTGGTTCTCAAGCCAGTTCCGTTGGAACTGCATGTTGCGTTCCTCAACACTGGCGGCGAACTCTTGTTGCGGCGTGATGAACATTCCCGTGAAGATCGCTTCAGACGGCGAGTAAAGCTGTTCCATCTCGCGTATCCAAGATTCAGCACTGGACAATCCTTTCTGGGTAATGTCGAGCGATGTTAGACCAAGATCGCGTGCGACGAGGTTCCTGGCCATATCAGTCCCGCCAAACCCGCCGGCAAGCGAGCGAGCGGCCCCGGAACGTTTCACTTCCTGTGACACGTCGAGTGGAATTTCGCCCTTCAGCAAAGACTGGATGTTACCGCTGACTTTCCCGGTGATGGCGTCAAAGCCTGGGACAGCCTGCTCCATCATCTTACGGATTTGATCCTGCGATAGTTGGGCGAGCTTCTGCGCCTCGGGAGCGATGGCGATGTTCGCCGCAGTCGCCTTCTTCTGTTCCTCAACCAGATCAACTGGCTTCAGTTCGGGAACGTTCGGCTTCCGACCTACCAATTCGCTGAAGAAAGAAGGCATAATTACATGAGCACTTCGATTGGCCGCACCGTGCCGATGTTCGGACCTTTGATGTTCAAGCCGACTTCACGGCCTGTCCCGAGGTAAAAATCAATTTGATCGTCCAAATATCGCATAGCAACAGCCTCAGCTTTCATAATGATGTCGTTCGATTTCGAGCTATCGGCTTCATCATCCGCTTTCTTGATCCCGACACACATCTCTTTGAGCGCAGGCCTGCTTGTGATGAGCAAGGTGTCGGTGTCTTTGACGAGCGGCAAGATTTCCAACTTGGCAATCACTTCGATTGTTGTCAGACCGCAAGAACCGTCCTGCTGCGTCTGAGTCA
>WNFC01000241.1_pt1 | contig 54706 bp, 60 predicted proteins | sample 5400541 | NCBI WGS metagenome assembly WNFC01 (sample SAMN13153342, study PRJNA577476) | soil metagenome | isolation source: 120 cm saprolite under Douglas fir tree site 2 hole 2 replicate 1 | place: USA:California | collected 2015-04-18
TGGGCCGCTGCTCCTGGACTGGCTGGACGTGGGACTGTCGCGGACCCTGCTCGAGGACGCGACCGTGTACGGCGAGACGCTGGCCGTGAACGGCGCCTTGGTCACCGTCACGAAGTACATCGTGCAACGACCGCTTCCGCGCACCTATGCCGGCGACCCGGCCCTCTTGAATCAGCCCGCCGGATACCGATCCTTCTATTCCGGCCATACATCCCTGGTCGTCGCAGCGCTGTCGGCCACAGCCGTCACCCTGGAAGCGCGACACGGTCAACGCGTCTGGCCCTGGCTGATGGTAGTGGCGCTCGGTGGCATGGTCGCCGCAGAGCGCGTCGCCGCCGGGCGTCACTTCTACACCGACGTGGCAGTCGGTGCCGTCGCAGGGGTGGCGGTGGGCACCCTCGTCCCGCTCGCGCATCGCCGCGGGAATCCGGGTGATGGCCCGCTCACTTTCCGATTCTGAAATCGTCAAGCGCCGCGTGAGAAAAAACGATTAGACTCCCGAGGCGGGCCTATCTGCAGCGGCAGGGTGACGAAGTAGGGAATCACGCCGCTACCATCACTGGACGACCAGGACGCCGCTGATCATTCCCATGCCGCAGACGTAGGTCATCTCGCCGGCCTTGTTCGGCGTGAAGTCGAACGCCACCGCCTTGTCGAGCGGCAGCTCCTTGCGCAGGTTCTGATCCTTGATGACCAGCTCCTTGGCGCAGGTCGCGTCGGTCTTGCGCGTGACGACGAGGTGCAGCGGTTCACCCTTCTTGACCTCGATGCGGCTCGGCTCAAAGCCCTTGTCGGTGACCTTCATCTCGACGTTGCGCGCGGCAGGCGCGGCGGCGAGCAGCGCGGCGATCAGCATTGCTTTCATGTCGTGGCTCCTTGTTGTTGTGGAAGGCCCCGTCCCTTCCAGATGAGGTATAGCGCGGGGTAGACGACCAGCTCGAGAATTGCGGAAGTGATGACGCCGCCGACCATCGGCGCGGCGATGCGCTTCATCACGTCGGCGCCGGTGCCTTGCGACCAGAGCACCGGTAGGAGGCCGACCAGGATGGTCGCGACCGTCATCATCTTGGGGCGGATACGCTTGACGGCGCCGTGCACGACGGCCTCCCGCGCCTCGTCTCGCGTCGAGGGCTTTCGCTCTTTCCAGGCAAGGTCGAGATACAGCAGCATGACGATGCCCGTCTCGGCATCGAGTCCTGCGAGCGCGATGAGCCCCACCCAGACCGCTACGCTCATATTGTAGCTGAGCAGCCACAAGAGCCAGAACGCGCCGACCAGCGAGAAAGGCACCGCCAGCATGACTATCAGCGCTTCGACCGGACTGCCGGAGTTGAAGAAGAGCAAAAGGAAAATGATGAAGAGCGTGAGAGGGACGACGATGGCGAGCCGCGCCTTGGCTCGCTCGAGGTAGCGGTACTGCCCCGCCCAGTCCAGACGGTATCCGGGTGGCAGCTTGACCTTGTCCGCCACGGCCTTCTTGGCGTCGTGAACGTAATCGTCGATCGGTCGCGCCGTGTCCGCGAAAACGTAGCCGGCGAGCTGGCCATTCTCGTCGCGCAGCATGGATGGACCGGTGCGCAGCTTGAGGTTCGCCACCTGGCCGATCGCGATCTGGGCCCCGTCCATCGTCGCGACGCGCACGCGCGCCAGTGACGTCAGATCCGAGCGGAAGTCGCGTGCGTAGCGCACCGTCACGGGATAGCGCTCGCGGCCCTCCACGGTGGTGGAGACGGTGAGCCCACCGACGGCAGTCTCGACTGCGTCCTCCACATCGCCGACGTTGAGCCCGAAGCGCGCGGCGTGATCGCGGTCCACGTCGAAATCGAGGAAGTATCCACCGCCGATGCGCTCGGAGAATGCGCTGCGCGTCCCCGGCACCTCGCGCAACGCGGCCTCGATCTCGGCGCCGATGCGGTCGATCTCCTTCGTGTCGGGCCCGAGCACCAGAACGCCCAGCGGACTGCGCACGCCGGTGGCGAGCATCTCTGTGCGGGTCTGAATGGGCATCCACCAGACGTTCGGCATCCCGGCGAACGCCATCGCGCCGTCGAGCTTGCGCACCAGCGCATCCCAGTCGCGAACACCGGGTTTCAGGGTCACGATCGTCTCGAACATGCTCAAAGGCGCCGGATCGGTGGGCGTGTCGAAGCGGCCGGCCTTGCCGAAGACGCGGTCGACCTCGGGAAATTGCTTCAGCACCTGGTCCATTCGCTGCAGCACGTCGCGCGCCGTCGCGTCGCTCATGCCCGGCACGCTGGTTGGCATGTAGAGCAGGGTGCCTTCGTTGAGCGGCGGCATGAACTCGCTGCCGAGCAGCTTGACGATGGGCACGGTCACCGCCATCAGCGCGACCGCCCCGGCGATCACCGGATAGCGGAAGCGCAGCGCGAATCGGCAGACGGGATCGTAGAGGCGGTCGAGCACGCGGCTGATGGGATTGTGGGCCTCGTCGCGGATCTTTCCGCGGATGAACGTTGCCGCGATGGCCGGAACGAGCGTGACCGAGAGCAGCGCCGCGAAGCCCATCGAAAACGTCTTCGTCCAGGCCAGCGGCGAGAAGAGCCGGCCCTCGGTGCCTTCCAGGGTGAAGACCGGAAGGAAGCCGACGGTAATGACGAGGAGCGAGAAGAAGATCGGCCTTCCGACTTCCTGCAGCGCTTGCAGAACAACTTCAGCCCGCGGCTCCCTCGAGCCTTCGTGCTCCCACCGCTCGAGCCGCTTGTGCACGTTCTCGACCACGATGATGGCCGCATCGACCATCGCGCCGATGGCGATGGCGATGCCGCCGAGCGACATGATGTTCGCCGTGAGTCCCATCTGCTTCATCGGAATGAAGGCGAGCAGGACTGCGATGGGCAGAAGCAGCGCCGGGACCAGCGTCGAGCGGAAGTGGAGCAGGAAGAGCAGGATCACCAGCGTGACGACGATCAGCTCCTCGATCAGCGTGTGCCTGAGCGTATCGATGCTGGCGCGAATGAGCGTCGATCGGTCGTAGGTCGGCACCATCTCGACGCCCGGCGGCAGCGTGGGCTTGAGCTCCTCCATGCGCGCCTTCACCGCGTCGATGACGTCCAGCGCGTTGGTTCCCGAGCGCGCGACCACGACGCCGCCCACGGTCTCGCCCTCGCCGTCGAGGTCCGCGAGCCCGCGCCGCTGTGCCGGTCCGAGCCGCACCGCGCCGACGTCGCGCAGGAGCACCGGCGTACCCGCGTGCGAGCCGAGCACCACCTTTTCCAGGTCCGCTGGACTCCTCACGTAGCCGCGCCCGCGCACGTAGTGCTCGGTTCCGCTCACCTCCAGCACGCGGCCGCCCACGTCCGCATTCGACATCCGCACCGCGTTCACCACCGCGTTGAGCGGAATGCCGAGGGAAGCGAGCCGATCCGGGTCGAGATCGATCTGGTACTCCTTCACGAACCCGCCGACGCTCGCCACCTCCGCGACGCCGGGCACGGCTTGCAGCGCGTAGCGGACGTTCCAGTCCTGCAGCGACTGCAGCTGCTGCAAGGTCGTCTTGCCGGTCTTGTCGATCAGCGCGTATTCGAACACCCAGCCGACGCCGGTCGCATCGGGCCCGAGGATGGGCGTGACACTTTGCGGGAGCCGGTTCGAAATGCTGGAGAGCTTCTCCAGGACGCGGCTGCGCGCCCAGTACAAATCCGTTCCGTCCTCGAAGATGACGTTGACGAACGACATCCCGAACATCGACTGTCCGCGCACCGCCGTGACGCGAGGCGCGCCGAGAAGAGAAGAGACGATCGGGTAGGTGATGTTGTCCTCGACGAGGTCTGGCGCGCGGCCCATCCACTCCGAGAAGACGATCACCTGCACGTCGGAGAGATCGGGGATCGCGTCGAGCGCGGTCGAGCGCAGCGAGATCACGCCCCAGGCGGTGAGCAGGCCGACGAGGAGGAGGGTGGCGAGCCGGTTCCCTGCGCACCAGGCGATGATCTTCGCGATCATGGACTGCTCCAGCGCGGCAAGGCGCTGCGGAGCTGCGCCTCGCTCGACAACAGGAACGTCGCTTGGGTCGCGACTTCCTCTCCTTCGACCAGGCCGTCCAGCACCTCGTCGTAGTCGCCGGTCAGCGCGCCGGTCTTCACCTCGACGGCTTGGAGCTGTCCTTCGCCGCGCTTCACGAACGCGTAGCGGTGCTCGCCCGACGCCAGGAGCGCATTGTCGGGCACCGCCAGGCGCGTGCCGAGCGGCACTTCGACCTTTACGTCGGCGAACATCCCTGGCTTGAGCGCCAGCCGCGCATTCGGGAAGGCGAGTCGGGCGCGGAGCGAGCGCGTCTTCTCGTCTACAGTCGGGTAGACGAATTGCACGGTCCCTTTCCAGGCCACTCCGCTCGCGTAAGGAAGGCTCATCGTTGCGGGGAGGCCAGAGCGCAGGTAAGGAGCGTCGGATTCGAAGAGGTCGGCGAGCACCCAGATGCGCCCGAGGTTGCCGATCCGGTAGAGGGCGCTTCCTGCCATCGCCTTCGTTCCTGCGACGACGTTCTTCTCCAGCACGGTGCCATCGGCGGGGCTGCGGATGGTCACGCGCGGTTCGGCGGTACCCCGCTTGCGCAACTCGGCGATCTGCGCGCTCGAGAGGCCCCAAAGCTTGAGGCGCTCCTCCGCCGCGCGCACGAGTTGCTCGCTTCCCGCCAGGGCGCCGCTTCTCATGGCGACGAGATAATCGCGCTCGCTGGAGAGCAGATCGGGGCTGTAGAGCACGAGGAGCGGCTGCCCGGTCTTCACCTGCTGGCCGGTCTGATCGACGAGCAGCTTCTCGACGTAGGCGTCGTACTTGAGCACCACGTCGTGGACCTGCGTCTCATCGACCTCCACGCGGCCCGAGGCGCGCAGCGAGAGGCTCAAAGGCCGCCGCTCGACCTTCGCGAAGACGACGCCGATCAGCTGCTGCCGCTCAGGCGAGACTTCGATCCCTTGCGCGCTGCCCTCGCGCATCGGCATCGCTCCGCGTGACTCGACGGTATAGCCCTTGTGCGGCGGGGAAACTTTCAAGCGCAACTCGGCGCGCGGATGTCCCGGCGCTTCGATCCCCAGCGTGAGCGTCCAGTCGCCCAGCATCGAGAGGGGATAAGTGATCTGGGACTTCCCGCCGCCCATCGCTTTGACGTCGCCGCCGCCCTTCATCTCCGGCATCGCGCCCATCGCAGGCATGTCGTAGACGAAGCCGAGCTGCGCGCCGTCGATGGGCCGGCCCTGCGCGTCCATCAGATCGATGTTCAGGACGTTGTCGCCGGCGCGCGGCGGATCGGGGTCGAGCGACAGGCGCACCAGCATGTCCCCCGCGTGGAGCGCGTCGGAGTTGTCCTTCTTCTTCGCGCAAGCCGCGAGCAGCAGGAGCGCGGCCAGAGTCAGCCTAGCGATGTTCTTCATGTCCGCCCTCCGCGGCCTGCTCGATACCCAGGTCTGCTCCAACCGCACGCTGCAGCTCCGCGAGCCGCTGCTCGTACATCGCCAGGTGACTTACGAGATCCAGCTCGTGCATGCGCAGCTCGCGCGCGCTGTCGATCACCATGGTGAAGTCGGCGCGGCCGGCCCCGTAGCTCGACTCGGCGCTCTCCACCGCCTGCCGCGCGATGGGAATGAGCTGGTGGTGCAGCTCGATCTGATGTTGCTCAGCCTGGAGGTGGGCGTACTGCTCGGCGACTTCCGACGCGATGCGGTTGCGCAGTGCGTGCTCGGCCTCCTGCGCCCAGACGACCTGCGCGGCAGCGCTGGCGATGCGCGGCTGGTTCTTGCCGCCGCCGAAGATGGGCAGGTTGATCTGGAAGCCCGCGAAGAGGAAATCCGAAACGCCCATCGGGTTGCGGAAGGTGTGCATCTCCGCGGCGAAGAGGCCCAGGTCCGGGACCTGCGCCGCCTTGGCGAGGCGCTGCTGCGCCTGCGCGCCCGCGACTTGCGCCTGTGCGCCGAGCAACTCTGGCCGCTCACGCAGTGCTCGCTCACGCAGGCTCACGACGTGGGGCAGCGACGACAGCATGCGCGGCTCGGTGGTGTTGCCGCTGGGCGAGGTCGGATCGCGATCGAGCAGGGCCGCAAGCCGCGCCCACGCCGACTGGCGGCGATCGACGGCCGTCTCCCGATCCGAACGTAGCTGGATCAGCGCTGCCTGCGCGCGCAACAGCTCGACCTGCTCGGCTTTGCCGGTCGAGACGCGAGCCTCGGAAGCCTGGAGGAGCACTTTGAGAATCTGCTCCAGCTCGTCATCCACGCTCTGCGTGCGCTCGGCGAGGAAGAGGTCGAAGTAGGCCGACGCGACCTGCGTGTCGATCTCGCGTTGCTTCGCCGCCAGTTCCGACGCGGCCATCGCCGCATCGGCGCGCGCGACATCGGTGCGCGCACCGCGTTTGCCGCCCAGCGGAATCGGCTGGGTGATCTGGACCATGACCGGAACCGTGGAGAAGTCCACGGGCGCGTTCCAGAGCTGGACCATCAGCATCGGGTCGTCGAGGGCGCCGGCCGGCGCGATCGACGACTGCGTCGCGCTGACCCGCGCCTGCAAGGCCCTGACGTCCGGATTCTTCTCGTGCGCCTCGCGGAGAAGGTCCGCAAGGCGCAATGAGGGCGGCGCGGCAAGGGCCAGCGCCAATACGGTTGCGATCATGACTGCCTCCCGTCGGCGGGCGACGGCATGGGTGGACGGCTAGCCACGCGCGCGGATGCGCGGCATGGCGGCAAGCGATCCAGCCCAGGCTCAGATGAGCAAGGCGCGGGTGATCAGGAGGAGAGGCGGGCCTGTGGGCGCCGCCGCGGATTGCCTGCGCTGTACGGGCGGCGCAAGGTCCGATGGATCGAGCATCGAGACGAGAGGAAGCGCATGGAGCGTCGGCGGCGCGACCTCCCGCTGCTGACCACTTAGAACGGTGCCGAGTGCCCGCGTGATCTGCCGGTCACAGCATCCCTCGACTTGAACCACGGTGCTGCCGGCGACCTGCTGCTCAGCGCAGTCTACGATCTCCAGGCCGGTGTAACGGCAAAAGAGCCGCGTGCGCGCGACCACAGGGGTGGACGCGAGCGCGAGGAGAGCAATGGCCGAAATGACCCGGCGCAGCACGTAACAAGCTTAACCGCATGCGCCTCGGCATGCAAAAAGCGGGACGTCTCCTCGCGAGTTCGTGTTCGGGGTCCGGACCGCGGTGCGAACCCCGATGATCAAGTAGACGGAAGCGACGCCCCGCCCTTTAGTCGGCCGTACTCCATCCACGTCAGCACGATGACGACCGCATCGAGCACCGTCAACGCGATCATCGCGAAGGAAGGGGACAAGAAGTATCGATACATCTGGTAGACGCCGAACGCGGCAAAGACGACGATCGCCGCCGGGTACGCCCAGAGCTTCTTCCGAAAGAGCGCCCAGACGAGCAGGACTTTGACGACCCCGTGCACCGACAAATACATCGCGGCGAAGAACTGGGCGTTGGCCGAGAATCGTTCGGACATCCGCAGCAGGTGCGAGGCGATGAAATCGTGCGGATCCTCGCTGAGCTCGTGCTGGGTGACCATGGCCACTGCACGGCTGATCGCATCAGGCGGGACGACGAACAGCAAGAACGCCCCGATGATCTCCGCTGCGCCGTCGAGTCCCTTGAAGACGATTCCGATCACGAAAGCGGCGTGAGCGGGTGATTTGATCTTCGAGAGTCCGGGCACTGGCTCTTCGACCTCGCGGAGTTCGTGGAAACTATATCCGATGGCGGAGAGCCAGGCCGACCGCGGCCGCCGCAAGTATCAGTATCGGCTCGGGCACCTTTTTCGTCTTGATCAGGATCGAGAGGGCGACGATGCCGATGATCGCCGTAGGTATGTCGATGATGGCGCGCCGCCCGAGCACGAAGGCCGCGCCGCCGATGGCTCCCGCGGCCGCGGCCGTCACTCCACCGACGAAAGCGCGAACCCGCTCGTCGGAAGCCCACCGCCGCACGGATGGCGCGAGCGCGATGACCACCAGGTAAGGCGGCAGGAACACGCCCGCCGATGCCACGAGTCCGCCAGCCGCGCCAGCGACGAGGAAGCCGATGAACGCGACGGTGATGACCACGGGACCCGGCGTGATCATCGCGACGGCGACGGCGTCGAGGAACTGCCGCTCGGTCAGCCAGTGAAAGCGATCCACCACACCGCCGTGGAGGAAAGGAACGATGGCGAGGCCGCTGCCGAAGACGAACGCGCCTGCTTCGGTGAAGTACCAGGCCAGCCGCAGCAGTTCGCCCTGACCCGGGCCGTGGAGGCCCGAGAGCAACCACGCGAACGGCGCGACTGCCGCCACCGTTGTCTGTCTTCGCAGCCGCCGTGCGCCGAGGGCCACGATGCCCGCGCCGATGAAGACGGGCAGATACTCCGTTTCCGTCCAAGCGGTGATGAGCGCGCTGGCGATGCAGATGGCGAGGAGCAGCCGGTCGTTGCCAACGGTGGTCTTGGCCAGCTTCCATGCGCTCCGTGCGACGACGGCGATGACGGCCGCGCCGACGCCGTAGAACGCCGCCTGCATCCACGGCAGCCCGCCGTAGCGCAGGTACAACGCGGAGAGGATCACCACCATCACGAACGACGGCAGAATGAAGGCTGCGGCGACCAGCGTTGAGCCGATCCGCCCGAAGCGCACCCAACCCAGGTACATGGCCAATTGCGCGGCCAAGGGCCCCGGCGACAACTGGGACAGGGCCAGCCCCTCGCGGTAGTCCTGCGGCGAGATCCAGCGCCGCGTCTCGACCAGGTCGTGTTGCATGTGGCCGGCGAGCGCGATGGGGCCGCCGAAACCGAACGTCCCCAGCCGCAGGAAGTACAGGAGCAGCTCGCGCATCGTGCATGGCTGTACTGGGAAGGACTCGGCCATGTTCGTCCCGCGCACTGTGCAGCCGACATGATGCAGTTGCAAGCGGCTCCGCTTGACGCGGTCGCAATTGCTCGATACCCCTCCCGGCATGGCGCAACCCGAGCCTCGCTGGCTCCTGCTCATCCATCAGATCCCGCCCAAGCCGAACTACCTGCGGGTGAAGATCGGGCGGCGGCTTCAGCGGCTCGGAGCGGTGGCCATCAAGAACTCGGTCTACGCGCTCCCCAGTAGCGATCAGGCAAGAGAGGATCTCAACTGGATCCTGCGCGAGATCGTGGAGGGCGGCGGTGATGGCTCCATCGTCGAGGCGCGGTTCGTGGAGGGGTTGTCGGAGGAGCAGGTGCGCGAGATGTTCCGCGCGGCCCGCGACGCCGAGTACGACGAGATCAGCAAGGAGACCCGCGCGCTGGCGCGCGACCTGTCGCGCCGGAGCGCTCTCCCCGAGGAGAAGCGGGCGGCGCTGGAGCCGCAACTCGCGCGCCTGCAGAAGCGCATGGCCGAGGTCGCCGCGCTCGACTTCTTCGCGGCGCGCGGCCGCGAGCCCGCAGAGGGCCTCCTCCGGGATCTCGCCCAGCGGCTCACTCCAGCAGCGGAGCAAGCGAAGCCCAAGGAGCCCAGCATGGAGCCGAAACCGCACGGCGCGACCTGGGTCACGCGAACGGGCATCCACGTGGACCGGATGGCGAGCGCCTGGCTCATTCGCCGGTTCATCGACGACAAGGCGCGCTTCAAGTTCGTTTCTCCGCGGGAGTATCAGCACAAGCGGGGCGAGCTTCGCTTCGACATGTTCGACGGCGAGTTCACGCACAAGGGCGACCTGTGCACCTTCGAGGTCCTGCTCGGGCGCTTCAAGCTGGATGACGCGGCGCTCAGGCGCCTGGCGGAAGTGGTCCACGACATCGACCTGAAGGACGACAAGCACGCGCGGCCCGAGAAGGTCGGCATCGAGCACCTGATCAACGCCATCGCCATGGCGCATCCAGAGGACGAGGTGCGCCTGGCGCGAGCCAGCGAGGCGCTCGACGACCTCTACGAGTTGTTCAAGCGGAAGCGCTGAAGGAGGTCCCATTGCGCGCGGCGTTGATGGTGGGGATTGGGCTGGCGGTAGGTGCAGCAATCGCAGAGGAGAAAACGGTTATGGACTTCGAGTCGGACGGCGTCGGGAGTGAGCCCAAAGGGTTCGAGTTCAGCCGCACCGGGGAGGGCAGGCCCGGCAAGTGGACCGTCATCGTTCAGGAGGACGCCCCGAGCGGGAAGAAGGTCCTCGCACAGACCGACGCCGACTCGACCGACTACCGGTTTCCCGTCGCCTTCACGGGGCCCGCGATGAAGGATCTGCGGCTGTCGGTGCGCTGCAAGCCCGTCTCGGGGTCCGTCGACCAGGGCTGCGGCCTCGTCTTCCGGTTGAAGGACGCGAACAACTATTACGTCGCCCGTGCGAACGCGCTCGAGAACAACGTCCGCCTCTACCATGTCGTCAGCGGGAAGCGCCGGCAGTTCGGCGGCTGGAACGGGAAAGTGGCCAGCGGCGTCTGGCACCAATTGGCGGTTGTCGCCAAGGGTGATCGCATCACCGTTTCGTTTGACGGCAAGGGCGTCATCGACGAACGCGATTCGACCTTCACCGAAGCCGGCAAGTTCGGCGTCTGGACCAAGGCCGATTCCATCATCTACTTCGACGATCTCACTGCGACACCCCTCTGAAGGAGGCGAACATGTGCAGCCTGCTTGCGTTCCTCACCGCCGCGCTCATCGCAGCTCCCTCGGCCTCGAAGCTCGACACCGCGAAGATCGAAACGCTCACCGGCGCGAAGGGCGCCTTCAACGAGAAAGAGGGCGTGTTCAAGGTGTCGTTTCCGCGCACCGACCTCAACGTCACGGCGGCGGGCGTGCACCTCACGCCGCCGATGGGGCTTACCGCCTGGGCCGCGTTCACCAAGGTCGGCGCGCATACCGCCGTGATGGGCGACATGGTGCTCACCGAGGATCAGGTGAATCCAGCGATGAGTGCCGCCCTCGACAACGGGCTCACCGTCACCGCGCTGCACAACCATTTCTTCTGGGAGCAGCCGCGCGTGATGTTCATGCACATCGGCGGCATGGGCGACGAGGCGAAGCTCGCCGCCGCCGTGGGCAAGGTGTTCGAGGCGATGAAGCAGCCGGGCCCCGTGCCGGAAGCGAGCATCGACCCCGCCTCCAGCACGCTCGATGCAAAGAAGATCGAGACGGTGCTCGGGCGAAAGGGCGAGATGACGAAGGGAGTCTACAAGGTCACCATCGGCCGCGAGACGAAAATGGCCGGACACACCATGGGCAACACGATGGGCGTGAACACGTGGGCAGCCTTTGCCGGCACCGATGAACGCGCCGTGGTGGACGGCGACTTTGCCATGCTCGAAAGCGAGCTCCAGAACGTCCTCAAAGCCCTGCGGCACGCGGGCATCAACATCGTGGCCATCCACCAGCACATGACCGGCGAGAACCCGCGCGTGATGTTCCTGCACTACTGGGGCGTGGGCCGCACCGAAGACCTGGCCAAAGGACTCGCCGCCGCGCTGGAGCAGACCCGATCCTGATAGACGGCACAGTAGGCGCTCCCCGAATGTAAAGAGGCAAAGCCCGATGGCGGCGTTAAAGTCATTAGGCAGCGGGAGGCCGACGTGGCGATGAGCGAGCAGGTCGAAGCGGAGCCGAAGGGCGAACTCGAGCTGCTCAAAACGCTGCTGGGCGACGCAAGGATCCGCTTCCGCCAGAGGAAGACTCGAGCGTCCGAGACCCAGCAACTCATCGACCTCGACCTCGAGATCCGCAACGAGCTGGCACGGCCATCCGATCCGCAGCAGCAACTGGAGGTCCGGCGCTTGATCGCTCGCTTGCGCACGCTCGACCCTCATTGAGGGGGTCGAACACGGGCCGTTTCAGAACCTGGTGGCCAGAACCCCAGTGACTTCCCCTGCCGGTGGGGCTCCCATGCGGCGCAGCCAGCGCCAGTTCGCGGCGAGCGCGCTGCCCAGCGTGGGCTCGCAACGGTAACGCACTCGATGAGTGCGGCAGGTCTCCTCGACGATTTTCGACAGCGCCGGGTAGTGCAGGTGGCACACCTGCGGGAACAGGTGATGCTCCACCTGGAAGTTGAGGCCCCCCATGTACCAACCGAGCGGCCCGTTCGCACGCGCGAAGTCGACGGTGGTGGCAATCTGGTGTTCGGCCCAGTCGCCTTGCGTGCCGCGGGTGCCGATGAAATCGGCTTCGTCCACGCAGTGCGCGAGCTGGAAGGTGGCGGCGAGCACGTTGCCCAGGGTGAAGATGGCGATGCCCCAACACGCCACCAGCGCCCACGACGGGTGGAGCAGCGCCGGGAGCACAAACGCCCAGGAGACGAAGAGCGCCTTCCCGACCAGCGCGCCGAGCAGCGCTCGACCGCGCGCCGGCGGGAACTGCTGGCCGCCGATGCGGCCGGTGATGAGCTCGCGGGTGTCGTGGATGAACCACCACTGGAGAGGGAAGAAGCCGTACAAAAGCCACACGTAGAGGTGCTGGAACCGATGGTGCCACAGGCGAGGTTGCCAGGGCGCGAGGCGCAGGAACGGGCTGCCCGCCTCGATGTCGGGGTCGAGCCCCGAGATGTTGGGATAGGTGTGATGCAGCACGTTGTGCTTGAGGCGCCAGAGGTACGAGCTCGCGCCCAGCAGGTCGATGGTGAAGGACATGGCCCGATTCACCCTCGGGCTCGAGGATGCGCCGCCGTGATTCGCGTCGTGCATGACGGAGAACCCGATGCCTGCCATGGCGAGGCCGACGGAGACGCTGAGGAGAGCGGCCTCCCAGGCGCTGAGGTGAACGAACATCAAGAGCGCCCAGGAGGCGGCGAGCCAGGCGATCATGAGGGCGCTCTTCGCGCCCATCGCCCAACCGCCGTGTCGCGAGCGCGCGGCGCCTTCGAAGTGCTCCTCCACCCGACGCTTCAAGTCGAGGTGGAAGGCGCTGCGCGCAGGAAAACGAACCCGTTGCAAGTCGGTCGGCATCTGCCCCAGAAAGAAAGGCCCGTCGCCCGAGATGTCGGGCGTCAGCAACGTTAGCTGCCACCGGTCACGGGGATGTCACGGCGCTGCCTCTCCGGCGAGAAACAATTCGGGGATAGGGACGAGCGCGCGAGATGTGCGCGCCCTACACTCCATGGACTACCCGCGTCTCTTTACTTTAGTTCGCCGTCGGCGAGCGTCTCGCGGGGTCAGACGAGCTTTCCTCTACGGGCGATGCCTCCATCCCGGAGGAGACGTTCATGATCAACGACCTCATCCAAGCCGCCGCGGATTTTGGAAACTTCAAGACGTTGACGGCGGCCCTGACGACCGCCGACCTGATCTCGACCCTGAAGGGCGCCGGGCCATACACCGTGTTCGCGCCCACCGATGCGGCGTTCGCCAAGCTTCCCAAGACCACGGTCGACTCCCTGCTGGCGGACACGGAGAAGTTGAAGGGCGTGCTCCTCTTCCATGTGCTTCCCGGGACCGTCTCTGCGCACGAGGTCGGCTTGATGCGCGACGGAGACAGGGTGAAGACCGTCTCCGGCAAGGAGTTCACGCTGGGCCTCAAGGGAGAGGCCATCACGGTGAATGGGGCCAACGTGACGACCAGGGACATCCAGGCGAGGAACGGCGTCATCCACGCCATCGACAAAGTGATCATGCCGAGCTGAGGTTCCCGGCGAGCGGTCGCTCGCAAGCTTCGCCTCGGCCGCCGCGAATGGCGAGCTTTCCGTCGGAGGAGAACGTACATTGCTCTACCCGTCACGCTTCGTCGGCTGGCCCTTGCCAAACTCGCTGGAGTGCCTCGGAGCGACACCAAGTCGCAATGGGAGCGCCATGCGCGCCGCAAGAATCGTGAAGCAACGCGGTCTGTGGAGACTCGGAAGAACTCCGGTCGCTGAGGTGATTCAGTCAGCGCAGCCCGTGCGCGATCTTCGCGCCGATCCGGCGCGCAATGCGGGCCCACCAGACGAAGCGGGGCTCACCTTTTGCGGACGAATTGCGCGATGCAGCCACCGCCCGCTGGCGCAGGCTCGCGTCTGTCTCGCCCCAGAGAGGCCGTATCCCGTACAGCAGCGCGACCTTCGTCAGCGAATTGCGCGGCACCTGCCCGGCGGGCTTGCGCCAGGTCAAGATGAAGATGAGGAGCACGAGGCAGGCCAGCGGCGGAAGCCATTCAGTCATGACCGCTCCCTGTGCCCGCGCCCCAGCCGCCGCTCGCGGTTGCGGACCAGCAGTCGCTCGAGCAAATGGCGTGCGCCACCGAGAAGCGTCGCCAGCACGCTGCGCAACCACGAGAGCGGCGCGGCCCCGGCGAGCTGGCCCTGCTCGACTGGGCGGGCGAGCGCGAAGTGCTCGCGCATCCAGCGTACGCCCTGAGCCGCGGCGCCCGCGTCGTCGGCCTCGACGAGCGCATCCATGGTGATGAGCGAGAGGGGCTCGAGGTTGAAGCTGCCGACCAGCAGCTTGCGCCCGTCGATCACGGCGGCCTTGGCGTGCAGCACGGAGCGATTCCATTCCCGGATGCGCACGCCGCCCGCGAGGAGCGGCGCGTAGACGTAGCGCATGGCGAGCCTGGCCAACGGCACGTCGCTGTGCGCCGGCAGGAGCACCTCGACTTCGACGCCGCGCTGGACCGCGTCGATGAGGGCGCGCAGCACTGGGCGGTTGGGAAGGAAATATCCCTGCGCAAGCTGGATGGAGGTGCGCGCCCCGCGGAACGCCCGGAGGTAGCGGCGTCGCAGCCGCCAGCCGCCGCCGCGATTGGCGAGGTGGATGCGGATGGCCCCCTGCGGCTCTCGAACCCTCTCATGGCGCAGCTCGCGCGCGAGCCGGGTGCAGGCGACGCCCCGGATCTCGACGGCAAGGTCGGCCCAGCCGACGTCGCCACCGTCGACGCCGTACTCGTCGCCCACGTTGATGCCGCCCACGAACGCGACGCGATCGTCGACGAGGAGGAGCTTGCGATGATTGCGCGCCAGCGCGCGGAGCAGGAACCACCAGCGCCAGGCGTGGATGCTGACCGCGCAGCCGGCGGCGACCAGCTTCGCTTTGATCTCGCGCGCGTCTTTCGACGAGCCCCATCCGTCGAGCGATACGCGCACGGCAACGCCGCGGGCCGCGGCGGCTGACAGCGCCGCGACGAAGCGCCGGCCGGTCGCGTCGAGGCGGAAGAGATACATCTCCAGCTGCACGCTCTCCCGCGCCTGGTCGATGGCCAGGACCATGCGGGGAAATGCCTCGACGCCGCCGTTGAGCAGCGTCAGGTCCTGCGCCATCTGCGTCAGGTCCTGCGCGGTCTGCATCGCGCGGCTCACCCCTCCGCCGGGTCGACGGCACAGAGGCGGTACGCGAGTGCGTCGGCGCCGTTTCGGGCGCTCGAGACCAGACACTCCTCTCCGCGGGCGCGCCAGGACAGCGGTCTCGGATGGGCCGGATTGAGGAGGCTGGTTCCCCCGGTCGAGAGATAGTGAGCGCGCGACGCCACGCAAGCGCTGCGATCGAAGTCGGCGGGAACGTCGAGCGTCATTGTGTTGCTGGCGCGATTGGTGACTCTTCCATTTACCAGATCGACGATCGGTATGGTCCGGCGGTGCATGGCGCCTCCATCAGGCGCCTTTTGTCCCGCGGGAGCGCGAGATTGGTGAAAGCGTCTCAAGATTGTATATCGCGGCCACGTGCTCGACGCCCGTTCCGATTCGCGCGCTCTGTCGATAGTCGGACGGCCAGGCGCCGGTTGACGAGCCCTTCACGGTGGTTACGTTAGCTCCGCTGGAGGTTGTGGCTCGCTCGATGACCTCCCCGGCCCCGATCCAGGTGCCCGTTCAGCGGGAGGTTTGTGATGAACACGACCCAGTATGATCCATTTCGCGAATTGTTGCAGCTACGGCACCAGCTCTTCCATCAGCACTACGAGCAGCCCTACGCCCGCGGCGAAGAAACCCAGGACACAAGCGGCGCCTGGTCGCCGCTCGTCGACGTCTTCGAGGACAGCGAGGGCATCACGCTGAAGGTCGAGCTGCCTGAAGTCGATGCCAACGACGTCGATATCCAGCTCGAGGGCAACGCGCTGACTTTGCGCGGCGAGCGCAAGCTCGAGAACGCCGACAAGCGAGAGAGCTATCACCGCATCGAGCGGTACCACGGCACCTTCAGCCGCCGCTTCACGCTCCCCACCACGGTGGAGGGTGGAAACGTCACCGCGCAGAGCCGCGACGGCGTGCTGCGCATCTTCCTTCCCAAGAAGGCCGAGACGAAGCCGCGCCAGATCAAGGTGCAGACCGGCTCGCCGAGCCTCGGCGTGCAGGGGAAGCAGAAGCAATGACATCGCCGGCCCTCAGCCGAGGGCAGCGGTACGATGATGGCGGGGCCCTGCGGGGCCCCGCTTGCGCACGCTGAACTGACACGAAGCCAAGCGACCGCCACCGTCGCGCTCTTCGAACTGCAAGCCACCGTTGGCGTTTGACTCCACCGAGTTGGTGTAGACGACGTCGATGACTTCGACGCCGGCGGCCAAGGCCGCGGACCGGATCTCCGCTTCCGGGATCACGTTCATTTCGATATGCAGCGCCGGTATGGGCAAGCGCGCCATCTGCGCCATTCGCCGCAGCAACGCGCGTGCAAACCGACGGGCAGCCGCGTACGGTCGAGCGTCGGCACCTGGAAAACGATCAGACCGCCCGGTTTGGCGAGGCGAAAAAACTCGCGCACGTAACCGAGCGACTCGGGATAGGGAATATGCTGCAGAACGATGCTGCTATAGATGAACGATTAGCTCGCATCGGCGAACATGCTCAGGTCACGATCCCGGTTGAGGAAGAATGACATTCTGCCGGGCACGCTCTGGTTCAGCTCGCGGGCCTGCGCCACCATGTTCTGCGACACGTCGACGCCGTGCACTTCGTCCATCCGCGCGGCCAACGCGCGCGTCAATCGGCCAACCCCGCAACCGAAGTCGAGCGCCAGCATTCGATCGGGCGGCGCGATTCCTTTTTTCTCCAGATATGCGAAGACGCGTTCGACTTCTTCTTTTCCGGTGGAAAAGAAATCATCGATGTTCCAATGTCCCCCTTGCTTCGCCGGGTCGCTCAAGATGGCCCACAAAGGGTCATGCCGAGCCAGCCACTCCCAACTCGCACGGTTGGATTCGAAGCTCATCCGCTCGAGGTTTAGCACATCATGAAGGTCATTCTTTTTGGTGCAACGGGCATGGTGGGTCGGGGCGCGCTGCGCGAGTGTCTGCTCGATCCCGACGTCCAGGGCGTGCTGACGGTGGGACGCAGCGCGACGGGGCAGTTGCACGCGAAGCTGCGCGAGATCGTTCATGCGAATCTGCTCGATCTGTCGCCCATCGAGGACAAACTCTCCGGCCATGACGCTTGCTTCTTCTGTCTCGGCGTCTCCTCAGCGGGCATGACGGAAGACGCGTACTCGCGGGTAACCTACGACATCACCATGGCGGTGGCGCAGACCCTGGTCCGCCGCAATTCGGGCATGACGTTCATCTTCGTCTCGGCGACGGGCACCGACAGCACCGAGCGCGGACGCACGATGTGGGCCCGCGTCAAGGGCAAGACGGAGAACGCGCTGCTCCGGCTGCCCTTCAAGGCCGCGTACATGTTCCGGCCGGCGTTCATCCAGCCTCTGCATGGGATCACTTCGAGGACCCGGATGTACAGAGTGCTCTACGCGGCGTTCCGCCCGCTCTGGTGGCTGTTGAAAGCGCTCCGTCCCAAGTACTTCACCACCACCGAGCAGGTGGGCCGCGCGATGCTCAAGGTGGCGAAGCAGGGAGCGCCGAAGCCCGTGCTCGAGAGCGAGGACATCCGCGCCTTGGGGGCCTGATCACGCCGGTCAGTTGGCACGCGGCGGAGGCTCGACCAGAGAGGTCAAATGGCCCATCGAGCGACATCGCGGTAGAGTCTGCCGCCACGCCGGAGGGAATGCGTGTCGATGAGAGCCTGGGCGATCTCCGCTGCCATCGCCTGCGCGTCGACAAGCGGTTGTTCGTGGGCCTTCATGACCAGGCCGCCGGAGGTCGTCTCGGCGCCCGACCATCCCCTCGACTGCACCACCAGCCGGGTCGCGCCCGTCCTCGACACGATTTGCGTCGGTTCTTTCATCGTCGAGGGCTTCTTGCTCGCTACCGCTCAGGACTGCGCCTTGGCTGGGGGCCAGAGTTGCTTCAGCGCGGGCGCGAAGACGGGTGGCCTGGTGCTCTTGGCCGGATTTGGCCTGCTCTGCGGCCTCTCGGCCTCATCGGGATACCATTCCGCCGCGAGGTGCGAACAAAAGAAGGAGCTCAACGCGCTGTGCATGACGGGCGATCAGGCGGCGTGCCGGCGCCTCCGGCCAGACTGGGTTCCAGCCCCGTGAGAGGCGTCAGCGGCTCTTGCCGTCGAAGTGGGCGACCTCGAGCGCGGCCAGGTCGACGCCGTCGAGGCAGCGGATGTTGATGGAGCGCATTTCTACGCCGTCGGGGCCGGTGCCGGTCGCAAAGGAATGCACGCCGCACACCTTGCAGAACAGATGGTGAAGGTGGTGCTTGCCGAATTGGTAATCGGTGAGGGCGTCGGCGCCGCTGGTCAGCGTGAAGCGGGACGCGGGTGTAAAGGCCCGCAGCGCGCCCACCCGCCCGCAGATGGAGCAGTTGCAATCGATGACCTTGCCGAGAGCCATCGTCGCCTTGTAGCGGACCTTTCCACAGTGGCACCCGCCGGTATAGTCCTTTACCTCGCTCATCGATCCTCCTCCGAAACCCCGCTCAGTCGCGGGACACGTCGACTGCCGCCTCGAACTCCGCCTGACCGCCGGAGAAACCGAACAGGTCGACGGCGGCGTCCGGCAGGACCAGCGCGCCCGACGTGAGCGTGTTGAGCCCGTCCCACCCGTCGTGTATCCAGACGGTGCCCGCCGGGACGCGGTCGGTGACCAAGGCTTTGGCCCGCATTTCGCCGCGCGCATTGAAGACGCGGATGTCGTCGCCGTCACCGAGTCCGCGGCCCGCGGCGTCGGCGGGTGAGATCCAGAGGCGCGGCTCGGGATCGGCGGCAGCGAGCGACGGCAGCGCGCGGCCGTGATCGTAGAAGCCGTGGAAGTGCGTGAGCGTGCGGCCGGTGCGCAGCGCGAGCGGATACGACGAAGGCGCCGCGGTCTCGAACACCGGCAAGGCGGGAAGCCCGAAGCTCGCCGCCCGCTCGGAAACGAACTCCACCTTTCGCGAGGGCGTGTCGAACGCCAGATCGGGATAGGCGACGTGAGAGACGCGCAGCGCGCGGATGCCCCCTTCGGCGGCGAGCGCGGCGGCCGTGGCGTGCCCGGTGGCCGGATGGTCGAGGATGGCGTCGAGCGGCCCGGCCTCGTCGGCCCAGGGAAAGAAATCGGACACGTCGAGGCGGCGGGCAAGCTCGCGTAGCACCCACGCCGGCGGCCGCGCCTCGCCGGGCGGCTCGAGAATTTTCGGCATCAGGTAGAGATGCGTGTTGGTGCTCTTGCAGCCGTTGTCCTCGAGCCACGACGTCGACGGCAGGACGAGATCGGCATGGCGGCGCGCCGTGTCGTGCATGAAGAGGTCGTAGGTGGCGAGGAGATCGAGCCGCCCGAGCGCGGCGCCGACCCGGCCCGCGTCGGCGAAAGACGACACCATGTCGGTGCCGAACAAGAGCAAGACGCGCACGCGGCCGCCCTCGAGCGCTTCGGTGATACGCGGCATCTGGTTGGGCACGTAGTCGCCGGGCGGCCGCCGTTCGCGCGCCGCGATGCTGGCGAGACCCTGCCCGTGCGACGCCGCGCCATGCCGCGGACCGAGACCGCCGCCCGGGATGCCGAGGTTCCCGGTGAGCGCCGGCAGACACGCGACGGCGCGGGCGCCCTGCCAGCCGTGCGCGCCTTTGTACATGGAGCTGCCGCCGAGGAGGATCATCGCCGGTTTGGTGGTGGCGTAGCGGCGCGCGAGGGCGACGATGCGCTCGACCTCCACGCCCGTGGTCGCGGCGGCCCAGGCCACGTCGTACTTGGCGACGTGCGCGGCGAGCGCGTCGAAACCGACGGTGTGACGCGCGATGAACGCGGCGTCGCAGCGCTGCTCCGCAACCAGGACGTGCATCATGCCGAGCGCGAGCGCGGCGTCCGTCCCCGGCCGGATGAGTAGCGTCTCGTCCGATTGCCCCGCGGCCTCGGTGCGGCGCACGTCGATGGTGACGACGTGCGCGCCGCGCCGTCGAGCCGCCGCCAGATGGCGACCGGTGTTGGGCTGACTGGCGAGATTTGCGCCCCAAAGGACGACGAGCGCGGCGTGCGCGCCCATGTCCTCCTTGGTGTTTGCCTCGAGCACGCCGGTGAGGCCCAGACCAAAAGCGCCGAGGCCCCAGCAGATCATGATCGGGTCCCACCACTGACAGCCGTACAGATTGGCAAAGCGGCGCAGCAGCTGGGAGGAAAGGCGCGTGCCGTAGTTGTTGGCGAAGAATCCGTGGCCCGACCACGTGCCGACGGCGGCCGGCCCCGCGGCGCGCGCCCGCTCGGCGATCAGGTCGAGCGCATCGTCCCATGTCGTGCGCTGCCATGCGCCGCTTCGCGCCGCGCGGCGCATCGGATGGAGGAGCCGCTGCGGGTTGTCGATGATCTCGCGCGCGGCGTGACCGCGGATGCAGAGAAAGCCGCGGCTGTCCGGATTGTCGGGGTCGCCGCGGACGCCGGCGACGCGTCCGTCCTCGAGGTCAATCAGCATTCCGCAGAGCGTCGGATGGCAGTTCATCGGACACATCGTGCGGACCGTGCGCAGGGCAGCCATCACACCGGAGAATACCGGATCGCCGGTGGGTCAGGCGCGCGACTGCTGCCGTGCGGCCAGCGCCGATGCGTTTGCGGTCCGCGCCTGGCCCACGCGCAGCGCCGCGACGACCGCCAGGGCCTGGAAGAACGCCACGCCGTAGAGCACGGCCGGGAACATTCCCCGGTCCATGAAACGGCCGAAGAGGATGGGCGCGATGGCCAGCCCCACGTCGAGGCCGGAGTAGACGAACCCGTAGATGCGGCCGAAGGAGCGCTGCCCGAATCGTTGCATCGCTGCCTTGCGCACGAGCAGGTCGCGCGAGGGCGTCGCCGTGCCGGTGCAAAAACCGACCAGAGCCATGAGGGGAGCGACGGCGGCGTGCGGGATGCCCCCTGTCGCGAGGACCAACGCCAACAGCGCGGCCGTGATCAGCAACACCGCCACCACCCGCTCGTGCGCCTGGAATCGCGTGGCGAGGAACCCGCCGGCCGCGATCCCGGCGGCTCCTCCGAGCAGGTAGAGGGTGAGCGCCGACGCCGCCGCGGTGAGCGGCAGGCCATAGACGTGATTCAGCACCGACGGGGCGAAGTTCTGCAGCGCGCCCAAGCCCATGGTCGAGGCGAGGAAGAAGAAGAAGCACATCCAGACGGCACTCACGCCCAGGAAGGCGAAGCGCGAGTCTCGAGGCAAGACGTCCGCCGTCTCGCGTCCGTGGGCCGGCGAGGGCGCGGCGAGGATCGCGCGCAGCAGCACCAGGGACAAAAGCGCCACCAGGGCCAGGCCTGCAGCGGCCAACGCGGCGGTGCGCCAGCCGGCGAGAGCAGCGAGGCCGGCCATGAATACGGGCGCGGCAGCCCAGCCCACGTTGCCGGCCAGGCCGTGCGCCGAGAACGCGTGGCCTAGCCGGGCGGGCGAGACGCTGCGGTTGAGCACGGTGAAGTCGGCGGGGTGGAAGACGGCGTTTCCCGCTCCGGCCAGGACCGCCGAGAACAAGAGCGTGGAGTACCCCTGCGCCAGGGAGAGGACGACGGCGGAAAGCGCGAAAAGCGCGAGCCCCGTCCAGAGCGTGCGCCGCGCTCCGTACCGATCCACCACGAACCCCGCCACCGCCTGCCCGATGCCGGAGACGACGAAAAAGACGGTGGTGAGCGTTCCCGCGCTGGTAAAGCTCAGGTCGAACTCGGCCATGAGCCAGGGGAAGAGCGAGGGGATGACGAGGTGGAAGAAATGCGAGGTGGCGTGCGCGAAGCCGACGAGCGACATCACCCGGAGATCGCCAGCGCGCGTCGTCGCTGCGGAAGCTTCCATGCCGAGGGGCAGTCTACCCGACGCGCACGGGTTTTTGCGGCCGCTCGTCGACCGAGAGTTGGAAGATGTCCGGGCGCGAGTAGTGCCCCGCCACGTCGAAGTCGTACTTGCCGCGCGTGATCTCGTCGAGGTCGAGCTCGGCGCAGAGGATCGCTTCTTCCTCGAAGACGGGGCCCGCCAGCACCTTGCCGCCCGGATCGATGATGCAGCTGCCTCCGCGCATGAGCAGCGTCTGGGGCGACTCGCCCAGCGCATTGGGGATGTCCAAAGGCATGTCCGAGCGCCGCAGGACCTGGCAGGCGCTGAGCACGAAGCAGCGGCCCTCGAGCGCGACGTGGCGCATGGTCGGCAACCAGGTTTCGCGATCGTCGGCGGTCGGCGCGCAATAGAGCTGCACTCCCTTCGAGTACATCGCCATGCGCAGCATCGGCATGTAGTTCTCCCAGCAGATGACCGCCCCCATCCGTCCCAGCCGCGTGTCGAACACCGAGAGCGTTGAGCCGTCGCCGAAGCCCCAGACCAGGCGCTCCGCTGCGGTCGGCATCAGCTTGCGGTGCTTGCCGAGAAAGCTGCCGTCATCGGCGAAGAAGAGGACGGTGCAGTACAGCGTGCCGCCCTCGCGCTCGATCACACCCACCACCAGGTGAAGGCGATGCTCTCGCGCCATCTTCGCCATGCGGTCCACGTCGGGTCCGGGCACCTCGACGGCGCTCTCGAAGTAGCGGCGGAAATGGTCGCGGCCTTCGCGCGTGCGCCTGCCCACCACCGCGCCGAAGTCCAGGCCTTTGGGATAGGCGGAAACGAATGCCTCGGGGAAGACGGCCAGCTCCGCGCCCTGCCGCGCTGCCTTCTCGACGAGGGCGGCCAGCTTGTCCAGCGTTCGCGCGCGATCGAATGCGGCCGGCGCCGCCTGCACCACCGCCGCCCGAATGATCATGACGCCACCATAGGCTTGGATTGACCCGCTTTGCCATTGCGGGCGGCTGTTCGATCCGGCGCCTCCGGCGCTTCCACGAGGGGGAGCCTCGCTCGATTGGCGACTGGACCCCCCAACTGCACCATTCACCAGCCGGTGAGCGATTCTTCGAACAAGCGAGCGAGGTCCGACGCTTCCACTGGCCGAGGCGACAGTCTGGTCACGCGGGCCTGCGGCAGCGTGCCCTCGACGAGGGCCGGGATGTCGCTCTTGCCATAGCCGACCGCACGCAGGCCGTTGGGGACTTTCAGCCGCTGCATGATCGCGACCAGCCGGTCCGAGAGGATCTTGCCCGCGTCTTGCGGCTTGGCGCGCGACACGTCGGCCCCGAGGATTCCGGCCGCGACGAGGTGTCGATCCGGACACGCCTCGGCCGTGAAGCGGAATACCGCGGGCGCGTTGAGGATGACGGACATTCCGTGGGGCACGATGGGATGATCGCCAGGGAAACCCTCGGGCCGGAAGTCCCGCACCATTCCGGAGACCGGATAGGACATCCCGTGTGGAAGATGCACTCCTGCGTTGCCGAATCCGACTCCGGCATAGGAGGCCGCAAGTTGCATCTTCTCGCGCGCCTCGTCGTCGTCCGGATCTTCGACGGCCCGGACGAAATACTTCGAGACCCAGCGCAGAGCTTCGAGCGACCAGACGTCGCTGATCGGGTTCGAGCCCTGGTAGGCCGGGCGGAGCACGGGTCGCTCCGGCCGGGGCCGGCGGTGGAACGGCAAGGCGGTGTACGACTCGATGGCGTGGCTGAGGACGTCGAATCCGCTCGCGGCGGCCACCTGCGTCGGCATGCTCCGGGTGTTCTCGGGGTCGAGGATCCCGAGCAGCGGCTTCAACCTTCGATGGGCGATGCCGGTCTTGGCGTGGAGCGGCGTGTAATCGAAGATGGCGACGCCGGTGGTCTCGCTCCCCGTTCCGGCGGTGGTCGGCACCGCGATGAGCGGCTTGATCGGCCCCGGAACGGGCCGGCCCTTGCCGATGGGCGCGTTGACGTAGTCGAGAAAATCCGCCGGATACGTGGAGTAGAGATCGGCGGCCTTCGCGGTGTCGATGGTCGATCCGCCCCCGACGGCGACGAAGGCGTCGAAGCCGCCTTGCGTGGCGAAATCGATCGCTTCGCGAAAGGAGACGTCGGTGGGCTCGACCCGCACGCGGTCGAAGAGAGCAAAGGAAATCCCGCTGTCGCGGAGGCTTTCCAGGACGTTGGCGACGGGCGCGAGCTTGGCGAGATTCGGGTCCGTCAGCACCATCGCGCGCTGCGCCTTCATTTCGGCGAGATCCATGCCGATCTCGCGCGTGACGCCGCGGCCAACACGGATGCTGGAGGAAGCGAGCTCGTACGCGTATTCGAGGGCCATGGTTTCCCCTCAGGCAGGCTGGGGCGCGGCGCCGGCGCGCCATCCCAGCCAGATGACCGCAAGGCTCATGACGGAGAGAACGACTGCAATGCTGATTCGCGACAGCGCGGCGAAGAGGGTGAGCGTGCCGCTGGAAAGGCCGGTGAAAACGAGTCCAACCACCGGCAGGACGGGGACGCCGCATCCGGCCAGCGTGCAGGGGCCGGTGGTGAGACCGAACACGCTGGTCAATGCGCCCGCGAAGCCGGCTGGGCGGGCAGCCTTGAAGCCGACCCCGCACGCCTCGCCCTGGCGCCGCCGGTAGGACCAGAGCGCGAAGAATGCACCGAATACCAGCGAGGTGAGGAGGATGCGCACGAGCGTCGGGACGTCGACGATGAACCCCCAATCGACCTCGCCCCCGTTGTTCGCGCTCACCCAGGCGATGGCCATGTTGGAGAGGAACGACAGCTTCTTCGAGAGGGCCACGTCCGAGGCGAGGTAATCGGGCAGTCGCGAGAGCCAGGGGTTGAAGGTGAAGAAGTCCATGGGCCTGCGGGCGAGAGAGAGGATGACGACGGGCGCCGCCAGGTTGAAGATGGCAACCGCCGCCGTCACGCCCCAGACGATTTTCGCCCGCGACCGAAGAGCGGCGGCGATTCCGCGGAGCGTCTGTGCGATGGCTGTCAGTGCCCTGTGAAGCATTCCGCGCCGTCCTTTGCAGGTCGCGCAGGATACGTGACGACCGGCACGATCGACAACCGGCAACGTTGACTTCCGCTTGCGCCCTATGTTAGCGCCCCTATCCGACTCCAGTTGCAGATCCAGCGCACGAGGAGGCCCCAAATGTCAGGTCGACCGACGCGGCGGGATTTTCTCTCTCAGCTTGGTGTTACCGCTGCAGCTGCCATTGGAGGTTCGGCTGCGGGAGTCGGCGTTGCCGGTCTGGCTCACGCCCAAGAGAAACCCAAGGGCACCATCCCCGACAAGCCGTTCAAGATCGGCCACATGACCTTCTTCACCGGCGCGGGCGCGGTGCTGGGCGAGCCGATGTACAAGGGCAACGTACTCGCCGCGGAAGAGATCAACGCGCAGGGCGGGCTCCTCGGGAAGAGGAAGATTGAAATTCTCAAAGCGGATGAAGCCGCCGGCACCGACGCGAATACCAAAGAGGTGCGCCGCCTCAAGCTCTCCGAGAAGATCGACATGTTCATGGGGATCACCTCCAGCGGCAACACCCCCGCGCTGGGGCCCGTGGCCGAGGAGCTGAAGCTCCTCACCATCTTCGTCGATGGGTGCACCGACTTCCTCTTCGACAAGGCCGTTCCCAACCCGCGCTACATCTTCCGCATCACCAACATCCAGTCGGCCGACGGAGCGACGTGCGCGATCGGAGTGGCGCAGACGTGGCCCCAGATCAAGACGTACGCGCACATCCACCCCGACTACTCGTACGGCCGCAACTGCTTCGATCACTTCAGCATCGTCACCAAGAAGCTTTTGCCCAACGCGAAGAGCATCTCCGAGGCCTGGCCCAAGCTCTTCTCCACCGACTTCACGCCGCACATCACCAAGACGCTGGCGGTGAAGCCGGATCTGCTGGTGACGTCGCTGTGGGGCGGCGACTACATCGCCTTCTACAAGCAGGCGCTCCAGCACGGGCTCTTCGCCAAGATGAAGGTCGCCACCACGCTCGCGCTCGGCTCCGCGCCCCATTCCCTCGGGAAGGACCATCCTGAGGGCGTGCTCGGCGGCGTCCACTCCAACTACCACTTCACCTATCCGGCGGGGAACCGCTGGCCGGCCAACAAGACCTTCGTGGAGAAGTACAAGGCGAAGTGGAACGAGTACCCCAACTTCCAGGCCGAGGGCGCGTACACCGCCACGTACGCTCTCAAGACAGCCATCGAGAAGGCCAACAAGCTGATGGGCGGCTGGCCGGACGACGACGCGATCATCGGCCAGCTCGAGGGGATGATGATCGCCGGCCCCGGCGGCTACGTGTACATCCGGCCGGACAACCACCAGGGCTACAAGGACGCGATCACCGGCTTCACCAAGAACGTGCCGGAGTATCCGTTCCCCATCCTCGATCCGGACCGGATCATCACCATCCCCATCCGCAACATCACGGCGCCTCCCAACTGGCCGAAAGGCGAGCCGACCTCGACGTATACCTGGATCGATCAGACCTGGCCGCAGGTGAAGGCTACGTAACCAGAGCTCGCGGTTGGACATCCTCGTCATCCACCTCTTCAACGCGCTCCTCTACGCGTCGGTGCTCTTTCTCATCGCCGGCGGGCTGAGCCTCATTTACGGCGTGATGCGCATAGTGAACCTTGCGCACGGGAACCTCTTTGCGCTGGGCGCGTTCGTGACCGCCTCCGCGGTGGGACAGTGGTTCGCCGGGTCGACTTCCGCGTTTCTCTATCTGCTCCTGCCCACCGGGGCGCTGGCAGCGGCCGCTCTCGGGGCGGTGCTGGAGCCGACGCTGCTCCGGCCTTTCTACCGGCGGCCCGAGGAGTACCAGCTCCTGGTCACCTTCGGCCTCCTGATGATCCTCGAGGACGTGATGCGCTTCATCTGGGGTCCTTACCCCCTCTCGGCGACCACCCTCTTCGAGCAGATGGGCAGCGCCAAGATCGGCGAGTTCATCTACCCGCGGTACAACCTCCTGGTGATCGCCATCGGGGCTTTCGCAGCCCTCTTCCTCTGGGCGTTCATCTACCGGACCAAGTTCGGAGTGGTGCTCCGGGCCACCTCGCAGGACATGCGCAGGGCCTCGGCCCTGGGGGTCAACGTCAATCTCGTCTACATCCAGGCCTTCACCATCGGCTGCTTCATGGCAGGGCTCGCCGGCGCCATCATCGTTCCCAGCCAGTCGGCGGTGCTGGGGATGGGTGTGGATGCGCTGGTCCTCTCCTTCATCGTGGTGGTGATCGGCGGCCTGGGCAGCCTGGAAGGCGCGCTGGCCGGAGCGCTCATCGTCGGGATCGTCCGGGAGATCGGCATCAGCGTGTTTCCGGAGATCGAACTGGCGGTGCTTTATCTGATCGCGGCCGTCGTCCTCCTGGTGCGCCCCGCGGGACTCTTCGGCCGTCCGACATGAGCACCGTCCCCACGGCGCTCGCGAAGCGCTCACCGCTCAAGATCATCGCCTGGGCGGTGCCGATCGCGGTCGCGCTGTTCGTCCTACCGCTCCTCATCGAGCCGTATCAGAGCATCCTCCTGGCTTACGGCCTGGCGATGGCCATCGCCGTCCTCGGTTTCAATCTTCTCCTCGGCTACACGGGGCTGCTCTCCTTCGGCCACTCGGCGTACTTCGGCGTCGGCGCGTACGCGGTGGCCTTCATGGTCAAGTACCTGCACGTCCAGTCGATGGAGCTGTTCCTCCTGGGAGCGATCGCCGCATCGATCCTGGTGACCGCGCTCTTCGGCTACGTCTGCGTGCGCTACACGAAAATCTTCTTCAGCATCCTCACGCTGGCGCTTTCCCAAGTGCTGTGGAGCCTGGCCTTCAAGTTCTTCTGGGTGACCGGCGGGACCGACGGCCTTCGCGTGCCGACGCCGAAGCTGCTCGGCGTCGTCACCGGCGAGAGCGAGGACAAGATCTACTTCCTCGCCCACGGCTACTACTATTACGTGCTGGCGGTCTTCATCCTCTGCGTGGCGCTGATGTGGCTCATCATCCACTCGCCCTTCGGCAAGGCGCTGCAGGCCATCCGCGACAACGAGACGCGCGCCCGCTTCATCGGCATCCGCATCCGCCGCTACCGGTTCGTCGCTTTCCTCGTCTCCGGCGTCTTCACCGGAATCGCCGGCGCGCTCTGGGTGCCGCTCAACGGCCTCACCACGCCGGACATCCTCTACTGGCCCTTTTCCGGCGAGATCGTCTTCATGGCGGTTCTGGGCGGCTTCCGCAACTTCACCGGGCCCATCGTCGGCGCCGTGGTCTTCAACTACCTGAAAACGTACGCGGTGGGCTTCACCGTCTACTGGCAGGCGTTCATGGGCGTGATCCTGGTGGTCCTGGTGATGGTCCTCCCCACCGGCCTGGTCGGCACCGCCAAGTTGCTCGGCGCTTACGCCAGAAGGCGGTTCGCCCGGTGAATCTCCTCGAGACGGTGAAGCTGACCAAGTATTTCGGCGACACCCACGCGGTGGACAAGGTCGATTTCACCATCGGCGAGGGCGAGGTCCTGGCGCTGATCGGTTCCAACGGCGCGGGAAAGACGAGCCTGGTGAACTTGATCAGCGGGCTCATCCAGCCTGACAGCGGACGGATCCTCTTCCGCGGCGAGGACGTCACCAACGAATCCGTCCACGGCCGCATCAAGGCCGGCATCGCGCGGAGCTTCCAGATCGTCAACCTCTTCGACGAGCTGACGCTGCTCGACAACGTGGCGCTCTCCATCTTCTCGCGCGAGGGGAAGACGCGCCGGCTCTTCTCGCTGGCCGATCACCAGCACGCGGTCTGGCAGGAGGCGCACGACATCCTCCGCCAGTTCGACCTGGAGTCGAAGGCGCCGGTGCTGGCCGGCGGAATCTCGCAGGGCGAGCGCAAGCTGCTCGATGTGGCCGTCGCCTACGCGCTCAAGCCGCAGCTCCTCTTTCTCGACGAGCCGACCAGCGGCGTCAGCACGCGCGAGAAAGCGCCCATCATGGACGTGGTCACCTCCATCGTGCGATCGCACAAGATCACGGCGGTGGTCATCGAGCACGACATGGACATCATCTTCAGATATTCGGACCGCATCGTGGTCATGCACCAGGGCGTCATCCTGGCCAGCGGCTCGCCGGACGAGATCCGCCGCAACGAGACGGTGAAAGACGCCGTCTTCGGGCCCAGCCATGCTTGAGATCGCGGGCATCAACACCTATCGGGGCCGGGCCCAGATCCTCCGCCAGGTGTCGCTCTCGGTCGGGGACAAGGAGGCGGTGGTGCTGGTCGGCCGCAACGGCGCGGGGAAGACGACCACCATCGACAGCATCATCGGGCTGCTCACCCTGCGCTCCGGCAAGATCACCTTCCAGGGCCAGGACATCAGCGGGATGCCGCCCTACCGGCGGGCGCGGCTGGGAATCGGCTACGCGCCGGAGGACGCGGGGCTGTTTCCGGACCTGACGGTGTCGGAGAACTTCCAGATCTGCCGCTGGCTGGCGCAGAAGTCTGGGCGCGCGGCGCAGGCGGCCGAGATCGACGAGCGGGTCTACGCGGTGTTCCCCGAGGTCCGGGAGCTGTCGCAGCGGCGCGGCCTCTACCTGAGCGGCGGCCAGAAGAAGATGGTCGCCATCGCCCGCGCGATGATGCTCTCCCCCTCCATCCTCCTGCTCGACGAGCCGTTCGAAGGCCTCGCTCCGGTGGTGGTCACCCGGCTCATCGACGCGGTACGGAAGATCAAGGAGATGAAGATCTCGCTCCTCATCGCCGAATCGAACCTGGCGAATGCCGGCAGGGTTGCCGACCGGCTCTACGCCATCGACCGCGGCGAGATCATCTATCAAGGAGATCCGCGCAAGGTCGTCGAGAACCAGGAAGTGATGAACACCATCCGCGGTTAGGGGGACACCATACGCAACTCGTGCCAACCCCGGACTTGGCATGGGGTTGCGTATGGTGTCCCCGGAACTTCAGAAGCGGCTGCCGAATCCCAATCTGTCGCCGTGGACGCTGACGTGAGGGCCGGACTCGGCGTCCATCACGCCGGAGAGTGCGCCGAGGAGGAGCCCCGCGCCGGCGCCGATGGCGATGTCGCTCCCCACGTGCGAGCTGTCGGCGGCGAATCCGATGGCGCCGCCGGCGACCACCCCCAACAGGCCGCCGAAGACGGCGTCGCGGACCATGATCGCCGTCGGCGAGGACCCGTACGAGCCGCTGACGTTCGAGCTTGAAGGGAGCCTCCGCCGGCGGCTCGGCCAGGCGCAGGGAGAGCCCCTCGCGCCGGGGCGAAACCTGCTCGGAGGCGTGCTAGTTTCGGGGAGGTGCGGCGCTCCCTGCTCTGGTTTGCCTCGCTGGCCGCGCTCATCGCGGCGTACACGCTGGTCGCGAGCCTCGTGTCGCGGCCCGACGTCGTTCCACCCACGCAGGACATCGCCGAGGCCTTTGGCGCTCTGGTGGGCCGCGGTTACCAGCCGCCCGCGAGCGAGGAGGAACATCATCATCACCATTCCAGCGATCAGGTGGAGATCCTCCAACAGCAGGGCGTGACACTGCAGGCTTCGCTCGCCGTCAGCACCGCCAGGGTCCTCTTCGGCCTCGCGGTGGGCCTGCCGCTCGGGATCCTCATGGGCCTCTTCATGGGGTGGAACCGGCGCGCCGACGACTACCTGCATCCGATCTACGTCCTGCTCCGCTCGGTCCCGCCGCTGGCGCTCATCACCTACGTGATGCTCTGGCTGGGACACAGCGAGGCGCACCGGCTCATCCCCATCGTCTACGCGGTCGCCGTCACCGCCGTGATTCCGACGTATCACGGCGTGCGCGACGTGGCGGGGAAGTACGTGGTGGCCGCCCGATCGCTGGGCGCGAGTGGACGGCTCCTGCTCACCAAGGTGGTCCTCCCGGCGGCGGCGCCGGCGGTGCTCGGCGGGCTCCGGTACTCGCTGGCCATCGCCTGGATGACCGCGGTCGGGGCAGAGATGCTGATGGCGGAGAACGGCATGGGCAATCTTCTCGTGGGCGGCGGCATGTGGTCGTCGCGGCTGCAAACGCGGTCCGATCCGGCGGTCATCATCGTGGGCATCCTGGCGCTGGCGGTCGCAGGCTGGGCGATGGACGCGGCGGCGAGGATCTTCAGCGCGCGGCTCACGCGTTGGGCCAGGTGATGCCAAAGGTCAAAGCGAGGCGGGCCGTCGTTGCCCTTCTGGCGGCCGCCGTGCTCTACGGGGTCGCCGCCGAGATCGGTCGTGGGCGGCTGCCGGATCGGATCTGGATGGGCGCGCATTACGTCGAGAACATCCAGCTCCTGCCGACGTGGCGCTCGCTGGCCGAGGAGGGAGCGTTCCTCGTCGAATCGGAGATCCTCGTCAGCAGCATCGCGGTGAGCACGAGAAGGGTCCTCATCGGGCTGGTCCTCGGCTCCCTCGTCGGGATCCTGCTGGGCCTTCTGACCGGATGGGCGACGCGCGTGGAATACCTGGCCGACCCCTGGGTGACGTTCTTCCGTTTCACGCCCGCGCTGGCGCTCTTGCCGCTCTACGTCGTCTGGTTCGGCTACGGCGAGACCTCGAAAGTCCTCCTCATCGCGACCAACGTGGCGGTGATCACGCTCTTGGGAGCGCACCAGGGAGTGCGCGGCGTGCCGCGGGTCTACCTCGACGCCGCCGCCTCGCTCGGCGCAGGCGGCTGGCTGCGGTTCCGGAAAATCGTCCTGCCCGCAGCCTTTCCTTCCATCTTCGCCAGCGTCCGCATCGCCGTCGGTCTTGCCTGGGTGACCATCGTGGTCGCCGAGTTGATCGACGCGAGGATGCCGAGCCTCGGCTACCTCCTGGCGCTGGCCGGAGCGTACCCGCGCGTGCCGACCATGCTGATCGGCATCGCGACGGTCGGCGCGTTGGTGCTCGTCTTCGACATGCTGGCGCTCCTGCTCCACGCCCGGGTCACACGCTGGATGAGACGGACCGCATGATGGCGAACGCCTCGCCGCCGCTCCTGGAAGCCACGGACGTGAGCTACACCTATTCCGGCCTGACCCCGACGCAGGCGCTGGAAGGCCTGAGCCTTGCGGTCAAGGACAACGAGTTCGTCGCCGTGCTCGGTCCGGTGGGGTGCGGAAAGACGACGCTGCTGCGCATCTTCGCCGGCTTTCTTCGCCCCAGCAAAGGGTCGGTGCGATGCGGCGACTCGAGCATCGACGGCCCGGGGTGGCAGAGGGGATACGTCCTCCAGGAAGAGGCCATCTTCCCCTGGATGACCGTGCGGGAGAACGTCGAGTTCGGACTTCTCGCCAAGGGCCTTGCGCCGCCGGCGCGGCGAGCCATCAGCGACGAGTTGCTCGCGCTGATCGGGCTCTCGGCGTTCGAGGCGACTTATCCAAAAGAATTGTCCGCGGGCATGTCGAAGATGGTGGAAGTGGCGCGGGTGCTCGCGACCGATCCTTCCATCCTGCTGCTCGACGAGCCATTTGGCGCCCTCGACGCCCAGACGCGCGCCCGGATGCAGGACGCGCTCGCCCGGCTGTGGGAGCAGCGCCGGAAGACCGTGCTGTTCGTGACGCACGACGCGGAGGAAGCTCTCTATCTCGCCGACCGGATCGTGGTCCTTTCGCAGCGTCCGGGGCGGGTCAAGGCGCAATTCGCGGTGGACATTCCCCGGCCGCGGTCGCTGGAGACCCGCTTCTCCCCGGGGTTCCTGGCGCTCAAACGTCAGGTCTGGGAGGCGACCGGGACTCTTTGACATCCGCTGGCGATGGACGCATCATCGCGCGCCCCACTGACGGAGGATTACCATGTCGCCTCCTCGTTCAATCTCTCGCCGCCGTTTGTTGCAATCTTCTCTTGCCCTGGCCGGTGCCAGCGCGCTGCCGCTGCACGCCGCCGCGCCCGACCTAAAGCTGAAAAAGCCGATCCGCATCGGATGCCAGTGCATCCTCTCCGGTCCGCTGGGCGGGTACGGTGAATTCATGCGCAAGGGCGCGACCCTCGCCATGGAGGAGATCAATGCCGGCGGAGGCATCGGCGGCAGCCCCGTCGAGCTGAATTTCCGCGACGAGGAATTGAAGGTCGACGTGGGCGTGAAGAACGCGCGCTACTTCGTTCAGGACTGGGGCGCGGACTTCCTCGTCGGCATCGACTCCAGCGCGGTGGCGCTGGCGGTGGGGGAGATCATGCCGACGCTCAACAAGGTCCTCATCGTCACCCACGGCGCCACCGAGAAGTTCAACGAGGACCTCGTCTTCAAGAAGCACATCCGCCAGTGCTTCCGCGTCTGCGTGCCCGTCTACCAGGACGGCATCGCCTCCGCGCTGGTCGCCAAGGACCTGCCGGTGAAGAGGTGGGCGACCATTTCTCCCGATTACGAATATGGCCACACTTCGTGGAAGATGTTCCGGGCCTATCTGAAGCAGTTCAAGCCCGAGGTGGAATTCGTCGGCGAGAGCTTCGCCAAGTTCGGCACCGTGGACTTCTCCAGCCACATCAGCAAGGTGATGGCGCTGAACCCGGAGGGGATCTTCTCCACCGAGTGGGGCGGCGAGGCCGTCACCATGGTCAAGCAGGCCAAGCTGTTCAAGGTCTTCGACCAGACCAAGGCCTTCATGCTCGGCATGGGTAGCGCCATGGACGTGCTGCAGGGGCTGGGGGCCGACTATCCCGACGGCGTCTGGGCGTCGGGCCGGTATTACTTCGGTTATCCGGATACTCCGCAGAACAAGCGATTCAATGAATCGTTCAAGAAGCGCTGGGATACCTATCCCAGCTATCCATCGGAGACCGCATATACGGCTCTTCATGCGCTCAAGAAGGCGGTCGAGAAAGCGAAGTCGGTGGACACCGAGAAGGTGATCGAGGCGCTCGAGGGCCTCGAGCTTTCGCGTCCTGCCGGCCCCTGCGTGATCCGCAAGGAGGACCACCAGGCCGTCTATGCGGTGCCTTGGGGACAGATCAAGCACGACCCCAAGTATCCGATGCCGACGCTGACCAACCTCAAGGTCTTCCCCACCGACCAGTACTATCGCAAGCCGCCTTTCCCGCCCGTCGAGGGATAGATGCTCTTCCAGGGCCTGGTGGGCCTGAGCGAGGCCATGTACCTGTGGCTCGTCGCGGCGGGCCTCTCGCTCATCTTCGGCGTGCTGCGGGTGCTCAACTTCGCGCACGGCAGCCTGTACATGCTGGGCGCCTACTTCGCCTGGATGGCATTCCGCATCAGCGGCAGCTTCTGGGTCGCGCTGCTCCTCGGGCCTCTGCTCGTCTGCGCGGTCGGCTGGGCGATGGAGTTCGGTTTCCTCAGGCGCGTCTACGGCGCGCCCGAGCCGTTCCAGCTGCTCCTGACCTTCGCCTTCGTGCTCATCTTCGACGACCTGGTGAAGCTCGTCTTCGGGCCGGTCTATCAATCGCCGCCCACGCCCGCGGCGCTGTCGGGCGCGGTGATCATCGGGCGCAACGTGCTGCCGACGTACCACCTCTTCATCCTCGCGGTGGGCGGGCTGGTCGGGCTCGGTCTCTGGCTCTTCCTCGAGAAGACGGGCGTCGGCCTGATCATCCGCGCCACCGCCGCGGACCGGGAGATGGCGCGCGCGCTCGGCGTGCGCTCGTCGCGGCTCTTCACCTGGGTCTTCGTCCTCGGCGCATGGCTGGCCGGCCTGGGCGGCGCGCTCTCCATGCCGGTGCGCGCCATCTCTCCGGGGATGGGCGAGTTCATCATCATCGAGGCGTTCGTCGTCGTCGTGCTGGGAGGCCTGGGCAGCCTGCGCGGCGCGTTCCTGGGAGCGGTGTTGATCGGACTCTTGCATGCGTACGGGCTGGTCTTCATGCCCGTCTTCGAGCTCGCGCTCGGCTACGTCGCCATGGCCGCGGTGCTGATCGTGCGCCCCTGGGGCCTCTTCGGCGTGCGCGAGGCGTGAATGTTGCGCTTGGCAGCTGGTGCGATCCTGACAATCGCGGTGCTCCTGGTTCCCCTCGTGGCGGGGCCGTTTCTGCAATACCTCGTGCTCAACATGCTGCTGCTCGCGCTTCTGGCGCTCTCCTTCAATCTGCTCTTCGGGATGACGGGGCTGCTTTCGTTTGGCCAGGGCGCGTTCTACGCGGGCGGCGCGTACGCGGCCGCGCTGCTCTTGCGCGCGGGGATGCCGCTCTTGCCCTCGATCGTGCTCGGCTCGCTCTTCGCCGCCGCGCTGGCGGGCATAATCGGCGCCTTCTGCGTGCGGCACACCCGGATCTACTTCTCCATGCTCACGCTCGCTTTCGGCATGCTGGTCTACGCCGTGGTGTGGAAATGGACCGACGTGACCGGCGGTGACGACGGCCTCATCGGCATTCCCCGCGGCGTGTTCTTCGCAAAACCCGAGCGCTACTACCTGCTCGCGGCCGTGCTGGTCCTCACCTCCGTGGCCGTGCTGCACCGGCTCTCCTCCTCGCCGCTGGGGCTCGCGCTGCGCGCCATCCGCGAGAACGCCGAGCGCGCCGAGTTCAGCGGCGTGGCGGTGCGGCAGACCATCTTCATCGCCTTCGTCACCGCGGGCTTCTTCGCCGGCCTTTCCGGCGCGCTGCTGGCGCCGCTGGAGCAGACGGTCTCGCCCTCCACCGCGCACTGGACCAAGTCGGCCGAGCCGGTCATGGCCACGCTCATCGGCGGCCCGCTCACGTTCGCCGGGCCGCTGGTGGGCGCGGTCGTCTACCTGGGGCTCAAGGAGATCATCGTCCGCTACACCGAGTACTGGCTGCTCGTCTTCGGTCTGGTGCTGCTGGCGATGGTGCTCGCGTTCCGCGGCGGGCTTCTGGGAGCTGCCATCGGGCTGTGGCGGCGGCGCCGATGACGGCGCTTCTGGAAGCGCGCGGGGTGCGCAAGTCATTCGCCGAGTTCAAGGCGATCGACGGCATCGACCTCGAGCTGTCCGGCGGAGGCGTGACCGCGATCATCGGGCCCAACGGCGCAGGCAAGACGACCTTCATCAACCTGCTCACCGGGAAGCTCACGCCCGACGCCGGCCGCATCGTCTTCGCGGGCGCCGACGTGACGCGCCTCTCCGCCAGCGCGCGGGTGCGCGCGGGGATGGCGCGCACCTTCCAGGTCACCAACGTCTTCCCGCTCCTCTCGGTCGAGCAGAACGTCGCGGTCCCGGTGCTGGCGCGTGCCGGCAAGTCGCTCGAACCGCATCGGCGCCTCGAGTCCATGCGGGAGGTGCGCGAGTCGGCGCGCGCGCTGCTCGCCAGCGTCGGGCTCGCCGATCGCGCGGGGCACCAGGCGGCGGTGCTCTCGCACGGCGACCGGCGGCTCCTCGAGATCGCGCTCGCGCTCGCCTCCCGGCCGCGCCTGTTGCTGCTCGACGAGCCGACCGCCGGCATGGGCTCGGGCGAGCGCGATCGCATGCTGGCGCAGATCCGCCAGCTGGCCGCGCAGGTGACGATCTTGCTGGTCGAGCACGACATGGAGGTCGTTTTCGGGCTGGCGTCCCGGATCGTCGTGCTGCACCAGGGCAAGGTGCTGGCTGACGGCGTGCCGCAGGCCATCCGCGATGACGCGCGAGTGCGCGAGATCTATCTCGGCGAGACGAGCGTGGCTCCCACCGCGTTGCCGGCGCCGGCCGCGGGCGGGCCGCTCCTGGAAGTCGAGCACCTCGATGCCGGCTACGGCGTGGCGCACGTGCTGCACGACGTGAGCTTCGGCGTGGCGCGCGGCGAGATCGTCGCCTTGCTCGGACGCAACGGCGTGGGCAAGACCACCACTTTGCGCAGCCTCGCCGGCCTGACGCGGCCCTGGCGCGGCAGCGCCGTCCGTCTGGCCGGGAAGCCGATCGCGGGCAAGGCGCCCGAGGCCGTCGCGGCGCTGGGCGTGAGCTACGTTCCCGACGACCGCCGTATCTTCCCCGACCTGACCGCCGCGGAGAACCTGCGCGTGCCGGTGCTCGCTCTGCGGCGGACGGGGACGCGGTGGACTCGCGAGCGGATCGGCGCCATCTTTCCCCCGCTCGCCGCGCTCTGGGACCGCAAGGGCCGGCACCTCTCGGGCGGCGAGCAGAAGATGCTGGCCATCGCGAGGGCGCTGATGACCGATCCGGTCCTGCTGCTGCTCGACGAGCCCTCCGAGGGCCTGGGCCCTCTCATCGTGCGCATCCTGGTCGACGCGCTGGCGCAGATCCGCGGCGAGGGTGTGACGGTCTTGCTCGCCGATCAAAATCTCATGTTCGCGCGCGCCATCGCCGATCGCGCGCTGGTGATGGACCGCGGCCGCCTGGTGCACGCGGCAAGCCGCGCCCAGCTTCTGGGTGATCAATCGACTTTGCAACGGCTGCTGGCCGTGTGAGGACGAGATGGACGAGATGAGCTTCGAGCCGCTCACGCCAACGGCCTTCCTGCGCCGCGCAGGGCGGGTGTTCGCTGACCGCCTGGCGGTGATCGACGGCGAGGTGAAGTTCACCTACGGCGAGCTGTGGTCGCGCGCGCAAAAGCTGGCGGGCGCGCTGCGCGAGTTGGGAGTGAAGGAGGGAGAGCGCGTCGCCGTGCTCTGCAGCAACTCGCACATCTTGCTCGAGGCGCACTACGGCGTGCCGCTCTCGGGCGCGGCGCTGCTGGCGCTCAACGTGCGCCTCTTGCCGGCCGATCTCGCCTGGATCGTCCAGCACGCCGGAGCGCGCCTCCTGCTGCACGACGAGCCGCTCGACGCCTGTGCTCGCGAGGTGGAGGGCAAATCCCCGGGCCTGCGCCGCATCGAAGCAAAGGATTACGAGAAGCTGATCGATCGCGCGCAACCGCTCGTCGTTCGCGTGAAGGACGAGCGCGCGCTGCTCGCGCTCAACTACACCAGCGGCACCACCGCGCGCCCCAAGGGCGTCATGTACCACCACCGCGGCGCTTTCTTGCAATCGCTGGCGGTGGCGCTGCAGATGAAGCTCGATTCCGACTCGCGCTACCTCTGGACGCTGCCGATGTTCCACTGCAACGGCTGGTGCTTCACCTGGGCCGTGACGGCGGCCGGCGGCACGCATCTCTGCCTGCGCGCCGTCGATGCGGGGCGCATCTGGAAACACCTGCGCGAATCGGGCGTGACCCACCTGTGCGGCGCCCCCACGGTGCTGACCATGTTGCTCTGGCATCCCGACGCGGCCCGCGGCCGCGCGGTGCGCTTCGGCACCGGCGGCGCCGCGCCCACTCCGACCATCCTCGCGCGCGCGGCTGAGCTGGGCATCGACGTGACGCACCTCTACGGGCTCACCGAGAGCTACGGGCCGGCGATGATCTGCGAGTGGCGCAGCGAGTGGAATGCCTTGCCCGTGGCCCAGCAGGCGCAGCTCAAGGCGCGGCAGGGCGTGGGGACGGTCGTCAGCGAAGAAGCACGGGTGGTCACGCCCGAGGGCAAAGACGTCGCGCCCGATGGCCTCGCCCTGGGCGAGATCGCCCTGCGCGGGAACAATCTGATGCTCGGCTACTACCGCGACGACGAGGCCACGCGCCGCGCCGCGCCCGACGGCTGGTTCCGCACCGGGGATCTGGGCGTGATGCATCCCGACGGATATGTCGAGCTGAAGGATCGCGCCAAGGACATCATCATCTCCGGCGGCGAGAACATCTCCTCGCTGGAAGTGGAGCGCGCGCTGGCTGCGCATCCCGCCGTGCTGGAGGCCGCGGTGGTGGCGGGCCCCGACCAGAAGTGGGGCGAAGTGCCGGTCGCTTTCGTCTCCCTGAAGCCGGGAGCGCAATTGTCGGAGAAGGGGCTCATCGAGCACGCGCGCTCGGTGCTGGCGCACTTCAAGGCGCCCAGGAGAATCGTCTTCGGCGAGTTGCCCAAGACCTCCACCGGCAAGGTGCAGAAGTTCCTGCTGCGCGAGACCGCCCGCGAGGTGATCGAGGGGAAGAAGCCATGATCGATTTCGACCTGGGTCCGGAGCTGACCGCGCTGCGGGAGCGCGTGCGCAAGTTCATCGAGGCGGAGGTGATCCCGCGCGAGCCGGAGACGCGGCACGCCGCCGCGCTGGAAAAAGTCCGCCGGGAGCTGCAGGCGAAAGCCAAGGCAGCCGGCCTCTTCCTTCCCACCCTCCCCCAGGCGCTGGGTGGGCTGGGCCTCTCCTGGCGCGAGATCGCGGTGGTGCTCGAGGAAGCGGGGCGCAGCCTCTTCGGCCCGCAGGCGCTCAACGCCGCCGCGCCCGACGAGGGCAACATGCACCTGCTCGCGCAGGTGGCCAGCGAAGCGCAGCGCGCCAGGTTTCTCATCCCGCTCGCCGCAGGCGAGATCCGCTCCTCCTTCTCCATGACCGAGCCGAGGCCGGGCGCCGGCTCCGATCCGAGCCTGTTGTCGGCGAAGGCGCTGCGGCGGCCGGGCGGCTGGCTCTTGAACGGGGAGAAGTGGTTCAGCACCGGCGCCGCGGGAGCGGCGTTCTTCATCGTGCTGGCGCGCGCCGAGGCGGGCGCGACCATGTTCCTCGTCGAGAAGAGCAATCCCGGCCTGCACCTCGCGCGCACCATCCCCACGCTCGACCGCGTCACGCCGGGAGGGCACGGGCAGATCGTCCTGGAGAATTGCGAAGTGGCCGACGACGCCGTGCTCGGCGAGCCGGGCAAGGGCTTCGACTACGCGCAGCTCCGCCTCGTTCCCGCGCGCCTCACGCACTGCATGCGCTGGCTGGGCGTCGCGGTGCGGTCGATGGAGATCGCGGCGGCGTATGCGCTCGAGCGCACCTCTTTCGGCAAGACGTTGGGCGAGCACCAGTCGGTGCAGAACATGATCGCCGACTCGCACATCGAGATGCACGCGGGCCGGCTGATGATCTGGAACGCGGCCTGGAAGCTGGACCGGGGCGAGCAGCCGCGCCACGAAGCCTCCATGGCCAAGGTCTTCGTGGCGGAGACGGTCGATCGGGTGATCGATCGCGCCGTGCAGATCTGCGGAGCGCTGGGCGTCTCGGAGGACACTCCGCTGGCGTCCTTCTATCGGGAGGCGCGGCCTTTCCGCATCTATGACGGCCCCAGCGAGGTGCACCGTTCCTCGATCGCGCGGAGGATGCTGCGGAGGGTGCGCGGTGCGTGAGGGGTGCCTGCGATGAGGCGGCGGATCTATCTCTTGCGCCACGCGGACGTGGCGTACGTGGGAAAGGACGGGCGCCTCGTGCGGCCCGACGAGGCAGCGCTGACGCCCGAGGGTGAAAAGCAGGCGGAGCGGTTGGCGGAGGTCCTGCGGCCGGTGCCGTTCGATCGCGCCATCACCAGCGGCCTCCCTCGCACGTTGGAGACTGTCCGCCGCATTCTCGCCGGGCGCGGACCGGCCATCGAGAGCTGGCCCGATCTTGCCGAGATCCGCGGCGGCAGGCTGCGCGACATCTCGCCGGAGGCGCTCAAAGCGGCGCTGCTGGGCGCGTTCCGCGCCGCGGCCCCCGAGTCGGCGCGTTTTTTGGGTGGCGAGAGCATCGGTGAGCTGTTCGACCGCGTGCTGCCCGCCATCCAGCGGCTGATCGACGCGCGCGACTGGGATTGCGCGCTTGCGGTGCTGCACGGCGGGGTGAACCGGGCGTGGCTGAGCTGGGCATTGACTGGCGCGCGCACCTTCCTGGGACACCTCGAGCAGGCGCCCGGGTGCATCAACGTGCTCGACGTCGCCGAGGGCTGGGTGGTGCGCAGCATCAACCTGCGCTTGTGGGATCCGCTCTCGCTCGACGGGCGCGAGACCACCATGGAGCGGCTGTACCAGGAGCTGAGAGGGATTCCCCGATGACGCCTTCATTCGGTCTGGCGACCCTTGCCGCGCTCGTCGCCCTCCCCCTTGGCGCCACCGCGCGCTTTCCCGGCGAGGTCCGCCTCGGCGGTACGCTGCCGCTCAGTGGTGCGGATGCGGCCACGGGCGCCAGCTTCCGCGAGGGATACGAACTCGCGGTGGAGCAGGCCAACCAGCGCGGCGGCGTGCAAGTCGGCGGAAAGCGCTTGCCGGTCAAGCTCATCCTGCGGGACGACGCGGGCGACAAGGCGGCTGGCGTCTCCGGCGCCGAGCGCCTCCTTGCCGATGACAGCGTGGACTTCCTGCTCGGCACCTTCAACAGCTCGATGGTCGAAGTGCAGAGCGTCGTTGCCGAGAAGCACGGCGTCCCGTACGTGGCCGGCGGGGCCTCCACTGCAGAGCTGTACGCGAGGAACCTGCGCTACCTCTTCGGGCTCCAGGCGCCGGTGAAGATGCTCGCGAGCGCGGAGATGGGCTGGATCGAGGAGCAGCAGAAGGCCGGACGGCTTCCCAGGCCGGCGCGCCTCGCGCTGATCGCGGAGGACACCGTGCACGGCCGGGAATTCCGCACCGGGGCGCTCAAGTCGGTCGAGCGCAGCCCGGGTTCCTGGAAGGTGGTGCTGGACGAGCAGTTCCCGCTCAACGCCAAGGACTTCCGCCCACTCATCTCCAGGGTCAAGGAGGCCGCGGCCGACGTCTTCCTCGCCGACGCGCACATGCCCGACTTCATCGCCCTGCACCGGCAGTACCTCGCCGCGAAATTGTGCCTCCGGGTAGTGAGCTACGGCGTGCGCGGGTCGGAGGCGGAGGCGGCGAAGGCGCTCGGCGCGGAGAACGTCGCGTACCTGCTCTCGGGCGTGTTTTGGAACGACCAGCTCGGATCGAAGGGCTTGAACCGCGAGTTCGTGGAGGGCTTCCGCAAGAGGTACGGGCACAGCCCGATGTTTTACAACGCGCTCGCCTACGAATCGGTGCGGGCGGTGCTCGCCGCGGTAGAGGCCGCGGGCAGCGTCGACCGCGAGAAGGTTCGCGCGGCGCTGGCCTCGTTGAAGATGGAGACCATCCTTCCCAGCGGGACGCTGAACTTCCCGGCGGACTACGGGCAGCAGGCGCATTACTCGTTCCTGGTGCTGCAGAACCAGCCCGACGGCAGCTCGCCGATCGTGTACCCCGACTACCTCGCCACCGCTCCGGGACAGTTGGACCCGAGGTGCGCGCGCGGGACCACGCGACCATGAATCCGCACCCGGATCTGGGACGCAACCCAAACCAAAACCAAAACGAGAAACCAGAACGAGAACGAGAACCGACTTTTAAAAGTACCCGTTTGCGATTGCGATTTGGATTGGGAGCAAGCCCGCGCCAACGCCTTCGGCGTCGTCACTGGGCTTGCAAGGTTTTCGATGAAGATCGTAGCTCGAAATCCGGTATGCTCGCCGCCGTATTACCGGAGGGTCGCGCATGGCGGCAGGGGAAGCACCGCTGACGCAGATCGGATTCGGCCGCACCGGCAGGCGCGACCGCTGGTGGGCGCAGCCGCTGCTCACCTTTCTCGTCCTCAGCTCGTTCGTCGTCTACACGACCTGGGCCGCATTCCAGGGCGAGCACTACGCGTTCGGCAACTATCTCTCGCCCTTCTACTCGCCCCTGCTGTTCGGCGACGCTCCCCACTCGTGGTTCGGGCCCAAGCCGGGCTGGTGGCCGGGCTGGCTCGTCTTCACGCCGGCGCTCCTCATCCTCTGGGCGCCCGGTGGATTCCGGCTGACTTGCTACTACTACCGCGGCGCGTACTACAAGGCATTCTGGGCCGACCCGCCCTCGTGCGCGGTGGGCGAGCCGCGCACGAGCTACCGCGGCGAGGCCTCGCTGCCGCTCATCCTCCAAAATGCGCACCGCTATTTCCTCTACTTCGCGCTTTTGTTCTTGCTCATCCTCGCCCACGACGTCTGGAAGGCGATGTGGTTCGACGGCCCTTCGGGGCGGACCTTCGGAATCGGCCTCGGCACGCTGGTCCTCGCCGCCAACGTCGTTCTCCTCGGAGGGTACGCGCTCGGCTGCCACTCGCTGCGCCACCTGGTGGGCGGAAAGCGCGACAGCCTCTCCAACTCCCCGGTGCGGCGAAAAACGTACGACTGCGTGAGCTGCCTCAACGGGCGCCACATGTCCTGGGCCTGGACCAGCCTCTTCGGCGTTGCCCTGGCCGATCTCTATGTTCGCCTCTGCTCGATGGGGGTGATCACCGACTGGAGAATCCTTTGACAGTCCAGGTCGAGACGCACGAGCACGACGTGTTGGTGATCGGCGCGGGCGGCGCCGGTCTGCGCGCTGCCATCGAAGCCTCGGCCGCGAAGGTCTCGGTGGGGCTGGTGTGCAAGTCGCTCTTGGGCAAGGCCCACACGGTGATGGCCGAGGGCGGCATCGCCGCCGCGCTGGCCAACGTCGACGAGCGCGACAGCTGGAAGGTCCATTTCGCCGACACCATGCGCGGGGGCCAGTACATCAACAACTGGCGCATGGCCGAGCTGCACGCAAAGGAGGCCCCCGCCCGCGTGCGCGAACTGGAAGAGTGGGGCGCTCTCTTCGACCGCACGAAGGACGGCCGCATCCTGCAGCGCAACTTCGGCGGACATCGCTATCCGCGGCTGGCCCACGTGGGCGACCGGACCGGCCTGGAGATGATCCGCACGCTTCAAGATCACGGCGTCCATCAGGGCATCGACGTGCACATGGAGTCCACCATCGTGACGTTGCTGAAAGACAGCGAGCGCGTCTGCGGCGCGTTCGGCTACGACCGCGAGAAGGGACTCCTCCACCTCTTCCGCGCGGGCGCCGTCGTTCTCGCCACCGGCGGAATCGGCAAGGCCTACAAGATCACCAGCAACAGCTGGGAGTACACGGGCGACGGCCACGCCCTCGCCTACGATGCGGGCGCCGAGCTGATGGACATGGAGTTCGTCCAGTTCCACCCCACCGGTATGGTCTGGCCGCCGAGCGTCCAGGGCATCCTCGTCACCGAAGGGGTGCGTGGCGAAGGCGGGGTGCTGCTCAACAAGGAGGGCCGGCGCTTCCTCTTCGACGACATCCCCGACAACTACAAGAACCAGACCGCCGCCGACGAAGAGGAAGGCTGGCGCTACACGCAGGGCGACAAGAGCGCGCGCCGCCCGCCTGAGCTGCTCACCCGCGATCATGTCGCTCGCTGCATCATGCGAGAGATCCGCGCCGGGCGCGGCAGTCCCCACGGCGGCGTGTTTCTCGATATCAGCTGGATCAAGCGCAAGGTGGCCAACGCCGAGCAGGTCATCAAGAAGAAGCTGCCCAGCATGTACCACCAGTTCATCAAGCTGGCGGACATCGACATCACCAAGGAGGCCATGGAGGTCGGTCCAACCACGCACTACGTCATGGGCGGTGTCCGCGTCGACGCCGAGACCCAGTTGTCGAGCGTGCCGGGGCTCTTCGCTGCCGGGGAATGCGCCGCGGGTCTGCACGGCGCGAACCGGCTGGGCGGGAATTCGCTCTCGGACTTGCTCGTCTTCGGTCAGCGCGCCGGAGCGCACGCGGCCCGCTTCGCGAAAGATCATCGCTCGGGGCAGATCGGCCAGGGCCAGGTCGAGGAGGCGGCGCGCCGGGCGCTTCTGCCCTTCGAGCGTCCGGCGGGCGACGATGGCGCCGGCCCCTACCGCATCCAGCACGACTTGCAGGAGATGATGCAGGAGCTGGTCGGAATCGTGCGCCGGGAGGAAGAGATGGCCCGGGCGCTCGAGGAGTTGTCCAAGCTGCGCGCGCGCGCCTCCCGCGTCCGCGTCGACGGAAACCGCGCCTACAATCCGGGCTGGCACACTGCGCTGGACCTGGGCGCCCTGCTCACCGTCTCCGAGGCCGTCGCGCGCTCGGCGCTCGAGCGGCGCGAGAGCCGCGGCGCGCATTTCCGCGACGACCTTCCCAAGCCCGACCCGGCCTTCGCCAAGGTGAACGTGGTGGTGAAGAAGGGCCCCGGCGGGGAGATGCGAGTCGAGCGCCGTCCCATTCCGGAGATGCCCGCAGCGCTGAAGCAGATCATCGAGGAGATGAAGTAAATGGGTGAGCGCAGCGAACCCGGACTCGGTCCGCTCGCCGCCGAGCGGCGCTCGGCGGGGAGACGGACCCAATGAAGGCGACCTTCTCCATCTGGCGCGGCGATGCGCGGGGCGGCGCCTTCCGCGATTACACCACCGAGGTGTCGGAGGGCATGGTGGTGCTCGACGCCGTCCACCGCATCCAGGCGGAACAGGCCGGCGATCTGGCCGTGCGCTGGAACTGCAAGGCGGGCAAGTGCGGCTCGTGCTCGGCGGAGATCGACGGCCTTCCGCGTCTGATGTGCATGACGCGGCTGAGCGATCTTCCTCTCGAGAGGACGGTGGCGATCGCGCCGATGAAGGCGTTCCCGCCCGTCAAGGACCTGGTCACCGACGTCTCCTGGAACTTCGCGGTCAAGAAGCGGATCAAGAAGTTCAAACCGCGCCCACCCGACGCGCCCGACGGCACCTGGCGCATGGACCAGGCGGACATCGAGCGCGTGCAGGAGTTTCGCAAGTGCATCGAATGCTTCCTCTGCCAGGACGTCTGCCACGTCCTGCGCGAGCACCATCTTCAGGAGAAGTTCATCGGCCCGCGCTTCCTCACCTACGTCGCGGCGCTGGAGATGCATCCGCTCGACACCGAGGACCGGCTGAAGGAACTCACGGAGGCGGAAGGGATCGGGTTCTGCAACATCACCAAGTGCTGCACGCGGGTCTGTCCGGAGGAGATCAACATCACCGACAATGCCATCATCCCGCTCAAGGAGCGGGTCGCCGATCGGAGGTACGATCCGCTCGGCAAGCTGTTCCGGCTCTTCCGCGGCACCTGACAAGGAGCGCGTCATGTTCGAGCTCAAGCCGATCACCAGCGCGGCAGTTCCCCGGGCCATCGCCAAGGCGGAGCGATACCGGCTGCTCAACGAGCCGCAGGAGGCGGAGAGCATCTGCCTCGACATCCTCCGGGTCGACCCCGACAACCAGGAGGTGCTCACCATGCTGCTCCTGGCGGTCACCGACCAGTTCGGCAAGAGCCACGACGTGACCATGGATCAGGCGAATCGTGTCCTGGCGAAGCTGCGCGGCGAGTACGAGCGCGCCTACTACGCCGGGATCATCCGGGAGAGGTGGGGCAAGGCGCAGCTGCGCGGAGGGTCGCATCCCAGCCTCGCCACGGGTTTCTTCCTCGAAGCGATGGAATGGTATGCGACGGCGATGGCCTCGAGCCCCGCCGGAAACGACGATGCCATCCTGCGCTGGAACGCCTGCATCCGCTTCATGGAGCGGAACCCGCATCTCAGATCGGAAACCGGGGAGGCGGCGGGCGAGTCCGGCTTCCCCGACGGGGCGCCGGCACGCTGAGGTAGCGGGGGGCTTGCTTTCCACGCCGTCGCGATTTCTACTGTCGTGCCATGGCGAGCATCGACCGCCACGTGACCCGAAAGGTGCTGGGTCTTGACGCCTCCACTCGTTGCCGCGAGGCGGCGAAGCTGATGGCGGAGAAGCGCATCGGCGCGGTGGCGGTGATGGAGGGCGGCAAATCCATCGGGCTCGTGACCGAGCGCGACCTCGTCTACAACGTGCTGGCGAAAGGCGGCCGCTGTGATCAACCCATCGCAGATGCGATGCGCCGCGATCTCCCCTGCATCGCGCCCAGCACATCCGAGACCGAGTGCGCCGATCTGATGCGCGTGCACTTCACCCGCCATCTGCTGGTGACTGACAAGGGCGAAATGGTCGGCATCATCTCCATGCGCGACGTGATCCGCTTGATGCTCGATGAGAAGCAATGGCTCATCGACGAGCTGCAGATCTACATCACCGGCCGGTAAGTGGACCATGAAAGTCGCGGTCCTCAAGGAGATCGTCGCCGGGGAGAAGCGGGTTTCGGCCGTCCCGGCGACGGTGGAGAAGATGGTCGCGGCCGGAATGGAGGTCCTGGTCCAGACCGGGGCGGGCCTGGCAGCCGGTTTCGTCGACGCCGATTACCTGGCCGCCGGCGCGCGGGTCGAACCCTCCCCCGAGGCCCTGCTCGGAAGCGGCGACGTGCTTCTCAAGGTGCAGCGCCCGTCGGAGGACGAGCTGGATCGCTTTCCCGAGCGCGGCGCGGTGGTCGCCTGGTCGCTGCAGAGCCGCGGCAATGCGGAGTTCAGCGAAAGGCTGAAGCGCCGCAGGATCACCGCCCTTTCGCTCGACCTGCTGCCGAGGATCGCGCGGGCCCAGAACATGGACGTGCTCAGCTCGATGGCCAACATCGCCGGGTACAAGAGCGTGCTCCTCGCCGCCAACGCGCTGGGCAAGTTCTTCCCCATGCTGATGACGGCGGCCGGGACCGTGCTTCCGGCGAAGGTGTTCGTCCTCGGGGCCGGAGTGGCGGGACTGCAGGCCGTCGCCACCGCGCGTCGGCTGGGAGCGGTGGTGAGCGCATTCGACATCCGCCCGGCCGTCAAGGAGCAGGTGGAGAGCCTGGGGGCGCGGTTCGTCGCGGTCGGCCTCGACGCGCACGCCGAGGACGCGAAGGGTTACGCCAAGGAAGTCAACGCCGAGACGGCGCGCAAGGAGAGGGAGCTTCTCCTCCAGGAGTTGAAGGTGACCGATGCGTGCGTCACCACCGCGCTCGTCCCCGGCAAGCGCGCGCCTGTCCTCGTCACCGCACAGATGGTGGAAGCGATGAAGCCGGGATCGGTGATCGTCGACCTGGCGGCGGAGCAGGGCGGCAACTGCGAGTTGACCGAGCCGGGCAGGGAGATCGTCCACCAGGGCGTGACCATCATCGGCCCGCTGAACGTTCCCAGCGCGATGGCCTTCCAGGCCTCGCAGCTCTACTCGCGGAACGTCCTCAATTTCCTGCTGCACCTCTACGATCGGCAGGCGAAGACGCTCTCGCTGGATCCTGCCGATGAGATCGTCAAGAGCTGTCTGATCGCGCACGCCGGCGAGGTGCTGCAGCCGGTGTGAGGGGGATTCATGATCGACCTTGGCTTGATCGGCGACCTGTACGTCTTCGTGCTGGCGGGTTTCCTCGGCTACCAGCTCATCTCGCGGGTTTCGCCGCTCTTGCACACGCCGCTGATGTCGGCCACCAACGCCATCTCCGGCATCTCGCTGGTCGGCTCGCTGGTGGTGGCCGGCGCCGGCTACGGCAAGGTGAGCACGGCGCTCGGCTTCATCGCCGTCACCGCTTCCACCATCAACGTGGTGGGCGGGTTCCTCATCACTGACCGCATCCTCAAGATGTTCCGGGAGCGGAAATAACATGCGGCGCGACCTGCTGCAGCTCTTCTACCTGCTCTCCGCCATCCTCTTCGTCCTGGGGTTGCGCGGCCTCAGCCATCCGAGGACCGCCCGCCGCGGCATGTTCCTCGCCGAGTTCGGGATGCTGCTCGCCATCGTCGGATCGCTCCTGCACCACGAGATCGTCGACTACAAGTGGATCGCGGCCGGGCTGGCGCTGGGGACGGTCATCGGCGTGCCGATGGCGATCTGGATCCCGATGACCGCGGTCCCCCAGCGCACCGCGCTCTCGCACTCCTTCGGCGCGCTGGCGGCGTCGCTGATCGGCATCTCCGAGTACTACCGGCACGGGGCGGCGCTCGGCTCGGTGCGGGCGGGCGTCATCGGCGTCGAGGTGATGCTGGGGACGTTGACCTTCACCGGCAGCCTGATGGCCGCCGGCAAGCTGCAAGGCCTGATCCGCGGATACCCCATCACCTATCGCGGGCAGAATGTCACCAACATCTTCCTGCTGGCGGGGATGCTGGCGCTCATCGTCGCGCTCATGTTCGTCCCCGCTTCCACCGCCGCTTTCTACTCGCTGGTGGGGCTGGCCTTCTTCTTCGGCGTGCTGCTCATCCTCCCCATCGGCGCGGCGGACATGCCGGTGGTCATCGCCCTGCTCAACTCCTACGGCGGCCTCACCGACGCGGCCATGGGCTTCATGCTCGACAACAAGATCCAGATCATCACCGGCTCGCTCGACGGGTCTTCGGGCTTCATCCTCTCCATCCTCATGTGCCGGGCGATGAACCGGTCGATCACCAACGTCCTCTTCGGCGCCTTCGGCAAGGTGCAGGAGCAGCCGGCCGGACTCCTCGAGAGCAAGAGGCCCATCCACCAGGTCTCGATCGAAGAGGCCGCCGAGATCCTCGGGACGGCGCAATCGGTGATCTTCGTCCCCGGGTACGGCATGGCGGTCTCGCAAGCCCAGCACCGGGTGCGGGAAGTTGCCGACGTCTTGAAGAGCAAGGGCGTCGCGGTCCGCTATGGAATTCACGCGGTCGCCGGGCGAATGCCCGGGCACATGAACGTGCTGCTCGCCGAAGCCAACGTGCCCTACGACGAGCTTTACGACATGGATCAGATCAATTCGCAATTCCCGGAGACCGACGTGGTGGTGGTGGTGGGGGCCAACGACGTCGTCAACCCCGCCGCCAAGAGGCTGCGGGGGAGCCCCATCTACGGGATGCCCATCCTGGAAGTGGAGAAGGCGAGGGTGGTCATCGTCTGCAAGCGAAGCCTGGCCGCGGGCTTCGCGGGGATCGACAACGAGCTTTATTACGGCGACAAGACGCTCATGCTCTTCGGCGACGCGAAGGAGACGATGATGAAGCTGACCGCCGCGCTCAAGACATGAGCTCAGCGACCGCCGCCGACGCTCGCGGCGCCGTTATCCCTGTGCGTTACGGCGATGGCCTTCTGCGCGCTCGCCAGCACTGCGTCGAGGTCGGCCGGTTTCCTCAGGATCTCGAAGGCGCCGTCGAGATCGCGGGCGTCGCCGTCGTGCGACGCGGCGAAAATCACCACTGGGATCGCTCGCCAGTCCGGCGAATTCCTCAGCGCGATGAGGACGTCGAAGCCGCTGACGATCGGCATCATCAAGTCGAGGAAGATGACCGAAGGCCTGAGCCCGAGACGGAGGGCATCGAGCGCCTGCCTCCCGTCAGGCGCGGCGTGGACCTGTTACCCTTCGGTCTCCAGGCAATCGCCGACCAAATCGCGGATGTCCGCGTCGTCATCGACGATGAGAACAGCAGGCCTCGTCCGGTCACCGGGCATGCGCCCTCCAAGTTCCGGGTCCCACCGGGGAAGCAGCACTTCGCGTGCCAGCCGCGCAATGCGACGCTCACAGAGGGAAAAGGCGCAAGTCAGTGTCGGAAGTCCGTCGCGTCGAGGGGGGCCAGCGGACATCCAGCGCTGCACTTGCATGCTCGTCTCGCCTCCTACATCGCCGGCCGTATGGCGTGAATGTCCGTATGGCGTTAGGGTTCGGGCCCCACGTGAAACAGGAGGGTTTCCGATGCCCCTGCGTATAGGCGATGAAGCCCCAAACTTTACCGCTCAGACAACCCAAGGTCCGATCGACTTCCACCAGTGGATCGGCAACCAGTGGGCGATTCTCTTCTCCCATCCGAAGGACTTCACCCCGGTGTGCACCACCGAGCTTGGCTACATGGCGCGCATCAAGCCCGAGTTCGACAAGCGCAACACCAAGGTCATCGGCCTGAGCGTCGACTCGGTGGACGACCACAAGAAGTGGTCGAAAGATATCGAAGAGACCCAGGGCACGGCGCCCAACTATCCGATGATCGGCGACGCGGACTTCAAGGTCGCGAAGCTTTACGACATGCTTCCGGCGACGGTCAGCGGCGACGCGAAGGTGCGCACCCCGGCGGAGAATGCCACGGTGCGCGCGGTGTTCATCATCGGGCCCGACAAGAAGATCAAGCTGATCCTGATGTACCCGATGACCACCGGGCGCAACTTCGACGAGGTGCTGCGTGTGCTCGACTCGATGCAGCTCACCGCCAAGCACAAGGTGGCGACGCCCGCCAACTGGAAGCAGGGAGGGGACGTCATCATCGCCGGCTCGGTCAACGACGAGGATGCGAAGAAGCAGTATCCGGGGGGTTGGAAGGCGCCCAAGCCTTATCTGCGCATCGTCCAGCAGCCGAAGTAGGCACTGTTGAGCGACATCCTTCTCGTCCCGGGCCTCTGGAACTCCGGCCCCGAGCATTGGCAGAGCTACTGGGAGCGCGAGCGCACCGACTGCCGTCGCGTCGTGCAAACCGATTGGGAGACGCCGCGGCGCGACGACTGGGTCGCCACGCTGGAGCAAGCAGTAGGCGAAGCCGGCGGGCCGGTCGTGCTTGGCGCTCACAGCCTGGGCTGCGCGCTCGTCGCGCACTGGGCGGGCGCGTCGCGGCGACTTGCCAAAGTGCGCGGGGCGCTGCTGGTCGCGCCGAGTGACGTGGAAGCACCCAGCTACCCGGCTGGCACGGTGGGCTTTGCGTCGATGCCGCTGGCGAGGCTGCCGTTCCCCAGCATCGTGGTGATGAGCACCGACGACGAGTACGTCGCGCCGGCTCGCGCAGCGCACTTCGCGCGCGCCTGGGGCAGCCGGCTCGTGGACGCCGGCGCGAAAGGGCACATCAACAGCAGCTCGGGCTTGCGCGGGTGGCCGGAAGGTTTCGCCCTCCTCGAGGAACTGCGCGCGCCACGCTAGCGACGGATGAGCAAGCGAGCTAGAAGCCTCCACCTCGAACTAGAACTCGAACTAGAACTGCGTTCTCGTTCTTGTTCTCGGTTCGAGTTCGAGTTTGAGTTCGAGTTCGAGTTTGAGATTTGAGTTTGAGTTCGCGCCGCAGTGAGGAACTGCGGCGCGGAGGCGGAGTCAGCGCTCGCTGTGCAGCCCCACCGAGTTGCCCTCGGTGTCGCGGACCAAGGCGATGAAGCCCGGCTCGCCGATGTTCGTCTTGGGCAAGAGGATGGCGCCGCCGGCGCGGGCCACGCGGGCGAGGCAGGCATCGAGCTTGCCCTCCGCGTCGAGGTACACCAGCGTGCCGGCGTCACCCGGCGCGCGCGCCGGATCGCGGACCAGCGCGCCACCCGCGCCTTCCCGCGGCCCGGAGAAGATGGCCATGGGTTTGCCGGTGAATTCCTCGCGGCGCAGCTCGATGCCGAGCGTGGTCTGGTAGAAGCGGACGGCGCGGTCCATGTCGGCGACGAAGATCTCGAACCAGTGGATAGGGGTGTTCATGAAGGGCTCTCCGTTTTGCGGGCGGGACCATCCCGCCCGAATACGAAGAGCCTAGCCGGAGCCAATGACAGCCTTATGTCAGGATACTTTCAGACCACCTTGGCTTCGAGGATCCGGTCGATCCGGAACTGCCGCCGCTCCCCCTTTTCCAGATCGTCGCAGTTGAGCAGGGTGAGGCTGCGATCCATTATCGCCGAGACGATGCGCACCGCGCGCCTGGTCTCGATTCCTTCGCCGCTGCGGTAGCGGATGCGCAGCGGCTGTCGCTCGAACCAGGCCTGCTCCACGGCGCGGCGCACCGCCGGCGCGACCGCGGGCGCCGGCACGCCGATGAACTGGAGCCCTGCCATCAGCTCGGCCAGCTCGCGCTGCGCGGAAAGGGAGAGAGCGCCGCGCACCTTGTCGAGCGCACCCTCGAGGGTGTCGGCGAAAGGCAAGAGGCGCATCCCGGTGGCCCAGGCGCCCAGTGTGACGAGGAGCGCCGCCTCACGCGGCGTGAAGTTGACCGGCGGCAAGGTGTAGGCGCGGTCGAGCGCGTAGCCGCCTCCGCGGCCGCGGTCGGCGCGCACCGGCAGCTCGGCGTCGCGCAGGCTGTCGAGGTCGCGGTAGACGGTGCGCACGGTGACGCCGAACCGCTCGGCCAGAACCTCGGCCGTCACGCCAGAGCGGCGTCCGCGGAGATATTCGGCGATGGCGAAGAGCCGTTCACGGCGGCGCACGCGAAGAATATGACACAATCATGACAAAGAGACATCTCTCGTCGGGCTACTCGATTGGACAATCGCGGCGGGTGCATGGCGCGCCGCTTCATTTTGATCGATACGTGTGGGGTCTTCTGGCGAGGAGGGCCGCGATGCGCGCCATGGTGTTGGCGGGGCGGGGCGCGTTGCAGCTCCGCGAGGTTCCCGTGCCGCGGCCCGCGGCGGGGCAGGTGCTCTTGCGGGTGCGCGCCTGCGGCGTATGCCGCACCGATCTGCACGTCGTCGACGGTGAGTTGCCCCAGCCGAAGCCCGAGGTGGTTCCCGGCCACGAGATCGTCGGCGAAGTGGACGGGCGGCGTGTCGGAGTGCCGTGGCTGGGCTGGACGTGCGGCGTGTGCGCCTTTTGCAAGAGCGGGCGGGAGAACCTCTGCGCGCTGGCGCGCTTCACCGGATACCAGCTCGACGGCGGATACGCCGAGTACGCAGTCGCCGACGAGCGCTACTGCTTTGCGCTGCCGGAGCGCTACAGGGACGCCGAAGCCGCGCCGCTGCTCTGCGCGGGGCTCATCGGACATCGCGCGCTGCGCATGGCGGGCGATGCGCGGCGGCTCGGCCTCTATGGATTCGGCGCGGCGGCGCACCTCATCGCCCAGGTCGCGGTGCTCGAGGGCCGCGAGGTCTATGCCTTCACCCGGGCCGGCGATGCGCTGGCCCAGCGGTTCGCGCGCGATCTCGGCGCGCGCTGGGCCGGGTCGTCGCTGGAAGCGCCGCCTGAGCTGCTCGACGCCGCCATCATCTTCGCACCGGTGGGCGCGCTGGTGCCCGCGGCGCTCAAAGCGGTGGACAAGGGCGGCGTTGTCGTCTGCGCAGGCATCCACATGAGCGACATTCCCTCGTTCCCCTATCAATTGCTCTGGGGCGAGCGCGTGGTGCGCTCGGTCGCCAACCTCACCCGCCGCGACGGCGAGGAGTTTCTCGCGCTGGCCGCGCGCCTTCCGCTGCGCTCGCGCGTGCAGCCGTTTCCCCTCGAGCAGGCAAACGAGGCGCTCGCGGCGCTGCGCGAGGGCCGAATCACCGGCGCGGCGGTGCTGGTGCCCTGAGACCGCGCGCGCTATTCGCTGACGCGAACGATGTAGAAATGCTCACCCTGTGGCGCGACATAGGGCACGCCGCTCTCGAGCGGCGTATCGCTGACCCGCGCCTGCCATGCGGGCGACCGCTGCGCCTCCGGCAGCGCGACCTCGTCGCTCTCGTCATAGACGACGAGATGGTAATTGGTGATGCTGAACCAGCCATCCTGCGACAAGAGGAAGACCCTGAGGCGAGGTTCCGTCGCGGCGGGCATGGCGGCGATCTCGGCGAGGTACGTCGCGCGCATCAGGCGGAAATGGATGTATTCGCGGCCTTCGTCCCCGCTGCATCCAACTCGCCGAAGCAGAGCAGCGCGATCGCGAGCGACATCGGGATCATGGCGGCGCCGATCACCACGCGCCACCGGCGCTTGAGCGCCATGACGACGGCGACGATCAGCGCGATGAGCGCTGCTGCGCCCGCGAATAGCACCACCAGCATGTCGCCGAGAACGGCGTCGGTGCCGAACGTGCCGCAGGCTGCGATCGCGATCATCGCCACCGGCACGGTGATGGTGCATGCCAGCGCCCAGACGATCCAGAGATAGCGGCGAAACCCGCGCGGTGCGGGCGCTGACGGTAAGGAGGATTCAACGGTCATGCAGGCGTTGTGATCTATGCTCCCGAATTCTGGATGCGGCAAATACGATTCGGTTTCGACGTGGCCGCTCGAGCAGGCTGCCGGTCAGGTCATCAATGCGCGCTCTCGTCATCGCGATCTGCCTCGTCGCGGGCGCCGCGAACGCGGTCACCGTCCGGCAGCTCGCCGGGATCAGCGCGTCCGTTTCCGACTCCGGCTTCGGACTCGGCGCCCAAATGCATCCTAGTTGACGGAAGCAACCATTTGATTGACCATGGCATGTATCCACCGCCTCGGAGGCATGCCGATGCAGAGCGTTCCCATTCCCAGCCCCGCCGCCGCCGTGCGAAGCTTCAACCGTTTCTACACACAGCAGATCGGCGTCCTCGGCGAAGCGCTTCTGCGCAGCCCGTTCTCCCTGACCGAGGCGCGGGTGATGTTCGAGCTGGCGGAGCGGCCCGGCCGGACCGCCGCAGCGCTGCGCAAGGAGCTTGGCCTCGACGCCGGCTACCTGAGCCGCATCCTGAGCAGCTTTCGCAAGCGTGGCCTGGTGGTCCGCGTCCGG
>WNFC01000243.1_pt1 | contig 54604 bp, 40 predicted proteins | sample 5400541 | NCBI WGS metagenome assembly WNFC01 (sample SAMN13153342, study PRJNA577476) | soil metagenome | isolation source: 120 cm saprolite under Douglas fir tree site 2 hole 2 replicate 1 | place: USA:California | collected 2015-04-18
CGAAGAACGGGCGCCGCTCACTGAGGAACGTTTCGAAATCCGAGAGATTGACGACGGCGGGATCGACTTCCACCTGACCGAAGTCGGGGTTCACGGTTGCGTTGAGCGTCAGGTTCGACGTGAGCAGCACGCGCGCGTCAATGCCGACGCGCCCGTCGAGCGCGTGCGGATCGTAAAACGGATTCGCACTATTGCCAGGAACGTTCGACGAGCGGCCGACGACATAGGGCAGCAGTTCGGCGCGCTCCGGCGCGGTGGTGATGACCAGCCCGTGCAAGTGGCCGAACTTCGACGGTCCGCCCGTCTCATTCAATTTCCAGAATGCCCACTGTGACAGCTCGTTGAGACGATTCTCCTGGCGCCAGATCTGCAGTCCCCACGTCTGCTCTTCGGTTGTCGAAGGAAAGCGCAGCTGCGAGAAGGGAATGCGCATCTCCGCGGTCCAGCCGAGGGAATCGATGGCGGTCTTCACTTCCCACACGGGATCCCAGGAGTTGTCGCTCCCACCGCCGAGACCGTTGGCGTCCATCTTCACGCCGGACGGATTCACCTGGAAAAACAAGCGTCCGATGTGATCGTGGTAGGTGTCGAAGATGACTTCGACGTAATCGGAGTTCATGTCGGCGTCGCGCCGGACGAGCCGCGTCCGGACGCCGCGCGCGCCCGAATCGTCGAACATCCGTGCCCCGACGTACAGTGCCGCGCCGTCGAATGCGAAGCGAACCTCGGTGCGTTGCGTCGCGATCTCGCCCTCGTGCGGCTGCGCCTGGCGGAGGCCGGTGGCGGCGGGCGCGGTGTGCCAGACCGCCTCGTCGAGCGTCCCGTCCAGGTGAATCGCTTCATGCAGCGGCACGGCGCGCACCTCAGGGGGCGGCGTGGGATGGATGTTCTGCGCTATTAAGGAAGCGGGAAGAGCGACGGCGAGCAGCACGAGACAGATGGGCGGCGTTCTCGGCATGGCGGTCACTGGGCTAGGATACCTTTTTGGACGCTCTCCAGAGCCAAAAGGTTGCGGCTCCTGACTGGAGCCTTACAATCGTCTTCATTAGATATGTGACACCCGATGGCAAACCCCGCTCCAGTCCCGGCCCTGCCGGTCGCTCCCCCGGCTGACCGCCGGGGCGCCAATCTTCCGGAACGCATTCACGGACTCGCCAACCTCACCCGCAATCTCTGGTGGAGTTGGCAGCTCGACGCCCGGGAGCTGTTTCACCGCATCGATCACCAGCTGTGGGAAAGCACGCGGCATAACGCGGTCGAGTTTCTGCGGCAGGTCGCGCCGGAGCGGCTCGAAAAACGCGCCCAGGACCCGGCATTTCTGGAGCTGTACGATGCGGTGCTGCGCCGCTTCGGTCAGCTGGCAGACCGGAACGGCACCTGGTTCGCGAGTCGCTATCCCGAGCTGCTCGATCGATCGATTGCGTACTTCTCGGCCGAGTTCGCGCTGCACCGTTCGCTCCCGATTTATTCGGGCGGCCTCGGTGTCCTTGCCGGCGATCACTGCAAGGAAGCGTCGGACCTCGGCGTGCCGCTCATCGGGATCGGACTCTATTACCAGGGCGGGTACTTCGATCAGCAAATCGGTCTCGACGGCTGGCAGCGCGACTCCGATGACCCGATCGATCCGACCGTGAATCCGGTCGTGCGCGTGAACGCACCCGGCGGCGGACCGTGTCTCGTGCCGCTGACCATTTCGGGCCGCGAAGTGCAGATCGGCACCTGGCGCGTGATGGTAGGCCGCGTCCCGGTGTATCTGCTCGACACCGATCTCGATTGCAACGACCCCGCCGACCGCAAGCTCACCGCGCGGCTTTACACCAGCGCACCGGAGTGGCGGCTCCGGCAGGAATGGGTGCTCGGCGTCGGCGGCGTGCGCGTCCTGCGCGCGCTCGGCATCAATCCGGAGATCTGGCATCTGAACGAAGGGCATGCCGCGTTCATGTACGTCGAACGGCTGCGCGAGCTGCGCCAAAAAGGAGTCACCCTCTCGACCGCAGAGAATCAGATCCGCGCCAGCAGCGTGTTTACGACTCACACCCCGGTGCCCGCGGGACACGACGTGTTCACCACCGAGCAGATCGAGCAAGTGACAGGATCGTTCTGGAATACCATGGAGATCACGCGCGAACAGTTCATGGGACTCGGCAATACCGGTCCCAGCGATCCGCGGTACGAGATGACGGTCTTGTCGTTGCGACTCGCGGGCCGTGTGAACGGTGTCTCGGCACGGCATCGTGAAGAATCACGCCGGATCTGGCGCTGGGTCTGGGGGAACAAACCCGCCGCGGAAATCCCCATCGGGTACGTCACGAACGGCGTCCATCTCGGCACATGGATGGCCCGGCCGATTCGGAACCTGATCGCCGAGGCACTCGGCGAGGGGCCGGATTGGGAGACGCGGGTCGATTCCAGGACGATAGCAGAAGCCGCTCGTGGGTTGGACGACGACCGGCTCTGGGCGGTGCACGAGGGGCTGCGATATCTGCTGTTCCACTATATCCGAGAGGAAGCACGTCACCGTTGGCGGGACTACTGGAAGGACCCGGCGAAATTGGCGGGATCTGGCGCACTGCTCTCCCCCAACGTCCTGACGCTCGGATTCGCGCGCCGCTTTGCGACGTACAAGCGCGCCGACCTGCTGTTTCGCGATCCCGAACGGCTGCGGAGACTGCTCACCAATCCCCGCCGTCCGGTCCAGATCATCTTTGCGGGCAAGGCGCATCCGGCGGACGAACCGGGCAAACGCGTGCTCCAGCGTATCTTCATGGCCGCTCAGGATGCCACGTTCGAAGGGCGCATCGCCTTCCTCGAGGACTACGAAATTCACCTGGCGCAGCGCATGGTGGCGGGAGTGGACGCCTGGGTCAATCTTCCGCGCGTGCCGCTCGAAGCGTGCGGGACCAGCGGCATGAAGGCGGCGCTCAACGGCGTCCCCCAACTCAGTACGCTCGACGGCTGGTGGGCCGAGGGGTTTACGGGAGAGAACGGATGGGCAATTCCCCTGGCCCCGCCCGACGTCGACCCCGAGCCGTCCGACATGGAGAATCTGTTCCGCATTCTCGAGAACGAGGTCGTGCCTCGCTATTACGACCGGCTCCCTGGCAAGTCGTCGGCCGCGTGGGTACATATGATGAAGAGCGCGTTGGCCGTCACCGTCGAGCGGTTCACCACTCGGCAGATGCTGCAGAACTACGTGACGAACTACTACGTTCCCGCAGCTGTCGGGGGAGCACTCCCTGGCGAGCCGCCACCATAACGACGGGGGAGTATTGAAGACCCGGGTTCTCCACCTCACCGCAGAGTTGTGGCCTTTCGCCCGCACGGGCGGGCTCGGCCAGGCGGTTGCGGATCTGGCTGACCATCAGGCCGCGAGTGGCATGGAGACCCACGTCGTACTGCCGCTGTATCGTGAAGCGCGCGAGCACGCCGGCAAGCTCGAGCCACTGTTCGATCCGTTCACGGTCGAGAGTGGTGGCGCGCGCGCGCAAGTGCGTCTCTGGCGTCTCGCCGACGACCAATACCCCAAGACGCTCTTCCTCGAGCACAATGCTTCGTTCGACCGTCCCGGCATCTACGGCGACCCGGGGGGGGGCGGCGATTATCCTGACACCCATCGCCGCTTCGCGCTGTTCGCCTCCGCGGCGATCGAAATCGCGCGACGCATCGGCGAAGGCAATTTGATCTTGCACGCCCACGACTGGCACGCCGCGCTGGTGCCGGTCTTCCTGCGCCGCGTGTATCGCGACGAGCCCGATCTGCAACGACTCCCCTGCGTCCTCACGGTTCACAACGGCGGATTCCAGGGCGTCTTCCCGCAATCGGTGATCCGGGACATCGGGCTGCCGGATGATCTCTGGTCTCCCGATGTCATGGAATGGTACGGCCGTCTCAACTATCTGAAGGGCGGCCTGACCTTCGCCGATATGGTGACGACGGTGAGTCCGACCCACGCCTTCGAGCTGCTCACAGACGTTGGCGGCTTTGGGCTCCAGCACACGTTCCGCAAGCTCGGCGACCGGCTCGTCGGCATTCGCAACGGCATCGACGTCGAGAAGTGGAATCCCGTCACGGACAAACAGATCCCGGCGCACTTCAGCACGAAGGATCTCTCGGGAAAGGTGCGCTGCAAGGCGGTGCTCCAGGAGGCGTGGGGGCTGCCGCGCCGCGCCGATATTCCGCTCTTCGGAATGAGCGCCCGCCTCGTCGCGCAAAAGGGATTGGATCAGATCGTCGCGTCGCAGTCGCTGCGACTGCTCGACGCGCAATTTATTTTCCTTGGCGCGGGCGAGGCGCAGTTCGAGCAAGCGCTGCGGGAGCTGTCCGAACGCTACCCGGCGCGCATCGGACTCAACACCGCGTTCACCGACGCGCTCGAGCATCAGCTCCTAGCCGGTGCCGACTTCTTGATGATGCCGTCGCTCTACGAGCCCTGTGGGTTGACCCAGATGCGTGCGCAATTATATGGCGCGTTGCCGGTGGCGCGGCGTGTCGGCGGGCTCGCCGATACGATCGAAGATGGCGTGACGGGCATCCTCTACGACGCCTACAGCCCCGAAGCCTTCGACCACGCGGTGCAGCGCGCGGTGACGCTCTATCAGGACCGCAGCTGGTTCAATGAGCTCGCGCGCGGCGCGATGCGCAAAGACTTCTCGTGGCGACAACCGGCGGAAGCGTACGCCGCGGTGTATCGCCGGGCGCAGGCATCGCGAATCATTCCCGAACCAACGCCCGACGAGCAGCGACCCAAACGGACCGGGGGGCGGGGGGCGGGAACACCACGTAAGCGCGGAGCCACACCCCCCGGCAAAGACAGCCGTGGCAACGGCGTGAACGCCCGTCGCTAGAGTACAGCGGGCGCAGGGCACGATGGACTTCGTTCTCACACTCCACGGTCATCTTCCGTATGTCCTGCATCACGGCCGTTGGCCACACGGCAGCGTGTGGCTGAGCGAAGCCGCGTTCGACAGCTACCTCCCGCTCATCGAAGCACTGCAGGCATTGGAGCGCGATGGTGTCCCATCGCCCGTCACGCTCGGCATCACTCCCGTCCTCGCCAATCAGCTCGCGCATCCGTCGTTCATCAGCGAGTTCGAAGCGTACATGCAGCGCCGCATCGAGAGCGCGGCGGCCGCGCCGGCCTCACTCGCGCAATCGGGCGACTCGCAGCTCGTGCCCATCGCGCGGTTCTGGCACGAGCGGTTGACGCGTCTGCTCGCGCTGTTCCGCTCGCTGGATGGCGATCTCGTCGGCGCGTTGCGCGGGTTCGAAGAGCGTGGCCGGATCGAGCTGATCTCTTCGGCGGCGACCCATGGATTCCTGCCGCTGCTCGCGCGCGATGAGACGATCCGCCTCCAGCTCGCCGTCGGCGTCGCCGAGCACAAGCGGTTGTTTGGAAGAGCGCCGAAGGGGTGCTGGCTTCCCGAGTGCGCGTATCGGCCCGGTGGCCCGTGGGCCCCGGCGGGAGCACGTCCGAAATCGTATCGCCCCGGAACCGACGAGCATCTCGCGGCGGCGGGCTATCGCTACTTCTTCGTCGACACGCATCTCGTGCGCGCGGGCGCGGCCCTCGGGTATCCCGATGTGGACGACGTTCCTGCCGCCGGTGAGCGGACGCCCTACGTGGCCTACCGCGTCGCGTCGTCGAAACGGCGCCCGCACGATCTGTACGCGTTCGTCCGCGATCCGCGTGCCTCGAGCCAGGTGTGGTCGCGCGCTCAAGGATATCCGGGCGACGAGTGGTATCTCGAGTTCCACAAGATCCGGTGGCCCGACGGCCTGCGGCTGTGGCGTGTGACCGGTAGCGGCGTCGACCTCGGCGGCAAGCAACGCTACGACCCCGCGGCCGCCGCGGCGTCCGCGCGAAATCACGCGGAGCATTTCGCCAGCGTCCTGCGCGACACGGCCGAGCGCATCGAGCGCGGACGCACGCCGCGCGCGCCGCTACCGGTCGTGACGGCGCCGTTCGACGCGGAGCTGTTTGGGCATTGGTGGTTCGAGGGCGTCGACTTTCTCGCGTCGATGTACCGGCGGCTCTCGCATAACGGCGTGCGTCCGGTCACCGCGAGCCAGCACATTGCTGCGGGCGGGAAGAGTGCGGCTGCGCGTCCGACCATCAAGCTCACCGAGGGATCGTGGGGCAAGAACGGCGATTTCTCGATGTGGTTGAACGAGCAGACCGCGTGGACCTGGCAACGGCTGTGGCCGCTAGAGGAATCCTACTGGTCGGTGGCGCCGAAGGCACTCGCCGGCGGCGCGAAAGCGCGTGCCGTACTGGCGCAGGCCACGCGCTCGATGTTGCTCGCCCAAGCCTCGGACTGGCAGTTCATCATTTCAACAGCAGAGGCCGCCGACTATGCGTCGCAACGCTTTGACGAGCACTGCGGGCAAGCGGAGGATTTGGTTCGCGTATTACAGAGCGGCACTATCGACGACGCCACGATGCACCGAGTCGAAGCACTGGGGGCGCAGGACAATCTGTTCCCGAACGTGCTTCGGAGCATCGAGGACGTCGTAAAATGAACGCGCCACAGCAGGGGCTGGTAGTGATCCACGGACATTTCTACCAGCCGCCACGAGAGAATCCATGGACCGGCGACGTCGATGCCGAGCCATCGGCCGCGCCTGATCACGACTGGAATGTGCGCATCACCCGTGAGACCTACGAGCCGCTCGTCGCCGTCGAAATCGAAGATGCCGGCAAGAAGGTGCAGGTCCCGGTCTACGAATCCTTGAGCTTCGACTTCGGCCCCACGCTGCTCGACTGGATGGAACGGGAAGCACGCACGATTTACGACGCCGTCATTCGCGCCGACCGCGCGAGCCGCGAACGGCTCGGCCATGGCAACGCGCTCGCCATGCCCTATCACCATATCATCCTGCCCCTCGCCTCGCGGCGCGACAAGGAAACCGAAGTTCGCTGGGGCATCGACGACTTCAAGCGCCGTTTCGGGCGGGACCCGGTGGGGTTTTGGCTGCCGGAAACGGCGGTCGACCGTGAATCGCTCGATGTCATCGCCGCGGCGGGGATTGCGTTCACCGTGCTCGCGCCGCATCAGGTCTCGCGCGTGCCCGAACGCAGCCTCCCCGCGAGGATCGCGCTCGACCGAGGCCGATCGATCGCGGTGTTCGCTTACAACGGCGGATTGTCGCACGACGTCGCCTTCGGCGGCCTGCTGGCGGATCCGAACCGGTGGACCTATGCACTGAACGGCACGCCGGCCGGCGCGATCGTGTCGATTGCGGTCGACGGCGAAACGTTCGGTCACCATCATAAGGGCGGCGATAAAGCGCTCGCGACCGTGATCCAGCGGTTGCGGAATTCCGACAAAGTCCGCCTCAGCAATTTTGCCGCCGCACTCGCGCAGTACCCACCCTCAGAAACGGTCGAACTCGTCGCGCCGACCTCGTGGAGTTGTGCGCACGGGGTGGCGCGCTGGCGATCGGCCTGCGGCTGCAAGATCGAGCAGAACGCGCAGACGCAGCAGGATTGGCGGGCGCCGCTGCGTGCCGCGGTCGACTGGCTGGCCGGCGAAGTACACGCGCTCTACGAGCGCGACGGCGCCGATCTACCGGGTGGGCCCTGGGCATTCCGCAACGAGGCGGGTGCCACAGGGCCGGTACCGGGTGGCGAGGAGGCCGAGCGGCTCATGGAAATGGAACGCGGAGTGTTGCGGTCGATGACGTCATGCGGCTGGTTCTTCGACGACATCGCCGGCATCGAAGCCCGACAGGTCCTGCGCTACGCCGCGCACGCCATTTCGCTGGCCGGACCGGAGGCCGCGCGGCTCGAAGCCGGCTTCATCGAGAAGCTGGGCAACGCGCGCAGCAACGACCCCAAGGCCGGTAGCGCAGCTGACGTGTTCCGGCAGACTGCCCAGCCGACACACTCTTGAATCCTCCCGTTCGGTTCGTGTTTGGCCTGCACCTGCATCAGCCGGTGGGGAATTTCGATCACGTCATGGCCGATCATGTCCGCGACGTCTACCGGCCAATCATCGAGCGCACGACTCAAGCGGGGCTCTTCCCGCTCACGCTGCACGTGTCGGGGCCGTTGCTCGAATGGCTGGAGGGGCACGACACCGCCTGGCTCGACATGATCGGCCGATTGGCGGCGGACGGCAAACTCGAGCTGCTGCTCGCCGGATTCGACGAGCCGATTCTGGCATCGCTGCCGAGAGAAGATCGCCTGGAGCAGATCGGCCGGATGCGCGAGTACTTGGAGCAACGCTTCGGCGCGAATTCGACCGGCCTGTGGCTCACCGAACGCGTCTGGCAGCCGGAGCTCGCCGCCGATCTCGCGGCGGCCGGCGTCGCCTATGCCCTCGTGGACGATCGCCATTTCCTCGTCAGCGGGTTCCGCCATGACGAGCTGCACAAGCCCCATCACACCGAATCCGATGGTCACCGGGTGGGCTTACTCGCGATCGACGAGCGTCTCCGCTACCTCATTCCCTTCCGGCCGCCAGAAGAAACGGCGTCGTACCTGCGCGAGCTGCGCTCGCAGGGCCACGGCCTCGCCGTCCTGGCAGATGACGGCGAAAAGTTCGGCGGCTGGCCCGGCACCAAGGACTGGGTGTACGGATCGGGGTGGCTCGATTCCTTCCTGAACGCGATGGACCGGCTCATCACCGCCGGCGACATCAAGATCTCGACCGCCGGTGAGGCATTCCGCGAGGTCCCCTCAGCTGGGCTCGCGTATCTCGGCAGCGCCTCGTATCGGGAAATGGAGAAATGGGCGCTGCCGCCGGCGGCTCAACGCGAGCTGACGACGCTCGAGGAGGAGCTTGGTCCCAAGCATCTGGCCGCTTCAGCATCGTTCGTCCGGGGGGGACACTGGCATCACTTTCTAGTCAAGTATCCCGAGTCGAACCGGATGCACAAGACGATGCTGGCGCTGTCGACGCTGTCCCGCCGCCGTGGCGATCCCCCGGAAGCCCGGCGGGCGATCGGCCGCGCGCAATGCAACGATGCGTACTGGCACGGGGTGTTCGGCGGACTCTACCTGCCGCACTTGCGGAACGCGATCTGGCGCCAGCTCGCGATCGCCGAACGCGTGTTGCGGCAAGGCGAGCCGCTCTCCTGCGAGGAGATCGATCTCGACTACGACGGATTCAACGAGCTGTGGGTGCACTCCGCTCAGTTCTCGGCGGTGATCAGCCCGCAGCGCGGCGGCGCGATCGAGCTGCTCACCCGCTTCAGTGAACTGACCAACTTCGCCGACGTGCTGACGCGGCGGCGCGAATCGTATCACGAGATTCCCAAGCACTCGGAGCACGATGACGGAGGAAAAGAGGCGGGAACGCAGAGCATCCATGACATCGAGCGCGCATCGCGTCTCACGTCGCTGCCGCCCGTCGACGCCGAGCCGCGCGCGATCCTCGTCGATCGCCTGCTCGGGGACGACGTCACTCACGCGCACTATTCGAACGGCGCGTATACGCCGATCAAATCGTGGGCGGTCGTACCGATGAAGGCCGCCGTGAAAATATCCGCGGACACGGCGGTCATCACATTGCGCGCGAATGATCTCGAGAAGCGTTTGACGTTTGACGCCGCCGGTTGCCTCGCCGCCGCCTATTCCTGGAACACCGACGAATTCTCCAAGAACGCGCTGTTTGCTCCGGAACTATCGCTCGCGCGTGATGTCACGCTGCGTGTACCAAATGTCTCGGAGACATGGCGACATCCGATCACGACGGTCGCGAGGAGTGAGCGCGGCTTCGAGGAGACCGTGCAGGGCGTCTCGCTGACGCCACGCTGGCCAGCGGGGCTCGGGGGCGCAGTGTTGGAGCTCCGGCCTTGAAAGTGCCCCCCGCCCCCCAGCTCGCGGCGCAGCTCGCCGAGGTCGGACGCCTCTGCTATAGCCGTGGATGGGCGCTCGGCACGAGCGGCAACTTCAGCGCCGTCGTCAGTCGTGAGCCGTTGCGGCTCGCCATAACGAGCAGCGGCGTGGACAAAGGATTGCTGACACCTGCTCAGATCGTCGAGATCGACGAGCGCGGCCGTGTGCTGGCGGGGTCCGGGAAGCCGTCCGCAGAAACGAGCCTGCACATCGCGATCGCCCAGATAAAAGGCGCGGGCGCGGTGTTGCATACGCACTCGATCTGGAGCACGATATTATCGGAGGCCGTGAGCGATGACGTACGGGGCCTCGCCATCGAGGGTTACGAGATGTTGAAGGGTCTCGACGGCGTCGCGACGCACGAGCATCGCGAATGGCTGCCGATCATCGAGAACACGCAGGACTGGGTCGCCGCCGTACCACAGGTCGAGGGCATGCTGCGCGAGTTCCCGGCAACCCATGGATTGCTGATCCGGCGCCATGGGCTCTACACGTGGGGCGCGACGCTCAGCGAGGCGAAGCGACAAGTCGAGATTCTCGAGTTCCTGTTGGAAGCGATGGGCAGAAAGCGAGGCAAGGCATGGCAACCGTGAGAATTCCCGCCGAGCGGCGTACGATCACCGAGCAGCGTGAGGTGACGAGCTATCTCGCTGGGTTAGGCATCGACTACGAGCGCTGGGCGGGCGAACAGCGCGTCGCCTTCGACGCGTCGGCTGAAGCGGTGCTAGCGGCATACGCGCCCGAAATCGAGAAGCTCAAGGCGCGCGGCGGCTACGTGACCGCTGACGTGATCGACGTGACGTCGGCGACTCCCGGTCTCGACGCGATGTTGGCGAAGTTCAACACCGAGCACTGGCACGATGAAGACGAGGTGCGCTTCATCATTCGTGGCCGCGGTCTGTTTCACATTCACCCCCAGCGGGGACCGGTGATCGCCATCGAAGTCGAGGCGGGCGATCTGCTCCGCGTACCGCGCGGCACGCACCATTGGTTCGACCTCTGCGCCGATCGCAACATCCGCGCGATCCGGCTGTTCCAGGACACGTCGGGCTGGACGCCGCACTACACGAACAGCGGCACCGACAAAGGCTATCAGCCGGTGTGTATGGGACCGAGCTACATCCCGCTGGGGGCAAGCGCCGGAGCTCGACCGAGCTGACGGAAATCCGCGCGATCCTGCTGGACATCGAGGGCACGACGACGCCCATCGAGTTCGTCCATCAGGTGCTGTTCCCGTATGCGCGTGCGCGCCTCCACGACTTCCTCACCCAGCACGCCGCCGATCCCGATGTCCGCGGCGACATCGCCCTGCTCCGCGCAGAGTATGCCGCTGAGCCATCGCACGTCGGACGTCCCGCCTGGAATCCATCCGACGATCGCGCCTCGGCTGAGGCGTACGTCTACTGGCTCATGGATCGCGACAGCAAGTCCACCGGGTTGAAATCATTGCAGGGACGGATCTGGGAAGAGGGATACCGCACGGGAAACTTAAAAGGAAAGGGCGCCGTCTATGCCGACGTGCGGCCCGCTCTCACACGCTGGCGCGAGGAAGGCAAAGAGATCGCGATCTTCTCGTCCGGTAGCGTGCAAGCACAGCGCAATCTCTTCGCCAATACGACCGCAGGCGATCTCTCTGCTTTTCTGTCGGGCTACTTCGATACAACAACCGGCCCCAAACGCGCGGCTGCAAGCTATCGCCGCATCGCCGAGCGACTCGGCCACCCGCCCGGAGAGGTGCTGTTTATTTCCGACGTCACGGCTGAGCTCGATGCCGCCCGTGAGGCGGGCATGCAGACCGCACTGTGCGTGCGCGGATCCAGCCCTGAAAACCGTTCATCCCATCCTCGCGTCCGCTCCTTTGACGAGCTAGCGTAGCAGCGATGAACATCGCGCTCATTGTCGGCATCGTCGTTCTCGCGTGGGCCGTCTTCACGTTCAATCGGCTCATCCGCCTGCGCCAGCTCGGCGACAATGCGTGGGCCGACATCGACGTACAGCTCAAGCGCCGCCACGATCTCATTCCCTCAGTAGTGGCGGTGGTCCAGGGCCACGCCGGGTACGAGCGCAGTACGCTCGAGGCGTTAACGCAGGCGCGCAGCCGCGCGATCGAGGCCGCGACCGCCGGCGGACCCGCCACCCGCGCGCGCGAGGAAGATCCGCTTGGCGACGCGCTCGGCCGTGTGTTCGCCGTCGCCGAGGCGTATCCGGAGCTGCGCGCGGTCGCGAGCTTCGCCGCGTTACAGACGACGTTGACCGATGTCGAAGATCATTTGCAGAACGCCCGTCGCTATTACAACGCCGTGGTGCGCGACTTCAATACGGCGATCGCGCAATTCCCCACCGGTGTCATTGCAGGCATGATGCGGCTCCATCCCCGGGAGTTCTTCGGCCTCGACGATCCGGCGGAGCGTGCGGTACCGCGCGTCCCGCTGGCCTGTGTGTTTCTGTTGCTGTGCCCGACCGCTCTTGCGGCGCAGCGCTCCTTATCGATCGAGCGATTCGACGCGCGGATCGTCGTCAACCGCAACTCGGGGCTCGACGTCACCGAAACGATCACGGCGCGATTCGTGGGGTCGTGGAACGGACTGTATCGCACGATTCCGGTCGATTATCACACACCGCAGGGGTTCAACTGGAAGTTGGGGTTGTCGCTGGAGAGCGCGCGGGACGATGCGGGACACAATCTCCGTACGGCTACCAGTCGCGAAGGCGCCTACGTCAAATACAAGATCTGGATCCCAGGGGCGCAGGACGCGGAGCACACGGTCGTGCTCCACTACCGGGCGACCAACGGGCTGCGCTTCTTCGATGAGCACGATGAGCTGTACTGGAACGTGACGGGCGATCAGTGGGACGTCCCGCTCGACGCAGCGACGGCCGTGATCGAGCTGCCGCCGGGTACCCCTGGAGTCCGCGCGATCGCGTTCAACGGCGCCTACGGATCGACCGCGCGCGAATCACACGTCGTCATCGACGGCCACACGGTGCGGATCACGATGGCCCCCCCCCATGCGCTCGGGTATCACGAAGGACTCACCGCGGTTGTGGGATGGGACAAAGGCGTGGTCGCGCCACCAACGCTCGCGGCACGTGCTTTCGGTCTCGCGACCAGCAACTGGCCGCTCCTCATTCCGATTCCGGTTTTTCTTCTCGCATTCGCAGCCTGGTGGCGCGGCGGCAGAGATCCGCGCCGGCGGCCGATCGCCGTCGAGTACGACCCGCCCCCCGGACTGACGCCGGCGGAAGCCGGCACGCTGATGGAGACGTCGGCCGACATGTGCGACATCACGGCCACGCTCGTCGATCTTGCGGTGCGCGGCGATCTCCGCATCGAGGAGCACCAGAATCCCAAACTCTTCGGCCTGTTCGGCGGCGGCGTCGACTACACGTTGCGCCGGCTCAAGCCCCCCCCGGTGAACGGTCTCGCGCCTCACGAACAACAGGTGTTCGACGGCATCTTCACGAGCACGAGCGGTGACGAGGTGAAGCTCGCTGACTTGAAGAACGTGTTCTACAAAAAGCTTCCCGGCATCCGCGACGCGATCTTCGCGGGGCTCATGACACGAGGGTTCTATCGGGATCGTCCCGACAAGGTCCGCAATAAATGGAGAGGCTGGGGGATAGGGCTGGGCGTCGTGCTGTTCTCATTCGGCATGTGGTTCGGCCAGAAGCTCATGTTCACACCGCTGCCGTTTATCGTCGCCGCCGTGCTGGTGACCGCCATCATGTTCGCCTTCGCGCAGATCATGCCCGCGCGCACGGACACGGGCACACGAGCGCTCGAGCAGGTGCTGGGATTCGACGAATTCCTCCGCCGGGTCGAGTCCGAGCACTTGCGACGCATCATCGTCGGGCACCCGGAGCTGTTCGATAAGTACCTCCCCTACGCCATGGCATTTGGCGTGGAGCGCGAGTTCGCGCGCGCGTTCGAGGGCATCTATACCCAGCCGCCGCAGTGGTACATCGGACCGAGCGTCACCAGTTTCAACGTCACGCATTTCTCCACCAACATGGCGCATCTCTCGGATGCGGCGGGCACGGCGATGGCCACCTCGCCGCGCAGCTCCGGCGGCTCGGGCTTTGGTGGCGGCGGTGGATCGGGTGGTGGCGGCGGCGGTGGTGGTGGCGGTGGCTTCTGAAATCAAGGAGAGAACCAATGCGCTACGGTAAGCTTGTGCTTCTCGTCGGTGCGACGCTCACGACTCTACTCTCGGCTCAAACCACGCCGATGCAGAAAGCCTTCGACGCTCACAAGGGCGAGTTCGATTATCTGCTCGGCGATTGGGAGTTCACCGTCACCAATCCGCAGTACGGCACCAATCGCGGCTATTGGAGCGCGGTGCGGCTCGCGGACGGTCAGATTCTGGATGAGTATCGGGTCGTGGGTGACAGCGGCCAGACCTACTACGTGACCACCACCCTGCGGAACTACAACGGCGCGGCCGACCGGTGGGAGCTCATTGGAGCCGATGCGGGCACGGGCCTGCAAGATTTCGGGACTGGCCGCAAGGTAGGTGATGAGATGCGGATCGAGCAGACCTTCGGCGTCGCGCGCGGGACGCCGTCACAGTGGCGGATCCGCTACTACAACATCCAGCCCGATCACTTTTCCTGGATTGCCGACCGGTCGACCGACGGCGGCAAGACGTGGTCGAAGGATTATCAGAAGATCGAAGCGCGGCGCAGCGGTCCCGCGCGAACGCTGCCCTCGTTCGCGCCCGCGCGGAACCGGCCGGGAACCTAGCCGACCATCTACTGCATGTCTTGAAGAGCTCTGCTTTTATTAACATCGCGGCACTGTCACACGTCTCTGTGAACGTCAGCCACGATAGCGACGCGAGCGCCGGGAACCCAACGCGCTAGACGTCGTTGTGTACGAAGCCGGAGTCCTTCCAAGCTGCAGGAGTCAGAGCCTGTTGACCGTCGAGAGAGAAGTGACAGCGCGAACAGCGGCGTCTTGCGATATCCTTACAGAAGAGAGCCACGGGATCGTACGAGTTGTGCCGAACGGGACCAACGGGGGTAATGTAGGACATGAAAATCACGACACGACTTAGCCTGGTCCTCGGCGCGCTGTCGCTGTTCGCCCTCCCGATTCGGGCTCAGTATTTCGGCCGCAATGCCGTTCAGTATGAGACGTTCCACTTCAAGATCCTCAAGACGCAGCACTTCGATATCTACTTCTATGATAAGGAAGCGGACCTGGCGGCCGAAGCCGGGCGCATGGCGGAACGGTGGTACACGCGACTCTCCACCGTATTGCGCCACCAGTTGAGCGGCCGGCAGCCCCTGATCCTCTACGCGGATGCGCCTGATTTCTGGCAAACGAACGTGTTCGGCGGTCAGCAACCGGGCGAGGGAACGGGCGGCGTCACCGAGAGCCTCAAACGCCGCATCGTCCTCCCGGCGGGTGCTTCGTTGAAAGAAACCGATCACGTGATCGGGCACGAATTGACGCACGCATTCCAATACGACATCACAGGCGTCGGCCGAGGATCGGCGGCGTCAACCGGATTCAATCGCGTGCCGCTGTGGTTCGTCGAAGGAATGGCCGAGTATATGTCCATTGGCCCAGTGGATCCCAACACCACGATGTGGATGCGCGACGCGGTGCGGCGGGGGGATCTCCCCAAGTTCCATGATCTCGAGAATCCGAAGTACTTCCCCTATCGCTGGGGCCAATCGCTGTGGGCATACCTGGGCGGTACGTACGGCGACGACATCGTCGGCGCGCTGCTGCGCGCGGCCGGTCGAACCGGCAACGTCCAAGGCGCGCTCGAGCAAATGACGCACCGTCCCGTCGACAGCACCATCGCAGACTGGCATCGGGCATTGATCGAAGCCGCTCAGCCCGTGGCCTTGGCAACCGGCGTCCAGCTTCCCGCCGATCGCAAACACGTGCCACGCGAGCTCCAGATGCCGGTGACCGCGACCGGCGCGCGGCTGCTCATCAGCCCGCGTAAGGAGCAGCAGTACAACCTGGCGCCATCATTGAGCCCGGATGGCCGGCGCGTCGTCTACATATCGGACGCCAGCCTGTTCTCGTTCGACATCTATCTCGCCGATGCGCAAGACGGCCACACAATCCGCACGCTCGTCTCCTCGACTCGGGACACGCACCTCGAGAGCCTGCAGTTCATCACCTCGGCCGGCGCGTGGGATGCGGACGGCAGTCGCTTCGTGTTCGGCGCGGTGGTGACGGGTCAGGCGGCGTTGCGAATCGTGAAGGGTGAGAACGGCGACGTCATCAAAGAGGTGAAAGTCCCAGGCGTCGGTGAAATCTTCAACCCGACGTGGTCACCCGACGGCAAGATGATCGCGTTCAGCGCGCAGGTGGGAGGCGTCACCGATCTCTTCACGTATGATCTCGACAGCGGGAAGCTGCAGCGGCTGACCCAGGACCTGTACGCCGATCTGGAACCTGCCTGGTCGCCCGACGGGAGGCTGATCGCGTTCGTGACAGACCGGTTTGGGACGTCGCTCGACAAGCTGGTGTACGGCGACTATGAGCTGGCGGTGATTGATCCCCGCACCGGAAATATCCGCGAGTTGCCGCATCTCCCGAACGCCAAGCACATCAATCCGCAGTGGAGCCCCAACGGCGACCTGTACTTCCTCGCCGATCCGGGCGGCATCACCAACGTCTATCGGCTATCGCTCGGGGACGGCGCGATCACGCAGGTGACGAACGTCTTCACCGGCGTCAGCGGCATCGCGTCGCTGAGCCCGGCGTTGAGCATCGCGCAAAAGACCCCGAAGGCGGCGTTCACCGTCTATACCGGCGGCGGCTACGCGATCCAGGTCATGGATGACGTCGAGGCGCTCGCGGGCGGTCCCATAAAGGCGTTGCCCCCAGCCGCGGCAATGTTACCGCCGACCGACCGGCCAGCCGGAGTGGCGGCACTGATCAGCGATCCCACGCCAGGATTGCCCGCCGAAGGAACGGTCGCGCTGAGTAGTGCGATCAAGGCGTACAGCCCCAAGCTGTCGCTCGATTTCGTTTCCCAGCCGAGTCTCGCAATCGCGGCCGACCGGTTCGGGACGTACGTGGGGGGCGGAATCACGTTGTACTGGAGCGACATGTTGGGCGATCACAACCTTGTGACGATGGCGCAGGTGAATGGCCGGATCTCGGATTTTGCCGCGCTGGTCGGCTATGCCAATCGGAAGCGACGCTTGAATTGGAGTATCGGCGCTGAGCAGATCCCCTACATCATCGGCGGGTTCAGCTCTAATTGCGGCTTCACCACCGCTTCCACCTGCCAGGAGCAGATCGAACGGATCAAGCAAACGAACCGGGACCTGAACGGCTTTGTGGCGTATCCCTTCAACCGCTCGGACCGCGTCGAATTCTCCGCCGGCCTCCAGCAGATCGCGTTCGCCCACGAGATTCGGACACTGACGTTCGACAACTTTTCCGGACAGCTCATCGGCGATTCCACGGCGCATCTCCCGGTGCACGGGAATCTGAACCTTGGCGTCACGACCGCCGCTGTGGTGCACGACAATTCGTACTTCGGCGCGACCGGCCCGATTCTCGGCAGCCGCTGGCGGCTCGAGGCCGATCCGACATTTGGCAATCTCCACTTCGTCACGGCGATCGCGGACTATCGCAGATACATCATGCCCCTGCGGCCATTCACATTCGCCGGCCGCATCATGCACGTCGGTCGCTATGGCCGTGACGGCGATAACGGGATCTTGTATCCGCTGTTCATTGGTTACCCGAGCTTCGTGCGCGGCTACGACCTCGGTAGCTTCGACGCCAGCGAATGCGGCAACGCCCCGAGCAATACCTGCCCAGTATTTGACCAGTTGCTTGGAAGTAAGATGCTCGTGGGGAACGTAGAGCTTCGTTTTCCGCCGTTTGGCTTGCTTGGCCTCGGTGGCGGCTATTACGGGATCCTGCCAATCGACGCCGGAATCTTCTACGATGCGGGCGTCGCCTGGACCGGTTCTCAGGGAGCGCAGCTGTTCGGCAATGGCCCTCGCAAGATCGTCCGCAGCACGGGCGTATCTTTCCGCATGAACCTGTTTGGGTACGCCATCGGCCAGATGGATGTCGTCCATCCGTTCGACCGGCCACAGAAGAATTGGATGGTGCGCTTCAGTCTGACGGAAGGTTTCTAGCCATGCAACAACGCGAACTCGGAACGCAGGGCCTGACGGTCTCCGCCCTCGGCTTGGGGTGCATGGGGATGTCCGACTTCTATGGCTCCCGTGACGACGCCGAGTCGATCGCGACGATTCATCGGGCGCTCGAGCTGGGCATCAACTTCCTCGATACCGCGGATGTCTACGGCCCGTACACGAACGAGCAATTGGTCGGCAAGGCGATCAAGGGGAAACGCCAGCAAGTCATCCTGGCGACCAAGTTCGGCAACGTGCGCGGACCCGATGGGAAGTGGATGGGCGTCAACGGCCGGCCTGAATACGTCAAAGACGCCTGCAACGCGTCGCTGCAACGCCTCGGCGTCGAGTACATCGATCTCTACTACCAGCATCGTGTCGACCGCACCGTGCCGATCGAAGAAACCGTCGGCGCCATGGCCGATCTCGCCCAGCAGGGCAAGATCCGCTACCTCGGGTTGTCGGAGGCGTCGGCGCAGACCGTGCGGCGCGCGCACGCCGTCTATCCGATCACCGCTTTGCAGACGGAGTACTCCCTCTGGAGTCGCGACGTCGAGGACGAAATCCTGCCGACCGTTCGCGAACTCAAGGTCGGTTTCGTCGCGTACAGCCCGTTGGGCCGCGGATTCCTGACCGGCCAGATCAAACGGCCGGAGGACATCGAGGAAGGCGACTGGCGCAAGAATCATCCGCGCTTCCAGGGCGAGAATTTCCAGAAGAATCTCGATCTCGTGCGCCGGGTGGAGGAGCTGGCGCGCGAGAAGCGCTGCACGCCGGGTCAGCTCGCGCTTGCCTGGCTGCTCGCGAAAGGGTCGGACATCGTGCCCATTCCGGGTACCAAGCATCGCAAATACGTCGAGGAAAACGTCGGCGCCCTCACCGTCAAGTTGTCGGGGGGGGGCGCCGATCTCGTGCGCATCGACGGCGTCGTGACGAAAGGGATCGTCGCGGGCGCGCGCTATCCCGAAGGCGGGATGCGGACGGTCAACGGCTGAAGGCGGGCTCCTTCCCGTCAGCGGCCCGCTGCAGCTTCGCGATATCGAGCTTTTTCATTTGCAGCAGCGCCTGCATCACGCGGTTCGCCCTGGCGCGATCCTTCGCGCTCATCAGCTTGCCGAGCTCGGCCGGGACAACCTGCCATGAGAAACCGAACTTGTCCTTGAGCCAGCCGCACTGACTCTCCTGGCCGCCTCCTGACGTCAGCTTGCTCCAGTACTCATCCACTTCCTTCTGATTCTCGCAATTCACGACGAGTGAGAATGCCTCGCTGAACTTGAACGGCGGCCCCCCGTTCAGCGCAATGAACTCCTGCCCCGCGAGCTGGAAGTTGACGACCATGACCGAGCCTTTGGGGCCGGGGCCGGCGTCGCCGTAACGGCTGACGTTCAGAATCTTGGAATTCTTGAAGATCGACACGTAGAACTCCGCGGCCGGCTCGGCGTTGTTGTCGAACCAGAGAAACGGTGTGATTTTCTGCATCGGATTCTCCCGTAGTCGTCAGTTTTGCGCGGCCAACAGTTGGTCCAGCCGGTTGTAACTTGCTTCCAATCCCTTCGTCGCACCCATCTTGATCGCGGCGTCCCGTGCTTCGCGCGACGCGTAGCGGACGGTAGTGCTCAACGTGGTCTTGCTGCGGGTCTCGACGAGCTCCGTGGTGACGAGCGTCTCGCCGCCCGTCCAGTACTCCTCATACACCTCTGTGGCGACGATACGCGACGGTTGTGTGATCTCCTGGAATGTCCCACCCATGCCCATGGTACGGCCCTCAGCGTTCTGCCAGACATAGCGGTACTTGCCACCGACGCGCAGGTCAATGTCGCACACAGGCATCGTCCACCCGGGTGGCCCCAGGAGCCACCTCTTCAGCAACTCGGGCTTCGTCAAGGCGTCGAACACCATACCCCGGGTCGCGTCGAACACGCGCGTCATCACTAACTCGCGGTCGGTCGGGGTCGCAATCTTCACGGGTGCGGTCGGCGTCATTTGGATCTCCTCTTCTTCGGCTTGGGTTTCACGTCCTCGAGCAGCGCGTCCACCATTTTCTTCTCGTTGCTCTTCAACTCCTGCAGCACCGCATCGAGGCGTTTGAAGTTCGCTTCCCAGATGCGCCGGTAGCGCTCGATCCAATCGGTCGCCTCAGCGAGCGGTCGAGGCTCGAGTTTGCTGGGCCGGCGTTGCCCCTCGCGGCCGCGGGTGATCAGACCGGCTCGCTCGAGCACCTTCAGATGCTTGGAGATCGCCGGCTGGCTCATGTCGAACGGCGCCGCCAGTTCGCTGACCGCCGCTTCCCCGTTCGCCAGCCGCGCCAGGATCGCCCGGCGGGTCGGGTCGGCGAGGGCGGCAAAGGTCGCGTCGAGTGAATAACCAGATGGTTTCATAACTGATGGGTAATGTAAGCACCCCTGCCCCGGGGCGTCAAGGGCTTATCATTCCGGCGTGAAAATCGCGACCTGGAACGTCAACGGCATTCGCGCCCGCGCCGCACAGTTGTGCGAGTGGCTGCAGCGCGACCGGCCTGACGTCGTCTGTCTGCAGGAGCTGAAAGCTACCGCCGCGCAGATTCCCGCCGAATGCAAAGGCCCGGACTATCATGCGTACTGGCACACCCTGAAGGGCTATTCGGGCGTGTCGTTACACGTCCGCAAAGACCTGTTCGCGGTCGATCCGCGCTTCAGCCATCCGCCGTTCGACATGGAATCGCGCATCGTTCAAGTCGAACACGGTAATCTCGTGATCGCGTCGGTGTACGTCCCGAACGGCGGCAAAGACTATCCGGCGAAGCTCGACTTCGTCACGAAACTCGCGGCGTGGGCCCGGCAACTCCACGCTGAGGCCCGCGATCTGCTGTTGTGTGGCGACATGAATATCGCGCGCACCGAGATGGACGTGCATCCGAAGGAGCGCAAGCCCAATACCGTAGGCCAACGGCCTGAGGAGCGCGCGCTGTTCGAGAACCTGCTCGGCGAGCACCTGGTCGACGTCGGCCGCGCCTTCGATCCCGACAATCCCAATCTCTTTACGTGGTGGGCGCCGTGGCGGAATCTGCGCGCGCGCAACATCGGCTGGCGATTGGATTACGTGCTCGCCTCACGCGCGATTGCTCAGCGAGCGAGGAGCTGCGTCGTGCTAGCGGACGTCGGCACGAGCGATCACGCCCCGGTGGTCATGATCGTCTAGGGCAAATTGAAACCGCGTTTGCTATAGTAGGACCCATGGCGAACGTGCGGGTCTATGGCGGCGGGGCAGCCAAGGCGCCGAGCGCGTCAAAGGAGGGCTCGCCGCTGCTGGCGGGCATCCTGGCGGGAGTTGCGTTGCTCATCGCGTGGGTCGCGGTCGCGCGGATCACGCGCAACGACGTCGGACTCGCGTCGTGGGGTGTGGGTGGCCTGCTTGGCATCGCCATCGCCAAGGCGGCGAAGCCGCCGACCAAGGCCACCGGGATCCTCGCCGCCATCCTGACTGCCGCTACCCTGCTGGTCGCCAAGCTGGCGGTGGTCGTGTTCGCCTTACAACCGGTGCTGCGCGAGGAATTCGTCCAGGACTGGCGCGCCACGTCATCGCTGTTCTTCCTCGACATGGCGAAAAACCACTCTTTTTCGCCGGACCTGCAGCATACCCTGGACACCCGTCCCGAGCTGCTCCGCGATACGTCTTTCCTGGGCGCCGGGGCACAGTTGCGGGCGCAAATCGACTCTGAAGTCGTGGCTCGAGCGAAGGCATCTGCGCTCGAGGAACGGGAGCGGCTCGTACGCGCTCATTACGACAGCAGTTTGATGGCGAAGTTCGGGTTTTGGGTGCTGCTCTTGCTGTCGTTCGGGCCTTTGGACCTACTATGGATGGGGTTGGGAATAGCGACGGCGTGGAAACTGGGGCAGGGACTGATCTAGCTAGGTTCCGCTTCCCCTCCCGCGCTCCTCTCGCTCGCGCTCCTCTCGCGCCAAGCGCACCCGTTCCAGGCGTTCCTTCCGCGCGGCCTCTGCCGCGGCTTCGCGTTCGCGCTCATGTGCATCCCAATCGGTGTTGGCAGCGGATTCTTCTCTGGTCCGGCTGACCCGCTCCTGGCGCTCGCGCATGCTGTCCTTCTGCCGCTGGTCACGCTCGACCTCACGTTGCGCCTTGTTCTTGATGTTCGCCCACACCATGACACCGAACAGGCCGAACTGGGCGGGCAGTACGAGGATAAAGGACGCCGGAAACAGCCGATCGACGGTTATCGTGACTGCGACACTCGCCAGGGCCCATTTCCACCCGGAGAGGTGCTCGTATTCCGCCGCGAAATAGAAGAGCGCCGCGAAGGTGAAGAGGCCACCACCGAGCCCGAACATGCGCTAATATGTGAAACGAGATTTCTGGGTGCAATATTTCGTGACGAGATCTATGGAGATCCGAGATGCCGCGCATCGTGTGGTTGATCCTGATCATCGTGATCTTTGGTGTGGCGATGTTCTTCTTACGGCGGTACATGGAGCGCTGAGATGCTGACAGTGTTTCTCTTATCTCCCGCGAGCTGCTCCGGTACCCGCGCAAAGCTGCTGCTGAAGAGCCGCACGAGCCCCCTGACCGCGAGGCTCGCGAACGGGGGCGCTCCAATCGGCGAAGTCTTCACGTTCATGAGCAGCCTTTATTTCCGCGGCAAGCTCGCCTACGCGAACGCATTTGGTGCGCCGCCGCGGGGGTGGTCGGGCGCGCTGGTCATGGCGCCGGGGCGCGGGCTGATGGCCGCCGACGCCCTGATTCGCCTGATGGATTTGCAGGAGATGGCGGAAGTCCCCGTCGATGAAGACGAGCCGCGTTACCGCGAGCCGCTGGTGCAGCACGCTACGGCGCTCGAGCTCGCTCTGGGACCGGAGGGACGTGCGGTCCTGCTCGGCAGCGTGGCGACCCAGAAATACGTCGGCCCGCTCATGGACGTGCTCGGCGACCGGTTGCTGTTCCCACCGACGTTCGCGGGACGCGGAGACATGAGCCGCGGCGGCTTGATGCTGCGGTGCGCGCGCGCCGGAACACCACTCGACTACGTGCCGGTGCGCGGCGCCGTCCGCCACGGACCCAAGCCACCGAAGCTCGGCCCTGCGCCTCGCTAACGCCATTTATCTCGCAGTCACCATCGTCGCGCCGACCGTTAGACGTGACGTCGTCGTCTACGTCATCTCCCCGACCAGCACGTTCGAAGTGAAGACGGGAAAAGCCGGTCTGCTGGGATTCGCCGGTCACGACCACGTGATCCGCGCGCGGGCGTTCTCGGGGCGCATCGAATACCATGCCGATGCGCCGGCCGATTCAAGAGTCGAGGTCGTCGTCCCGACGGACAGCCTGGAGGTCCTGACTCCGCCCGATACCGAGGAAATCCGCAAAGTGACCGCAACGATGCGGACTGATGTGCTCGACGTCGCGCATTATCCCGAGATTCGGCTCACGTCCCGCTCGGTCGAGCCGGGCAATGGCCACGTTCGCATTGTCGCTGCACTGACGATCAAAGGCGTGACGCGGGAAGTGCCGCTCGACGTTCAGTTCACGATCGCGAGCGACACGTTGCGGGCTACGGCGACATTCGCGGTGAAACAGACGGATTTCGGAATCCGGCCTTACCGCGGCGGGCCCGGAGGCACCGTCCGCGTCGCTGACAAGGTGACGTTCGACGTCAGCGCGGTGGCCGTGCGGCAGTAGTCGTGGACGTCAGCGCTTGCTCGGCGAGCTTCGTTCCGGCGACGCGCGCGCGGATCTTGGCGAACGCCGTCTCGCGCGCGGTCGAGGTGTCGTCCGCAAACGGGGAGAATCCGCAGTCATCGGTCGTGCCGAGCTGCGAGAGCGGGATGATTTCGGCAGCCTCGAGTACGCGGTCGCGAACTTCTTCCGGTGTCTCGACTCTGGGATCGATCGGGTCCGTCACGCCGACGAAGACACGTTGGTCCGCTTTGGCGTTCTCTTTGATGATCCGCAGCACGCGCGTCCGATTGCGTTCGCTCGCGAGCTGAATGTAGAAGTTGCGGACCTGCAACCGGAATAGATCCGGCAATAGATCGGCATAGTCGACGTCGGCGCTGTGCGTCGAGTCGTGATCGCCGCCCGGACAGGTGTGGACACCGATGCGCGACCGTTCGTCGGCGGTAAAGCGATCGAGGACGCGGGCGTTCAGATCGACGAAGCTGCGCAGCAGTTGCTTCGAGGGATCCAGCTTCACCGCGAGCCGCCCTTCCGTGAAGTCGATCTGCACGTTGGCCGCGCCGCGGGCGAGGCACTGCCGGATGTCACGCTCGGCTTCGCGTAGCAAGTCTGTGATAAATGCGTCACGCGAGTAACCGGGAATGCCCTCCTGCGGATAGAGCAGACTGAGCGCGGAGGCCGAAATGACCGCCTGCTTCACCGGCACACGTGCGTGCTTCTTCGCTTCTTCCAGATAGGTCACCGCGTACGTCCGGTATTGGAACGGACCCGCCGCGAGTTTCGGCAGCTGGCGTGTATGACCATCAGCGAAGGGAATCGTGACGCCGCCTGGCGCGAGCGTCTCGAGTCCGTGGATCGGATATGTTGCGAAGCTCGGCTTCGTCTGCTCACCATCGGTGATGATGGGCGACCCCGTTTCTTCAAACCGGCGGATCGTGTCGCAGATCGCGCGGTCGTACAGCGCGCCCATCTGGTCTTGAGAGATTCGGCCCGCGGCGAGTTGTTGCATGCCCTCGATGAGCTCGGCAGGCCGGGGAATGCTTCCGATGGGTTCTGTGGGTATTGTCATGAGCCATAATGCTACTTCGCCCGAACGTGCAACGATAGAATCCCTTCGGGCATCGTTCAAAGATCACTGTGGGGAGAAAAGTATGATTCGCTCGATTCGATACATGGTGCTGGCCGCAGCCCTGGTCTTCGTGCCTTGCGTAGCGTTGGGACAAGGCGGCTACGGCCGCGGCGGCGTGATGCCTCAAGGGCGCTATGCGCCGAGTGCACCAAAGCTTCCGGGCATCGAGCTCGTCGGTCCATTGGATTCAGCGACCGCGCGGGTGCTGCTCGCCCTCAACGATCAGGAGGCCGCGCACTATGCGCAGGTCTACGATTCGTTCATGGTCGCCACTCGACCACAGCGTGACAGCGCCGGGGTCGCGACCGCAAAAATGAACGAGCGTCTCGACGCGGGTGACCGCGCGGCAGCCCTGTTCTACGCTGAGCGACTCCAGGACCTGGGCAAGTATCTCAAGGATCGACAGGAACGATTCGAGAACGATCTGCGTCGCTTTCTCACCGGCGACCAGGTCAAGAATTACCGCAAATGGAAAGAGGGGGAGGAGCGCGTCGCCGAGCAGAAGCGCCGCGAGGATGAGCTCCGCTGGCAGGAGGCGGCGTTCGGCGGCGGAGGCTTCCGAACGTCGGGAGGGCCGGCGCCGGAGCCGAAAGCGTCCGTCCCCAACGCGCCTGGCGTCGCCGCGCCCGACGTCGGTGCCGAGGTCGTGCACGTCGGTCGAACAGTGTACGTCGCGAGCCAGCTCGGCGTGGACAGCGCAGGGACACTGGCAGGCACTGATCTCAAAACTCAGGCCGATCGCGCCTTTGCGAACGTGACGGCGGTCTTGCGGTCAGCCGGTACATCGCCGCGGGACGTCGTGTCACTCACGATCTACGTCGTCAATTATCGTCGTGCCGACGTTGCGACGATTCGCGAAGCGGGCGCCGCGTATTTCGGCTCGAATCCCCCGATCGCGACCGTGCTCGGCGTGCAATCGGTCGGACGTGACGGCGCGCTGATCTCCATCGGGGCGACGGCGGTCAGCAGCGCCGCTTCGTTTTTGCGAGACCGCCCCTAGTGAGCGGACCTAGGGCTTGCCGGCGATTCTCGCTTCGACGAATCCGAAAATCGGACGGCCCACGATGCGCACGACCCGCGGCGAGTCGCTCGACTTGCCTTTGAGCGAGAAGAACCCGAATAGCGCATGTCCGGCGCTGTCGACCCGTACGCCCGCCGGCAAACGAATCTGCACATACCCCATGAAGGACCGCGCCTCGATCGTCGTCACACCTGGTTTGAACGTGGCCTGAGTGAGATCGAGCTCCACGTAGCCGAGGCGCGCGCGGACCGTGAGCTCGCGAGGCAGCACACCGGTGAGTTTACGCTCCTGGCCTGACAGGAATGCCTTGACCTCGGCACCCTGCGCATGCATCGGCAAGTCGGCTGTTATCGCCTCGAGCTCGCGCGTGGTAGTGGCAGCATACACGCTCTCCAGACGCGCCTCGAAGTCGGTCTCGGTCAGATTGTCGTTGGCAAAATGGCGCGTCAGCGCCGCGATCACGCGCTCGCGATCGATGAACAGCCGGTCGGAACTCGGCGATAAGGGATTCGACATCGCTTACTAATCTAACGATCCCTGCTTTCGCGCTCGTCGTCCTCAAGATCTCGCGAGAGTGGGAAAAACACCGCACGCTGTAACGCCGGGTAGGGCGTATCCCATCCCCGCGCGTCATGCCACAGGATCCGGTTGAGGAGCTCCGACGGCGCGGCGTCAGGCTGCGCGAAATTCATGCGCGCCGACGCGCGCGCGGCGCCGCGCCGCTCGGCGGCACGCGGACCCGTGATTGCACCCACCTCCTGGTTTCTTTCGTACAACGACTGCTTCGGCACGATTGAGCTGTAGGGCGCCAGGTTAGGCGTCTCATCCGGCCCGATGAAGCTCGCGCGCATGTCCGTCGCCACCAGATCGAACATGCTGAGCGCCGGCAGGCCGAGCATCAGCTCGATCGTCTTGACCATGCTCGGCTGGCTGTAGAACGTCGCGTCGATCGCTCCCCGCTTCGCGTAGGGGCTGGCGACCAGCGCCACGGTGCGGTGCCCGTCGATGTGATCGACGCCATTCTGCGCGTCATCTTCGACCACGAGAATCGCCATCGATTTCCAGAAGGAGCTGTGCGACAGGCCCTCGACCATCCGGCCGAGCGCGAGATCGTTGTCCGCCACGCACGCCTTGGGGGTGCACCAGCCGGGGCTCGTCCCCTCGGTATGATCGCTCGGCAGGGCGACCAGCACGAGGTTCGGCATCGTCTTTTTCGCTTCCCATTCGCGGAGGTGTTCGAGAAAGATGTCCGCCTTCACCACGTCGGGAATTCCCTGTGTCCAGCCCGGATACTCACGCACCAGCAAGCGATCGAGCGACGGGATGTCGGACCGCGTGTGGAAGCGCTGCACCAACAAACTGCGGAAGAAGGCGGGCTTGTGCGGCTGAGAATCGCGGTATTGCGCGAGCAGAGCAGCACGTAATGACGCGCTGTCGTTCTGAATGAACGGCGCATATTCGCCAAAGACGGACACTGACTTCCCCTTCGACCGCGCCGCCTCCCACAAGAAGCCTCCGGACGAATACGCGAGCGGATCGGTGCCTTCGGAGGGATAGCTGCGGCCGGTGTAAAGCGGCCACATCGGGTACTCGGTCTCATTCGCTTGCGTCAGCCAGTTGTGCCCATCCGCCGAGTTGCCGCCCGACGCGAAGAAATGATCGAGCAGTACGAATTGGTCGGCAAGCGCGTGCGCGTTGGGCGTGACGTCGCGGCCGTACTGCAGGAACGAGCTGTCGCTCGCTCCCCTGCCCATGTCGCCAAAGATCTGGTCGTAAGTCCGGTTTTCACGGATGATGTAGACGACGTGGTCGATGCGGGATGGCTCTCCGGGCCTTTGCGGCACCGCACTCGCCGGCACCCCAGGGCGCGGCCCGGAGGAAACCAGCCCGACGCCTCCCTGCAGCGTGAGACGGTTGTTTTGCGCTACTGACGTCGTGTACGCGTTCAGCTCGGCGTCATTCGGTACGGCGATGACGTTCACTGACCCACGATAGGCATGCACGTACCGGCCCACTAATCCCACGTTGCGTCCCACACCCGATCCCACGCCGAACAGCGTGCCGACCGCAATCGTGCTGCCGTCGGGGCTCACATCAATCGTGGTGGGATACCATCCGGTTGGAATGAGGCCACGCAGTCGGGCGGAACCGTCAGTTACCGTGTACATCGCAACCGCGTTCAACCCACCCAATGTCACAAACAGCGTCGCGCCGTCGGGTGAGAGAGCGACGGCCGTGGGCGCGAATCCGATCTTGTGCTCGCGGAACGGCGCGACTGAGATCGTCGCGATCACCGAATCGTGGCGTGTGTCGATCACACTCACGTTGTCCGAGTTGCCGTTGGCGACGTAGAGCCGCCCGCCCTTTTCGTCCCACGCCAGGCCGGTTGGGTGCAGTCCCACCGGAATCACCTTACTCACCGTGCCGGCGACGAGATCGACGCGGGTCACACTGCCTGGCGGCACCATGCCGCGCGCATCCACACGCACGAGCTCGGCATACGGATCGCAGCATTGCTTGGCCGAGCGGTCGCGCGCGGTCGGCTTGCGACCGCCGAAATTCGAGACGTAGGCGATCGCGCCGTCTTCACTCAAGACGGCGGCGACCGGCAGGACGCCAAGTGCGACCCTCCTCAGCAACGAGCCGTCATCCGCATCGAGGACGGCGAGCTCGTCGTTGGCCGGAAGGGGCACCGCGACGACGCGGTGGCCGGAAGCGTTGCGACGCCGTGCGATCATCGGACCGCCGGCGATGTAGGCGCCGAGGGCGGGTGAAGACAGCCGCAAAACGACGCTGTCGCCGTCGTACGCAACGAGATGCGCGACCGATTTTGCCCGCGCGACGCTATCCGTGCCGGGTGTCCGGCTTAATACCAAAGCCGCCGGCAGCGTACCTACCGCAGACACGAACACGCGTTCCGCCCCGGCGACAGGATCAATCGCGATTCCCTGGACGCCGCTGTGGCCGTCGAATGCGGTGCTCCCAAGCACCGCGTTGTCGCGCCAGCCGAGGCGGTACAGCGCGCCAGGAACCGTCACCCAGATCTCCCCGGGACGGGCGCCGAACCGGACGCCCGTGACGCGACCGGTGAAGACGCTCTGTAAACCGGCCGGGGCGACGCGTTGATCAGTGGCTATGACGCCGGGATCTGGGATTTCTCGACGCGGGGGGGACGGGAGGGATGGGGGCGCTTGGAGCAACATCAGGAGTGGAAGGAGCATGTGACAAAGTTACACCGCGAGCAAAAACCGGCTCAACGCGATTCGCCGTGACACATTCCTAACCCTGCCGAGCGTGGCCGTTCGGGCACAGAGACGTATTATCGGGCCATGCTCTTGGCGTTGCGGTGCGCCGATCCGCTCGTGGGATGACCTGCAAGCGGCGCTTCGCGGTCTGCACATCGGTGATCGCGCGGCAGTGGAGATTCGGCGCGACGAACGGCCGCTGACAATCACGCTGGCGGTGAGTGGTTACACGCGGCCGCGGGTACGGTTTGTCGATGCAGCGGATGTCACGGCCGAGCAGCGGTCGCGCCAACAGGAGTGGTTTGCGGGGCGTTAAAGAGTCACTCGTACATCTTGGTCGTATCCGCGTGCGCCAGCTCAACCAGAAAGTCCGCGATCTTCCCGGTCACGGCTTCCACATAGCGTTTCCCCTTCTCGGCGGTCGCTGCGGCCGGATTTCCGGAGCCGGTATCGTCCGTGACCTGACGCCATTGTCGTGGCGCCCACGCCCACCCTTCGCGGAACCCGGCGATCTTGAATTTCCGAGCCGCGCCAGGGCCGGCTTCAGACAGCGGCAGGACTCGCTCGGACGCGATGTGTTGCATCACGCTCGTCTCCAGCTCCCCGGCATGGTCGCCGAGATCGGAGAAAAAGGACTGCGGATCCACGACCTTCGTCCAGTTGATCACGCAGAGAAAAACCGAGACCTGTGGCTGCAGCTCGCGGATCATTTGGCGAAAGTCATTAGCGCCGTGACCGTTGAGAATCACGAGCTTCGGTATGCCCTGCTCCGCCAGCGATGTCGCAACGTCGCGGAGCACCAGCACCTGGGTACTTGGATTCATGTTGATGCAGAGTGGAATGTCGAGCTGCCCCGTGTTCACGCCGAACGGCACGACGGGGAGCACGACCACTTTGGCGCCCTGCTTCCAGGCGCGCTCAGCGCCGCGCGCGGCGATTTCCTCCGCCTGGATGTTGTCGGTGGTGTACGGGAGATGGAGATTGTGCGCTTCGGTCGCCCCCCACGGCAGGACAGCGACCTCGTAGCGCGTGTCGCGTACGGTTTTCCAGGTCAGCTCGTTGAGTACATACGGACGGGCGGGCATCGCGTCCCAAAACTGCGGCTACTTCTGCGCCCGCACAACTTTGGTGATCGTGTCCCAGGTGCGCGTGGTCACCTCTTTCCCGCATGTCTTCTCGATCAGCGCCATGAAAACCGGCCCCTTCGGACTCGGCAGGTAGGCGCTGAAGATTTCCCTTCCCTTCATGGTGAGAATGCGGGCGCCGTCTGATTCGATCGGCAACTTGAGCTTCGCCCGGGGCTCGTCGCGGAGAAACGTGACGATCCGTTTGGCTTTGGGGCTGACCCCGAACTTCTTGTACGGGTCGGAGGCGACCAGCTGCTGCAACGCCTCTATGGGACGGACGATCGTCAGGAAGGACTGGCCAAGGCGTTCGAACATCGCCGCTTCCGCCCTGCGTTGCAGCCCCACCTCTGCCGCGCTGCGCGTGCTGAACACGACGTTGCCACTCGAGAGGACCGTCTTGACGTCGGTGAAGCCAGCCGCTTCGAAGGCCTGCTTCAGGTCGGCCATCTTCGCGTTCATCGGCATGATGCCCCGGAGGAAAGCGGCGTAGCGCGGCATGCCGAAAACTAACGCGAGGTTATCGTTAAGGTTCTATGCGCCCATCCTATCTCCTAGCCTGCGCCGTGTTGCTGTGTTCTCCGCTTACGGCGCAACAGCGCCACACGATCACGCATGAGGACATCTTCCTCATGAAGCGCGTATCCTCTCTCGTGATCAGCCCCGACGGTAGATCGATTGTCTTCACCGTCACCGAGCCGTCCTACACCGAAGCCGATCAGGTCAGCGATCTCTGGCTCGTGCCCTCCGACGGCAGCTCGGAGCCGCGGCGGCTCACGAATACGAAGAGCGGAGAGAGCGGTGTGGCGTGGAGTCCCGACAGCCGCCGCATCGCGTTCAGTGCGAAGCGCGAGGGTGACGACGTCGCGCAGATCTACGTGCTGGACCTGGCCACTGGCGGCGAGGCGCAGCGCATCACGAACGTCTCGACCGGCGCCGGCAATCCGCAGTGGCGGCCCGATGGCCGCGCGATCCTCTTCATCAGCATGGTGTATCCGGGCGCGACGACGGACTCGGCCAACCGCGCCGCAAGCGCCGACCGGCGCACCCACAAGTACAACGCGCGCGTGTACGACGCGTCGCCGATCCGGCTGTGGGACCATTGGCTCGACGACCGGCGGCCCAGTCTGTTCGTGCAGCCGCTCGATGCCGGATCGCCCGCGCGTGACCTTCTGGCCGGCTCGCAGCTGATCGCGAACCCCGGCTTCGGCGGCCAGCTCGGCACGAGCGGTGAGGATCTCGCGGCGGCGTGGACGCCCGACGGCAACGCCGTCGTGTTTGCCGCGACGACCAATCGCCGGGAGTGGACCTACGCCGATGTGGTGCAGACGCTGTGGCTGGTGCCCGCAACGGGCGGCGAGCCGCGACATCTCACTCCAGGCCGCGACGACTACGACACGCCGCGCTTCTCGGCTGACGGACGCACGCTCTACGCGGTGATGACACCGACCACCGAGCACACGTTCAACAATCGGCGGTTGGTGAGCTGGACCTGGCCCCTCGCGGGTTCGCAGGCTCCCCAGGTCGTGGCCGGCGGCACCACTCATTCGATTGGCAGCTACGCTATCGCGCCGGACAGTCGCTCAGTGTTCTTCCTCGCCGAAGATGCCGGACACCAACGATTGTTTCGAGCCGTGGGTGCGCCCCCCCCCAATGGCGAGCGCGAAGTCGGCACAATGACGAGCGGGACGTTCAACGGCCTTCAGATCGCGACCGGCTCGAAAGGCGCGCTGCAGATCGCCGCGACATGGGAGAGCGCCGTCAGTCCCTCCGAAGTCGTGCGCATCGATCCCGCGAGCGGCCGGTGGACGCCGCTCACCCATTTCAATACCGACCGCGTGGCGCGCATCGACTGGCAGCCGCTCCGCGAGTTCTGGTTCACCTCGAGTCGCGGCAAGCACATTCACAGCTTCTATGCCGTACCGCCCGGATTCGACTCGACGCATACGTATCCCTTGTTCGTCCTGATCCACGGCGGCGCCGCCAACATGTGGACCGACGCCTTTGGCCTGCGTTGGAATCCGCATCTGCTTGGCGCCCCCGCCCCGGGCTTCGTCGTGTTGATGACCGATTACACGGGGTCAACGGGCTACGGTGAGAAGTTCTCGCAGGACATTCAGTTCGACCCGCTCGAGGGACCGGCCAACGACATCAACGAAGCCGCCGACTCGGCGATCAAGCGCTTCCGGTTCATCGACGCGTCCAAGCAGATCGCGGGAGGCGCGAGCTACGGAGGGCATCTCACCAACTGGCTGGCCGTGACGACGACGCGTTATCGCGCGCTGATCAGCCACGCGGGCGAATGGGACCTCGAGACGCAATGGGCGACCAGCGACTTCAACTACGACCGCGAGCGCAACGTCGGCGGGCCTCCGTGGGAAGATCATCCGCTTTGGCGCACGCAGAGCCCGATGCGTCGGGCGGCGAAGCTCCACACGCCGGTGCTGGTGTCCGTCGGCGAGCGCGATTTCCGGGTGCCGATGAACAACGCGCTGGAGTTCTGGACCGCGCTCCAACGTCAGAAAATTCCCAGCCGCCTCATTATCTGGCCGGACGAAAATCACTGGATTTTGCGCGGCGAGGACAGCCGGTTTTTCTATCGTGAAGTGCAGGCGTGGATCGCGCGCTGGCTCAGTGAGCCGGCGGCGAGCGGACAGTGACCGACGGATTCACCGTGCGCGACTCCAGGGTAGAACGCACCTTCGTTGGCTGCTGCTGGCCGCCAAGACCAGTCCGCGCATCACGTCCAGCGACCATTCCGGGGTGACGGCAAGCTCCGCCTTCCCCAGAAGAACGTCGCGCACGTTCTCGTAGTAGCGCGTGAAGCTCGACCGGAGGGTCGGCACGACGCGCGACCCGTCCGGCGTCGTCAGCTTGCCGTACATATTCTCCGGCTCGGTGTCCCAATCGTGCTCATCCGGTGTACGGCCCTCTTTGAGCGCCGCTTCCTGCGGATCCATCCCGTATTTGATGAACGAGCCTTTCGTGCCATGCACAATCCACGTCGGCCCAACGGAGGCTGCCATCATCGACCCGCGCAGGGTCGCGCGCGTGCGCGGGTAGTACAACGTCACGTCGAACGCGTCGTCCACGACCGCGCCCTCGCGCTCGATGCGAATATCGGCGCCGATCGCTTCCGGGACCCCGAACAACAGCAATGCTTGATCGAGGAGATGCGGTCCCAGGTCGAACCAAACGCCTGAGCCAGGCAATTTCTGCTCGCGCCACGCGCCGGCCTTCAACTCGGGACGGAAGCGATCGAAATGGGATTCGTACGTCACGACACGTCCCACTGCCCCCTCCGACACCACTTTTTGCACGGTGGCGAAGTCGCCCGTGTAGCGGCGATCCTGGTACACGGTGACGATGCGCCGCTGTTTCTTGGCCAGCTGGACCAGCTCCTCCGCTTCGCCGAGCGTGAGCGTGAACGGCTTATCGACCACGACATGATGCCCCGCGAGCAGGCACTGCTTCGCGATCGGATGATGTGACGTATTCGGCGTCGCGACGACAACGAGGTCGATCGGCCGGGTAAGCAGCTCGTCGACGCTGCGCACGAATTCGGCGTCCGGATAGCGCGGGTCCGGGTCGCCGTGACGCTGCACGATCGCGGCCAGCCGAAGTCCCTCGACCGCCCGAATGACCGGCGCATGGAACACCCTGCCGGCGAAACCAAAACCGACGAGTCCTACGTTGAGCATATTGTGCCTATGATCGGCTTGCTCCTCATTCTCGCCCTTGCGCAATCAGTCGACAGCCTCGACGTCACCACCGTTGGCAAGAATCCGCGCTGGAAAATCTCCGGCCGAAGCGCCTCGATCGTCGACATCAAAGGGAAGCATGCGCTCGAGCTGAGTGAAGGCCCCGGCATGGGCGTCGTCTGGCTCGATGGATACGACTTTGGCGACGGCGTCATCGACATCGATATCCTCGGCCGCAGCCAGCCCGTGCAGGGGAGCTTTGTGGGTGTGGCGTTCCGCGTCGTCGACGCGCAGACGCATGATGCAGTCTACTTCAGGCCTTTCAACTTCCGCACGACTGACTCCACCCGTCACAGCCACGGAGTGCAGTATGTGTCGCACCCCCCGTTCCCGTGGCAGAGACTGCGATCAGAGCACCCGGGACAGTATGAAGCCGCGATCGTTCCTGAGCCGGATGGTGACGAGTGGTTTCACGCCCGGATCGTGGTCGAGCGCCCCAAGATCAGCGTCTACGTCAAAGGCGCGAGCACGCCCGCCCTCGTCGTCAACGAGCTCAGTGACCGTGCGCATGGATCGGTTGGCGTCTGGGTCGGCGAAGGCTCGGGAGGGCACTTCGCCAACCTCCGCGTTAGTCGCGGGGCTTTCGTCTTTCGTCACCGGTCATGATGAACAGCGGCGCGCCGTCGAACTCATAGATCGGCCGCAGCCGTTCGGTGTTGTAGTACTTGGATACGTCCACGACCTTCTTCTCCGAGGTCACGCTCGCGATCGGGACGCTGTCGTAAAACCCGCGGTGAATGCTGACCAATCGTCCATACTGCTTCCTGCCTACGAGATCGAGCGCCAGGTTGCCAAACGCCATGGGCACGATCGAATCAAGCGCGTCCGGATCGCCGGAGCGCACCAGGTAGCCGAGGCGCTGGTTGACGACGTCGATGCGCCGGCCGTTGTTGTACTTGGACGACGATTCCTTGAGGGCCGTCCCGATGATATCGCCGATCCCGCCCAGCTTGCGGTGTCCGAACATGTCGGTCTCTTCGCCTTCATAGCTCATCCCCTCGTGCGAGGTCAGGCGCGCGCCCTCGGATACCAGCACGACCGAGTAGCGGCTCGGATTCTTGTTGCGGTCGTGAGTGAGCAGTTCTGCGAGGTGCTCGACCTCGACAGCGTACTCGGGGATCACGCACCGATCGGCGGCGCCTGCCATCGTCGGCAGCAGCGCGGTGAAGCCCGCGTAGCGGCCGAAGACCTCGATCACGAGGAAGCGCTCGTGCGAGCCCGCCGACGTGCGCAGGCGGTGCGTGAGCTCGATCGTACGCGTCACGCAGGTGCTGAAGCCGATGCAGTAGTCGGTTCCGAAGACGTCGTTGTCCATCGTCTTTGGGATGGCGACGACATTCACGCCCTCGTCGTGCAGCCGTTTGCCGTAGCTGAGCGTGTCGTCGCCCCCGATAGGAATCAGGATGTCGACGCCGATGTGCTCGAGATTCTTGAGCACATCTTTGGTGATGTCGTTGACCTTCTCCTTATAGCCAGTGAGGTGTGGGGGCAGCCGGGAGTCCGGCAGATGACTCGGCCGCACGCGCGACGTATGGAGGAAGGTGCCGCCCGTGCGGCCGGCGCGGTTGACGATCGGCTCGGATAACTCGAGGACGTTGTCGCTGTTGTCCGCCTTGGCATCGCGTATGTAGTCGACCAGCCCGCCCCAGCCATGTCGAATGCCGACGACCCGGTACCCGTCTCGCAATGCGCGAATCGTGATCGCGCGGATCGCTGGATTGAGACCGGGAACGTCGCCGCCGCCGGTCAAGATCGCGATTGTGCCTTTGCTCATGGGTGGCATGGGGGGCATGGGGGCAAGAAGATACGGAAACTCTGGCTGGCCTCAACTCCGGCGCGCGCTCTGAAGTCTAGTTCCCCGGATGGTATTCGCGCTCGGCGTGCCCTTTGAGCTGCGATCGATAGAAATAGACGTCTCGTAGATCGCCCGCCGCGTAGCGGACGGCCTCATCATTGAAGTGCGGCGAGCCGGGATGACCACTTTCCCCACCCGCGGTCACCGCTTTCGCCCGCACGCTGTCGCCGAACTCGACGACCGCGACGAAGCTGTTACCGTAGGTCCCGTACCATTGCTTCGTCCTAGGATATGCGCGGGCGCCGAATGCGGCCAGCGATCCCCAGCGCGCGGACGTGAACGGCACCGGGATGCTCGGCCCTGAGTCGGTGAATGGATGGACGATGTCGTCGGTGAGCCGCTGAAAGCGATTGATCTCCCCCCACGGCGTTTTCCACGTGCCAAAGTCGGCGGTGAGCCGGTCGACGGCGTCGGCGAGCGCTTGCACCGCACCGCGCCCCGATCGGTCGCCGAGCCGTTCGCCCCAAAAGACCGCAACCGACGTCGGAATGGACGTCGCAGACCAGCGCAGGTCCCAGCTCCGTAGCTGCTCGATAGGCTCCGCGACCTTCGTCTTGAGCGAATCGCCCGCCGGCAAACTGTCCCACGCCTGGATCAACGCCGGCAACTGTTCCGCGAACCACGTGAGATAGCCGTCGTATGCGGCTGCGCGCAGCGACTCGACCGTGAAGTCCTTGGTGCTCTGCAAGACGCGAACGGCGTGCCGCCCGCGCGCCGTCCCGCCGCCCGTCTGGACATACGCCGGATAGTCTTCCTTGCGCGGGCTCGATGCACCCCCCCCTGTCGCCCACCAGGGCGCGTCGTTCGAGTTATAGAGCCAGCCAGTCGCGGGATTCAGCAGGTGCGGAGTCTCATCCACGGACAACGGACCGTGCCATTCAGTCGCGGGATTGCTGCCGTCCACCGGCCGCGTCCAGTCGAAGCTCGTGTCGCGCCGCGGAATGAAGTTGCCGTGGAAGTAGGCGATGTTGCCATCGGCGTCGGCATAGACCGTGTTGTTGGACGAGTTGGTGTGCAGCTCCATCGTCTGCAGAAACCCCTGATAGCTCTTTGCCTTGGTGCGTGAGTAGGACTGGGTCAGCGCGTGAATCGGATCCTGCATCAGACGGATGCTCACCCACCTCTCCCCGACCTTACGCACGATCGGCCCGTGATGCGTGCGATAGACGGTGAATGTCTTGCGTGCCATCCCCCCCCCGGCCGCGGTCTTGTACGGCACGGTGATCCTTGCGACCGTCACGGGCCGATCGGCCGAACCGTAGCGATAGAAATAGCGGTTGCCCTTCTTGACGACCGTCTCGAGATACTCGTCGATCGCGTCGACGCCGCTCGAGGTGTGCATCCACCCGACGCGATCGTTGAAACCCTGATAGACGAAGATCTGTCCCCACGTCACCGCCCCGTAAGCGTCGAGCCCCTGCTCGCTCACCACCTGCAGCTCGGCACGGAAGAAAAACGACGTGTGCGGATTGATGAGCAGCAAGGCATGGTGGTTCAGCGTGTTCGAGGGCGCGATGGCAAACCCGTTCGAGCCGCCGGGGTCGTCATCGTCGGATGACGTCGTCGGACCAGTCGTGCTGTCGTAGAACGCCTGAAGCTGCCGCAGGTCGATCCGTTCGATGTCGCCGCCAATGCTGCCCTCCGTAAAGGACAGTGCCATCCACGGTTCGAAATGCGTGATAAGGCGGGGCTTCACCTCCGGATGCTTATAGAGGAAGAAGTTCAGCCCATCAGCCCACGCATTCATCAGGGATTTGAGCCACGCCGGACTGCGCGCGTACTGCGTCCGCAACGAGTCGGGATTGATGAACAGCTTCATGCGAAGGTCCTGATAGATCGCCGCTTCGCCTTCGGCCTCCGCCAGCCGCCCCATCGCGTTGATGTAGTTCGTCTCGACGCGATTGAAATCGTCCTCGGCCTGCGCGTAGATCATGCCGAAGACGGCGTCTGGGTCGGTCTTGCCGTAAATGTGGGGAATGCCCCAGTCGTCGCGGATAATCGTGACCGCGCGCGCTTCGCGTTGCCAGCGAGCGAGCTCCGCAGGCCCGCGCTGTGCGCCGGTGGTGACGACGAAAAGGAGGAGAATGCTCAGCCGTCTCATACAAATCCGTGGTTCAGGACCGTTTGCCAAGTTTCAAAGCCAGAGATAACCTATCGCATCCTCAAACGGGAGATGGTGGTGGCGGCAGCGACGCGTGCGAACCAACAGCGGATCCTCGCGAACCAGAACAAGATATTGCGGAACCAACAGCAGTTGCTGAGCAACCAAAAAAAGATCCTGGCGAATCAGAGAAGGATTCTTTCGAAGTGAGAACCTTGTTGGACCAGCTCAATGGACCGTGGCACAAGCGGTCCCTGCAGGCCTTCATGGTGATCGTCATCGCCCACTGGGCCGAGCACCTGGTGCAGGCGTATCAGGTGTACGTGCTGAGGTGGCCGCTGCACCAGGCGCGAGGGGTGTTGGGGCAGGCCTTCCCGTGGCTCGTGCACTCCGAGGTGCTGCACTACGGATACGCCGCGATCATGCTCGCCGGTATCTGGATGTTGCTGCCCGGTTTCCTCGGCCGCGCGCGAACGTGGTGGCTGGCCGCGCTCGTGATCCAGTTCTGGCATCACATCGAGCATGGGCTACTCCAGGCACAGGTCATCGCCGGCCGGACGTTGTTCGGCGCTGCCGCGCCGACGAGCATCTTGCAGCTATGGTTCCCGCGTCTCGAGCTCCATCTGTTCTACAACACGGTGGTCTTCATACCGATGGTGGTGGCCATGTATTACCACCTGTATCCGAACGCGATCGAAGCTGCTGGAATCCGGTGCAGCTGCGCCCTGCACGCGCACCCGGCCACTGCCTGACGAAGCAAACCGAGAACACCACTTGGACACCGGTCGTCAGAGTCTTCGTGACGACGAGTTTAGTCTTCGGCGGGTGCCAAGGGCAGTTTGACGAAGAACCGTGACCCCTTTCCCAGCTCGCTCTCGGCGCTCAGCTCACCGCCCAGCGCTTGAGTGATCCGCTGCGCAATCGTCAGGCCGAGTCCGGCCCCACCGTGTTCGCGGGTGGTGGAGCTGTCGAGCTGCTTGAACGGATCGAACACGAGCTTGAGCTGGTCGTCGGGAATACCCCGCCCCTGGTCCTGGACCTCGGTCACGACGAACCCGTCCTGCTGCCACCACCGTACATCCACGCGGCCGCCCTGGGGCGAGAACTTGATGGCGTTCGACAGCAGATTCACGATCACCTGGACGACCCGATCGCGCTCGGCGCGCACGACCTGCGGCTCGGCCGGCGGCTTCGTTCGGAGTGTTACGCCGCGCGCTTTCGCGAAGGCCGCGACCATTTCGACGCCCGCCGCTACCGCGTCCGCCACCGCGACCGGTTCGAGCCGGAAGTCCATGCGCCCGGCGTCCAGCCGCGAGAGATCGAGCAGGTCATTCACGAGTCGGATCAGCCGGTCCGCGTTGCGAAGGGCGACCTCGAGCAGCTCGTGAGCTGCGGGCTCGAGCGCCCCACCGGCGCCCGCGAGCAGCAGCGCCAGCGACGTCTTGACCGACGTCATCGGCGTGCGAAGCTCGTGGCTCACCACGGACACGAACTCCGTTTTGGCTTTCTCGACCTCCACCTCGTGAGTCACATCGCGGTAGAGCACAATGTGACCGAGCAGTGAGCCGCTGCTGTCCCGCGCGGGCGCGACGACGCGCTGATAGGTCGCCTGCCGCGGGAACGTGAGCTCGACCCGGTCTCGCAGCGACGCATCGAGCGACAGCACGTTCTCCTGGCTGACCAGCGCGGAGGGATCCACGAACGAGCCGCGCAGGAAGCGATGAATCGTGTCCACACTCGCGCCCACGACCGCTTCCTGCGGAATGCCGACCAGCCGCGCCATCTCGGCGTTCGCGTAGGCAATCTTCCGGTCCGGCCCCACCAGCAGGATGGCTGCGTCGCTCGCATCGATCAGCGCTTCCAACTGGTTGCGCTGGCCGCGCACCGTTGTATGCTCGCGCGACAGGGCCTCGCGTTGTTGCGCGATCGTGTTGAGCAGGGTCGAGTAGTAGAGCGACGATTCAATCTGGCGGCCCAGGACGACCGCCCAGTCGAGATCGTCCTCCGTGTAGTGGCCTTCCTCCTCATGTCCGAAATTCAGCGCCCCGATGACCCGCTCGCCTACGTGGAGCGGCACGATCATCGCCGAGATGCGGCGGCCCTCCTGCAGTAGAATACCTTCGGTCCCTGGCAGCGCCTCCACCCGTACCGGCCGGCCCGTGCGGATGGCCTCTCCCGTCAACCCCTGATGGATGGGAAACGCCGCCTCGCCGGCGACGAATCCGCCGCGGGCCTTGTCGAACAGCGTTTGGATGTAGTAGTGCGTTGCCGACTGGTCCACGAGCACGACGCTGGCGCGCCGAAAATCGAGTACCCGTTGCACCTTCTCGATGGCGCCGCGGAAGATTTCGCGCATGTCGACCGCGGTGCTGATCAATGACGTGAGCTCTCCGACAACGGCCAGACGCGCCGCCGATGATCGGACGCTCCCGGCTGCCGCGGTCGCGCGGTAGGCGCGCGCCGCGCCGTCGAGCTCCTTGAGTGCGGCCGCCGCGGCGCGCCGCTCGTCGGTCAGCGCGACCCCACGGTGCAACCAGTCGCGCGCCAGCTGCTCCAGGTCGCCGGCAACGTCCGAGAGGTCGTCGGCCCCGAAGCTCGCCGCCGTACCACTCAGCGAGTGCGCCGCCCGGTACAGCGCCTCCGCCTGCTCGGCATGGAATGCGCCATCGAGTGCCGCCAGCGCGCTCCGCATCGTCTCGACGCGGCGTGCCAGCCCCGCAACAAATTCGGCGCGGACCTCGGCAAACGGATCGGGCGCGGTCATGGACAGAACTCGCGGACTTGGCGCGCAAGCTCGGTAGGCTGGAAGGGCTTCAACACGACGCCGGCCGCCCCCGACTCGGCAACCTTACGCGCGTTGAGATCGCGCCGGGCTGTCAGAAGAACGATCGGCACGGGCGCGGTGGCTGGGTCGGCTCTCAGACGGCGACACACGTCGTAGCCGTCCATCTCCGGCATCATGATATCGACGAGAATCACGTGTGGAACGGGGGGTGTGCGCGCCAATTCGACGCCCGCCGCGCCCGACCCCGCCGTCGCCACCTGCCATCCGGCGGTGAACTCGAGCGTGCGCCGCACCAGCATGAGGAGGTCGGGGTCATCGTCGATGACCAGCGCCCGAAACGGTTCGGCCATGGGGCCTGTCCTTGTCCGGCACCGTGGCCAATATTGACTGCGCCGCGCGACAAAGACAGGCCATGGTCCCCACGATCTACGTGCTCGACGACGACCTGGTGTACGCCAAGCTGCTGGCCGCCAATCTGGGATCACCCGGACGCGTGCGCACCCGGGTCTTCGAGCGGCCTGATGAGCTGCTGGCCCACCACGCCGAGGAGCCGGCTGACGCCGTGATCACCGATCTGGTGATGCCGGATTTGAACGGCGTGGAGGTGACGCGCCGGCTGCGCCGCACCGATCCCCACCTGCCCATCTTCGTCCTCACCGGCCATGGCGACATTGCGACCGCCATCGACGCCCTGAAGGCCGGCGCGACGGAATATCTCACCAAGCCCGTCAATATCGACGAGCTCATGACGCTCCTGACGCGAGCGCTGGCGGCCCGGCCCTTGGTCGAGGCGGGTGCCTCTCTCGAGCAGGCACGGGGAGAACAGTTCTCCGTCAAGGCGATTTTGGGCGACCACCCCAAGGTCGAGTCGGTGCGTGCATTCGCGCGAGCGATGGCCGCGATCCCGCGACCTACGGTGCTGCTGCTCGGCGAGAGCGGCACCGGCAAGAACCTCGTCGCGCGTGCCATCCACTACGCGAGCCCCCACTCGGTGGGCCGGTTTGTAGAGATCAATTGCTCGGCTCTCCCCGCGACCCTTCTCGAGGCTGAGCTGTTCGGCTATAAGAAAGGCGCCTTCACCGACGCTCGGGAAGCGAAGCGCGGTCTCATCGAGGTTGCCGACGGCGGTACGCTCTTTCTGGATGAAATCGCCGAGCTCAGCCCGGAACTGCAAGCGAAGCTGCTCAACGTTCTCGAAAGCCGCCGGTTCCGTCGCCTGGGGGGCACCGAAGAGTTGGAGGTGGCGTTGCGTCTCGTCACTGCCACGAACCGCAACCTCGAAGAGCTGGTGCAGACCGGTCGGTTCCGCTCCGACCTTTACTATCGGGTGAGCGTCGCCGCGACGACGCTGCCGCCGCTGCGGGAGATCAAGACCGACATCCCCATTCTCGCGCAACACTTCCGCCAGTTGTTCGCCCAGGAGTTCAAAAAGAAGGTCGACCGCATCGATGACTCGGCGCTCGAGACACTGACTGCATGGGATTGGCCGGGCAACGTTCGGGAGCTGCGCAACGTGATCGAGCGGGCCATGATTTTCACAAACGGCCCGGTCCTCAAGCGATCCGATCTTCCTTCATTGGGCCGACGCGATGGCACGCCCGCGCGCGGGCTCAAAAAGAAGGCGTTCGAGCTGGCGAAGGGACTTACGCTCGCCGACGCAGAGCGCGAGTACATCCGACTCACACTCGAGGCAACCGACGGGGACATCCAGCGCGCCGCGGAGATCCTCGGTATCTCTCGCAAAAATCTTTGGGAGAAGCGTAAGAAGTACGGCCTGCTGCCCACCTCATCCGATATTGAATCGAGCGCGTGATACCGCCTTGGTTACCGTTCGGTAACATCGCCCGCGTTCTCTTCAAGCAGCAAATCGGTAAGTCTCGTCTGCAAGAGGAGATGGCAACACGTCTGGGTCGGTATGTCGCTTGCGAGGGGCTTTGCTCGGAATGAAACCGATAGCCTCCGCTTTGCTCGTTGCCCTCGGTTCGCTATGGATCGTCGCGCCGACCTTCGCCCAGACGTTCACCTGGACCGGCGCGCAAAATGCCAACTGGGGTGTAGGTGCCAACTGGGCGGGCGGCGTCGCGCCTTCAGGCACGGGCGCGGAGAATCTCGTCTTTCCCAGCGGCGCGTCGAACCTAGCCACGAACAACATCCTCAACAACGCGACCTTCAATTCGATCACCATCAAGGGTAGCGGTTACACGGTGAGCAACAAGGCGATCACGCTCGGCGCCGGCGGCCTGGCCGATAGCAGCGCAGCCGGCACGAACACAGTCAGCGTCGCGATCACGTTCGCCGCGACGCGCACCGTGACCGTCAGCAATGCGGGGACGACGCTCACGATCAGCGGCGTCATCAGCGGCGCCGGCGGGCTGACCAAAAGCGGTGCCGGTCTGCTCGTCCTGAGCGCCGCCAACACGTACACCGGCGTGACGACGATCAATGCGGGCACGGTCTCGATCGCGGCCGATGCCGGCTTAGGTGCCGCTCCCGGTGCAGCAACGCCGGGAAAGATCGTTTTCGGGGGTGGCACGCTTCGGACCACCGCGACCTTCACCCTCGCCGCCAATCGCGGCATCGCGCTGACCGGCCCAGGCACGATTTCGACTGACCCGGGCACAACGTTGAGCTACGGCGGCATCATCGCCGGCGTCGGGTCGCTCACGAAGGCCGGCACGGGCACGCTGCTTCTTTCGGGCGTCAACACCTACACGGGCGCGACCGCGGTCAACGCCGGCACGCTGCGTCTCGGCACCACCAACGCGATTGGCTCGGCCAGCGCTGTGACGGTTGCCGCCGGAGCGACGTTCGATCTCGCCGGATTCAGCGACGTCATCGGATCGCTCGCGGGCGCCGGCACGGTCACCAGTACCGCACCAGGGACCGTTGCGCTCACGTCGGGCGGGAACAACAGCAGCACGGCTTTTACCGGCGTCATCCAAAACGGCAGCGGCACGGTCGGTCTGACGAAGACCGGAACCGGTACGCTAACGCTCTCGGGCACGAACACGTACTCCGGTACGACCACGGTGAGTACGGGGACGCTGCTTGTGAACGGCACGCAGGCGACGAGTCCCGTCAGCGTGAACGGCGGGACGTTGGGCGGGGCCGGTACCGTTGGCGCCATCACCACGACCGCAGCCGGTGGCAGCGTGAGCCCCGGACAGGTGGGGCCGGGAATCTTGAGTAGCGGCAACGTGAACTGGAGCACCGGAGCTCCAAGCTTCGTGGTCCAACTGAACGGCACGACCGCCGGCACCGGCTACGATCAGCTGAATGTGACGGGAACGGTGAATCTGAGCGGGGCAACGTTGAGCGGCACGATGGGATTCACACCGCCCACCGGCTCCACGTTCGCGATCATCACTAACGACGGTAGCGACGCGATCGTGGGAACGTTTGCCGGCTTGCCGGAAGGATCGACGGTGGTGTTCAGTGGCCAGGCGTTCAAGATCAGTTACGTCGGCGGCACCGGCAACGACGTCGTCTTGAGCGCCGCGAAGCCGAATCTGGCGATGAGCAACTCCGTCGCGCCGTCCGGTACCTCACCGCCTGGAACCGATCTGACCTACACGCTCAGCGTGACCAATAATGGCGGCGACAACGCGACGAGCGTGGTCGTCGTGGACACTCTCGCCCCGACGGTCCAGTTCAAGGTAGGAAGTGTCGCGAACACCCTACCCGCCGGCGTCACTGTCGTCGTCGCGTATTCCAACAATGGTGGCTCGACATGGACGTACGTACCGGCGACCGGCGCGTGCAGTGCACCCGCGAGCTATGACCGTTGCGTGAATCGCGTCCGCTGGACCTTTCAGAATCCGGTCAGCGCAACCGCCCCCAACAACACCGCCACACTCCAATTCATCGCGCAAATCCGCTGACGCGTTGAATCTCTCGCGGTTACCGACGGCGTTACCGTCCGGTAACCGACCCGTCCCCGCTGCGGCTCGTTCAGCATCTACAACATGCCGTAAGCCAATCGATCACAGTGAGTTAGATGATTCCTGCCATCGGGCATGGGACGTGCCCTCCGGTCACGCCGAAAGGAGCGCAATACCCATGGTTTTACGATGCCCTCGCTGTTCGGCGCTGAAGTTTTTCGGCCGGACGCAGGTCCTTGGTGAGCTGGTGGTTTGTCCCAAGTGCGGTGCGGTGTTCGCCTGGCGTGACGCGGATGGCGCGCACGCCGGAAAGCGCGGCTCGACGAAAAGTCGAGACGAGAAGTCGTCCACATCAAAACGAGCGAAACGATGACTCAGAAACTGGTGGTCGTGGTGGCGTGCGCCGCCCTGCTGTGGCCGGCGCGCGGCTCGACACAGGCGCGGACGCCGGCGTCCTTGGCCGTGACCGCACAGAACGTGACGGCCGAGGCGGCTAGCCGGACGAACAAGAGCGTGGCGCAGCCTGGCGATGAGATCCGCTATCGGCTCGTCTTCACGAACGTCACGGCGGGCCCGGTCAAGAACATCCAGTTCGTGGATCCGATTCCCAGCGGCATGGTCTACGTGCTCGGATCCGCGACATCGGATCAGCGGGTGCACGTCGAGTACTCGATTGACAGCGGCCGGACCTATACGGCTCGGCCGACGATCAGCGTCGTCGTAGGTGGGATTCCCTTGCAGCAGCCCGCGCCGCCGGAGCGCTTCACGCATGTCCGCTGGACGGTCGCCGGCACGTTAGCGCGCGCAGCACAAGTAACGGTCGAATTTCACGCCCGGGTGCGCGAAGCGCCCGGCCAATGACTCGCAGCCCTTGGAAGGAGTTCGAGATGCTCAGGCACGTGAAGTGGACCCTTAGCCTCGCCTTGATGGCGGTGGCGCTGCTTGCCGTCGCCACCGAGGCGCGGGCGCAGACGCCGGAAGGCACGGTCATTACCAACACGGCGACTGCGACCTATACCGACGCGAACGGCAATGCCTACGCGCCGGTCAGCGGGTCGGTCTCGGTGACCGTCGGGTTCAAGGCCGGCGTGACGGTTACCGCCAACACGCCGAGTCCGTCCGCCGCGTCCCCAAGTACGGCCGACACGATGACGTTCACGATTGGGAACGTGGGTAACGGAGTCGACAGCATGACAATCTCCGACGCGATCTCCGTCCCGGGCGTGATCACGGTGACAGGCTACCGCTACGGCGTGACCACGTATGCCACCCTGGTGGCTCTGAATACCGCGCTGTCGAGCGCCGCCATTGCTCAGGGCGGCTCGATCGTCATCAAGGTCGTGTTCAACGTGGCGAGCGGGAAAGGTGGTGTGACCACCGTCTATACGCTCACGTCCACGTCGCGGCGCACACCGGCGACGTCGGCCAACGCGTCGAGCACGATCACGCCGATTACGCTGTACGGCGTCGCCGTGACCCCGGACGGCGGGCAGAACGTGCAGCGCCTGCCGGGCAACGGCTATTCGTTCACGTTCGCCGTTCAGAACAACGGCAACGGCAATGACAACTTCGACCTGATTGCGACGAGCCCCGGCTCGCCCGTAATCACCATCGTTTCGGTGAACGGTGTGGCGGGAGACAGCGCCCGCATTTCGCTGGCCGCTGCTGCCTCGCAGAACATCGTGGTCGTGTACAACGTCGCCAACGTCGCGGGCGGTTCGACCGATACGTTGACGCTGCTCGGGCGCTCCGTGGGCCAGCCGGCGACGAACGATCAGGGCTTCATGGACCTGACCGTGATCAAGCCGAATCTCACCCTCGCGAAAGCCGCGTATCTGGATGACGGGGTCACACCCGTCGCGAGCGGCGTCGTCCCGGGACAGATCATCCGGTTCCGGTTCACCGTCACGAACGGTGGGGCCACGTCTGCATCCACCGTGCAGGTGACCGACGCGCTGCCGGCGCAGGTGACGTACGTCTCGACGAGCTCGAGCACCGGTTGGACCGTTTCGGTGGTCGGGCAAAACGTGACCGCGAACTACACGGGCACGGGCGGCGTCCTGGCGGCAAGCGCCAGCGCGACGTTCGAGCTGCGCGTCAGCATCAACTAAGGGCCGTAGCCCATGTGGCTCGGCGCTCGAGCGGGTGAGGCGAGGCGGTTCGCAATTTTGGCGACCGCCTCCCTCTGTGCTGTCCTGCTCGCAGCGCCTGATCTCTCCGCTCAGGGCACTCCCGCCGGCTCCCACATCCGCAACTGGGCAACGCTCGCGTACACGTCGAGCGGCTTCGGGTACGTCGTTCCCTCCGACACCGTCGACCTCGTCGTCGCGCAGGTTGCCGGCGTCGTTCTCCAGGCGCCGCAATCGAGCGCGGGCAGCCCCGGCGCTGCCGTGGTCTTCGCGCACACGCTGACAAATCTCGGGAACGGCCCCGACTCCTTTACCGTCGCAGCGGCATCGGTCCACGGATGGGTCGTGACGGTCTACCGCGACTGGAACGGCAACGGCGTCCTGGATGGCGGTGACTCCGTACTCACGCGTCCCGTCGCACTGGCCTCGGGAGCGACCGCAGCACTCCTGGTACAGGTCGGGATTCCCGGCTCCGGGAGCGCCGGCGTGACCGACACCATCAACGTCACCGCCACCAGCCGGTTCGACGGCGCCGTGCGCAGCTCCGTGCGCGACGTGCTCGCCGTCTCATCTGCGGCGATCGCCTTCAGCATCACCAAACAGGTGGATCGTCCGTCGGCTGCCGCGGGGGATGTCCTCACATACACGCTCAACTACACCGCTTCCGGAACTGATAGCGCATCGGGTGTGCAGCTCGCGGACAGCATCCCGATCGGCACGTCCTATGTGGCCGGAACGATTCGCGTGAACGGCGTCTCCGTGACCGATGCCGCCGACGGCGACGCGGGCCGACTGGTCGCGGTCGGCAACGGCGTTGTCGCGGTGAATCTGGGCACCGTCGTGGCTGGCGCGGCGGGGGCTGTCACGTTTCAGGCACGGGTCAACGCGGGCGCGCCTGCGACGGTCGCCAATCGCGGCAACATTGCGTTCACCTGGAGCGGCGGCACCGATACGACGCTCTCGAACACCGTGCAGACGACGATCCTCGCGCCCGCGCTGTCGCTCTCGAAGCAGCTCACGAGCCCGGCCTTGGCGCTCGTGGGACAGCAGGTCACCTATCGCCTGAAATACGGGGATGCGGCTGGCGCCGGCTCCGCGCAGAACGTCGTCCTGACGGACACACTGCCCGTGGGCCTACAGTACACGAGTGCGACAGTACCCCCGGCCATCGTGGGTCAGGTTCTCACCTGGCCGCTCGGCACTCTCGCGCCAGCCGACAGTGGCGTGATCGATCTCGTGCTGACGGTCGCAGCGTCGGTGCGCGACACCGTGGTTGCTCGCAACGTCGCCTACATCCAGGGGCAAGGAACGCCCGCCGTGTCGGCGCCCGCGACGCCGGTCGCACTCGTCGGGCCTCCCACAGCGGCGCTCGGCCTGGATCTGACGGCTGACGCGCTCGAGGTCGGAGTCGGCGAAGCCATCCCGTACACGATCGTCGTGCGCAATCCGGGCACTCTGGTGGTGACGAATGTCCAGGTCGCCGTACAACTCCCAGTTGGCGCGCGGTACGTGTCGCGCAGCGCAATCGGCGCCGATTCGGCCGTTGTTGCGGGAGGCCGGCTCATTCTGTACAGCGCAGCACCCCTCGTTCCCGGGACCAGCCGGACGTTGCGCTACGTCGCCGCGCTGATCTCGGCGCCAGGCACGGTGGCGGAGGCCCGCGCGGTGGCCACAGGCCAGGTGCCGGGCGGGCTCGCCGGTTCGCCGGAAGCGATCGCGTGGGTCCAGATCCGGCGTGCCTGGCCAATGGAGACGCGCGCCGCGATCGGGAAAGTGTGGGTGGATGCGAACGGCGATGGGATGCAGGGCGCCGGTGAGGCCGGCCTCGCGAACGTCGACATCTGGACCGAGGACGGGATGGTCGCGACGACGGACTCGACCGGGAAATTCTCGTTCTCCAATGTGCGCCCTGGTCGCCATGCATTCCGTCTCGACCCGCGCTCCATTCCCGACGGGTACCGTCTGGCGAGCGAAGACATCCAGCTGGTGGACGCGAGTGGCTGGACCACGCCACGCGTCGACTTCCGTCTCGTTCCGACGAGCACTTTTGCTGTGGTCTCGGCGCCGCCTACGCCTACCTCGTCGCGACGCGACCGCGGTAGCGTGCCCGAGACCTCGCTCACCGACGCGACCCACCGGCTGGTGGAGTTCTCATTCGCCGCAATCCGTCTTCCCCAGCTGCCGCGGGGCGACAGTCTCGGGTTCGAGCGCGTGCTGCCCGCGGAACACCGTCCGCAGGTGCGCTATGAAGTGAAAGTGCGGCAATCGGGTGGAATCGCATTTGATGCCGTGGTGAGCTTCAAGCCGAGGGCCGATTCGGCCGTCGTGTTCGTCGATGACAGGGAATTCTCCAGGTACAGTTGGCTGGACGGCGCGATCGCCATCCCCTTCGCGCACCCCGGCGCGGCGATTCGCATCGCGGCATGGTCGTCGGAACGACACGATTCGGCCACACTCCGGATCGTGGCCTGGCCGCCGCACGCTGGCGAAAACGCCACGCAACGACGGTTTGCGGGCCGTTCGGTCTCACAGGTGCGCGCTCGCGTGCAGAGCGCATTCACGCCGGTGGTAGCGGCGGTCGCGCTCCCCGCGGCCGCCGGAGAAGCGACGGCGCCCGTCGCCGCGAATCCGCCTGTGCTCTCGGATTCCAGCGCCCGCGTCCCCGAGGAAAGCACGACCGCGCCCACTGCCGTTGTGGACACGGTGCGCGTCGCGCAGGCCCGGACCGGTCCGGAAGGTTTGGCGGCCGAACAGCTCGTGTCATTAGTGCGTGGTCCCGGAATCCACATCTTCGCGCCGAATGACGGCGCGGTACTCTCCACCGACCATGTGTACGTCGGAGTGAAAGCCGAGCCCAACGTCGCCGTCGTGCTGTACGATGGTGCGACCGTGATCGACAGTGTCCGCACACGGATTGACGGCGTGTTCGACTTCATCGCCGTGCCGCTGGCGCGCGGTCCACACCACCTGCGCGTCGCCGTGAAGAATTCCTGGGGGCAGGAGCGCTGGGATAGCATCGCGGTGCACGTATCGGGGTTGCCCGCCCGGTTCGATATTCCGCCTGGTCCGTTGGCACTCGTCGCCGATGGGCGCACCACAACCGTGCTGCACGTGCGGGTGTTGGACGGCTGGGGTGTGCCGGTGGCGCAGCCCGCCTACGTGACCGTGAGCGGCAAGGGGGCGGAGCCGCAGGGCGTGGATGCGGACGCTTCCTCTGTGGGATTCCAAGTGTTGTCCACGGCATCCGGCCGGCTCGCGATCGAGTTACGGCCGGGCCGCGTCGTGGGTCCCGGGGAGCTCGCGCTCAAGTCGGGTGACGCAACGGCGTCGCTCTCGCTCGAGCTACTCCCCGAGGTGCGCGGTCTTACCGTGGCCGGCTCGGGGCTGATCGGCGCCGGCGCGACGCCCGACGCGTATGGCGCCCTCACCGCGCGCGGCCGTCTGGATTCGCGCACGTCATTCACCCTGGGCGTCGACTCGCGCCGGTTGAACGACGGACGGAACGTCTTCGACCGCAGCGCCGATCCGCTGGACGAGTCTCAATATCCGATTCTTGGGGACGCCAGCGCGCAGCAGAAGCGGACCGCGTCGCAAACATGGCTCTCGGCTCGGGTCGAGCGCGGCTACGACTGGGCCACGTTCGGCGACGTATCGACCAGCGGGTTCGCCAGCGGCTTGAGCCTCGCTCAGTATCGACGCGCCGTGACGGGCTTGGCGGCGCATGTGACGACGGGCGCGCTCACCTGGAGCGCCTTCGGCAGCTTGACCTCGCAGGCGTTACGCCAACTCCAGATTCGCGGCGCGGGCATCTCCGGACCGTATCAACTGGCGACGGACATCGTGCCGGGCACGGATTACCTGCGCGTCGAGACGCGCGATCGCACAAACCCCGAGCGTGCCGTGACGACGCAAGCCCTCGTCCGCTTCGTGGATTACCAGATCGACTACACCGGCGGCGTCGTGCTCTTCAAACAGCCGATTCCAGCCGCCGACGCCGACGGCAACCCCGTATTCATCATGGTTACCTTCGAGGCGGCGAGCGCCGCGGAGCAACGCCTCGTGGCGGGCGCCCGGGCTGCACTCGATGTGCGCCAGCTCGTTGGGGACGGGCTGCACCTCGACTCGATGCGCATCGGTGTGACCGCGGTCAGCGCCGAGCAGGCCATTAATCCGTACCGGCTCATCGGTGGGGACGTGCGCGCCTTCCGCCTCGGCGCGCTCGACATCGGCGGCGAAATCGCCTACTCGCAGCGAGGCGATTCCACGGGGCTCGCGACATCGGCGAAGGCGAGTTACAGCCTGCTCAACGGGGCGTTGACGATTGGCGGGGGCTACATGCACATCGCCCGCGAGTTCTCGAACCCGTCCAACGTCGCGCTGCAACCCGGCCTGACCGAGGCGAGCCTCCAGACCGGTCTCAAACTCGGCAATACGGAGCTGCGGGCGGAGCACTCCCGCGAAGAGTTCGCACTCCAGGGCGTCGATCGCGAACACACGCGCGTCGGCTTCGTGCAGCATGTCGGTGGCGCGCTGCAAGTGGACGGCGGCGTGGCCAACGATCACGTCAGCGGGACCACCACACCGGCGAGCGACGTTACGGCCGCGGACGTCCGCGCGAAGTGGAGCGTCTCTCCCAAACTCCAGATCTGGACGGAAGCGCGGCGCCACCTCAGCCTGTCCGGCCCAGAACTCTCGCCAGAGCTGTGGGGCGTCGGCGCGACGTATCAGGTCGCGCCCACGCTGTCCTTCGAGGCCAGCGAACGCTACGTGTCACGGCCCGACAGCCAGAAACAGTACTCCGTCTCGAGCATCGGATTGCGGGCGGACATGGGCCACGGTACGCAGGCATGGGGCAGTTACCAGCTGACCGGTGGCATCAGCGGCGCGGGGAGTGCTGCGATCGTCGGACTCCGCAACCGCCTGCAGCTCACTCCGGATCTTGCGGTCAACGTCCTGTTCGAGCGCCGCCAGGGCGTGGGTCGCGCCTCTGTCGCTGATCCGGTGCGCGCGCTCCCCTTCTTGCAGACGGAGGGCGATTACTGGTCCGCCGGTGCGGGAGTGGAGCTGGTGCCGAAGGGGGCGCCCTACCGCCTGACGGCGCGCGGCGAGTACAAGGACGGCACGTTGCAGTCGACGCGTCTCGCCACCGTGGCCGGCGACGTGGCCTTCGCGTCATCGCTGGCGCTGCTAACGCGCCAGGAGTATTTCCAGAACGCGCTGCCCACGGTGCCCTTGTCGCGCCGCGTGTCCAGTCTTTGGGGACTGGCGCTGCGGCCCGCTCATACCAATCGGCTCAACGTGCTGGCCAAGTTTCAGTGGACCGACGACCGCAATCCGCTCGGGGGCGGTGTGCTGGTCACCCGCGGCGAGGAGCACAAGATGATTGGTGCCGCGGAGCTGATCTGGACGCCACTATCCGGCTTGGAGTTCTCGACGCGGTACGCTGTCCGGCGCACCCAGGCCGCACGGGTCTATCCTGATAGCACGCCCCAGACGTTGACTGCGTGGGCGGACTACATCGGCGGTCGAGTGAATCTCGACTTGACCCGCTGGGTCAGCCTGCGCAGCGATGGCCGGCTGCTCGTGGAACGCACGACCGGCGCAACGGCGTGGGACGGGGCCCCGGCCCTCGTGCTGCATCCCGTCGCCGCGCTGGAAATCGCGGCCGGGTACCGGTTCGGCAACCTCAGCGACCCGGATTTCTCGGTGCGCGGCGGGCATGGGGCGTTCGTGACGCTCTCGGCGGTGCTCACGGAGAAACTGTTCCCGAGCGCCGCGGCATTCTGGCGCGCGCGCTTCTGAGCCGAGCGGCTTCCGCGCAGTGCGACTTGCTGCGCAGGTTGTAGGAAATAGTCTCAGTCGTAGACGCAGAAGAATCGAGTCGTTGTCGGCGGAAGACCCGCAAGCAATCGCCACGTCGTGAGCCATGCGTCACGGCTGTCCGGCGATAGAGGATCGTGCGCAATGCCTTGCCGATAATGCTCGATCGCGCGACCTCGAGCTTGAGGCGCGGCGGCCACAAATTCTGACGAGTCGGCATACTCCCGCGCGGCACCCACAGCGAGCGCGACAATGTCGGTGTACCCATCCGCCGCCAGAAAATGCAGCTCCGCATTTTCCACTGAATCAGTAGACGATTGAAGTAACTGCTCGGCCGCCGCACTCACCCGTTGGGACGCATGCTCCGCGCCCCCGCACATGCCGGACTCATTGAACCCCAAACGCAGGAGAGCGATGGTGGCGAGACGACCAGCGGGTCCTGAGGAGTCCAGTCCCCGGGCCTCATCGAGCCAGGAGTGCACGTAGCCATCACCGCCGCCGAGCTCGTTGTAGACGAATCGTGCACCGAGAACGGTGAGCGCTCGACGGGTAGGACCCGCGCCTTCTTGAGCCAGAACGTATCCCATCGCTGCGCTGCCAAGGACCTGGTCGATGGCGAGCAGAGCCGCGGCCCGATGTGGGGGATCGAGGTCTCGGCTCGCGGCGATCCAATCCTTCGCCACGGCAACGAGGCGGCTCTCGACCACTCGGGCCTGAGGTCGAGCCGCGTCAGGACCAGTGCTCAAGAAGGCCTTCTCGGCCGCGGCGAATGTCGCGAGCAGCCGGTTAGCGATCGCCGTATCGATGCCGGATAAACGCGTCGCCTGAACCACAAGGCTCCACATTTTCCGCTCGGCGCGCTCTTCATTCTCGATACTGGCCCGTCCCGCACGAAGTCCGGTGAAGGGGAACGTCGCGAACGCCAACACCCTCGCCCGTCCCGCCTCCAAACCCCTGTCGAAGGCGCTGATGACTACGCCGGAGTCTGCGGTCCACCGCCCCGCGACGCGCCAATACGCGGCACCGAAGAAGTCGAGGCCGAGTCTCATCGATTCGGCACCCGCCAGCTGCGAAACCGCGGCCGCGCGAGCGGGATCAGACAGGGCCTGACTCACCCACGGATCGGGTGCGGCGCGCACGGGCCCATACCTCCTTGTCAATGCGTCCCGCGTCTGCTCAGCCAGCGCGCGGCCCGATGTCGAATCCGTCGCAGGGGTTTCCACCCATATCGCACCGAGCCGGCAATGCTCCTGGACTAACCGCGCGTTTTCGGCCGGCGGCAAAGCGAGATCGGCTGGCAGCTCGGGCGGATAGAAGTAGGCGTAACGCACGGCCGAGGCGCCGCCTACGACGGACCGTTGCATTGCTCGCGCGCACCATCGCTCATCGCTCTCCGTCGCCAGACGGCGTTCGAATATCGCGAGACTGTCGTTCGGATGAGCCTGCATCCATGCAGCCGGTGTGGTCTCGGCATGCAGCTCCCCTAGCTCCCGGGCGACGTACGTTGGGAAGTCGGACGCGCCAGCGCTCGGCCGGCACGCCGTGAGAAGCGCGAAGACGAACGTGGCGCGCGCGGTTTTCAACGACGACCGCGACCGGGCGTTTTGAGCCGCGCCATCACCTGGTTCACCTGCGCGCGCGCCCGCGCGCAGGCGGCGAGCTGTGCCGCCGTAGGTGCGAGATCCGCGCCGTCCATCGCCAGCGCCGCAGCGAGCGCCGCATTGCTGGCGCGTTTGAACAGTCGCGACACTGAATCGGGCATCGTCCGCGTGTCGATAGCCGCCACACGGGCCGCCGCTTGGTACATCTCCGTCGTCAGCGTCGCGAGCTGCCGTAGGCCGGCCCCCGGTGTCTTGACGCGCGGATCCAGTCGAAGCACCAGGGGCTGCGTGTACGATCGGCCGTTCACCGTGAGGCGTACGGTGTAGCGCCCCGGCGGCACCCATGGCGCAGTCGGCGTGTGCACGCTGCGGTGCGGGACGGCACCGACGTCGAGCACCTCGCCCGCGTTCTGAGCACTGTCACTCGCGATCGGCTGATAGCGCATGTCCCACTCGAAGCGATGCATTCCTGCTGCCCCAGAGAGGCGTGTCCGCGGGGCCGGCCAATAGAACGGCA
>WNFC01000244.1_pt1 | contig 54386 bp, 55 predicted proteins | sample 5400541 | NCBI WGS metagenome assembly WNFC01 (sample SAMN13153342, study PRJNA577476) | soil metagenome | isolation source: 120 cm saprolite under Douglas fir tree site 2 hole 2 replicate 1 | place: USA:California | collected 2015-04-18
CTAAACCAAACTCCCTCGCCTACGGCAAGCCCGATGTCGTAGTTACGCGCAACTCTAACCCCGAGCAAACAACCCGACAGTCAAATCTTCAACAAAAAAACTGCGAAGCAAAAACCTATTTCTTCACAGCTTCCAGACGGAACATTCCCCATTTTCCATGATTAAGCAATGAAGGCCAGTCCATCTTGCCGGGATAGGTCGCACCGCCCGCCTTTCCGAACGTCGTCATCCGCCGGTCGGAAGATCACAGGTTCGAGGACGAACCTGTGCCACCCGCCGATCTCTTCGAAATAAGTCGTCGAACGACATGGCCTTTCCACATCCACAATCCCGAAACGACCATTACAGGAAGGAAGACAAACCGAGTAGCGGGGGCATAGTCTGGAAGTTTTTCAAACGGACTGTAAATATAGCCGAGTATCGGAATGCTAAAGACGATGTGAATCCAACGAAAAATCGAACGTTTGGTGGCATCTTTCATGACGAATTTGTGCTCCATTGATCGGCGAGAGCGCATGCCCGCTTCATCCACCTCGATTCACGAGTTTTGAGGCGCCTGAGGCGGCCAGTTGGGCGTTTCAATGCCGAACTGCTTGGCGTACTCGGCGTTCAATCGCTGCCAGCCGCCGAACTTCATCGCCTCGGGGCCGACGATGCGGCCGATGGGAGTTCCGCTGAGAAGGCGATCCAGAACATCGAAACAAATGTGCCACCCGGCAGCACCCATTGAGATGAAGCGGCGATCGATGTTGGTCCACAGCGTCAGGCGCGTGCCGTCACCAAAAGCTTCGAGTTCCCACCGCATATCGAAGCCACCCCAGTTGTACTCAAGCACCTTGGGAGCGTCGGCTCGCGTCACTGTTGTTTCGGAAACCTGCGGCGTGGGCGCTCCCACCGTGGTGAGCTTCACAGTGGTTCCAACCGTACCCAGGCTCCCATCGGCGTCGAAGGGAGCCCACTCGCGCAGATGCGCCGGGTCGGTAAGCGCCTGCCAGACTTTTTCCGGCGGGTGGCACAGCTCTCTGACGAGAATGAGCGTCCACTTCTCTCCGTCCTTTCGTACCTGCGCCCCGCTGGCCGGACCCGGTGTGTATTGCTCGCGATCGCTCATCTACCTTCTCCTTGTCTTCCTTTTCGTTGGTGTTGACTGATCCATGCGGTCGAGGTGGCGTTCGAGAGCATCTAGGTGAGCGGACCAGAACCGACGGAACGGAGCCAGCCAGGCATCCACCTCCTGAAGCGGTTCAGGTTTCAGCCGGTAGAGACGGCGCTGTGCGTCCACCGTGGATTCTACGAAACCGGCCTCGCGCAGCACTCGCAGGTGCTTTGACACGGTCGGCTGCGGCATACGAAGTTGACGCTCGATCTCTCCAACCGACTGTTGTGACGACACCAGGAGGCTCAATATCGCGCGGCGGTTCGGCTCCGCAATGATTTCGAAGACAGATTCCACTCTCTTTGTATACTCTACCGAGCATATACGTGTCAAGGTATATACAGGCAGAGGGCACGGCAACGGTTTCAGTCGGGGCCCATTTCGCTGGCCTCCTATGCCCAGACCGGGGTCCTAGCAGCCCACAACTAGCGGCAGCTTTTGTGCTGGGCTTAATCTGTTTGGTCGTGGGTATAACGACACACGACACAGAGCCGTCAGAGGTAGAAACGGAACTCTGGCTCTACGGAGAAAATGGAATTCGGCAGGTCCGCGGTTGCGATTCCTTTGCGTGACACGGACAATATTGACTCTGCCACTTCCAGGGGGCATTCAGGGGGCAATAACAATTCCGATCGGTTTCTTTGAGTGCCTTGGGATGCTCATCATTCCGCGCAACTCTCTGAAATTCCGTTTACTGGTGGATTCGAATCCCACTCTCCCGCCAGTTTTCTTTGACGGACTTGCACAGTGTTCCCAAATAGGGTACACTCGTACCCATTATGAGTACTACGCACGCCCAGTTCGCGGGCCGGAGCCTATTCGGGCACACGCGTAGCGCACTGCTGGCCATGCTCTATGGCCATGCGGACCAATCATTCTATGTACGGCAGCTCGTCCGGGCCGTTGGTGCGGGCCACGGTGCTCTTCAGAGGGAACTGAAATACCTGACGGAGATGGGACTCATTCTGCGAAGAACCCAGGGCAACCAAGTCCTGTATCAGGCGAACTCGCAAAGCCCGATTTTTTCCGAAATCAAGGGTCTAATCACGAAGACTGTAGGTATCCACGATGTCATCCGTTCGGCTTTAGTGTCTCTGGAGCCAGAAATCCAGATTGCCTTCGTCTACGGCTCGGTAGCACGTCAAAAGGAGCGGACGAATAGTGACCTGGATCTAATGGTTTTGGGCGATGCATCTTTCAGCGAGGTTGTTTCCGCGCTGGGTCCCGCACAGAAAGCGCTCGACAGGGAGATTAACCCGACTGTTTTTCCAGCGTCCGAATTCCGATCAAAACTAGCAGCCGGGAATCATTTCTTGCGCAGCGTAATGAAAGAGAAGAGACTCTTCGTGTTGGGGACCGAGAATGAGCTTGCAAAGTTGGCTTCAAAACAGTTGGCTGGTTCAGCACACAACAAGTCCTGAAGAGATCGCGAATCTTTTGGCCCTTTCGGATCGCGATCTTGTAGCTTGCCAAGTGAAGCAGTTGCCTGCTGACTGGCGGTTTACGATCGCCTACAATGCGGCGCTCCAGGCTGCAACCGCCGCTTTGGCTGCCGCGGGCTACAGGGCCACGCGGGACAACCATCACTACCGTGTCATCCAATCGCTGGAGTTCACGACAGCACCGGGTAGAAAATTCATCGACACCCTCGATGGCTTTCGCAAAAAGCGCAACGTGAGCAGCTATGATGTTGCCGGGTCTGTGTCGGACAAAGAAGCGGACGAGATGCTCAAACTCGCGACCGTGCTCCGCGCCGACGTGGAAAAGTGGATCAGAGCGACTCGCCCGGAACTACTTAAGGCTACTGTCTAGCGGCACGATATCAATCGCTCAAGGTGGTTTCGGGAGCCCGGCGTGTGCGCTGAACTCTTCGAAAATGGTTTCATCCTCGAAACCGAAGACTTCAAGCGACTCACCACTAATGTCCCCATTGATCGCTTGACCATCTCCCTTAAGTAACTGATTCTGTTGCACATTATCTGCGACGTCTCCTCCACGCCTTTTTCCACCCGAGGGCGGTTTAAACTCCAGAGTCGGAGTGTGCTATTACTATCTTGTGAGTGTCTTGACACTCACAATGGAGGGCAAGGCAATGCGCGCAGCTTTCAGCGAGCCGGCGAAAAACGACCCGAACTGCGAGATTCGATTAGGAGTTGCGTCCTGGGATGATGGGAACGGGACTGCCCAGGCAGTGAAATACACATGGTTCGACAAGAATGGGAAGGCCGCACGCGGAGGCGAGTTCCCTGTTGAGGCTCTCCCCCAAGCACTGGAGTTCGCAATTCGACGAGGATACGTTAGTCTTTCGTGGACACCGTCTCCGGAGGTCACCAAGACCAGCGGTTTCCAGGAAAGACGCGTGTCGGCGGTATTGAGAGACGACGCCCGTAATCACAGCTACTTTGTGTCGCTGGATTTGTTGATTCGGGACGGTCGAGAAGTAGTCAGGGAAGCGTTGCCCCTCCTTTCGGGTGCCGAGGTTCCCGACTCAAACTATGAGTTGCACTATAACTGGCTAGATGAAAGTCGTGACCGTTCGGTTCGCATAGTTGGTGGGCGGCTTGAACCTCCGCTCCAAGGAGAACCAGCATGAATTCTTACTTGAAAAGCTCGATTGCAGTGGGGGTGCTGGGAGCACTCATATACGGGGACGTTCACGGCGAAAGTCATCCGCACGCGGAATTGATTGTAATTTCCCCTACTAATACCCTCTTCGCCAGTGGCGGGTTGGTGGTCAGCAACGTCTCCGCTTCAACGATGACCGCGACCTACCAGCCCTCCCCCGTGACACTTGAACAGATCCTCCCGCATGACCATCTGGTAATCCAGACCACCGCGCTTACACCGCCGACTGAGATGCTAGGTCGCTTCAGTCCTAGAACCGGGTCAGACCCGTTTTTCCAGCGGAGACACCATTCGTCGCGCCCTGAAGTTCGGTCACCTAAAGTTAAGCCATTCTGGTGCGCTTCGTTCCACCAATTTCGTGCCAGGATGGTGACACACAGCAAGGTTACCTAACTTTCAGAGAACGGGCTGAGTATGTCTAACCTCACCAATGTAGAAAAGCGAAAGTTCGAGCAACTGCTGGGCATGGAAACCGGGTATGTATTGGACTTCACGAATCGAACGTTCGCCGAGTTCGTCTCCGACAGCACAGGCTACGATATTTACGACTCGCGTTACGACTACGCAAGCGGGTCGAAGGCGAATCGCTTGCGGGCATTCTGGCAGAAAGAAGACAATGCCGTCGTCGGAAAGCTCATGGAGGAGATGCTCGATTACAAAGGCGGAAACGGGCCTCTGGATGAGGTATGCCGTCTCATCGTTGCGCGTCTTCTGAAGAATGGCAGCCCCATTTCTCCCGCGCTCGCTAACTCTCAGACCAAGCAGCCATCAACTGAAGACCACCGGCGGTCCCAAGCTCTCAGGCAACTGAAAGAAGAATTCTTGCAGCTGGCGGTAGACAGTGACAGAACGGCGGCGGGGCTTGCACTGGAAAAACTCCTAAATCGGCTCTTCGAGGTATTTGAACTTAAGCCTCGGCAACCCTTCCGCATCGCGGGTGAGCAGATAGATGGCTCGTTTCAAATGGACGGCCAGGTCTATCTCCTGGAATCGAAATGGGAGAGCCACCCCCTCCCCGAGGCGGACTTGCTTGTTTTTAGGGGAAAGATTGAAGGCAAGTCCACCTTCACGCGTGGCGTTTTCATTGCGCTCAATGACATCAGCGTTTGTGCACGGGACGCAATCACGCGAGGCAAAGCGCCCTCGTTCTTCGTGATAAACGGTCACGACCTTCTGATGATCCTCAGCGAAAAAATCAGTTTGACGGACTTCCTTCAGAAGCGCGTCCGCCTCCTTGCCGAGGAAGGATGCGTGTGCGTTCCTTTTTCGGGGCTCACATAAGCCCTCATGTTTCATGAGAAAGGTAGGAACAGGTGAGTAAAACTGTTTGTGTGCGACAGACAAACATCGAGTTGAAAAGGGCTGATCCCCCGCGGTCAGCCCTCGGCCCGAATCAGTTTGGTAGCAAATTCGTAGCAAGCGTTTTGGTAGCATTTTGGTAGCAAAACGCGCCGATTTTAGCGGTTTTTGCCGACTCATCCGACTATTAAAGCCTTTGCCGTCAGCAAGATACGGTTTTGTGACTTCCATGGCATGGAAGAGGTCGTCGGTTCGATCCCGACCAGGTCCACCAAATTCTCCCAATGACTGACACAGGGCCAGTGCCTTTAGGGACAGCGTTTGTGTCGTGGTTTGTGTCGTAATCCCCCGTTTTGGTACTTCCAGCATTCATCGAAAGTTATCGAAAGCGATTCTCATTGAATAACGGGAGCTTTCTTCGCCTTCGCAATGGCTGCCACTTTAGCGTTCACTGCCCGGATGTAGTCTTCCGTGGCCAGCAAGATTTGCGTTCCCCTTATTCCTGCCGATACAGAGATTACATCGCAGATTTCCGCCAGCTCATCGAGATATACCGGATAGTCTTTTTTACAGGCCAGAGCGGTAACTCCGCCGCGAATGTAACCGGTCACAGCTTGCACCTGCTTCAAGGGAACCATATCGACCTTCCGATCACCTGTCTGTTGTGCGAGCGCCTTGAAGTCCAGCTCGCAGTCCGCGGAAATTACCGCTAGACAGATCCCGTTTCGTTCTCCCTGCACGGCAAGGGTCTTGAAAACCTGTTCTGGTGGTAAGCCGACCTTTGCCGCCACTGTTTCCGCGGACAGATCGTCAGGATCCACCTCATACTCGCGCAACTCGCACTTGATCCCAAGCCCATCCAGGATTCGCACTGCATTCGTCTTGGCCACTCAACGCTTCCTTCGAACTTAGTCTCACTCCCGCCAGTCCGTTGGATGCTCGTCTCATCATGACGAATTCCGAAATCGCAATTTTCCCGGAGATGCTAGGCTGGTCAGGTGAAGCTGCTTAAGAATCGCACCGGGTTGTTGAGGTCTGTCCCGCAAGTTGCGTTCGCCTGCACATTGCTCGCCTCCTCCAGTTTTTTGCTGGAGGTCCATGCCGCGAACTGGACCGTGCGCTCGGAGCCCACACACCTGGTCAATGGCGCGCCGGTACTGTTTCAGGTGAAGACTCCGTCTCGATTCGAATCGCTGACCGGAACCTGGCTTGACCACCAAATCACCTTCAGGTTTGATGCTTCCACGAAGAGCTGGTTCGCACTTGCCGGCGTGAGCCTTGAAACGGCTCCGGGCACGTACACTCTGGAATTGAAGGGCGAGAGTCCTGCCTCAAAAACAGCTAACAAGCAGATCGCTTTCACTCGCAAGTTCACCGTGGTGCGGGCCAAGTATCCAAAGGTCGAGCTCACCGTGGAAAGCAAATTTACCGAACCCAACCCAGAACAGCTCAAGCAAATCGACGAGGCCAAGAAAATCAAGCAGGACTACTTGAACCGCGTCACGCCGCAGCGGGAATGGTCCGGAAGATTTTCGCCGCCCGCGGATGCCGCCATCTCCGATGTCTTCGGCACGCAGCGGGTATTTAATGGCAAGACGCAGAGCTCTCATCTTGGCTTGGACTTCCGCGTACCCAGTGGAACTCCGGTTGCGGCTATGAATGAGGGGACGGTCCTGCTAGCGCGGCCGCTGTATTTCGAGGGCAATTGCGTGGTGCTCGACCACGGCCAGGGCCTGCTGACCATCTACATGCACCTTTCCGAGTTCAAAGTGAAGGAGGGCGACCGCGTGAAGCGCAGCCAGTCCGTAGGTTTGAGCGGAGGCACTGGACGAGCCACCGGTCCCCATCTCCATGTCGCGGTCCGCTGGCAAGGCACCTACCTGGATCCAGCGCGGCTTATGCAATTGCGCCTACCCGTTACCGGAAGACAATAGAAGATAGCTCGTATGGCTGGGAGAGTGCGCCCAAAAGAGGCAACGGTTGGCGGTCTCTGCCCAAGGCCCAATCGCCCTCTGTGCAACAGCCGGAGGAAAACGATAGGGCGCGAGTCCGCCCAGACACCAACCACCGAGGTGATGAGCTGGTCAGCACAACGCGTTGGACCACTTCAATCGCGTATGGGCGTTGGTCCGAGCGATCAACCCGCAAACCGCAAGGAAAATTCCTTGCCTGAATATCTATCTTGACACTAGTCGTTATAACGAATATAACAAAGTGGATGAAGGAAACGATTCAGTCGGGAACCCAGCGACGGCGCGCAGCGTGTCCCGAGGAGGCAGCGTTCCTGGAGCTGGTGCGCACCACAGACATGCTGTCCCGCGGCCTGGTTAAGGTTCTCAAGAGCAAGGACCTCTCGTCGACGCAGTACAACGTGCTCCGAATCCTGCGCGGCGCGCCGGAAGGGCTCGCTTGCGGCGAGATTGCCAGCCGCATGATTACGCGGGATCCGGACATTACCCGGCTGCTCGACCGACTGGAAAAGCGCGCCCTGATCTCACGCTGCCGGGAAACGAAGGACCGCCGAATGGTAATGGCCCGCATCACGCCGGAGGGCCTAAAGCTCCTCACCCAGCTCGATGAGCCAGTGCAAGAGACCCACCGGAAGCAACTGGGCCACCTGGGACGGGAGCGGCTTCGGGCACTCACCGAACTGCTACACGCCTCCCGTGCCGAAGTGAGCTGATTTTTTGGCAGATATATCTGTTGCAACGATTATCGTCTTAACGCATCTAACACCAAGGAGAAAGGACAACCAGTATGAGCACACTCGCTACACCGCAAACTGCAACCGCCACCTGGAACATTGACCCTGCTCACTCCGTTGCCGAGTTCAAGGTCAAGCACATGATGATCTCCAACGTGAAGGGGCAATTCGCCAAAGTCACGGGAACGCTGACTCTGGACGAATCTGACCTGACAAACTCTCGTGTCGAGGCACTCATCGAAGCGGCCTCGATCGAAACGCGCGACGCGCAGCGCGACACGCACCTGAAGAGCGCCGACTTCTTCCATGTCGAGAAGTTCCCCACCCTGTCTTTCAAGTCCACGGGCATCCGCCTTGTCCGGGACGGAGAACTCGCCGCAGAGGGCGACCTGACTATTCGGGGAGTCACCCGCAAAGTGCTCTTTTCCGTTGAGGGCCCAACGCCACCGGCGAAGGATCCCTGGGGCAATACGCGAGTTGCCGTATCAGCAACCACCAAGATCAACCGCAAAGACTTCGGCCTGACCTGGAACGCGGCGCTCGAGACCGGCGGCATTCTGGTGGGCGACGAAATAACGATCACACTCGACGTCCAGTTCGTGAAGGCATAAATAATTCGCCGCGCAGCGCAGTCAAAAGTGCTGCGCGGCGGTGAAAAAGAGGGAGAGTTATGTCACTCCGACCAATCAAACAGATCATTCAAACGAAGCCCACCATTGAGGGCGCCGGCGTGAAGCTGCAGCGCGCCTTCGGCTTCGGCAAAACCAAGGATTTCGATCCTTTCCTGCTGCTGGACGACTTCCGCAATGAGAACCCAGGAGATTATCTTGCGGGATTTCCCTGGCATCCGCACCGTGGGATCGAAACCATCACCTACGTACTGGCCGGCTCGGTCGAGCACGGCGACAGTCTCGGCAACAGGGGCAAAATGACTGCCGGCGACGTCCAGTGGATGACCGCCGGTAGCGGCATCCTGCACCAGGAGATGCCCAAGGGCGACAAGCAGGGCCGCATGCATGGTTTCCAGTTGTGGGCCAACCTGCCCTCGTCGCTGAAGATGACCGATCCACGCTATCAGGACATTCCGGCAAGCGCGATTCCTGAGGTTACCGACGATGACGGCACCCACGTGCGCATCATCTGCGGCGAGTTCTGGGGTAAGAGAGGACCGGTGGAAGGTGTGGCTGCGGATCCGAACTACCTCGATATCTCGGTTGCGCCGGGCCACCAGAAGCGGCTCAAAGTCGAAACCACACGCAACGCGTTTGCCTACGTGTTCGCGGGTTCCGGAACGTTCCGCGACGCCTCGAATCCCCGTGCCGTTCTGACTGAGCAGGTCGCAAAACCGGACGTGCCGCCCGTGTACGATGTCGCCAATCACTCGCTGGTACTCTTCGACCGCGGCGATGAGATCGTGGTGCAAGCGGGCGACCAGGGCATCCGCTTCCTGTTGGTGTCAGGCAAGCCGATCGAGGAGCCGGTTGCCTGGTACGGCCCGATTGTGATGAACACGGAGGAGCAACTGCGGAAGGCATTCGAGGAACTGCAGGAGGGAACGTTCATAAAACGCTGATAGCGCTGAGTAATCTCGCAGCCTATACTCCGACAGTAGAGTGAAGCTTTCGCTAAAATGACACTCAAGGGCACACTGAGGAAGTTCATTATGCTCAACGCCGATCAGGGGGAATGCTGGCCCGCCCTGCCGCTCGACTCGTGGAAAGACACATATGCGACCCTTCACATGTGGGCTCAAATAGTTGGTAAGGTGCGGCTGGGTCTAACACCGATTGTGAACCATTGGTGGAATGTTCCGTTGTACGTGACCGCTCGTGGCCTGACAACATCCCGCATCGCTTACGGCGAAAGAGCGTTCGAACTCTGGTTTGACTTCATACGGCATCAGCTTGTGCTGGAAACGAATGACGGACTGGTCAAGACACTCCCGCTTGCGCCACGGTCCGTGGCCGAGTTCTACCGGGAATTCCAGGAAATGCTTCGATCGGCGGATATTGAGGTCAAAATCTGGAGAATGCCGGTCGAAATCACCGATCCGATTGCCTTCGATCAGGATTGGGTACACGCGTCCTATGATCGCGCATCCGTAGAGAAATTCTGGCGCATCCTGTTGTCTGTGGATGCAGTCTTCAACCAGTTCAGGGCCGGATTCGTTGGAAAATCCAGCCCCGTGCATTTTTTCTGGGGCAGCTTCGATCTTGCCGTCACCCGGTTTTCAGGCCGCCGTGCCCCGGAACGGCCTGGCGCCGATGCCATGACGCGGGAAGCCTATTCCCACGAAGTGAGCAGCGTCGGCTTCTGGCCGGGCAGCGGCGACATCCAGGGCGCGGCGTTCTACTCCTATGCAGTTCCCGAGCCGCAGGGATTTAAGGACGCACGGGTCCGGCCAGACAGCGCTCTTTACAATAAGCAACTCGGCGAATTTCTTCTGCTGTACGAAGACGTCCGCAAAGCCGAATCGCCCGTCACTACACTGCTCGATTTTTGCCAAACTACATATGAAGCCGCGGCGACGCTTGGCAACTGGGACCGCGCTGCACTTGAGAGATAGCTGTACTGGTCGTTAACACTCTACATAAATATTTGCGTGACTCTCGTCAGGAGCTCTTCATGAAACGTGCTTTGAAGGTTCTTCTGGGCCTGGCCGTGTTCGGTCTACTTCTTCTCTCCACCACTTTCTCCTCCACAGCTTACGCACAGGCTACACGCGAGACCATTGCTTCGCGCACCGCGCAGATCAATGGCGTCAAGCTGCATTACATGACCGCTGGCCACGGTACACCGCTCATACTGTTGCATGGCTATGCGGAGACCTCGCTGATGTGGAAACCGATCGTTCCCGCTCTGGCCGAGCGCTTCACCGTAATCGCCCCGGACCTGCCCGGCATCGGAGACTCCGACATTCCCACCGAGGGTCTGGACATGAAGAGTGCCGCCGTTCGCATTCATGACCTCGCAAAGTCGCTCGGCGTGCAGAAGGCTGATGTCGTGGGCCATGACATCGGTCTGATGGTTGCCTACGCCTATGCGGCACAGTTTCCAACGGAAGTGACGAAACTCGTCCTGATGGACGCTTTCCTCCCCGGTGTGGCTGGTTGGGAGGCCGTCTACAACAACCCCAGCATATGGCACTTCCGTTTCAACGGGCCTACGCCCGAAGCCCTGGTTCAAGGTCGCGAGCGTACCTACTTCGACTATTTCTGGAATGACTTCGCAGCCGACAAGACTCATTCGATTCCGGAAGCGGATAGCAAGGCCTACGCGGCGGCTTACGCGCGCCCAGGACGCATGCATGCGGGATGGGCCTATTTCGTTTCCTTCCTGCAAGCCGCCAAGGATTTCGCTCAACTCTCTCAGACCAAGCTGACCATCCCGGTACTGACCATTGGCGGAGAGAAGTCGTTGGGAGAAGCACTAGGGCAACAAGCCAAGCTGGTTGCGACAGACGCAACCGTCATCGTGCTGAAGGACACCGGTCACTGGGTGCTTGAGGAACGCCCCAAGGAAACCACCGAAGCATTGCAAAAGTTTCTCTGACTGTCACCTCGGTGGCAGCCGGGCGTGTGCTTGCCAGCTACAGATTTTGAATCGTTTAGACCAGCGCCCGCGTGTTTTGCCGCACGCATGCCCCGGTGCTAGACTGCGCGAATGGCCACTAAAAAGAAAACCCGGAAGAAGTCGACGAAGTCGAAGAGAACTGCCCGCAAAAAGACACCACCGATGAAGACGGCGAAACGTCCCAAGAAGGTCGCGAAGAAGAAACCTGCCCCGAAGAGGCCGGAGAAAAAGAAGCCCTCGGGTAAGAAACAGACTCGAAAGAAAAGCCAGCGCCTGGGTGCCCTGTCGTTCTCAGCGCAAGGTCCGGGATCGCGATCGGGCGAACAGTCGGGGGATCTACAGGGCTTGTCCCGAGTCGAAGCCGCGGATTCGGAAAGTGTTGACGAGTTGCTCGAAGAAGGCAACGCGTTCGAGGCCGACGTCGTGGCGGGTGTGGAGAGCGCTGGGGACGCTGACGAGAAGGAAGTTCACACGCACGAGGTGCCGGAGGATGATGTACCCGAAGAATATCTGGACAAGGAGTAGCCGCAGATTGTGCGTGTCGAGGCCGACTAACTGAGGCCGGCTAACTGACGATCCGGCGCAATCTGGTATCAGAGTGTGGAGGAGGAACAAGAAGTGGCGCTGATCCTGACTGCCATTTGCGTCGTCGTGCTGTGCCTGTTGACTGTAATTTCGATCAAACGCACAAGAGACCGTCAAGAGATGGAGCTACACAGCATCACACCAGAGGCCCTTCATACATTGCTCACTTCAAAACAAGAGGTACTTCTTTTCGATGTTCGCCAGCCACTCGACTTGTTAGCTAATTCTGAGATCATCGTTGGCGCAACGAGAATTCCCCCAAGGGAACTGCTTGAGAATCCATTGCTCATCCCGAGAGAGAAGGACTCGGTCGTTTACTGTACCTGTCCCAGTGATAAAACCAGCCGAATCATCTTGCGTCGAGCTCTAGCCATGCGTTTCTTGCGAGTAAAATTCCTTAAAGGTGGACTGGCGGGCTGGAAAGCGAAGGGTTATCCGGTCGAGCGATACGAAAAATCCTTCCACCTCGACCCTAGAACCTAGTTCCACATCTTAATGTCATCCAACCTTCTGCAGCCGCTCTCGGAAGTACTCCTTCCAACTCTCCGGCAGAGCCGCGACCCGCAAGGCACACCCGATCGAACTCACCTCGTTATCACCATACCTCTTCGCGGTGTACAGACGTGTGATTTCCGAAACTGGGACACCATTCGGATCTCGCCCAATGACTTTGATCTCGTCCCCGGCGCCGACTTCTCCCTCATGTGTGACGGCGAGGTAAAAACCTGTTCGTCCGCTCGCGAGGAACCGCTTTACCATGTCGTCCGATTGAAATCTTACACCGAGTTTGTAGCAAGGCAGGCGAGGTTGGGTGACGATCACTTCTGCAGAACCGATAGAGAATCGGTCGCCAATGTGGACTGAGTCTTCCAGCAGGCCGTCGGTGGTAAAGTTTTCCCCGAAAATAGCTGCCGGCAACTCCCGGCCCGGCAACTCTCTCCTCCAAAAATCGTAGTGTTCGATCGGGTAGCAGTAAACGGCCTTATATTCTCCCCCGTGGACTGTGAGATCTGCCTGACGGTCGCCGTCCAAATTGAGCTTGCGCAGACCGACGCGGCCTGCCACCGGTTGCTTGAAGATGCCCGTGGTCACGCTTCTGCCGTGCCACATCACTTCTCGGGGAAGTCCGGTATTCACCGAGACTAGCTTCATTTTCCGTTTGTCCCTTCTATCCGGATTCCTCCGGAATCTGCTAGAGAATGGATCGCACCACGCCACCATCGACACGCAGCGCCGCTCCGTTGGTCGCCGAAGAGAGCGGGCTGCAAACAAACGTAACTAGGTTGGCTACTTCTTCGGGCTCTGCCATACGCTTTAGTAGCGAGGTCGGGCGCATGTTCTGGAAAAACTGCTCTTCAACTTCTTGACGCGTAGTTTTCTGGTCGCGGGCGAGTTCCTCCACAAAGTTGTTCACGCCTTCCGAGGCAGTAGGACCAGGCAGCACCGAATTTACAGTCACATTCGTCCCCGCTGTTGTCTCCGCTAGTCCTCGCGCGATAGCGAGTTGAGCTGTCTTGGTCATGCCATAGTGAATCATCTCCGTTGGGATCTGGATAGCCGACTCGCTGGATATAAATACGATGCGGCCCCAATTGCGGTGCTTCATTCTAGGAAGATAGTGACGGCTGAGACGCACGCCGCTCAGGATGTTCACTTCGAAAAGACGCAGCCAGTCGGCGTCGGGTATGTTTTCGAAGGACTTGGTTTCGAAAACGCCCAGGTTGTTGACCAGAATGTCGACTTCCGGATAACGTTCAATCATGGTGCGAGTTCCGTCTGCTGTTCCGAGATCGGCAGCCAGGCCTTCGAGGCGTCCCGAAACGCCCGCTTTATTGAGAGCAGCTAGAGCTTCCTCGACGCGTTTGGTGCTGCGGCCGTTCACGATGACGGATGCCCCTTCTTTCGCCAAGCCCTTTGCGATCGCGAGGCCGATGCCAGCGGTGGAGCCGGTGACAAGTGCGCGTTTTCCTTCCAGTTGCAGATCCATTTCGTTTTGGATGAAACTTCAGCTGATAAGATTCGGGTCCCAATGACAGGAATTACGCGACCGAATGCAATCTTCTGTATCTAATCAACTTGTATAGACAACCCAGAAACCTGCAAGTATCTCTTTTACCCGAAACCGAGACCGAGCATGGCCAAACCAATTTTGCTAAGCGTGGATGACGACTCCGATGTTCTGCGGGCGATCGAACGCGATCTTCGCTCGCAGTATGGCGCCGAATACCGTGTGATTGGAAGCGATTCTCCTGAAGGCGCACTCGATCTCTTAAAGCAGTTGAAGGTACGTAATGACAGTGTGGCTTTGCTGCTTGCCGACCAGCGCATGCCGCGCATGGATGGGGTCGAATTCCTGCAAGAAGCTATGGCTATCTTCCCCGGCGCGAAGCGGGCATTGCTGACCGCGTATGCCGATACCAACGCCGCGATCAGCGCCATCAATCACGCCAGCATCAACTATTTTTTCTTGAAACCATGGGATCCTCCCGCTGAGCACTTGTATCCGCAACTGGATGATTTGCTCGATGACTGGCAAGCCTCCTTCCGTCCAACATTTCAAGGAATCCGGGTCTTAGGCACGCGATGGTCGCCTCGGTCGTACGAGTTACGGGACTTTCTGGCTCGCAATCACGTCCCCTATCAGTGGATCGATGTCGAGGCTTCTGCCAATGATCCAGAGACCAAGCGCCTTGTGGAGGCTCTGGGCCCGGAGGCTGCCAATCTCCCGGTGGTGCTCTTCCCCGACGGGACGAAGCTGCTTGAGAGTGTGCCTGCGGACGTCGCGCAAAAGGTCGGCCTGCGAACGCGCGCCCAAACCAGCTTCTATGATTTGGCAATTGTGGGTGGGGGGCCGGCTGGTTTGGCCGCTGCCGTTTATGGAGCCTCCGAAGGTCTCCATACAGTGATGATTGAACGGGAAGCCCCTGGTGGTCAGGCTGGAATGAGTTCCCGCATCGAGAACTATCTTGGATTTCCGACCGGGCTCAGTGGCGGCGATCTTGCCCGGCGTGCGGTGGTGCAAGCCCAGCGTTTTGGAGTGGAAATCCTGTCCCCCCAGGAAGCAATGGGCGTCCGAACGGAAGCGTCTTACCGAATCATTAAGCTGGCGGATGGGAACGAGATCTCATGCCACGCATTGATGATCGCCACCGGCGTGCAGTGGAGGCGGCTGGAAGCTCCTGGAATAGACAAGTTGCAGGGTGCGGGGATTTATTATGGTGGCGGCGCCACTGAGGCACTGTCCTGCAAGGGTGAAATTGTCTATGTGGTGGGCGGCGCGAACTCGGCGGGTCAGGCGGCGATGAACTTCGCGAGATACGCAGAGCGCGTCATTATTCTTGTGCGCGGCGAGTCGCTTTCCAGCACCATGTCACAATATTTGATCGACCAGGTTCAAGAAACGCCCAACATTCAGCTATGGACCCATGCCAGCGTGGCTGAGGCGCATGGCGAAACACGTCTGGAAGAGATTTCGGTGCTTTGTTCCGATACCAACACGGTTGAGCGCGTGCCGGCGAGTGCGATGTTCATCTTCATTGGTGCGTTGCCGCGGACGGATTGGCTGGCGAACGTCGTCGAGCGTGACGAACGCGGTTTCCTGTTAACTGGTCCTGATCTCATACGTGACGGGCAACGCCCGAAGGGATGGGCGCTCGAACGGGATCCGTTTCTACTCGAGACCAATGTTCCCGGTATTTTTGCCGTTGGCGATGTCCGCCACGGTTCTATAAAACGGGTGGCTTCCGGAGTCGGTGAAGGATCGGTGGCGGTGCAGTTCATCCATCAATATTTGAGCAAAGTGTAATGATCGACAAATCAGAATTGCTTCGCGTTCCGGCATTCGCTGATCTGCCTGATGATCAGATCGCCTGGTTCCTTAGCCAGTCGCAAGAGATACATCTCAAGGCAGGCGATACTTACGTCCGGCAAGGCGACCCGGCGGATTCGATGTTCGTAATTCTCGAGGGGCAGTTTCAGTGGCGCGGCGAATTTGGTGGCGAAACAGTCGTACTTTCAGGCAAGGCGGGCGACGTGACCGGGGTGTTGCCCTTCTCCAGAATGAAGCAGTTCACCGTGAGCGGTCGAGCGGTAACAGACGGCCGAGTTCTGAAATTTCCGGTTTCGCTATTTCCCGAACTCGTACAGAAGATGCCAGAGCTGACAACGCGTCTGGTGGGTCTGATGTCCGACCGGATTCGTGAAGCCACTCGGATTGAACAACAGCGAGACCGCCTGGCTTCGCTGGGAAAGCTCTCAGCAGGACTGGCGCATGAACTCAACAACCCAGCTTCCGCTGCGCAACGCGCCACCAGCCAATTGCGCGCCATTCTAAAGAAAATCAGGGACGCGAGTCTCGATCTGGGAAGGCGTGATCTCAGTCCGGCGCAGAAATCAGAAATCGAAAAACTGGAAGCTTCGTTCACCCAACAGGATGTAGTTCCACCCGATGCGCTGACCATCAGCGACCTGGAAGACCAGATTGATTCTTTGTTACGCAGTCATGGGCAGAACGACTTGTGGCAACTGGCAGCCGGACTTGCGCGACGGAATATCAAGCCGGAGGTGCTCGAATCGTTGTTCGCGAACCTCGATGGGGACACCGCCCGAGCCGCTCTGGTCAGGATCGCTGCTTCAGTGGAGGTCGCAAGCCTGTTACATGAAATCGAGAGCAGTACCTCGCGGATCTCGGACTTAGTGCGTGCGATCAAGCAATACACCTACATGGACCAGTCGCCCGTGCAAAACGTAGATATAGTGAAGAGCCTGGAAATCACGCTCACGATCCTGAACCACAAGTTGAAACAAGGCGTGGTAGTGCAGCGCGACTACCAGCGGGTTCCTCTCCTCGTGAATTCTTTCGGGAGCGAGCTCAATCAGGTCTGGACCAACATCATCGACAATGCCATCGACGCAATGGGCGGAAAGGGCGAGCTTCGAGTTCGAACCTACCGCGACGACGGTTGCGTTGTAGTCGAGATTGGCGATAACGGTCCAGGAATTTCACCCGAGATAAAGCCGCACATCTTTGAACCCTTCTTCACTACCAAAGCAGTAGGGGAAGGCACGGGCCTCGGCCTGGACACCGTCCAGCGAATTGTGAAGAAGCACCGGGGCAACGTTCAAGTCAGCTCCAAGCCCGGAGACACGCGTTTTCAAGTGTGGCTCCCGGTGGCAGAAGCCTCGACCTAACCCTGTTGTCGCGTCAAAGCTTCGCAATCTCTTGAATGCCCAGGCGCACCCGCAACCCGCATGAAGACGCCATGTGATGAAGCCGCAATCCGGTCTGGGCAAGCTGGGATTCGATGCAAAGCGGGAACTGGACCCTGGATCCTTGCCGCAACCATTCTCGGCTCCAGCATGGCGTTCATCGATAGCACGGTGGTGAATGTCGCGCTGCCTGCGCTTCAAGCTAGCTTGCATGCCACCATCGTCGATGTGCAGTGGGTAGTTGAGTCTTACGGAATTCTCTTAGGAGCGTTGATCCTCGTCGGAGGCTCGTTCGGCGATTTGTTTGGCCGGCGGCGCATGTTCGTTGCGGGTGTGGCAATTTTCGCGATGGCTTCCGCGGCCTGCGGCTTCGCTTCACAAATTCAGGAGTTAATAATCGCACGAAGTGTCCAAGGGGTGGGAGCTGCCTTTTTAGTTCCTGGCAGTCTTGCCATCATCAGTGCTTCATTCGACGAGAAGAACCGCGGTCAGGCGATCGGCACTTGGTCCGGTTTCACAACGATCACCACCGCCGTCGGACCGGTTGTTGGCGGGTGGCTGGTTGAGCATGCTTCGTGGCGCTGGGTATTCTTCATTAATCTTCCGCTTGCAGTGGCGGTGATCGGTCTTTCGCTTTGGCGTATTCCTGAAAGTCATAGCACCAGTGCTCGTCGAATCGACTGGTTGGGTACCCTGACAGTCACTCTCGGTTTGGGTGGGTTGGTTTTTGGATTCATAGAATCCATCAGCCTGGGTTGGAGCGACCCGCTGGTTTTCGGAAGCTTAAGTGTTGGTATCGCCGGCCTTGTCGTCTTCGTATTCGTCGAAGCCACTGTAGCTTCACCGATGGTTCCGCTAGCGTTATTTCGATCCCGCAGCTTCAGTGGCGCTAACTTGCTTACATTATTCCTCTATGCGGCCGTTGGAATTTTTTTCTTCCTGTTTCCGTTGAACCTGATTCAAGTGCAGCGATACTCTGCTACCGCAACCGGCGCAGCCGTGCTTCCGCTCATTCTGTTGATGTTCGTTCTCTCCCGCTGGTCCGGAGGTCTGGTCGCGCGCTACGGTCCCCGAATTCCACTGATCATCGGCCCCCTCCTCGCGGCGGCAGGTTTCGCTCTGTTCGCCGTGCCTTCAACAGGAATCAGCTACTGGAAAGCGTTCTTTCCTGCAATGGTCGTGCTCGGCTTTGGCATGGCGGTCACCGTGGCTCCTCTGACCACGGTGGTTATGAGTTCGGCCGATCAGGATCGCGCAGGAGCCGCCTCCGGCGTCAACAATGCGGTTGCGCGTGTTGCCGGCGTACTAGCCGTCGCAGTCTTCGGAATAGTGATGGTGGGTGCGTTCGGTTTTACTTTGAAACATGAGCTTGCGAAACTTGGTCTCTCTTCCGACGTTCTCCAAGAAATTCAGTCTCGAGTGATCAATCTAGCGGGCCTCGAACTACCTTCCCATCTCGACGCAAGCACCTCGGCCGCAATTCGGGCTGCAATTAACCAGGCTTTTGTCTTTGGATTTCGCCTGATAATGGTGATTTGCGTCAGCTTGGCCGTAGCGGGTGGCGCGGTCGCCTGGCTGTTTATTCCTCGTTCCGATGCTGTGCCAGAGTTTGGCGGTATTTTGACCGAGTGAGACTCGAACATATTCCGCTTTCGCTGTACCATGTTGGCAAACGGTCGTCCGATGAAACGAGTTGTGAAAGACACCACGCCTAAAATACGTCTGCCGAATGAACGTGTTTCCGCCGACGACGAAGAGCAGGTGCGAAGAATGCGCCGTTTATGCTCCGCATTACCACACACGACCGAAAAGCTTTCCCACGGCGAGCCCACGTTCTTTGTCGACATAAAGGATGGGGTCAACAGCCATGTTTTAGATGACCTCCGCTTCTGAGCCACTCCGTTTGGGTGCTGGAAATTCGTACAAGATGCCTCGCGCTTCTCTCTGAGCACCGCCGGGCGAGAGGATCTGCATGGTGATTACAACTGCCGGGATCAGATACGCGAATGTTACGCAAACCCACATCAGGGCGCCGGCACACTCCTGATCTTGGAGGGGAGACAAATTCAAAATGCGGGCCGTAGATACATAGCCTGGGTAAACAACGCGGCCACAGAAGGTGAGAAATGCGGAAAGAATGTCGCAGGGCAACGTACCGAGGAAGAGGTATAAGGGCATGGACCATTGAGGCCCTTTGGCCTCACGCGTCCTAGTCCGGACGATGGGCCGCCAGAACAGAAGACCCGCGGACAGAAAGCATGTGTTCTCCACGATGTGCCAAGTGTCGGACGATTGCACCAACTGGAACAGAGTGGGAATATGCCAGGCGATCACTGCGGCAGTACCCGCGAACCAGCAGAAAACAGGGTTACCGAGAAAATATCCGAGCAATGGTGACGTCCTGCGGCGGAGAAGCAGACTGCGGCGCCTGAACCATTTCGGCAACCCGAACAACAGTGGAAGAGCCGGTGCCCCTAACAGAATCAAAGGAGCGCCAACTGTCATCAACAGAAGATGCTTCATCATATGGACGGTCAGCAACTGATGATCAAGTGCGGCGAGGGGAGAGCCTAGAGCGATCCATAGTGAAAACAGTCCAGCCACAAATGCCGCAACCCGCCAAGGGGGGAATAAAATCGGGGAGGCACGTCGAAGACGAAACCAGCCGCGCGAGTAGACGAATACCAGGAGCACCAAAATAACGGTCGTCAGCGAAGAGAAGTAGCCGTGTTGCACGTGGGCGTGGATTTCGAATGGCATAGGTACCTAGCGGTCGGTAGCGGTCTCGCCTGTGCCCAGCGCGACAGCGCGAGATGCATCATGCGCCGGTACTTGAGTTGCCGGATGCAAGGTCTTAAGAAATGCCACCAACGCTGTGGTCTCCGCCGGACTCAAGTTTTTTCCATAGGCAGGCATATTGCCGCCGCCCTGAATTACCTGACGGATCAGCTGATCTTCTGTGCGTCGCAGAGCAACAGTGTCCAAGGCAGGTCCGCGTTCACCTCCCCGATCATCGAGCGAATGACAGTTGTGACACTGCTTGACTTGAAAGACCAGCGCACCTTGGCGCTCCAAGGCTGTGCGTCCGTGCAAATACTGTGAGGGAATCGGCTCACTGCTCCATGCGTCCATGACCGGACTCCAGGGTGTGTGCAGACCCAAATGCGTCATAGTACCGAGAGCCACCGCGATCAAAAGAATTGTGAGCACGGCAATCGGTCTGCGCTTCCAGCTTTTCTCACCTTCTCCGGCGAAGAATGGAAGCGCCAGAAGCACGATGATTCCGATGGCGGGACCGATCAGCATTATCGGTGTCTCTGCGGACGGGGGCAAGAACGAGAGAAGCGCATATAACCAAAGAAAGAAAAAGTCGGGGCGCGGGACAGTCTGAATAATTGTCGGGTCTGGCTGGCCGCTCGGACCGAAGGGGCCAAAGTAAACAGCGCACGCGGCGATCGCAAGAAGAATGAAACCGGAAAACAGTATGTCCTTCCAGACCGCGCTCGGCACGAACGGTATGCCCTGCTTATGCGTCAACTCGCGGTATTCCTGCATGTACGTGGCGCGCCGAACGACGCGTCCCGGCATGGGCCATTCGTTGATTCCAAGTTTCAGCACCATGAGCAAATGGACACCGACGAACGCGATCAGCAATCCCGGGATTACAAAGACGTGCAGCGCGAAGAACCGCGAAAGCGTTGCGCCGGCAATGATCGGGCCGCCAAGCATGAGGTTCACAGCCCAAGGGCCGATCACGGGGACGCGGCTTACAATTGAGGCCCCGATGCCTAGTCCCCAATACGCATCCTGGTCAAATCGCAATTCCTGGCCCGTAAAGGCCATGCCGAGCGTCACCAGTAAGAGCAAGACGCCCACGATCCAGGTCAGTTCTCTGGGAAACTTGTAGGCTCCAAAGAGGAAGACCTGCACCATATGGATCAGGACGATGGCGACCATGAAATTCGAGCCCCAGCCGTGCAAGGCTCGAATGAACCAACCAAGAGAGATGCCGTGATTGAGAGTCTGGAGGCTGTTCCACGCCTCCCCGGCAGAAGGCACATAAATCAGCGCAAGCAGTATACCGGTAACAATCTGCAGCATAAAACACGTGAGCGCGGCGCTGCCGAAGACATAGAACCAGCTTGCCGTCTCTCGTGGAACCGGGTGCTCGGCAGTTTCGCGGATCGGCGTGCCCAACTGCAGCCGGAGATCGAACCACTTGCCGAGTTTTTGGATCAGGCGCATGTCGTCTTCCCCCCCGCCTTGTTTGCTACAGGCTGACCGGGAGTCGGCATCTCACCAGCCTCGATAAAAATCTTTCCATCTTCGATTTTGTGGTTGTACTGAAATAATCCGCGTTCTGGAGGTCCTGAGGCACGGGATCCGTCCTGGTAGTAAGCTCCTCCGTGACAAGGGCACATAAACAGGCTCGACTGGGGAAACCAGCGAACCGGGCATCCAAGGTGCGCGCAGTTGATGGCAAAGACCTGGAAAGTCTGGCCGTCGACGTTTCGAACCCAGCACGCGATGTCACCGGTTTCGCCGTCCCAGGAATTGACCACGGGATTGCGATAGGTGGCGAGCCGAGTCTGGCCGGCAGGAAACTGCTCCAGCCCGCCGAGCGATAGCCACGACTCGTATCCAAACTTTTTTTCGCGAGTCACCGGCGAAAGGAGAAAACGCACGATCGGCACCGCCAACGCAGCGCCGACGATGCCGTTGAGAAAAATCCCAAGTTTCACGAGCATCACACGTCTGGACATTCCGTTTGCTTCGCTCATCGAAGTCCTCCCTTGCCCCTGTCCGTAGAAGAGACCGGGTACGGCTGACCCGGGAATTGTGGCCGGTGGCTAGCAAGCCACGCCACAACATCGGAAATTTCTTCTGCCGACATTGGCCGGCCCTTGACATCACCGCGCCAGTCCGGTGCACCCAATTCCGGCCGGCCTGCAATGACAATCGTTCGGAGTTCCTGGTCACTCACCAGGGCGAGGTAGCCTCCGTCCACGATCGAACTGGCCTTGTTCCCTCCGCGGCCATCCACTCCGTGACAGGAGGAGCAATAGGTTCGATATGCTTCCGCACCACGATGCGGATCGCCAGGAGTGCGCGAGGAATACGGTGGAGGAGTCGCGTTGTTCAAAACGTCGGACTTCGCCCAAGAACGGATGCCATTCACCAGCGCGTCGATCTGTTTGTCGGTGAGCATCCCTCCCGCACTCTGCGCAAACGCCGGCATCGATGTGCCGGGTACTCCGCTTGCGACGGTGCGGCGAATCACGCTATCGTCAGCGATGGCAAGAAAAACGGGATTGCCCAAAGCGATCGCCGCTCCACCCTTTCCGCTCGCACCATGGCATCCTGCGCAGTTCTGAGAGTAGAGCAGACTGAACTCCACAACTTGGCTTGGCGGGATGATCTCGGAGTCTGATTTAGGTCGGCCCGGTGAACTACTGCAACCGCTGCAAGCCGCGACAGCAACCATCACGACAGCCACGAGAATCGGTTGGTGCGTCACTGATGATGCTCGTCTCCCTTATTTTCGTCTATTGCTCCCGGCGCTTCAATTCCGGCGCGGACGGCGAAGGGGAGATACTGCCAGGTACGTATGCGCACCTGCCTGGAAACCACGATTCCGGCGACGACGCCAAATCCAATCTGCGAAAGGACAAACCAAAACCAGTCAATCCGCTGGTTGAGCGCGGGATCGACGGCTTCGAGAATGCTATGGATCAGACCAGACCAGAGAATGGGGGCGATCACGCCTCCAAACAGAATCGGGCGGTGCGGAAACATCGGAAGCGCGACGCCGTAAAGAAGGCCGACGAGCAGGGAGCAGAGCAGGTGGATGATCGTCGCAATGATCAGAGCGTCCCAATGAAAAGGAGCGATTTGCGCAATTGTGGTTCTTGCAGGAAAGAATCCGGCAGACAGCAGATTGATCGGATACCACATTCCATGGCCGCTCACAATTCCGTAGATCACAGCCAGAACGGCCATGGCTGCACTTCCTGCCAAGCCGCCCTTCACCCCTGCCGAGATCGGATAGATCTCTAGAGGCAGTCGCGCCCGATTCAGTTCCTCGGTCATCCATTGCACGCGAGCCACCTGCGGGCGACTGGTGACCACGGCCGGCACTATCTCCGCCACCGGCACAGATTCATGTTTTTCATGTGGCAGCACGTCTCGAAACCACCCAACGCAACCAGCAATCGTGAAGATTGCGCCCAGCATGCTGACTGAAGCATTGGTGACCAATCCCGCGAAGACCAATGTAAGACCGAAAGCCAGGACAATCGGCCACGCCGTCGGTGCGGGCAGTTCGATCGTGTGCGGCACCTGCTCTCGTGCGGACGGGTTAAGCATTTCCGATCCCATCTTTCAGTTCCTCCTGTTATCGTCCAATCACGTAAACGACCGTAAAAACCACAATCCACACGGCGTCCACGAAATGCCAGTAGAGCGACAAGACGTCGACCCGCTCAGCGTGTTCTGTTCTCACGTTTCCCAGAAGCGTCAACGCCATCACTATGGAGAGACTCATAAGACCTACAACGACGTGAAAGCCGTGCAGTCCAACCAGCGAGTAGTAGGTTGTTCCGAACAGATTGGTGCTGATCGTCAGCGCTTCGTGATAAATCAGCCGGTGCCACTCGGTGGCAGTTCCATACATGAAAGCCGCACCCAGCGCGATGGTCGCGAACCACCAGGTTCCGAAACCTCGGACGCTACCCCGGCGAAGTGCTTTGGCAGCCGCATGGATCGTCAGACTGCTGGAAAGCAAACAGATCGTGTAAAAGATCGGAACACTGAGAACATCTTTCGGCATCGGCCCAGTCAGGCTCTTGCCGATATAGAAGAGGTACGCCACCACAAAAATCGTGAAAATCGCAGCCTCGGCAGCGATCAACCCGAACATCCCGACGCGTCCGCGCGAAGGACGATCCCACTCAATTCTCTGTTCGGCCATGGCTATCGATGTCGCATTCATCACAGTTCCCCTACTATTCGTACTTCCAGTCTGGATCGGCAGGATGCTTAAGATCCCAGAGTGGGCGCCGGCTCTGGACCGTCGGGATGGTATAGAAGTTGTATGCAGGCGGCGGCGAATTCGTGGACCACTCGAGTGTCCAAGCGTCCCACGGATCGCTTCCCGCGGCTTCGCCACGGAAGTAGGACCAGATCAGGTTTCCCAAGAAGACCAAGATTCCGGCAGCCTGGAAGAAAACTCCGATGGTTACGATGAGGTTCCAGGTGTCCCAACCGCGTCCCGGTTCGTAGGTATAGATTCTTCGCGGCATGCCCAGCAATCCTGGGATATGCATGAAGTCGAATGTGAGGTGGAAGCCAATGATGAAAAGCCAGAAATGCAGCTTGCCGAGCGTCTCGCTGTACATCTTGCCCGACATCTTCGGGAACCAGTAGTAAAAGGCCCCGAACAGAGCGAAGAGAATGCCGCCGACAATCACATAGTGAAAATGCGCGACCACGAAATATGAGCTCCCCAAATGCCAGTCGAACGGTGCCGCACCCTGCATGATCCCTGTGAGCCCGGCGATTAAGAACTGGAAGAGAAAAGCAATGCAGAACAGCATCGGAGTTCTGAACTCAATCTTTCCGCCCCACATGGTTGCCAGCCAGTTGAAGATCTTGATGCCGGTCGGAACAGCGATGGCCATGGTCGAGATCACGAAAAAGGTATTGGCAGCGAAGCTCATACCCACGGTAAACATGTGATGCGCCCACACGCTCATGCTGATGAACCCGATCGCCACCGTGGCTCCCACCATCACCGAGTAACCGAAGATCGGCTTGCGGGAGAAGACCGGGACGATCTCGGAGACGAAGGCAAAGGCTGGGAGAACCAGGATATAGACTTCGGGATGTCCGAAAACCCAGAAGAAATGCATCCAGATAACCGCCGAGCCTCCTGCCTGGGTGTCGAAGAAATGTCCGCCAAGGTAGCGGTCGACCAGCAGCATGATTTGTGCCGCCGTTAGCGGACTGACGGCGAGGATCACCAGGCCGGCCATTATGAGGTTGAGCCAGGCGAACAATGGCATTTTGGCCAACGTCATTCCGGGGCAGCGCATGCAGAGAACGGTAGCTACAATGTTGATCGCCGTTCCGATGCTGCCAAAGCCGGAGACCAGCAGAGCCAGAGTCCAGAAGTCCGTGCTGTGGCCAACCGAAAACGTCCGCGAAGTCAATGGTGCGTAGGCGAACCATCCTACGTCGGGCGCGTTACCCGCTCCATACAGCCCGTTGGCGCCCACCAGGCTGAAGTAGAGAAGCAGGCCGCCGAACGCAGTCATCCAGAAACTGAAAGCATTCAGACGCGGGAACGCCATGTCCCGTGCACCAATCATGAGCGGGATCAGATAATTTGCAAATCCGAACAAAACAGGCATGATCACGAAAAAAATCATGGTGGTTCCGTGCATCGTGAACAGCCGGTTGAAGACCTGGGGCGAAACAAAGTCATTATGTGGACGGATAAGCTGGATGCGGATGACAGTCGCCTCGATCCCGCCGATCAGGAGAAATACCAGGGCATAAATGATGTACAGGATGCCCAGCCGCTTGTGATCAACGGTCGTCACCCATTCGTGCAGCCTATCCACGAAGGGATGAGCCACAGTCTCGGCTTGCGGCCACGTGATTGAATCAGTTGACATCAGGACGTATCCTCAGCGTGTTCACCTAAGCGTCTCCAAATACGCGGTCACTGCGTCCAGTTCGCGGTCGGTCAACTCCATCGCGGGCATTAAGGATCCAGGCTTGATGGCCGCGGGTTTTTGAATCCAGAGCCGGAGATTTTCTGGAGTGTTCAGCGCTGCTCCCGCTGCGATCGTTTCCCGGCTCATTAAGTGGGTGAGATCGGGGCCGAAGCGCCCATCGGCGACTGTGCCCGCCACCGCATGACAGTTAATGCAGGCAGTGGTCTCGAATATCCGACGCCCCTCGTAAACAACATCACTCGTGGAGGCCGGCTGGCGCTGCTGTTGAATCCAGCGGTCGAACTCATCGCGGGGCTCCACATAGACGCGCAGAAGCATTTTGGCGTGTTGTGTCCCGCAATACTGCGCGCACTGGCCTAAGTAGAGGCCTGCCTCGTGCGGGTCGATCCACATCCTGTTCGGGTGGTTAGGAATCAGGTCTGTCTTACCCGCAAGTCGTGGGACCCAGAAACTGTGATCCGTATCGGCTGACAGTAACTTGATGAAAGTCGGCGTAGGATGCTGCGGGTCGCTTACAGGCACGTGCAATTCGTTTGCAGTAACGATGTGCAGTCCGGGATAGCGATATTCCCACCAAAACTGGTGGCCGATGGCGACAACTTCGACGGCATTGGCTGACGGTGAAGCCTTCTGGACATCGGCAATCACGCGCGTTGTTGCCATGAACAGCGCCAGGACGATGAGAATGGGTATGACGGTCCAGGCGACTTCAACCTGATTACTGCCGTAGACCTGGGGAGGCTCGCGGCCATCGTCGTTGTTCCGCTTCCTGAACTTCACGACGGAATAGGCCAGCAAGATAAAGACGACGACGAATATTGCTGCCGTCACCGCAAGCACGAAGAGAGACAATCCAAAGATCAACTTGGCCGGGGTGGAGGCAGGCGCGAAGATGTTTGTGGGACTGAGAGGCGGGGCTGCAGTCTTGGCAGCCGCCGCTATAGCCGCTGACGAGAGGACGAATATGACCGTCTGGAGTACGCCCACTGTTTTTGAGTTTTTCCCGCCCAGCATTTGCATTAGGTCTGCTTCTCTTGAGTTTCGGGTCTCTCCAAATTCTGGATGCCGAAGCTTGTTGATCGGTTACATGTTGGCCGCGATATTGTCGGTGTCGGCCGGTTTTGTCGCAACCGATGCCAGCGCTTTGTTGAAGTTGAAGTCGGTAGCTGCGGTCCCGGAAATGAGCCGTGCCCCACGATTGAAGGTCAGATCTTGGATTGCCCACTGCACAAAAACCAGAATGCGCAATGGCGCCCCATTCGGATCCAGAGCGAAAGCGAGATCTCCGACAACGTAGATATCTGGGTAACTGGCAACGGTGAGCCGGGAACAGGTGATAGTTGTTCCGATCGATCAGCGCTACGTCAACCGGCGCTGACTTCAGCGCCTGCGCTGCGCATAGGCCGCCAAATCCGCCTCCCACGATGATGACGCTCGGTGGCCGACTCATAGACCGCTCTCTCGTTCCGAATGGTTACCTTGTTTCCGTCCACTGGATTTCCTGGTGTGCCGTCGGCGCAGTCCTCGTATCGCTCTTCCGACGTCGGAGTAAGATCACGATAGATCTAGGAGCCACTAAGTATTTCGCCTGCTCCAAAGGCAACCCGTGCTCCGAGAAATCGTCGGGACTCGGCATGGCCGTGTCCACAATTCTCCTCCACTCTTGTGCCGTACCTTCCTGGATTTGGAACTCCAACTCTTCCCAGTACGAGTTGATCATCGCGTAGATATCATCATCACCCTGAGAACCTCCGTGCAGGCAGAATGCGAGGCTGCGAGAATCGTAGGACAAATCGACGGCTGGACCAGATCCATACCATGAGACCTCCTCCCGCCAGAACCTGCTGCGGCCCAGGGCAGGATGAGCTTTCCGGAACGCAATCATCCTTTTGAAGAAACGAAAGACATCCGCGTTCACCCGCAGCTGGCTCCAATCCAGCCATCCGGTTTCGTTATCTTGGTTGTAGGGATTGTTGTTCCCAAACTGCGTATTCAAGAATTCATCTCCGGCTCGGAACATTGGGGTTCCGTTCGAGAGAAACAGCAAACAGCAGAAATTCTTGATCTGCTTTCGGCGCAGCGCCAACACCTCCGACGTCGCACCCTCATCTCCTTCGTGGCCGCAGTTCCAACTGTAGTTTGCGTCCATGCCATCTTGGTTATTGTGACCATTCGCCCAGTTGCGCTTCTGGTCGTACGAGACGAGATCGTATAAGGTGAAACCGTCGTGGGAGGTTACGTAGTTCACACTCTGGTAGGCGTGATAGGCCTCGCCACGACTATCGGGAAAGAAATCGTCACTGCCATAGATGCGACGCATCACGTCAGGGACCATTCCTGGGTCTCCCTTAACAAAACGGCGAATATCATCGCGGAACCGTCCGTTCCACTGCAGCCAAGTTAAGCCTGGGAATCCGCGACCGAGTTGATAGGCGCCGGTGTCCCAGGGTTCTGCGATCAAACGTAGCTGACCCAGCTCCGGATCGGCGGCGATTTCGCTGAATATGGGAGCGTCTCGCCAGTTGAGAGATCCATCCGCATTGCGACTAAATACTGACGCCAGATCGAAGCGGAATCCGTCGACATGCATTTCATGCTTCCAGTAACGCAAGCTGTCCATCACTATCTTGCGGACGTGTCCTTGACCGAAATTCAAGGTGTTGCCCGTGCCGGAGTAATTGGCGTAAGGGTTTGCGGGGTCGGAGGACAGCATGTAATAGCCTGCGGCGTCGAAACCCTTGAAGCTGTAGATTGGTCCCCTGTGATCACCCTCGCAAGTGTGGTTGTACACCACGTCGAGAACTACTCCGATACCAGCCTGATGAAGGGCCTTTACCATGTTTCTAAATTCAAGGTGCTGCTCATCATCGTCGCAGGTACTCGCGTACTGCGCATGAGGCGCAAAGAAGTTCAAAGGCATGTAGCCCCAATAGTCCCCCTGTTGCGGATCGCGCTGAAAAATCGGCATCAGCTCGACAACGGTTATCCCGAGTTCTTGGAGATAAGGGATCTTCTCCACCAGACCGGCATACGTGCCGGCCCGAGATGCATCTACGCCGGAGTTGGGGTTCTTAGTGAAGCCCTTCACGTGAAGTTCGTAGACGACTGCATCAGACTCGTGATGCGGCGACCGATCCCCTCCCCAGTCAAACTTCGGGCGGTGACCAGTCAGCGCTCCCAAAGGCGCCCGGCCTGCGTTGGGGCCTTCTCGCATTGCCAGTTCGCGATCAAAGCCGGGTGGAAAGAAAATGCACCGCGCATAAGGGTCAACGAGAACTTTTTGCGGGTCGAAGCTATGAAGCTGAGGAGCTGTTTCTCCCGAGACTGAATATGCGTAATAACGAGCCTCACCAATGTCTGTGATTGGAATCCGGCAATGCCATATCCGCCCGGATTTGTTGCGCAGAAAGTCGAAGCGGAACGTCAGGACGGGGCCCACCAAATTGGTTGCGGAAAAAAGCAATAGAGCGACACTCTCCGCGTGTTCGGCGTGAACGGCAAAGTTGAAAGACTGCTCCTTTTCGATCCACGTGACACCAAGCGGCAACGGGCGGCCCTCAGACTGCTCCCATGTCGCGCGTTTCGTCGGCGCAAGCGTCAGGGCAGAGTCGCCTGGAGCATCGACGCCGGCTTCCGCGGCAACAAACTTCGCAGCCCGCTCCATGGATCCGTCATCGGGAACATCAATGCTCATAGCGGCCTCTCTGCCTCCGAAATTCAAGCAGCCTGGCCAGCCACGGCTGAAGACTCGTGTGCAACAACAGGATTCTGCCATCCTCCCGGCGGCGTGACTCGCTCCATTTCATTCGGCCCCCAGCTGTTTGGCTCGTAAGGATAGACGGGCGTGGCCTTTTGCAGCAGTGGATCTACGATTCGCCATGCTTCTTCCACGTAGTCTTCGCGTGCAAACAGAGTAGCGTCTCCGCCCATGGCGTCTCCCAGTACTCGTTCGTAGGCATCCATCTCCTGCGCATTGGGTTGCTTGCTGGCAATCATCTCCGTGGACTGGCCAACCAATCTGTCGCCCGGGGCCAAAATCGTCATGCCCATGGCTATTGCCACATCCGGGCTGATCCGGAACCGGAGATAATTCGAATTGAGAAACTCCGCAGGGATAAAAGTAGGGGGCTTTCGCAGGCGGCAAACGATTTCCGTGCACGTGACGGGCAGGCACTTCCCTGCCCGGATGTAGAACGGAACGCCCTGCCAACGCCAGGAATTGACTTCCAGTCTGAGGGCGGCGAAGGTCTCCATCTTCGAGTCCTGCGCAACCCCTTTCTCTTGCAGATAGCCGCGAAACTGCCCGCGAACAACGTTTGTCTCTTCCAGCGCCTGAATCGCCTTCAGGACCTTAACTTTCTCGTCACGAATGGATTCGCTGTCCAATCGGACGGGAGCTTCCATGGCCAGATTGCAAAGGACCTGGAAAAGATGATTCTGGATCACGTCGCGGATGGTGCCGGTTTGATCATAGAAGGCGCCCCGGCCTTGGACACCGAAATCTTCTGCCATCGTTATTTGCACGCTCTCGACATAGTTGCGATTCCAGAATGCCTCCATGAAGGCATTTGCGAAGCGGAAGGCAACCACGTTATTCACCGGCCGCTTGCCCAAATAGTGGTCGATCCGGAAAATTGCACTTTCATCGAACTTTCGGAGAAGGACTTTATTGAGATGTTGCGCCGATGGCAGGTCATGCCCGAACGGCTTCTCGATGATGATCCGAGCCCCTGTCGTGCAGCCGCAATGCTCTAATTGCTCGAGCACCGGTTCGAACATAATGGGCGGGATCGCGAGATAGTGCGCTGGCCGCTGCGCTCCTTTCAGCTCCTTGCCCAGCGCACGAAACGTAGCAGGATCGCTGTAGTCTCCATCAACATAGCGGAGCAAACTGGAAAGTTCCTCAAAGGCCGCGGAATCCACTCCGCCATGTTCTTTCAGGCTGTCGTGCGCACGGGCGCGGAGTTGCTCAAGCGTCCAACCAGCTTTTGCAACGCCGATAACCGGCACATTGAGGTGACCGCGCTTCAACATTGCCTGCAGTGCGGGAAAAATCTTCTTGTACGCGAGGTCGCCGGTTGCGCCGAAAAAGACCAACGCGTCGGAGTGGGAGTTCGTCACAGTTGTCTCCTTAAGCCACTTTGGACTTGGTGTCGGATTTTTCGATGTGTCCCCCGAATTGATATCGCATCGCGGACAAGAGCTTGTTGGCGAAATCAGCTTCGCCCCGCGAGCTGAATCGCTCGTAAAGGGCGCTGGTGAGAACCGGCACCGGTACCGCTTCATCGATCGCGGCTTTGATCGTCCACCGTCCTTCGCCGGAATCAGAAACATGGCCCGCAAACTTTGACAGACATGGGTCCTGCAGCAGCGCGTTGGCCGTCAGGTCCAGCAACCAGGATGCGATCACGCTTCCGCGACGCCACACTTCCGTGATGTCCCGCAGGTTCAGCTCGTACTGATATTGCTCGGGGTCGCGGAGCGGCGTGGTTTCAGCGTCTACTGCGCCGCTTGCTTGCTTGCCAACATTGGCGCCGCGCAGGATGGCCAGCCCCTCCGCATATGCCGCCATGATTCCATACTCCATTCCGTTGTGGACCATCTTTACGAAGTGGCCGGCGCCATTTGGCCCGCAGTGCAGGTAACCCTGCTCGGCAGTTCCGTCGATCTTCTCCCGGCCAACGGTGCGGGGAACGTCGCCCATTCCGGGGGCGAGCGTCACGAAAATTGAGTCGAGTCGCTTGATGATCTCGGTCTCGCCGCCAATCATCATGCAATAGCCTCGCTCCAGGCCCCAGACACCTCCGCTGGTGCCCACATCCACATAGTGGATCTTTTGGGGAGTGAGTTCCTTTGCACGCCGGATATCATCCACGTAATAAGAGTTCCCTCCGTCGATGAGGATGTCCCCTGCCTCGAGGTGAGGCAGAAGATCAGCGATGGTATCGTCAACAACCGCCGCCGGAACCATCAGCCAAATAGCTCTGGGCTTTGCGAGTTTCTCCACCAGCTCTGCGATCGAAGCGGCACCTGTCGCCTTCTCCGTGACCAAATCGTCCACAACTTTTGGCGACCTATCGAACACTACGCAGTTGTGACCTTTCTTGATGAGCCGCCGCACCATGTTGGCGCCCATCCGTCCAAGACCAATCATGCCAAGTTGCATATCTATCTCCTCAGTGAAAAATAGGTTTCAAGCGATCAAGGCGCTTTTGTGATGGACGATGCTGGCTCGCAGACGGCTCATGGCTTTGGCCACTCCCACCTTATCGCCAAAAATTGACGGTCCAGCGACAAGCACGCCGGCGCCCGCTGCTTACGGAGCCGGGATTCGTCATGCAATCTCCTTGGATTTCCGGTAGTAAGTGATCAGGTTATTGGTTGAACTATCGTGTGCGAGCTTCGGTTCGTCCTTGTTCTCAATCTCGGGGATGATGCGTTGCGCCAGCACCTTGCCCAATTCGACGCCCCACTGATCAAACGAATCGATGTTCCAGATCGTCCCTTGGGTAAAGACGGCGTGTTCGTACAGAGCCACCAGCTTGCCTAAAGCTTCCGGCGTCAACTGTTCGGCGAGGATCGTGTTCGATGGACGATTACCTTCGAATACCCGGTGGGGAACGAGCCACTCGGGAGTGCCTTCTGCCTTGACCTGTTCAGAAGTCTTGCCGAACGCGAGCGCCTCCGTCTGCGCGCAAACGTTGGCGATCAGCAGATCGTGGTGGCGGCCAAGTGGGTTGAGCGGCTTCGAAAAAGCGATGAAGTCGCAGGGGATCAGCCTGGTCCCTTGATGAATCAACTGGTAGAACGAATGTTGGCCATTGGTTCCCGGTTCACCCCAGTAAATTGCACCGGTGTCATGAGCGACTCTTTTCCCATCGAGTGTCACGTGCTTGCCGTTGCTCTCCATCGTGAGTTGCTGCAGGTAAGCTGGAAACCGCTTCAGATATTGCTCGTAGGGCAGTACCGCCACGGTCTGTGCCCCAAAGAAATCGCCGTACCAGACCGCCAGAAGGCCCATAAGCACCGGTAGGTTTTTTTCGAAGGGAGTGGTGCGAAAGTGCTCGTCCATCCGGTGGAGACCAAGCAGCATGGCCTGAAAATTGTCCGGGCCGATGGCGACCATGGTGGAGAGGCCGATGGCGGAGGACATTGAATAGCGGCCCCCAACCCAGTCCCAGAACTCGAACATGTTCGCGGTGTCGATACCAAACTTCGCAACCTCTGACTTATTCGTCGAAACCGCCACAAAATCTTTCGCAACTGATTTTTGGTCACCCTGTAAGCCGGCGAGTGACCAGGCACGAGCCGTTTGCGCATTCGTCATCGTCTCCAAGGTCGTGAATGTTTTCGAAGAGATGATAAAGAGCGTCTCGGAAGGATCGAGATCACGCACCGCCTCCGCAAAATCGGTGCCATCGATGTTCGACACGAACCGAAATGTCATTGTTCTATCGGCGTAGTGTCTCAGAGCTTCGTAAGCCATAACCGGCCCCAAGTCCGAACCACCGATGCCGACATTCACTACGTTACGAATACGCTTGCCCGTGTGCCCCTTCCACTCGCCACTCCGGACACGGTTGGCGAAATCGGCCATCCGGTCGAGCACGGCGTGCACCTTGGGCACCACGTTCTCGCCGTCCACTAAGATGGATGCGTCTCGCGGTGCACGAAGGGCGGTGTGCAAAACCGCTCGTTTCTCAGTGATATTGATTTTCTCCCCGTGAAACATGGCGTCGATTCGTTCCCGCAGGCGAGATTCCTCGGCGAGTTTCAGCAGCAGGTTGAGGGTTTCAGCCGTGATCCGGTTCTTCGAATAGTCGAGAAGAAGCCCCAGAGCCTCGGCAGTCATACGTGTGCCCCGCTTGGGATCATCCGCAAAGAGCTGTCGTAGGTGGATCTCTCTTACCTTCTTATAGTGAGCTGATAGAGCTCTCCATCCCTTATGTCTGACTGTGGGGCGCTTTATGATTGTTTCTACCCTTGTTGCCATGTCCCTTGTCCTTTCGTGTCCTCCGTCAAACCCGCGGCGCGGTACTTGGGCGGAAATCGCGGAATATTTCGTGGCCCGCCGTTACTGCTCATCGCGTGGCCCTGTCCTGAGGAACAGCTGCTGAGGAACCCAGAGCATTGTTCACCATCTCCTGGGCTTCGTTCACGATCGCATTCAGATGTGCCTGGCTCTTGAAGCTCTCCGCGTAGATCTTGTAGATGTTCTCCGTGCCTGAGGGCCGGGCCGCAAACCAGCCGCTGGCCGCCACGACTTTCAGGCCGCCGATGGGAGCATTATTTCCCGGAGCTCTGGTCAGCTTGGCGGTGATTGGCTCGCCCGCCAGGTCCGACTCCTTTACGTCGTCGGGCGAAAGTCTTTGTAACTGCGTTTTCTGCTCGGGCGTGGCAGGCGCATCGATGCGCGTGTAGTGCGGAGTGCCGAACTCCGCCGTCAGTTCGCGGTAGTGCTCCCCGGGATCTTTGCCCGTGCGCGCGGTTATCTCAGCTGCCAGCAGGTCCATGATCGGCCCATCCTTATCGGTTGTCCACACCGTGCCGTCACGGCGAAGAAAACTGGCTCCCGCACTCTCCTCTCCGCCGAAGCCGTACGAACCGTCAACCAAGCCTGGCACAAACCATTTAAATCCCACTGGCACTTCGCGTAGTTCCCTGCCAAGCTTTCGGACGACCTTATCAATCATGCTGCTGCTCACCAGGGTCTTCCCCACTGCGGCATCCTGACGCCACTGTGAGCGGTGAGCGAACAAGTATTGGATCGCCACCGCAAGATAGTGGTTTGGGTTCATCAATCCTGCCGTGGGAGTGACGATCCCGTGCCGGTCGGAGTCTGGATCGTTGGCAAACGCCACTTGGTATCGATCTTTCAGTCCGACGAGCCTGGCCATCGCATACGGACTGGAGCAATCCATGCGAATCTTACCGTCGTGATCGACTGTCATGAACGAAAACGTCGGGTCAATCGTTGGATTTACGACGACGATGTCGAGCCCGTAAGTGGAGTTGATCGGCTCCCAATATGGCCGCGCGGCTCCCCCCAGGGGATCCACCCCAAGTTTGAGTCCGGCGCCGCGAATAGCATCTATGTCAACGACGTTCTGGAGATCGCGAACGTATGGTAGGACGAAGTCTTCCTGGTGCGTAGACGCGGCCTGCATCGCTTTGGCGAGCCGAACTCGCTTGACCTCCGCATTCCCTGTTCGCAACAATTCATTCGCACGACCTTCGACCCAGTGAGTCACGTCGGTGTCAGCCGGGCCGCCGTTGGTTGGGTTGTACTTGAAGCCTCCATCCTCGGGCGGATTGTGCGACGGCGTAATAACAATGCCATCCGCCAGGTGTTTCTTGCGAGTGCGGTTGTAAACCAGAATGGCCCGCGAGATCACCGGCGTCGGTGTTACACCGTCACCCTCCTGAATGATCGTCTCCACGTTGTTCCCCGCCAGAACTTCGAGTGCGGTGCCCTGCGCGGGCCCGGACACTGCATGGGTGTCTTTCCCCATGTAGAGCGGGCCGTCAGTTCCCTGCTCTCGCCGGTAATCGCAGATAGCTTGTGTAATTGCCAGGATGTGCGCTTCGGTGAATGAGCCCTGCGAGGGCGAGCCGCGGTGTCCGCTGGTACCGAAGCTGACTCGCTGGTTGGGATCACTCATGTCGGGACGACGCCCGAAATACTCTTTCTCTAGGCGAGCCACGTCCACCAACAACTCCTTGGGCGCCGGTTTGCCTGCAAGCGGCGAGATCGTCATTCCGTTAATCTCGCCCGTCATGGATTTTGATTTTGTTTCTGGGGTACTGGGCATGGTTCCACCTTCCAAATGTCGGCCGCGTATTCAGCTATAGTGCGATCGCTCGAAAACTTCCCCGAGCTCGCTACGTTCAGGAGAGCCTTGCGAGCCCACCCGTCAGGATCGGCATACAATGCGCCGAGTCGTTCGTGCGCTTGGCAGTATGAGGTTAGGTCCGCGAGATGCATATAGTGATCGCCCTGGGTCAAGAGAGTATCGCGCAACGGAGCAAATATGCCTGGCTCGTTGCGGCTGAAGTGATCCGAGAAAATGAGATCCAAAGCCGCTCGAATCTCCGGCTCATTTTCATAGTGCCAGTACGGACTGTACCAGGCACGGCTGTTCTCGACCTGTTCGACGGTAAGACCGAAGAGGAAGAGGTTCTCCTCTCCTGCCTCCTCTGCCATTTCGATGGTCGCGCCATCGCGTGTTCCGACCGTTAAAGCTCCGTTCATCATGAATTTCATGTTGCTCGTTCCGCTGGCTTCATAGCCGGCGGTGGAGATCTGGTTAGAGACATCGCTCGCTGGAATCAGCCGTTCGGCCAGCGAAACGTTGTACTCAGGAAGAAAGACGACCTTCAGCCGACCGCGTACAGCGGGGTCCGCATCAATCGTACGCCCCAGATTGTTGATGAACTTTATGACGAGTTTTGCCAATTGGTACGAGGGAGCCGCTTTACCGGCGAAGAAGAATGTGCGCGGCACCATCTCCGCGTCGGGATTTTCCCGCAGCCGCTTATAAAGCACGACGATCCGCAGCGCATTTAGCAGTTGCCTCTTATATTCGTGGATGCGCTTGATCTGGCAATCAAAGATCGTGTCCGGATCCACAATCTCCTCCGACGTCGATTTGAGCCAATCGGCGAATTGCACTTTGGCCTCGCGCTTTGACGCGAGGAACACCTCACGAAAGTTGTCGTCATCGGCAAATGGTTTGAGTTCGTTGAGCTGGCTTAGGTCAGTGGTCCACCGTTCGCCAATGACTTGGGTGATTGCACCTGACAACGCTGGGTTGGCTTCGAGCAACCAGCGTCGCGGTGTTACCCCGTTCGTTTTGTTGTTAAAACGTTCGGGAAACATTTCGGCTAGATCTTTGACCGTCGTCGTCCGCAACAGCTTGGAGTGGACAGCGGCCACGCCGTTGGTGCTGTGCGAGCCTACAATCGCAAGATTCGCCATGCGGATCTTTCTCTGGTTGCCCTCTTCAACGAGGCTCACGCGCTCAACGCGCCCTTCGTCACCTGGGAATCGAACTCGAACTTCGTCGAGGAGCCGACGGTTAATCTCGTAGATGATCTCCAGATGACGGGGAAGAAGTATCTCAAACCACGCTGCGGGCCATTTCTCGAGAGCTTCAGGCAGCAGCGTGTGATTTGTGTAGGCAAGGGTCGCCTTCGTCAACTGCCAAGCCTGCTCCCATCCCAAGCGCGCATCATCCAGTAAGATTCGCATTAATTCAGCGACCGCCATGGAAGGGTGCGTGTCATTGAGTTGGATCGCGGCCTTCTCAGGCAGCTTCTCCCAATCGCTGTTGTATCGCCGAAAGCGGCGCACCAGGTCGGCCAGTGAACACGCGACCAGAAAATATTCCTGCAGAAACCGCAGCCCCTGCCCGGCGCTCGTGGAATCGTCCGGGTAGAGCACCCTGGTAAGCGATTCGGCTTCAAGAGTCTCTCCCAGCGCACCCACAAAATCACCGGTGCCGAATGCCTGAAAATCAAAATAATCCGGCGCAGCCGCGGCCCAGAGCCGGAGAGTGTTGATCGTTTTCCCTCCATAACCGACCACAGGACGATCAAAGGGTATGCCGATCAGGCTGGACGGCCGGTTTGGGATGACATCAAAATTGCCCGCGCGCAACTGGAAGGTGACATTCAATTTGACTTCCACCTGCTCGTGGGGCCGGGCAACCTCCCAGGGATCGTTGTCGCGGAGCCAGTTGTCAGGGTTTTCCTTTTGCCAGCCATCCACTATGGATTGCTTGAACATGCCGTACTCGTACCGTAGACCATAGCCTGTTGCTGGGAGCTGCATCGTGGCCATCGAATCGAGGAAGCATGCTGCGAGGCGGCCCAAGCCTCCGTTCCCAAGCCCTGCATCTGGTTCCTGCTCGACTAGTTCCAGCCAGTCGATACCTTTTTCCTGAACCGCCTGCTGCACGAGAGGATCCAGCAAGAGATTGGTAACATTGTTGGCCAACGAGCGCCCGAGGAGGAACTCCATGGAAAGGTAATAAATGCGTTTGGCATTCTCTCGTTCATACGTCGTCTTGGTCAGGACCCAGCGTTGCGCGAGGATGTCGCGTATCGAACTGGAGATCGCCTCAAAGCGTTCACGCGCACTCGCCACCTTCGGGTCGATCACACGGTCAAAAACCAGATGCCGTTCGTAAAACGCGTTTTCCGTCCCGACAAACGGAATCGGCCCGCATCCGTACTGTTCGAGAAGGTCTGAAGCCTTGCTTGTGCTCGTCTTCGTGGGGACGAGTTTTGGGGAGTTTAGGGGTACTGCCCTCTTTGTACTCATTGAACATCCTTGTCGTCGTAATTATTTGAAATCGGTATTGTCCAAATCGCCGCCGAGAGCGCCCCCCCAGGAACGAGGTCGGCTCACGCGGAAACGTGATGATCGTCCTTCCAAAGACGAATCACCGGCTGGGAAAGGTTGTGCTCATAACCGAGCGCACTCACCCTTGCCGTGCTCAGCAGAAAATATTTGCCCGCGGATCCGGGCCAAGCCCTAGCCGTCGGGCAGCAAGAACTCGAATGAAGTGTCCACTGGAAAAGAGCAGTACATCTCCCGCGACCGTCCGGATACGCTGAACTACACGGTCCGCCCGCTCGCCGACCTGTGCTGGCGATTCGCCTCCCGGGGCGCCGTCGGGGAACAGTTGCCAGTCTGGATGTCGTGCAAGGATCTCGGGTGAACGTAGCCCCTCATACTGACCGTAGTTCCATTCCACCAGGTCAGGATCGGCTTCGGCCACAGTTCCAAGCCCAGCCAGTTCGCAAGTTCTGACTGCGCGCCGCAGCGGGCTGGTAAACACCGTGGCAAATGTCATGCCCTTCAGACGTACCGCGAGGCGCCGTGCGTTGCGCTCGCCGTTTGGGGTCAAAGGTAAGTCGGTAAGACAGGTATGCTGGCCCGAAAGACTCCATGCGGTCTCACCGTGACGCGCTTGATACACCACTGGAAGTGCTTCGCTCATGCAGTCTCTCGCCCAAGAACGGTCGACTCGCTTGCCGCCTTTCCCTAGCTCAGTCGAGTTCTCAGGAATGTTGTGCCTTGTCAACTGGCTCAAACCAGTATTTGGATGTTTCTCAAGCATTCAAGGTTCCATACCCGAGTGGACGCAAGAGGCGGGAGTGCATCACCCTAATATCAGCACTTGCCTCCACCGGTCACCAGTGCGGCGGTCCGCACACGTCAGTTTGGTTTCGCCTGCCCATTGCCAAATGGTTGTCACTATTCTTTGGAATCGTTGGTGGTGTCCCCGTTTGACGCTAAATATCATCAGAGTCTTAAGTCTGCCCCGCTCACGGGGACCCCACGAACAGATTATCGACCCACGACATGTTCCTTTGTTCGCGTGGATTTAAAGACGGGGCAGATCAAGTGGGCAAAGAGACTGCAAGGCTTCGACACTTCGACAGTAGTATCTCTCTTCCTTCAGGACCAAACCCGAATTGTCCGGTACCCAACAGTCCGGATTTCGATCTCGGAGGTGCAGGACCTAATCTCGTGGGCAATGTGGGCAATATTGTTGCCTTTGGCCAAAAGAGCCGCATCTAAGCGGTATCTATTGGGCACTTGATCCTGATAACGGCAACATCGTTTGGAGCACACCGGTTGGGCCAGGCAGTTCCCAAAATTGAGAGAGGCGTGTTCAACCCTATGACTCACCTGTTTGATCCGCTCACGATTCGGGATATTACGTTTGCGAACCGCGTATTTGTTTCGCCTATGTGCCAGTACTCCAGCACTGACGGATACGTGAACGACTGGCATTTCGTACATCTGGGCAGTCGGGCAGTTGGCGGTGCTGGACTGGTGCTTACCGAAGCAACTGCAGTTCTTCCCGAGGGCCGGATCAGCCCGCACGATTTGGGCATCTGGATGGACGATCACATTGAGCCGCTGGCTCGAATCGTCCGGTTTATTCATGAGCAAGGCAGCGAGGCTGGGATGCAGCTGGCGCATGCCGGTCGCAAGGCCAGCACTTACCGGCCGTGGTCAGGCCACGGAACGGTCCCCGAAAGTAATGGAGGGTGGAACAATGTCGTTGCCCCGAGCGCATTGGCTTTCGCCGATGACTATCCGATGCCGCAAGCGCTTTCTATCGATGGTATTAAGAACATCGTTTCTGCTTTTGCCGCTGCGGCGCGTCGTGCCTGCGAAGCCGGCTTCGGTGTCATCGAGATTCACGCGGCTCATGGATACCTGATTCAAGAGTTTCTATCGCCTCTTAGCAATCAAAGAACGGATGCCTACGGAGGCTCATTTGAGAATCGCACTCGAATATTGCGCGAGGTTGTTGCCGCCGTTCGAGGTTCGTGGCCGGAGCGAGCACCGCTGTTCGTACGCATTTCGGCGACCGATTGGATCGACGGCGGCTGGGATATTCAGCAGTCGGTTGAACTCGCCCGCCAATTGAAGGAACTTGGAGCAGACCTGATCGATTGTTCGTCTGGCGGCAATATATTGCATGCAAGAATTCCAGTCGGTCCGGGTTATCAAACGGAGCTTGCGGAGCAGATCCGCCGGGAAGCCAACATCCTGACCGGTGCGGTTGGGATGATCACATCTCCCGTTCAGGCCGAGCACATCATCGGTACCGGTCAGGCGGACGCAGTCATCATCGCCCGCGAATTCCTGCGAGATCCGTATTGGCCCTTGGGGGCGGCCCGTGAGCTAGGGCAGCCAGTTTCGTGGCCTGTCCAATATCTCAGAGCGGCCCCAGAAGGCTCACAAGCCCGCGTTGCGGTAGACCTCAAGAATCTGGAGTCCTGCTTCGAGGAACAACACGCGATTCCTGAGGGCTGACCCTCGGCCCACGCCGGAGACCGATCACCTGAAACTAAAGTTGAATCGTAAACTCGCCGAAGTACCTGGAGAAAAGAAGATAGATGGGAAGAGCGCTGCTTTGGAGTCAAAGTAATGACTGTGACGAAATTCATAGTGATCACATACGCATGATGCGGCATACCTCTCGGCGCTATCGGCGCTTGCCGGATCCTTGTTCGGCGGAACTGACATCAGGCCCTGTGACTTGGCTGAGCCTACGTAACCAAAGCGCGGCGCAGTCCATCCAGTCGCGGGAAAGACTGAATCTTGTTTCCGAGCGGAGGACGAGCCGCAATCGGCCGACCCGCCTGGCGTGTCCTTCGCGTGCCTCAGGCTGGCTTCCCATATCTTTCGCAGATGAGACCAACACCGTTCTGCCCCGGGCTGCGACAGGCAGTGCACACAGAACGAGCGACGTCTGAAGCGGTCGGATGGATCTCAAAGCCGGACAAGCACACGCATTTCCTGGGCAACGATACTGATGGACTACGTGCGCGTCTAGGTCCCAAACCTCTGAGGTCTGTTCGTTGATGGAGAAATCTCCATGATCAACCTTCTCCCGTTCTCATTTTCGCTGCCTGTGAGTTCAGCGGGCAGCGGATCAATGTGCGCATCGGTGTGCAGGGACTAGTGTGCAGGACCACTACCGGCGACAAACGGGGCCGGGGTAACCAATCTCAATTGGTCCAGTGCTGTCAGGACGCTCTGCCAGCGAGCTTGGTCCTTCTTCGTCTCGATCGGTACGGAGAGGTCGGAATAAAACTGCAGGATGTTATCGCGCAGCTCCGGCGACGTCACATCGAACTTCCGCTCTGACAATTGAGTTAGCAACTTCGCGTAGGCGTCGTCCGCGAGCGAGTATTCTGCGGCTTTGGTTCCGTTGCCGCTATCAAGATCACAATTGGGAAGCACGAGCGAGTCGGTGCGCACTTCCTCGAGAAACGCCCGGTATTGATCGACGGTCGTATTGATGCTTTTAAAATACAGGTCCTCGGTTTGGGGAGTCGGGTTGTTGAATGCTAACCCTTTGAAGGGACCAATTTTCGGCATGTATCGCAAGAGCGTTGACAGAATCCTGGTACCTACGCCCGGCTTCACATAGTCTTTTCCCCACTGCCTTTCGTAATCAGAGCGCGAAAGACGATACAGGAACTTCCGTTTCGCGAAATTTGGCGTTTCGTGCATCAGTTCCTTTTTATGGGTCTGCAGCGCGACTTGAGTCATTTGCGGAATCAGCCGGCTGACCGCGAAACGATACGAACCCACGGCCAGATCCTCGTGGGTGAGCACATCTTTCAACTCCACCCCGTACACCACGGGGAAGACCCGCTCCAGTAAGGACTTGGACACTTGGAATCCGATGAAATCGTGGTACTGCTGTGAGGCGTAACGATTCTTTGCAACCTGCACCGTGTCGAACCCGAACTCCGTCTTCAGATGCGCCGTCTTATCCTGGCCATAGCGAACTGACTTACCAAACTTCGCGCGTAGCTTGGGATACTCGATCGCGACGGACTGATTGACCGCGGGGTGGCCGGCGATATCCGACGCATAGTGCGATAGTGCGCCAAGCGCAAAGGCGTACTCGTTGACGTCATTGCTTTCAAGCAGTAGCTCCCGAACAAAGTCTCCGCTGCGAACATAATGCACCAGGTTGCTGAATTCCCTGCTGCCGAATGGGTAGTAGCCGAGATCCTGAATGACGGCACCTCCATAGGCATACGCGTGGGCCTCTTTGATCTGGTCCTCTGTCAGCGCGGGATATCGCTTGAGCAACAGGGGCCGGATCGCGTCGGTCCACAGCAGGTCTACGATTTCCTCGTGGGTAAGAACGGAGTATGCGGACAAACCTTCGCTGCATATAAGCACGACGAGAAGAAGTGCCGCCGAACGGATGGAAAGCATGCGCCAACCGCCGGCCGTGGCGCTCAAATGCGCCCCAGAAGCAGGAGAATCACGATAACGAAAAGGACCACTCCTACTCCTCCGGTCGGGTAATAGCCCCGGTCTCGACTATGCGACCACCGTGGCAGCGCCCCAAGAAGTGCTAAAACTAAAATCACGATCAATATAGTTCCAAGCATGTTCTGCTCCTTGCTCCTTGCGACGTATCCATGAGGTTCAGCCTCTTGCGAAGCGGCACCTGCGAGGCTCGCTAAAACGAGATACTAATCGCGATTCCGGCGTTCGGATATCTGCGGTTGTACAGGTAATAGCCGTTGTCGACGTAGGTGACATAGACGTCGTCGTTGTCATACCAATTGTCCCCCCAGTATTCCGGCCAAGGATCAACGGCACTCACCCAATAGCCGCCGTATTGAAAGCGCGGGTATCCGCCAACAACCAGGAAGGGGAGACCGTGGACGCGGAACCCATGCTCCGGCCCAAAGTGTCCGCGAAACCGGTCGTCAGGGATGCGGTAGCCGCGGTAGCCGCCACGTTGTTGCCAGGTGCGGTGGTCGGATTCCCAGTGTTGCGAGCGATGCCGTTGCCAGGAACTCCGCTCGACACGCTCCCGTTCCTGCGTGCGCCGTGGTTGTTCCTTGCCTCGCTGTTGAGCGTGCTGTGGCTGGTTACGCCGGTCGGGCCGCGGCTGTTGCTGAGCGTGCTTTGATGGTTTGTTCTGGTCTCGCTGCTCCTGTTGCTGAGCGCGTGGTTGCCGCGTGCCCTGGTCCTGCCGCGGCAATTGTTGGGCGTGCTGTTGCTTTCGGTCTGGCTGCCGTTGTGGCTGATGCTGCTGTTCAGGTTTGGCTTGTTCATGCCTGCTCTGTTGCTGTTGGGGGTGGTCTTGCGTTTCACCCTTGTCGCGCTTTTCGCCCTGCTGCTCATGCTGTGCGTAGATTGGAGCAGCCATTCCGAGAAGTAACCCTAGAATAGCTGTGCTGGTGATGCCAAGTACTTTCACAGTTGCTACCTCCATTACAGCTGGTTAGGTACGCCTGCCTTAGCGCAAGCTTCCTGTCGTCGCATTGACCGGGCTGCCGATGGCTTCGCCGGACACGAGAAGCTCCACTCTCCGGTTCTGCTGCCGGCCGGCGGAATTACCGTTCGAGGATACCGGCAAAGTGTTGCCGAAGCCTCTGGCGGAAACCGAATTTGTCGCCACCCCTTGTTGCACCAGATAATCGCGTACTGAGCCGGCTCGATTTTCAGACAGTGTCTGATTCATCGCATCGCCGCCAACATTGTCCGTATAGCCGCCGACTTCAATGTTGAGTCCAGGGTACGCGAGCAGAATACCGGCGACTTTCGCCAGCTTCTCCCGTGCACCCGGCTTCAACGAGTATTTTCCCGTGTCAAACAACACATCGGACATGCTGACGATCAAACCGCGCGCGCTGTCGCGAGTTTGCAGGATTTTATTCAACTGCTCTGACAACTTCGTGCGCATAGCCGCTTTGTCAGCTTCCGCCTGCTGGGCAGCCAGGCGAGATTTGTCCGCGTCAGCCTGGGCTGCGGAGAGCGCAGTCGCTGATGTAGCCTGGCCGTCCGCCATATCGGATCTAGCTTTGGCGGTCGCGGATTGTGCATCAGCAGTCTCGGTCCGTGCCCTTGCTGCATCGGACTCTGCCTGAACCTTGGAGGCCTGGGCATTTGCTGCATCAGATTCGGCCTGAGTCTTTGCCGCTTGAGCTTTCGCCGTGTCGGACTGGGCTTGCTCCTTCTGCCGCATCGCGTCATGCGCCTGCCCCTGCGACTTCACCTGTGCATCCGCTGAAGCCTGGCGTTCACTCTCTCGGCGCTCGTCGTCCATCTTCTTGACTGCGATCGCGCGTGCATCTTCTGCAGTCTGCACTGCCTCGCGGGCGACTGCCGTCAGCGGCTTTTTCGGGACGTTCTTCCTCGTGGCATATCCATCTGCACTGTCCATCAACCGGACAGCGTGCTGATAGCTGTCGCTGGCGTACCTCTCAGCTCCCTCGGACTGCGCGATGCGCAGTGCATTACGCGCCTCAAAGAATTCCAACGGTAAATTAGCGTTCAAGACTACAGGGTCGAACTTGTAGCCCGTGGGAATGTAGCCGCCCCGCTCCATCAGTTCGTACTTTGCATTGACCGCCTCGGTAGTTCCCTTGGTGTCCTGGCGAACTACATTCTCAAGCACAACCACATTGCTCGGTTGCCGCACGGCATAATAAGGTTCCGCGGTAACGATGAGCGCGAAAGCCTGAAGATCCGTTGTCACCTGCAGTTTGCTGCGGTGGTTGCCGCCTACTAACACTTCGCCCAGGTTCACTGCCCGGCCCTCGGGTGAAATCGCCCACAAGATGTAAGTCAAGTACTCATTGCCGAAAGTCGTGGGCTTGTCTAGGTTGCCAAATTCTGCTTCGATCTCAATCGCTCCACGCTTGCTGTTTACTTCCGCTACGCCATTGGCTGAGCGCATCAAATCCGTACCCGCGAAATCCACCTTCGTCGCTCCGCTGCGATGCTTATAGTTGACCGCTTGCACACTCCGGCTGACTACGGTCACTCGGAATATAGGTGTCGGACTCAAAGGCTCGACGGCAAGTCTGGTTTGACTATTGGTTTGAGTTTGAGCTACGACAGGCAAACTCAGTGCGATTGCAGCGGTTAAGAACAGCTTTATCTTCACAGTATCTCCTCCAGCAGATGTCTGCCGTATTGCGTTTATCGATGCTATGTTGCGTTCAGCCTTCTTGACTGGTTTCCCTTTGCGTCATCCTTCACGTTCCAACGTGGATCCGGGAAAGGGAATGAAACAGTCCGAAAACATTGAGCAGCCACAGAACCACGGCGATAACCACGACGCCGTTCAAAATTGACTTGATGGATCCCTGCATTGGAATGAAGCGATTCACCAGCCACAGAAGAACACCGACCACGATGAGAACTTCCAGGAGTTGAATTAAAGGCATGACCTTTGACCTCTCTTCTTTCGCGGACTAACACCTCTCATCCGCCTGGAGGTGTAGCCCTGATTTCAATGTTCGAGAGCTTTTAGTGTCGAATTGTGTTCGCCGTAGGTGTCGCGGCATACACGGATGAAGAATGCCGATTGGCTGGATGTGGTCGCTTCCTCGTGACTTGATCAGGCCCCAACTCGCAGTGACCTAAGGCAGCGGCCTAAGAATGAGAGCTACGAATCAGCGATCGTTACTCCCTCAACACACTCAGGAGAGTAAAGAATGACAGGTACGTGCTGTTGCGTCTGAGCTAGATTGCTCACATGCGGAGATTAAGATTGCGATAGCTGTCTCGCAACAGATCAAGCCACGCGTATTCGGCGTGTCGAATGCTGTTCAGCGGCGCATGGATTGTCAGCAACGCCCGACCGGGTGGAGTACATCAAGAACTGGGCTGCTCAAATTCCCGGCCACATTCGAAGCAGACCCGGTACGTCCGACTCTTGATGGTGAATACGCGGCTCATCTGCTTATGACGGCACCCGAAGGCAAAGCGGAGGAACCACAGCAGCGGTTTCACAACTCCTCCGCCCGCTGCCGGCGCTCGCAACTTCCATTGGCGTCCAGCCATCCCAGCAGGGAGCGAACGCTGCTTCGAGCCAGAGCAATCGCGCAGTCCGCGGCTCCGTAATAGATGTTTATGGTATCGCCATCGCGGTCCATCGTATATCCGCACGGAAACACGACATCATCGACGTCGCCGTGGCGCTCGTACTCGGCCTCCGGCCCAAAGATCCATGAATCTCCTCGCAGCAGGCATTTTTCCGGGTTCTCCAGATCGAACAGAGCCAAGCCCAGTCGATACAGACAGCCTGAGGGCGTGTGCCGTACTCCGTGGTAGAACACGAGCCAACCTCTAGCAGTCTCGATTGGCGGCGGAGACAAACCAATTTTGTTCGCATCCCACCATGCACCGCGTCGCGCTTCCAACATAAGTCTGTGTCTGCCCCAATAACGCAGGTCGGGAGAGTATGAAATCCACATGTGCGCTCCGAGTGCTGTCATCGGCCGATGAATGAGCGCCCAGCATCCATCGATTCTCCGAGGCAGAAGCGCCGAGTCTTTATCATCCGGTGGCATGATGACACCGTAGCGCTCGAAACTTCGGAAATCTTTGGTTAGAGCCAGAGACACTCCGGGGCCGCCGCGCGAATAGGAGGTGTACGTGACCGCGTATTGTTGCAGTTCGGGCACGAAGGTGATCCGAGGATCTTCAATGCCCCAGACTTCCTCGGGATACTTCTGCGGGCTGGGCATCAATGTCGGTTCCCGATCAATTTCCCATCCATCGACGCCGTTTCGGGAGCGAGCGGCGCAAAGATGGGACAAGCCGCGCCGGTCTTCCACTCGGCACAGCAGAAGAGTCGTTCCATCCGGCAGCAAGGTTGCGCCGGCATTGAACACGCTGTTGATGGAGTACGGCCAATCCTTGCGCGTCAGGATTGGGTTGGCAGGGTGGCGCAGAAGCAGGGACGGGTAGTGCATGCTTTCGACGTTCACAAGTGTTGTTTCGGGAGCAGTCATAACGGATCTTCCGGCTTTCTAGGTTTTTGCAAGAGAGCGCATTTCCAAGAGTGCCATCAGGAAAGACAGCGTGGATTCCGCTCCCTGATTCTGATTGGCACGATCGGGATGCAAGCCGTCCCGGCAACCGCCGGTGACGGAATCGTAGAGAGCAAGTTGCAGGTCGTTGTCGCCAAGGAACCAGTTGAAGGCCGACCAGGCTTCGCTGTGCCAGCGGCTGCCACCAGTCACGCGGTACGCTTGCAGACAGGCGGAAACCGCTCCGGCGGCTTCAATAGGCTGTTGGTCAAATCGAGCTTTTTCACCACCTTGACGGTAAAACCCTTGCGAGCCGATCGGCACAAAATGGCCGTTGGTCTGGCAACGCTGCGTTTCCATTAGCCAATCCAGCGACTCGAGTCCAGCGGAAAGCATACGTTCATCCCCGCAGGCCGACCCCACGAGCAGCATGGCCTGCGGTAGCCTCGCGTTTCCGTAGGCTAGAACCTCCTCAAACCATTTCCAGTCCGGACGCCGGATCGACTCATACATATCGAGCAATCTTCGGGCCAATGCGAATCGTACTCGCTGCGCATCCCGGTCTCCAGGGTACGAATGGAGGTACTCGTAAATCCCGAGCAGGGCGTAGGCGCAGGCACGCGGACTGTGGAACTCGACCGCTGCCGGCAGGGAGAACTCGAACAAACGCCCGGCCGCTCCCCTCAATCCGTGATTTGCGGATCGCGCTAATAGAGTTCCTAGGGCCCACAACGCGCGCCCGTGAGAATCCTCCGATCCCTGCTCTTCCGTCCACCGGTGGTCGTAGCCGAGGAAGTTTCGGAATCTTCTCTTCTCTGGATGGAAGGCGTGCTCCAGGAATGCTAAATACCGGAAGGGCCAATCTGGGTTGGCTGATTCGCCTTTTGCGAGCTGGTCCTTACCCAGTTGGTCCAGACCCAGTTCATCCATACGCAGTTGGTCCAGCAACACGGTAAAGATGAGTGCGCGAGCGTTGTCGTCGGTGGTATATCCCTCGGCTCGATTGGGGATGGTAAAAATGGCGTGCTGCAGCATCCCCGTGTCATCGGTCAGAGCATTCACGTGACTCAGTTTCAATTCAGGCAGCTGATTCAGCGACTTGTGGGTTGCGCGAGCTGAGAACTGAACGTGCGGAGTTTCCATGCGGTCGCTGCGCACCCGCGCAAAGCTTTCCATATAACCTTGCGCGACTCTTTTCCATACCATCTCCCGCGCGAACAGATATGCGCGTTTACGCATGGCATGGCGTATCGCGGGGGTATCCAGGAGTTCGATTGTCTTTTGTGCAATCGCACCCGGATTTTCGAAGGGCACCAGCGCGCCGCGACGGTCGTCTAACAACTCAATCGCGTGCCAATATGGAGTCGAGATAATCGCCTTACCCGCACCTAATGCATAGGCCAGCGTCCCGGACACCACCTGCGCCTCATGGCGATATGGAGTGATGTAAATGTCCGCTGCGCCAATGAACTGAACCATCTCCTCAGGACTGACGAAGCGGTCGTGGAAGATCACCTCCGACTCCACTCCCACTTCCTTTGCCAAGGCTTGCAAGTGCGCTCGATACTGGTCGCCCTCGCGACGGAGAACGTGAGGGTGGGTCGCGCCTGCGACTATATAGACCACGTTCTTATGTTTAGACAAAATCTGAGGCAGCGCTTGAATGACGTTCTCGATTCCCTTGTTCGGTGAGAGCAGGCCGAACGTAAGCAGTACCGCCTTTCCTTCCACGCCAAAGCGGTCCTTGTAGAAATTCGGATCCAGGAATGGAAGGTCCGGAACGCCGTGAGGAACCATATCGATCTTGTTGCCAGGCACCTTGAAAATTTCTTGCAAGAACTGGGACGAGAGCTGGCTCATGACAATGAGGCGGTCCGAAAGCTCTGCGATCTCTTCCATGACCATCAGTTGGTCAGGGTCTGGCTCGCGCAGAACCGTGTGCAGCGTGGTCACCACGGGCATCTTCAGACCGCGCAGCAGATGCAAAATATGGCTTCCGGCCGGACCTCCGAAGATTCCATATTCGTGCTGCAGGCACACCATGTCGATATTGTTGAAGTTCAAGAATTCAGCCGCTTCTTGATACGATGTCACATCGTCCTGGGCCAGCGACCATCTCACCCGTGCGGGATAGTCATAGCCACGTTCCGTGTCGTTCACTGGTAGCGCCAACAATCGAGATGTCCCATACTCCGCAGAGATGGCCTCGCACAGGTCCGTTGTAAACGTAGCGATTCCACATTGTCGAGGAAGGTAGTTCCCGATCACCGCGATTCGACTAGGCCGAGATAGTTTAGATGGTTTCGGCTGCGATCGTGCGCGGCCCGCTGAAACCCCTTCTCGTACCAGAGCTTGGGGGGCGACGACTTCCAGGAACCCCTTGGGAAATTCTGTGGTAGGTAACGACATTTGTCCTTAGTGTGGTGAGAACAGGTGCTGAAAGAGGCCACTTTTCAGATGGGCCCCAGCGATTACCGGCACCCGTTTGAGACCAGGATGTGATTGCGCTCAATAGATGGTTTGAGAAGGGCACGGCTTCCAGTTGCGCCGCTACCGATCAATAGGAATGCGGACTTTAGCCCCTGAGGGACCTTCACTTACCCTCCGAGAACATTTATGAGATCGTTCTGCCGACTTTCGCTTGTTTCGTGCACCGGTACAATCTGTCTCTTGTCAGTATTTAACGAAAGTGGACTTGCGGACTGGTCAAAATTGACCAGATATTCCCTGGGGTAGCAGCTGCACGAAAAAAATAGGGCAGACGTAAGGGTCAAACTCCGCCAATCTGGCGGACACTAACCCATGCCTGCCCCCGAAGCGCGGTCCGCCTTCTCAGGCGGACTGCCGCATCAAAGAAGCTTGAATAGTACTGTTCCCGTAACGGGATGACTGTTCAAGATTGCTCACTTCCTCGGAATCATTTGAAAACTTTTCACACCCGCCCATTGTTCAAATTTTGCGCACTCTCCACGACTGCTGCGCTCGTACCGGCGAGACCAGCAATAAAAACGGGGCAAGTCTTCACTCGCGGATTTATTTCAAGCCAAGCTGGCCATTGTATTGTTGGGTAATCCCGTAGCACTCGCAGGCAGAGTCTTGAAGTTTATTGCGGTTCACGATCTTCACCGCGCCACGGGTGTACTCGATGACCTTCTTCCTCTGCAAAACGCCAGCTGCCACGCTCACGCTGGGCCTATCGGTCCCCAGCATCGTTGCGAGAAAGTCATGCGTGATGGGTAGCGACTCTGAATCCACTCTGTCCTGAGTCATTAGCAACCACCGCGAAAGGCGCTGGTGGATATCGTGCAGCCGATTACACCCGGCGGTTTGGGCAACCTGCATTCCTTGAACTACTGCGTAGCGGCTCAACATCATCTGAAGGTGTGGAGTGGATTCCAAAGTGTCCTGCAAAGCTTCAACTTTGACCCGAAATCCATCCCCCGAGATTTGTACTATCGCCCGAAGCGGGCTCCTGCTCAGGCCAACAGACGCCGGTGTTCCTGTAAAACCCTCATTTCCAACTATGCCCGCTTCGGCGGTTTGTCCATCTTCCATTACGACTACAAGAGAAATCAAACCTCGATTCGGGAAATACGCAAATTCCAGCCTTCCACCTGCCTCGTGAAGGACGAGATGGTTTGGCAAGCTGACGTATTCGAGATGAGGACGAAGTGAGCTGAAGTCGACGTCGGAGATCGATAGAAGGATTATGTTGCTGACAGGTTTCCCTTCGGTATTCGTCCGCTCGCCAGACTGCACGACTTGGAGGCCTTTGCTTTCCATAAACGATCCTCAAGAGACTAGGGTCACAGCCGAAAACCCGGTAGTGGGCTGTTTTGAATTTCTCAGGTGGGTAGTGGCGTCTTGCGCCTAATCGGCAGCAAGAGGCCTAGACTCATTCCGCTGCCAGGGCTTCAGTTTGCGCTCATCTAATGCGTGGCAAAGCTCGCCAATCAGGCCCATCAACTTCGCTGGATCCATTTCGTTACTGGCTTTTTCTGCAATAGCTCGCCAAAGTCCATCTCCAAAGTGCGGGGCCATAGGGGTCTCCATTTCTACGATTCATCAAGCTACCTTGGATTCAAAACCGAGTCTGAGCAATAACGCACATTCTGCCCTAACCCTAACTCCAAATCAGGCCCGAAATCGGGCATGCGCACAAACAACAATCTTCCATCTACGTAGGATGCCCGACAGACCATCTGAATTTGCGCAGGTAAACTCCGCCCGACAGAGTATTGGTAAAGTCAGGAAACGTTCCTTAAGCTTTCTTTGGAGCAGAACTCTGGGGGGAGGGCTGTTCCACATGCGCCCCATCACTCAAATGAGTCTGGGGCGCTTTGTTTTGCGCTTTATCACGCAGACTCTTGAGTTTTCAAAGTGAGTCGAAAGTCCTATTGAAGAAAACTCGGGCAGGCGTGATATCCACCGTCTGATCCGCGCCCGTAGGGCCCTTGGCATCAGACAGCGAAGCTAGCGCGAGGCCCACTGGCGGATACCGGGGGCGCTCATTCTCCTTTCTTCCAAGGGGCAAGCGCGGATGGATAGTCGCGGTGTGCGTATGTAGGATGCCCGACAGACCATCCAAGTCGACGCATGTAAACTCCACCCGTCCCTTTACGCATCTTCCGCCACGCCCAGACGGGGTGACGGTTTTCTGCTGCAATCAGGCAGTACGCCGCGGTGACGAGGAGAACGTTTCGTCCGTTGACGGCAAGCGAGTACTAGGTATGCGGTCAGACAACGTTGGGGCGCAGCGACATAGGAGGCCATGAGCCGGAAGCTGATATGGATTGAGCAACCGCGTTTTCGGGGTTTTGGTTGCTCCGAGTGTGGCTGGCGGTTCAAAACTTCTGGCGCGGTCACCGGCACATCTTTCGATGAAATGATGCGCAACTTCGAGTTGCAGCGCGACAAAGAGTTTACCTTGCATGCTTGTGCCGATCACCCAAGAGCCAAGAACACAAACTCCGAGTAATTCAAACCGCACCACTCCCGTCGGATCCAGATACGCGGCCTTTCTCGCCGGATAGTAGCCAAGGGCGATACCCATCAAAACCCCGCGCCTCAAACCGCTGTTATCGTTTCCCGCGCTTCGCCTCCACGGCCTCGGCTGCGGAAAGTTTCCGATCCCGGTGTTCACACCCGCCCCTTGTTCAAATTTCGCCTCCCTCTCTACGACTGAGTTTGTGAAGCGACTACATGCCTTTGTAAGGCTCATAGGGCACCGGTGGCTTCTTGGGATAAGGCTTATAAGGAGGCTCAGGCAGCGGTGGCTGTTTAGCGCGCTCCGCGTCAGGCGGTGCTCCTGGATAAGGCAGCGGCGGTTCGAGAGATTTGTTTGCGTCAATGGCTAATTGGTTGAACATCGTATCGCTCCCGGGAATGGATAGAGTGTCGGAGAGCAGCTCACCGATTGGTAGTTGGGCACCGCAACTTCTACCCTGCCTAAAAAGATGATGCGCCTTGCGGAGGATGGCGCGCTGTTCAAAATCGCTCAGTTCTGAGCATAATTCGGGTACACCTCGGTGAGACGGCGAAATCCTTCGAAGACTTGCAAGCCGGCAGGAATTGAAATCTTAATTCAGAGGCTCGGTGGATGGGTCGGTCAGAGTAATTAGCTTTCCAGGCGGATAGTCTTCTTGTGTAAGAGGAGTCTCGGGCTCGGGGCGTGATGATCGTCAGGTACCCCGCCGGTGACAATTCCTCGGACCAGCAGGGCAGGAGATGCTCGATCTGGCTGACCGGGTGATCGGCGAGTCGCGTTTGAACCATACGCGCGCAGCATTGCAGCTAACCAACCGATGATCGCAGGTCGCATGATCGCAACTATTGGAGTCCGTTCCACACCATCCGGTGGAACAGTTCGTCCATAGCATGTGGTGATTCTTTCGCGCCGCGATCAAGCCACCATCGCAGCAGCGACAGCACGCTCCCGGCCAGCGCAGAGGCGCGAGCACCCAATTCACGTTGCGGAAGCTTCGATGGAGGAAGGTTCGATAGACGCTTGGATTCCCTAAGGCGCCGCTCAATCCCGCGGGCAAAGTAGCCTTGCGCAAGATCGAAGAATTCGTTGAGACGGCCGGCGTCAGCCAGCGTGCGATAAAGCTTCTTCTGGCTCCCGATGTGCGCAAAGAGCTCCGCCACAGGCACAACTCGATGCGATTCTTCCTTGCGAATGCTGAGCGCCGTGCTCATCATTTCCAGGAACTTCTCGAACTGGCTGAGCAGCAGATCCTCCTTGTCGCGGTAGTGAAGATAAAAGGTGGAACGACCGACCGAGGCGCGGTCCAGCACCTCCTGCACCGTGACGTCATCGATCGCCTTCTCCTGGATCAACGCCACCAGAGCACTGCCGAGCCGCTCACACGTACGCCGTATGCGCTGATCAGGCTTGCGCCGCTGCTTTTCTTGTTGTTTCCGTTGCCCAGCATGCTCCTGCAATTTGGAGCGCTCATTCTTGAACCCCTCATTTTTGGACATCGACCGCCTCTTTGTTCAGCAACTGGGAAAGGTCCTCGACTCGGCGGCGTTTGACCGCTACATTGCGAATAGTATGACAAGCCGCCGTTCACAGCAGAACAGGATCTCACTTCGGTAGTGGTGCAGTTTGGACCCCGGTCGTCTCAATGTAAATCGGCGTCATCCTGAACGGAGCCGTTTTTCAGGCGAAGTGAAGGATCTCGCGCGCATCGTCACTGCTGCTAGAAGCAAACTGCACCACTACCCTCACTTCAGCGCGTCGGCGAAAGCTGTGAGGCAGCGGCAAGTCAAGTCTTCTGAATTCCATCGACGGCATCGAATCGTCCGTCGAGACACAAAGGGAGAAATACGATGAATCGCATTCGCTTGCTTGCAATCGGGACCATGTTGATGTTCGCGCTGACCACGGTCGCGCAACAGACCACTACCAACAGCGATGCGCACGGCGGGAGTGGCGGCGGCGTGCCTACCCCCCAAGGGCACCTGAAGGTGCTGACCGAGAAGCTTGCTCTCACCGGCGATCAGCAGGCCAAAATCAAACCCATCCTACAGGAGCTGCATGACGCCACGCAGAAGCTCATGCAGGACGAAAGTATGTCGCGCGAAGAGCGCCTGGGCCATGTGAGGGCCTGGCGCGAGAAGGCCGACAAAAAGATCCGCGAGATCCTGAACGACGACC